>Ga0315298_1001771_pt1 | contig 38611 bp, 44 predicted proteins | sample WHS_1_MG_FD_203077 | JGI IMG/M metagenome (GOLD analysis project Ga0315298, IMG submission 203077) | Extremophilic microbial mat communities from Washburn Hot Springs, YNP, Wyoming, USA - WHS_1_MG | ecosystem: Environmental > Aquatic > Thermal springs > Hot (42-90C) | place: USA: Wyoming... | reverse complement strand
ACCTGGCCAGAGCCTTCCGGGACAGGTCGGGCATCCGCCCCAGCCGCCCCACCCCCCTGATAAGCATTGTTTTCGTCTTCATGGCAACACATTATAGTGTCACCAATCTATCTGGACGAGCTCATAACCACCGTAAAACCCCAAGCTCTTGGGGTCCGGTATTCTGCTACCACAATATAGAGGAGTCGGCGCTCGGGGCGACGGGTTGGCCTTGAATGATAGAACGAATGTGCTATACTGGGAGCAGGGAGGGGCGATGAGACTGCTCAAGATAGCGCTGGACAGCGGCCGGGTTGACCTGGCGGCGCACGTCCTGGTCTACGGCCTGGTCATGGCCCATCGCCGCAGTTATCGGAAAGGCAATGGCCGCAGGAAAGAGCCCGAAGAGGCGAAACCGGAGGAGCGAGGCCTTCTACGGCCGCGCCCTTGACGAATCGGAAAAGCTGAAACTCGAGGAGGCGCACCGGATTGAAGGCCTTGATGAGGAAATCGCCGTCCTGCGGGTGAAACTGCGCGACCTGATTGAGTCCCAGCCGGAACGGCTTGACCTCTGCCTTTCCGCCGCCAGTGTTATCGCCCGTCTGGTCAAGGTCCGTTACAACATATCAAGGGAGCAGAAGAAGTCGCTCAAAGAGGCCATCACCAAAGTGCTGACCGAGATTGCCATACCCATCGGCGGGGCCGTCACTAAGGCCGTTTTGAAGCAGTGAAGCTGAGGCCGTACCAGTTGGAAGTCTTGAGGGCGGTTGCCGAAAGCGTGCTTGAGAAGCGCGGGATTACTTTCACTGTGGAAATCGCCCGCCAAGGAGGTAAGAACGAGCTTTCCGCCCACCTTGAGATACTTATGCTCACCACCCACATCGTCAAAGGCGGCACCGCCGTCAAGTGTTCGCCAACCTTTAAGCCCCAGACGGTAATTTCGATATCCCGCCTGAAACAGCGTCTCGACGACTTCGGCTTCGAGGGAATATGGCAGTCGGAGCAGGGGTACATCATCCGCCTGGGTAACGCCCGCCAGGTATTCCTGTCCGCCGAGGAGTCGGCTTCAGTGGTCGGTCACACCGCCGACATCATACTCGAAGTGGACGAGGCCCAGGACGTAATCAGGGAGAAATACACGCGGGACTTCCGCCCCATGGCCTCGGCCGCCAACGCCACCACCGTCATGTACGGCACCGCCTGGGACGACCGCACCCTGCTTGAGGAGACCAAGCAGGCCAACCTGGAACTGGAGCGCAAAGACGGCAGAAAACGGCACTTCAGCTTCGATTGGCAGGAGGTGGCCAGATACAACCCGGCCTACGGCGCTTTTGTCGAGGCCGAGCGCCGGCGCCTGGGAGAGACCCACCCGCTTTTTCTCACTCAGTACGCCTTGAAGCCCATCAGGGGCGGCGGCGGTTTCCTAAACCGCGCCCAGCTTGCGGTCATGGCCGGAAGCCACCAGCGCCAGGCGCAACCGGCGGCCGGCGAGACATACGTTGCCGGCATCGATATTGCCGGAGAGGCCGAGACCGGCCGGGAAGCGCCCGGCAGGGACTCAACCGTCATGACCATCGCCAGAGTCCGGCCGGGCCATGAAGGCCCGGTGGTGGAGGTTGTGGAGCACCACGCCTGGACCGGCAGGAAGCACCCGGAACTCCATCAGAATATGACGGACATCCTTAAAACGTGGGACTGCCGCCACATCCTGGTCGACGCCACCGGCATCGGCGAGCCGGTGGCATCGTTTTTGCGTAAGGCGTTGGGAACGAGGGTTGAGCCGTTCGTTTTTACCCAGCATTCCAAGAGCGAGCTCGGGTTCGAGCTTCTGGCGGCGGTCAATTCCGGAAGGCTCAAGCTATACCGCCAGGACGGGTCAAAGGACTACCAGGAGCTGCTGTATGAGCTGGAGCGCGCCCGGTCAACCTACCGCCCCAACCAGACGCTCAACTTCTACGTTGAGCCTTCGGACGGCCACGACGACTACTTGATGAGCCTGGCGCTGGCGGTAAAGGCGGCAGCACAGTGGACGCCGAGGAAGGCAACCGGCTTTTCAGAAAAAGGGGCCGGCTCAGGTCCGGCCCCTTTAAGATAGCTACATAAGGGTCGGGAGCTGTTTGCCGATTTCGTCGAGGTCCTTGAGCTGGGTCTGGGTCTCCTTGGCGCGCTGTTTCTGGCTGGCGACGATGGTGCCGGCCCGCTCGTAGTATTCGCGGATGGCCTGGACGTTGGCAAGCTGGGAGAGGATGACGGTGACATCGATGGAGCTCCGCTCGCCGGGGAAGTCGCCGCCGCGGATGATGGCGCCGTCGGTCAGCTCGCGCAGGTAATCGCCGAGGCCCTTGACGATGTCGATGGTCATGTCCCGGTGCGGGGCGGCGAGGAGGTACATAGCCTTGCCGGCGTCGCGTGGGTTGCAGGTCACGGAAAGCTCACTGATGGCGGCATCCATGGTCTGGACGCCCTTGAGGGTCTCATCGGTCTTGGCGCGGAACTGGCGGGTACTGCGCCACGGCAGGCGCAGGGTTGGCACCTCACTGCGGCCGACACCGATGGCCGTCCAGCCTTCCAGCGTCTGCATGATATCGCCGGCATCGACCACCTTGGCGCCGACGTGTTTCACCTTGGTCACCTCGCCGGCGCAGAGCAGGTCATAGAACGGCTCGGCAATCTGCTTGTTGATTTTGTCCAGGTTGTTGGCCAGGCTGGCATCCTTGCGGACGTAGCGCTGGTTATCGGCGAGGAAGACGGCATCGGCGACCTGCTTGATGCTCTTAAGACAGGTGGCGGCGTTATAGACGGTCCGGACCTCGGTTGCCTGCTCGTGCTCGAAGGGGAGGACGCAGAGGGCATAGAGCGGTTTGCCAACATAGCGGTCTTTGATCATCTGGGCGATAACCGAGATGGAACCGGAGCCGGTGCCGCCGCCGGCGCCGGCAATCAGGAGGAAGGCGTGTGTCTCATAGAAGCGTGGGGCGGCGCGGATGGCATCGACGACCTTATCGCCGTCTTCGCGGGCAAGTTCGGCGCCGACCTCGTTGATTTTGCCGACCCCATGGCCGCCGGTCCTGCGGGCGCCGATAAGGATGCGGTGCATGTAGTCGGACTGGATGTAAGTAAGGCCGGTGAGGTCAGTCTTATCACTGTTTACGGCGTAGGCGCCGGTTAAGATAGTGACGTTGCGCTCGGCTTTGGCCTGGCGCGCCATGCGGGCGAACTGGTCAGCGATACGACAGCCACACTGACCCAACCCGATTACGAGTAGTTTCATACGACTCCTCTTCAGTTGTATTGACAGAGCGGGTCAGGGTAGTTACTGGCATTAGAGTATTACGCTGGTAGCCGTTTGTCAAGGCAATTTGCCGAATTCATGCGGTGCCGCGGGTCACAGCCAGTCTAGCGCCGGCTGAAAATGGCGAAAAAGCGGTCCTGGTACTCTTCGAAAACACCCCAGCGCCTCAGCTCGCGGGCGAGTTCGGTGGCCTGTGATGGGTCGTGGCGGGCGCGGGCAAAGAGTTCTTCGATGTGTTGGCGCGCTTCGATGGGGAGGCCGCCCTTATCGATGTCGAGCAGTCCGCGCGCCTGGAACTCGGCGACGTTGCTGTAAAGCGACTTGCGGGTGAGTTCATAGGTGAACTTGATGAGGGAGACATCCCAGAACTCTTCCACCCCTTTGATGACGGCGGCAAGCGGGTCGCCCTTGCTTTCGACCATGGAAACGACATTATCTAATGCCTGCTGGACCGGGCCGGAGACGATGTCCATCTGGCGCGGCTGGTTGCGGTAGCGGTAGAAAACAGCCGGCTCGTGCGGCGATTGTTCCGCCATCATCTGGACAAAGCGGCGGGCCTGGTCGCTGAAGCCCTCAAGGTTGATGAGGTATCCGGCGGTGACGATGCGCGGCTTTTCAGCGATGACGTTTCCTTCCCTGACGATATTGACGACCCCGGTCAGCTCGGTGACCAGGTAGTAGTTGATGTTGGTGGTGCCGAAGGTGGCCAGCGTCTGCCGGGGCGGACGCACTACCACGGTCGCCTTCAGCACCTGCTGGATTCTGTCATCAAGTTCCATTCCGTATCCTGTGTTACCCTTCTTTTTCGAGAGGGCTGTGCCGTCTTTAATTCCCAGCCGATGTAAGGCGGGCAAAAAAGAGAGGACTGTGCCCTTCCCGCTACTATTTTACACTAAATGAATAGTTTTACCGCCTGAAAGTTGCGGACGACATTCTGCCTGCCGCTGATGATACTGCCGTACTCGGTGCTGTGTCCGGGCAGGAGGTATTCGACATCGAGCCGCGAGAGCCGTTCGATGCTGTTCTTGATGGCCATAAGGTTGCCGCCGGGGAAATCGGTGCGGCCGATGCTGCCGTAAAACACGGTGTCGCCGGTGATGAGCACCTTTCTGTCCGGCCAGTAGAAGGCGACCGAGCCCGGCGAATGTCCGGGTACGGCGATAACCTGAAGGGTCAGGCGGTCCTTGATGCCAAGCTCCAGAATCCCTTCTTTCAGGTAGAAGAATGGCTGGTACTTCGGCTTGGCGGCGCCGAAGGCGGCGTAAACATGGTCGCTCAGGGTCCGGCCCCATTCCTGGTCTTCCCTGGTCATGGCCAGGAGGGCATGGCCCTTCTCCATGATGGCTTCGCCGGCGGCGTAATGGTCGGTATGATAATGGGTATTGAGCACCAGGCCGGTGTCTTCCACCCTGAAGCCGTCTTTTTCGATAGCTTGGGCGAGGCTTTCGAAGCAGAGCTCGCCGGCCTCGTTGGTCACGGCGCCGGGGTCGATGATGACATGCGGCGCATCTCCGCGCAGGACGTTGGGAAAGAGGCAGGCATTGCAGTTGTTGCCGCGGCCCTGCCAGACGTAGAAGATGAGGCCGTCGACGACCGGCATCGTCTTATGGAGAATCATTTATCCTATCCCCGCAGCCCCTTCCCTTGGAAGGGAAGGGGCGAAGTATTTAATTTCTCCTTCCAGCTTTGGATATTGTCGGAATTATAGGGTAAAATCGTTACCGAGTGCTACATTGACCTGAGGAGCCGTGGCATGAGTTTCATCAAAAGTGCCAGAGAAATAGCGGCCGAAAAGGTGGAGAAGATGGGCCGGCTTACGGCCGACGAGCGGAAGCGTCTTCGGGAGCAGGAGCTGGGGCAAGTGGGGGCGGCGCTGGTGGAAAAGTATTTTGGTAGCAACGATGAACGCGTCCTGGAGAGCGGTCTTGAGCGTTACGATGATGCCGGGCGGAAGCTTCTCGGCAGGGTGGTGTTGGAGAGGCTGTTGTCGGCGGTTGAATTGAGGTCGCCGGGACGGCTTGACGCCGTCATACGGGGCATCGCCAGGCTTCCCGGGGCGGAGCGGTTGGAAGCGGGCGCGGCAAGGCTCCGGGATGTGTTCGCGCGCTACCGGCAAGCGGAGGATGAGGTGCGGGGTCAGATTGACCGCGAGGGCAGGGAGGCGCTCCACCGGCTCAGGATTGCCGGTACGGCCGTGGGAGAAATTAATATCCGTGCCAGACCGGAATGGGAAGAGAAGGTGAAGGGCCTGGCCGAACCTTTCGTTAAGGAGCTGGAATCAATCAAGCAGGAACTGCTGTCGGCCGCCGGTTGACGTGGCCGGGGGATGGTGGGGGCTGACATGATAAAGGAGGGCGGCAATTCATGGATACCCTGTGGGCACCCTGGCGGATGCAGTATATCGAGCGGGCCAAGCACGGCCAAGCGGAGTGCATACTGTGCGACAAGGCGAAGCAGGCCGATGACAGGGCCAGTCTCATCCTGTTCCGGGGCAAGAAGAACTTTGTGCTGATGAACCTGTTCCCGTACAACCCGGGACATCTCATGGTGGCCCCATACCGTCATCTGGCGCGTCTTCCGGAGCTATCTGAGGAGGAACTGGCGGAGCACTTTCAACTGGTCAGCCGGTGTACGGAATGGCTCGGCCAGTTGCTCGGGCCGGACGGCTTCAATCTGGGAATGAATCTGGGGAGGGTAGCGGGGGCGGGGATTGATGGGCATCTGCATACCCACATCGTGCCGCGGTGGAACGGTGATACCAACTTCATGCCGGTAACCGGCGAGACCAAAGTTGTCTCCGAGGCGCTGGATGCGACGTATCTAAAGCTGAAGAAAGTAATCGGCTAGCGGCAGGAGCCAGAGAGCGATGGATGCGGCGAAGCGGGTCGAGGAACTAAGAAAGCTGATCAACTACCACAATTACCGGTACTATGTTCTGGACAGCCCGGAGATAAGCGATGCCGAGTACGACCGTCTCATGCAGGAACTGCGGCAGATTGAGATGGAACATCCGGAGCTGGTTACCCCCGATTCACCGACCCACCGTGTTGGCGCGCCTCCGGTTGAGGCCTTTGGCGTCGTCGAGCATCCCCAGCCGCTCCTCAGCCTGGCCAACGCTTTTACCGACGAGGACCTCGAGGCCTGGTATCGCCGCGCTCAGAACCTGCTCGGCGGCAGGCAATTCGACCTTGTGTGCGAGATCAAGATGGACGGGCTGGCGGTGGCCCTGACCTACGTTAACGGGCTGTTTACCACCGGCGCCACCCGCGGCGATGGATTCAAGGGCGAGAACATTACCCAGAACCTGAAAACGATAAAGAGTATTCCGCTTTCGGTCTCCGGTGACATTCCGTCGAAGTTCGAGGTGCGCGGCGAGGTCTACATGCCTAAAGCCAGTTTCAAGAAGCTTAACGAAGAGCGGGCTAAAGAGGGCCAGCCGCTTTTTGCCAATCCCCGGAACGCGGCGGCGGGTTCGGTGCGCCAGCTTGACTCGCGCATCACGGCGAAGCGCAACCTTGATATCTACATATACGGGCTGGGCTGGGCGGAAGGGCGAAAAATGCCGGATACCCACTGGGATATCCTGGAGTACCTTAAGTCGCTCACTTTCAAGGTTAACCCGAACACGAGGCTGGTACACAGTCTCGACGAGGCCAAGCAGTATTATCACGACTGGGTGAAACGGCAGGAAGAATTGCCCTACGAGGCGGACGGTGTGGTGGTCAAGGTAAATTCAATCCCGTATCAGGAGGAGCTGGGTTACGTGGGGCGGGAGCCGAGGTGGGCGATAGCGTATAAGTTTCCCTCTATTCAGGAAACGACGAAACTCATCAGCATTGAGATCAATGTGGGGCGCACCGGAAGCCTTAATCCCTTCGCCGTGCTTGAGCCAGTCTCGGTCGGCGGCGTGACCATCCAGCACGCGGCCCTGCACAATGAGGAAGACATACACCGCAAGGACATACGCATTGGTGATACCGTAATTGTCCAGAGGGCGGGGGAGGTAATTCCGGAGATAGTCGGGCCGGTGACCAGCCTGCGGACGGGTGATGAGAGGGTGTTCCATATGCCGTCGAAATGCCCGGTATGCGGGGCTGAAGTAATCAAACCGGAAGGTGAGGCGATGCACCGGTGCACCAACGCCGCCTGTCCCGCCCAGGCGCTGGAGCGGCTCAAGCACTTTGTCAGCCGGAGCGCTATGGACATCGAGGGCATGGGGGAGAAGCTTGTGACGGCGCTTTTCAACGCCGGACTGGTGAAGGACGTCGGTGACATTTATTACGTGACCAGAGAGCAGTTGCTCGGGCTGGAGCGCATGGGTGAGAAGAGCGCGGATAAGGTGCTTGCCTCCATCAACGGGAGTAAGAAACGCCCGCTGTCCCGGCTGCTGTTCGCACTCGGCATTCTTCATGTTGGTGATGAGACAGCGGAACTGCTGGCTTCGCATTTCAGCGGGGTTGACGACCTGGCAAATGCCGGTTACGAAAGGCTGAGGTCGATACCGGGCATCGGTCCCGCCACCGCCGAGAGCATCGTTGCTTTCTTCCGGCAGGAGCAGAATCGACGCATCATCGAGAAGCTGCGGCAGGCGGGGGTCAGCCTGGAGCAGGAAGCACCGCCTGCGGTAAAGCCACTACCGCTGACGGGGATGGAGTTTGTGATTACGGGGACGCTGGCAGCCTTTCCCCGTTCTGAGGCCGAGGCCAGGATACGGGCGCTCGGAGGCAGGGCCGGTTCCGATGTGACGCGGAGGACCACGTATCTGGTGGTCGGAAAGGAACCGGGTTCCAAGCTGGCGAAGGCAAGAAGCCTGGGCGTCAGGGAGATTGACGAGGCCGAGTTTGTTAGAATACTAAAGGAGGCCAATCAGGCATGGTCAAAGTGATAGTCGAGCGAAAGGTGAAGAAGGGCAAAGAGGCCGAGTTGATGCGTCTTCTCAGGGAAGTAAAGTCGGCGGCCACGTTATATCCCGGCTATATCTCCGGTGAGACGATGACTTCGATTGACGACCCGACGGTGTTCCTGGTTGTCGCCAGTTTTACCGATATCAAGTCATTTGAGAAGTGGCGGGACCATCCTGACCGTCTCAAGATTACGGCTAAGATTGATGCCCTGCTCGAATGTCCAGCCAGGATTGGCGTGTATTCGGTAATCTCGTGATACCGGTATGCACTTGCCTGATATGGCCGGGGGTGCCTCATCGCTAAGCTGTTAGTTGGCCTCGGCAATCCTGACCCCGGCTACGCCCATAACCGTCACAACATCGGGTTCATGTGCGTTAGCCGTTTTGCCCGCCGGCATTCTATTGATTTCAAACACCGCCACTGCCGGTCGCGCGTGGGTGTTGGGAGGGTCAACGGGGTCGATGTGGTGCTGGCCAAGCCGCAGACTTACATGAATGCTTCGGGTGAGGCGGTGGTACAGCTTGTTGACCGGTACCGGGTCGCCCTTGAAGATATCCTGATAGTTCATGATGACCTCGATTTGCCGCTGGGCCGTATCCGGCTGAGGCCGTCGGGGAGTTCTGGCGGTCATAAGGGGTTGAAGTCGATTATCGCTGGACTTGGCAGTGAGGACTTTGCACGGTTGAGGGTGGGGATAGGGCGTCCTGAGCGTGAAGAGGGTGCCGGAGCGGTAGTCGAATACGTGCTCGGTGATTTTACCTCAGACGAAAGAGAGCTGGTTGATGAGGTGATTGAGCGTGTGGCGCTGGCGATGGAGTGTTTCATAACCGGCGGTATCGACAAGGCAATGAATGAGTTTAATGCCCCGCCACCTTCCCACCGGGAAGGGTAAGAATGGTAAGGGACGGTGCCCCCTGTGGGCTTCCAAGTCCTTCGGGAACGGGAAAGAACGCAGTAAGCGATGTCTCCAACCGGTGACGTAAAGGGCTGGGTGTTTGACATCCAGCGGTATTCGATTCATGACGGCCCGGGAATCCGGACTACGGTCTTTTTCAAAGGATGTCCCCTGCGCTGTCTCTGGTGCGACAACCCGGAGTCGCAGAAGCCGGTGCCCGAGGTACTCTTCTTCGAGTCGCTTTGCCAGCGGTGTTACCGGTGCGTCCGGGTCTGTTTAACCGGCGCGACCACAGTGGGGAAGGACGGTGCTATACAGATTGACCGGAGCAAATGCACCGGGTGCGCGAACTGCGTTGAGCAATGCCTTAACGAAGCAAGAGTGCTTTCCGGAAAACAGATGACGGCGGTCGAGGTGGTGGAGGTGGTCAGAAAGGACGCGCTTTTCTACGCCAACTCCGGGGGCGGGGTTACCGTGTCCGGCGGTGAGCCTTTTTATCAGCCGGAGTTTCTTAAGGAGGTTCTCAGGTTGTGTCGTGAGCAGGGGATACACACGGCGGTTGAGACGTCGGGACAGGCAAAATGGCAGGTCATTGAAGGCGCCCTGGCCTATGTTGATCTGTTTCTGTATGACATCAAGCACGTTGCCCCGGCGCGTCACCGCGAGCTCACCGGGGTGGACAATGCGCTGATTCTGGAGAATCTGCACAGGGTGGTGGCCGCGGGTAAGCGGGTTGTTCTTCGGGCACCGCTGATACCGGGGTGCAACGACCGGACGGAGGACCTTGAGGCGCTGGCCGCGCTGGCCAAGGAACTGGGCATCAGGCGGGTGGACGTTATGGCCTACCACCGGCTCGGTGAGAAGAAATACGAGCATCTGGGACGGAGTTACCCGCTGGAAAATGTGGCCCAGTACCGCGAGGAGGAGGTGGCGGCGATGCTCGGTGTGCTGAAAAGCCACGGACTGGATGCAAGGCTGTCCTGAGAAAGAGAAGTCTCAGTGACCAGGAGCCAGATTCCGAAACAAGGTTGTAATGTGCGGATACCTGAGGAGTCCAAGTGAGCAATCGAGCGGGACCGCTGATAGGGGTTATCGGCTCCGGTAGCTGCTCGTCTGAGGAAGCTGAACTGGCCAGGGAAGTCGGCCGACGGCTGGCAAAGGCGGGTGCGGTAGTGATAACGGGTGGATTGGGTGGGGTGATGGAGGCGGCTTGTCGCGGGGCGGTGGAAGAAGGCGGGTTGACCATCGGCATCCTGCCGGGGCCGGATGTTAAGAGTGCCAACCGGTACGTTGTGGTGCCGGTAGCTACCGGGCTTGGCGAAGCGCGGAACGTCATTGTCGCCAGGTCGGCGCAGGCGGTAATTGCTATCGGCGGTGAGTACGGTACGCTGAGCGAGATTGCTTTTGCCCTTAAGGCGGGAGTACCGGTGGTCGGGTTGGGGACATGGAAGCTGTCCCGGGTGGGGCAGGTCAAAGACCCTGTTGTTAGGGCGAAGGACGCGGCCGATGCCGTGGAGAAAGCTCTTTCGGTGGTGCGGAGGTAGGCAACCTGTGATGCCAGTGCTAAAATACAGCGAGTGTTAACAAAGCGTCCCACCGAGTATGATGAATAACCCAGCGACTTCCGGCAGGTCAATGAACTATGCAGGATACTTCACTTGTCAACAGCGTTGTGGCCAGGGAGATACTGGACTCCCGCGGTAATCCGACAGTCGAGGTTGAGGTAACGTTGACCGGCGGTGCCGTCGGCGTGGCGCGGGTGCCTTCGGGGGCGAGTACTGGCAGTCATGAGGTTGTTGAGCTTCGGGACCGCGATGAAAAGCGCTACCGCGGCCTCGGGGTACTCAAAGCGGTTAATAACGTGAACATCGTGATCGGCAAGGCGCTGGTCGGATGTTCTGCCCTGGACCAGGCCGCCATTGACCGGAAGATGCTGGAGCTGGATGGCACGGCGAACAAGTCGAAACTGGGCGCAAATGCCATACTGGGCGTTTCTCTGGCAGCGGCCCATGCCGCGGCAAAAGCCCGGGGGATACCGCTTTATCGTTACCTTGGCGGCGACTCGGCCCGCTTCCTGCCGGTCCCGATGATGAATATTCTGAACGGCGGTAAGCATGCTGATAAATCAACCGATTTCCAGGAATTTTTGATTCTACCGGTAGGTGCTACCAGCTTTGCTGAGGCGGTGAGGATGGGTGCCGAAGTGTACCAGGCGCTTAAGGGTTATCTCAAAAAACGCGGTCTTAACACCAATGTCGGGGATGAGGGTGGTTTTGCTCCTTCGCTCGCTTCTAACCGCGATGCCATCGAGTCTATTATCAGGGCAATTGAGATGGCCGGATACAGGCCGGGCAGGGACTGCTCGGTGGCGCTGGACCCGGCGGCTACCGAGTTTTATAAAGAAGGCAAGTACGTGCTGGCGCGGGAAAATCTGGTGATGACTGCCGGGCAGATGGTGGACTACTATGAGAAGTGCGTGGCTGACTACCCGCTGGTAAGCATTGAGGACGGTCTGGCTGAGGATGATTGGGCAGGGTGGCAGATGCTTATGGCGAGGCTGGGGAAGAAGGTGCAACTGGTCGGGGATGATATCTATGTGACCAACCCGGAGAGGTGTGCCCGTGGTATCAAAGAAAAGGCCTCTAACTCGATACTCATCAAGCTTAATCAGATTGGTTCCCTGACTGAAACACTGGCGGTTATCAGACAGGCACAACAAGCGCAATGGACGGTTGTCATAAGCCACCGCTCGGGTGAAACCGAGGATACGACCATCGCCGACCTGGCGGTGGCGGTCAATGCCGGGTTTATCAAAGCAGGTGCTCCCTGCCGGAGCGAGCGCGTGGCCAAGTATAACCGGCTACTCAAAATCGCTGATGAGCTTGGAGCCAGCGCGGTGTATCTCGGCAGAAAAGCCTTCTATAATCTGGAGGAATAATTTTGGAAATCGTTCAGGGCGTTCATCAAATCAAGATACCGCTGGGTCCAGGCCCGCTTAGCTCGGTCAACGCGTACTTCATCGCCGGCGAAGATGGGAAAGGAGTTCTCATCGATACCGGCTGGGACACGCCGGAGGCCTTTCAGGCGCTGGTCGAAGGGCTGCGAGCCTCGGGAGCCGGGTTTCAAAACATCGACCAGATTGTGGTGACGCATCTGCACGCCGACCACTACGGTTTGGCGGGTAAAATCAAACAGCTCTCCGATGCCAGGCTGTGTCTGCATGAGGCTGAGGCGGCTATGATCGAGCCGCGCTACGTCAACGTCGAGTGGCTTTTGCAGGAGACCGGCCGTTTCCTGTCACGGCACGGTGTGCCCCAGGAGCAGTTGCGCGACCTGCAGCAGGCATCAATGCCGGCGCGGAAGTTTGTCATGCCGACGCCTCCCGACAGGGTGCTTAAGGGGGGAGAGGTCTTCAAGGTGGGGAGCTTTGAGCTTGAAGTGATTTTGACCCCCGGACATGCTCCCGGTCATATTTGTCTTTACGAGCGCAACAAAAGGCTCCTGTTCTCTGGCGACCTGGTCCTGCTCGAGATTACGCCTAATGTTGGTATGCACCCCCAGTCCGGTGACAACCCGCTGGCAGACTTCCTCAAGTCGCTGGATAAAGTGCTGGGTCTTGAAGTCAATTTTGTTTTCCCGGGGCATGGCTCGATATTCAGCGGCCTTAGGCAGAGGATTGGCGAGCTCCAGTACCATCACCAGCAGCGGCGTCTTTACATAACTTCTGCTATCCGGAACGAATTGAAGACGGCCTACCAGATAGCTTCGGAATTGAAGTGGATGAACGGAACGGTAACGCTGAAAGAGCTGGGCATTCTTCACCGCCGTCTGGCAGTTATGGAGACGGTGGCTCATCTTCAGTACCTGTTGGTCGAGGGGAAGGTGAAGCGTGTTACCGAGGGTGAGATTTTTAAGTACTGGGCGGGGGGGTAGGGGATATGGGGAGGGAAGAAGGCTTGGAAGCGATAAAGAAGCGGGTCAGTGGCCTCAAGCTTGTTTACAAGAAGCATCCACAGAAAGAATTGCTGATAGCTTTGCCCAATCCGAATCCGGGGAAAGCTTATGAGGTCGAGGCGGTCAGTCCGGAGTTCACCTCGCTGTGCCCGCTGAATCCCGGCCAGCCCGATTATGCCACGGTTACCATCCGGTATGTACCGGATGAGAAAATTATTGAGCTGAAGTCGCTCAAGTTCTATTTGACCAGTTACCGTACGGCGGAAGTATTCTTTGAAGACGCCACCAACCGGATACTTGACGACCTGGTTGCAGTGATTAAGCCGAAGAAGATGGAGGTGGTGGCTGACTGGAATGTCCGCGGCGGAATCGCGGTGACGGTGCGGGCAAGCTACCCGTAAGGTGCTCAGTTCTTCGGGCAGTTTCCCGCTTTGTCTCTGTGATGATGGTGTGGAATCTGAGACATCGTGACGTAACATACAGAAGAAGGAGGGCGAACTCATGGCGACCAAGATTGGCATCAACGGTTTCGGACGGATTGGCAGACTGGCGCTCCGGGTGGTCATGGAAAAGTATGCGGGTAAGGTCGAAGTGGCGGCGGTCAACGACCTGACCGACGCCAGGACCAATGCCCATCTTTTCAAGTACGACAGCACCTACGGTATCTTCCCGGGCGATGTCAGTGCCACCGCCGATTCGATGATTATCGGCGGTAGGCCAATCAGGGTGCTGGCCGAGCGTGACCCGGCCAAAATACCGTGGCGCGACTACGGGGTTGAGCTGGTCGTCGAGTCCACCGGGCTTTTTACCGATGCTACGAAGGCGGCGGCGCATCTTCAGGGCGGTGCCAAAAAGGTCATCATCTCGGCCCCGGCCAAGGGCGAAGACGTGACCATTGTCCTCGGTGTCAACGACGATAAGTACGACCCGGCCAAACACAGGATTATTTCCAATGCCTCCTGCACCACCAACGGCTTCGCGCCGGTGGTTAAGGTTCTTCATGATAATTTCGGCGTGGTCAAAGGCCTGCTTACCACCATCCATGCCTATACCAATGACCAGCGGCTTCAGGATATGGCCCACAAGGACCTGCGCCGGGCAAGGGCCGCCGCGGCCAATCTGGTAATCACGACTACGGGAGCTGCGCGGGCGGTCTCTCTGGTGCTTCCCGAATTGAAGGGGAGGCTTGACGGCATTGCCCTGCGGGCGCCGGTGCCGACCGTTTCCGTATGTGACTTTGTGGCCGAGCTGGCGAAGGAGGTCACTGTCCAGCAGGTCAACAATGCTTTCAAGACGGCGGCTGCGGGTAAGCTGAAGGGCATTCTGCAGTACTGCGAAGAGCCGCTGGTCAGTTCCGACTTCCGCGGCAACTCCTACAGCTCGATCTTCGATGCTGAAAGCACGATGGTTCTCGGCGGCAACATGGTGAAAGTTTTCGCCTGGTATGACAACGAATGGGGCTATGCATGCCGTCTGATTGACCTGGTCAACCTGGTGGCGAGCAAAGGAATATAGCCGATATCCCTTTCCCTCTGGTTCTTTTCGGCGCGGGCAGAGAGGAGTAATGAGGGGTATGCGAGGCGAGCTTCCGAGACGGCTTTTCCATGTCTTTGGCAGCCTGGCGATTGGGGTAGCTGGCCTGGTCATACCGGACCGCCTTTTCTTACCCCTTCTCATAAGTGCGGTCGTGGGGTTTGTCGGGCTGGACGCTGCAAGGTTTTTTAGCCCGAGGGTGAACCGGTGGTTTCTCAGAGTATTTCATGTCATGATGCGCGACCGGGAGAAAGCGAGAATCACCGGTGCCAGCTATGTCGCGCTGGGGGCGGTGCTTGCCTTTTTTCTTTATGATAACGTGGTCGCGGCGATGGCGGTCTGCTTTCTGGCGGTTGGCGACCCGGTGTCCGGCGTAATTGGTGGCAAATGGGGTGGTCTGCTCACGCGGAAGAAGAGTCTGGCCAGCAGTGCCGGATGTCTGGCCGTGTGTCTTGCGGTTGCGGCGGTATTTGCCTGCGGCTTGGGGGTTCCTATCGGGGTGGCTGGTATCGGCGCGTTCTTTGCCGCGGTGATTGAGTCATTGCCCCTGCCGGTTGACGATAACCTGACCATACCGGTGGTTTCCGGCGGCGCGGCGACGCTGGCGCAATTGCTTTGCGCCGGTTAGCCGAGATGCGACAATTTACCGTGTCGCAGTGCTCTGGGAGTGGACTGTCCGGATGACCCCGCAGGTCGGTCGTGAGGTGCGGGGGATGGTTCGCCGACCGGAGCCGGCCCGGATATGTTGAGACGGTTAAGCAATCCGGGCTAATGGTACAGGGCACTCTCCGGCGCTCTGATTTCCTGTCCGGAACGGTGTGATGCCTGCGCCTACAATTTTCTTTCTGCCCGACATAATTCTCCTTTGGGCGGGGCGGCATAAAGAGTATAATTGGGGCAGGACTGGTACAAGCCAGTCACCAGCTTTTCAGGGTGAAACGGGTTCTGATGGCTGCACAGGTATTCTATCGTAAGTGGCGTCCGCAGACCTTCTCGGAGGTCTCCGGGCAGGAGCATGTTACTCAGACGCTGCGCAATGCACTCAGTACGGGTCGAGTTGCCCATGCCTATCTATTCTGCGGGCCACGCGGTACCGGTAAGACAAGCACCGGCCGCATCCTGGCTAAAGCGGTGAACTGCCTGAGTCCGGTCCAGGGTGAGCCGTGCGGCAAGTGCGATATATGCCGGGCTTTCGCCGAGGGGCGTCTGCTCGATGTCATTGAAATAGACGCGGCCAGCAATCGCGGTATCGACGAGATACGCGACCTGCGGCAGAAGGTGAGCTATGCACCGAATGTCGCCCGCTACAAGGTCTACATTATCGATGAAGTACATATGCTGACCGAGGCGGCTTCGAATGCTTTGCTCAAGACGCTTGAAGAACCGCCGTCGCACACCATTTTTATTCTGGCGACAACCGAGCCGCACAAGGTCTTACCAACGATTCTTTCCCGGTGTCAACGTTTCGACTTCCGGCGAATTGCTCAATCGGCGGTGGTCAAGCGGCTGTCTGTAATTGCCGAGAAGGAAGGAATTACCATTCCCGACGAAGGGCTCCGTCTGTTGGCCCGGGCGGCCACCGGCAGTCTGCGTGACGCCGCCAACCTCCTGGAACAGCTTGTGGCCTACTACGGGAAAGACATTGAACTCACTCAGGTGCGCGAGATGCTTGGTGTCACCGGGGATGTGCGGGTTAAAGAGCTGGCGAGACAGGTGCTGGGCCACGATACCGCCGCCAGTCTGCAGACGGTATCCAGTGTCAACCGCGATGGTCTCGATTTGCGCCAGTTCAATCGTGAGCTGGTGCAATACCTCAGGGACTTGCTCCTGATCAAGTCGGGTTCGGAGGAAACGGTTGATGTTGCTGCTGAGGACCTGACTGAAATGAAAAAGCTTGTCGCTCCGGTTGCACCGGAGCGTTTGCTCAAAGTCATCCGTATCTTCAACGATGCTGACCTGCGACTGGACAGCTATTCTGCCCTGCCGCTGGAACTTGCGGTAGTGGAAAGCACCATTGGTGAGGAAGGAACGGCCGTCACACGGCCTGTGAAGCCGGCGGAGGTGCCCGCCAGACCGGAGCCATTCAGGGCAAAGGTTGTATCGCCGGGGAGGTCAGCAACGACGGTGCCGCCAGCGGGAACGGCGGTGAAGCCGGTAGAGCAAATGCCGGTCAAGGCCGCGGAGCCGGCCAAAGCTTCGACTGATGGTAAGCTTAACATCGAGTATCTTAAGCTGCGATGGAAAGATTTTGTCGAGTCGTTACGCGGCGTGGGTTCGAGTGGTAACATGGACGCTTTCCTGCGCAGTGCCTGCGAGCCACTTGAAATCGAGGGTGACACGATAACACTGGCTTTCTTCTACGATTTTCATAAGGCCAAGGTGGAGGACCCGAAGTACCGTTTTCTGGTGGAGAAGAAGCTGGCTGAGGTCTTCGGGCAGCCTTACCAGATAAGATGCGTCCTCAGGGAGAAGCCGAAGAGGGAATCATCGAATTCTGATGAGGACAACTACATGGCCAAGGCCGCCATGAGAATGGGGGCCCGCATTGTTGACAAGAGGCCGATAGTGGAGGGTCAATGAACAGGAACATAATGCGTCAGGCGCAGGAACTGCAGTCACGTCTGGCCAGAGCACAGCAGGAACTGGCTGAGGCCAGCGTGGAAGGTACAGCCGGGGGTGGCGTGGTGACGGTGGTGATGGACGGGCAGCAGCGCGTCAGAGCGGTCAGGATATCGCCCGATGTGGTAAAAGCCGGTGACGTGGAGATGCTCCAGGACCTGATTGTGGCCGCGATCAATGAAGCGACACGCAAGTCGCAGGAACTGGCTTCGAGCCGTCTGAGCGCCCTCACCGGCGGGCTCAAGATACCCGGACTTACTTAGGGGAATCTCCGCGCCGATATGGACCTGCAGGGGCTTCTTGAGTCCGGGCTGGCACGTGAGTTGATTGTGCTGATCGTTGCCGTTTTGCCGATTGCCGAACTGCGCGGCTCGCTCCCGGTAGCCATTAACGTATTTAATATGCCGTGGCCGCAGGCAGTTTTACTATCAGTTATTGGGAACATGCTGCCGGTGCCGATAATCCTACTGTTGTTTGAGTTTGTCTATCGGACTCTCAAACGCTTCCACCTGATGGACAGGTTTTTCAACTGGCTTTTTTCCTACACACGTCGTAAGAGCGGGGTTATCGAGAAATATCATGCGGTTGGCCTGCTCTTCTTCGTGGCGGTGCCGCTACCTTTTACCGGTGCCTGGACGGGTTCTCTGGCGGCTTTTCTGCTCGGAATGAGGTTCCGGGCGGCTTTTCTGGCTATTCTTGGCGGCGTGATTATAGCCGCGGCGGTAGTTACTACCCTGGCGCTTCTGGGTTGGGTGGGGGCCGCTATAGCCGGGGTCGGTCTGGGCGCTGCGGCTGTCGTTATGATATTTGGTGTGTTCCGAGGCAGGCGAGTGGTGGTGACTAAGTCTGTTATGTGACGGCCGGGGGACTTTATCCGGAGGCATCCTTGTGAAATACAATAATGCGGTACCTACAGCACAGCCGGTGGCCCGACTGATTGAGGAGTTGAGTAAACTGCCCGGTGTTGGGCCCAAGAGCGCCCAGCGTATCACATATCACCTCCTGCGTGTTTCGGCCGATGAGGCGAAAGCGCTGGCCGGGGCCATCGTAGATATTAAAGACAAGATTACTTTTTGCTCGGTCTGTTTTAACATCACTGACAGCGACCCGTGCCTCATTTGTCGTGATGAAGACCGTGAGCACAACCGTATCTGTATCGTTGAGGATCCCCTTGACATCCTGCCGCTGGAACGGACGAAGAAGTACCGCGGCGTCTACCACGTCCTGCATGGCGTAATCTCTCCCGGTGACGGAATAGGTCCTGATGATTTGAAAATCAGGGAATTGTTGAGTCGGCTCAATAGCGGAAGTGTTACGGAAATCATCTTGGCTACCAACCCCAACGTCGAAGGTGAAGCCACGGCGATGTATCTTCAGCGCCTTATCACACCTCTCGGCATCAAGGTCACACGGCTGGCCAGAGGTCTTCCGTACGGAGCTGACCTGGAATACGCCGATGACGCCACGCTGAGTCGGGCGCTTGAAGGCAGGCAGGAGTTCTGAGACTATGCCGGCCCCCCGCAGTTACCGGGCTGAAGCGCTGGTTCTCAAGCATAAGGAATTCGGGGAAGCCGATAAAGTCCTGACCCTATACACACTGGAGTACGGCAAGATCCGGGCGGTGGCCAAGGGTGCCCGAAGGCCTGGGAGCAAGCTAGGTGGGCACCTCGACCTTCTGACCCATAGCCAGTTATTTCTCGCCCACGGCCGCAATCTTGATATTGTTACCCAGGCGCAGACCATTGACGCCTTTCTCAATCTCAAAAGTGACCTTGACCGACTTTCATACGGTCTATATGTGGCCGAGCTTGTTGACTGTTTTACCGAGGAGCGGATGGAGAGCCGGGCTGTCTTCGATTTGACACTGAACACTCTCCGCTATCTGGCGGACTCTTCATTTCCAAATACTGCACTCAGATACTTTGAACTGCATCTGGTCCACCATCTGGGTTACCGGCCTGAGCTTCATAGCTGTGCTTCATGCGGTGCGCCTCTCCGGCCGGTCGCAAACTTCTTTCATCCAGTCAGCGGCGGCGTCCTGTGCCCGGAATGTGCTGTGAATGTAACCCAGGTTCGTCCGCTCAGTCTCAATGCCTTTAAGGTACTGCGTTTGTGGCAGAGCTGCAGTTTCGATGACGCCTGTCGTGTCAGGGTGAGTGGTGAGCTGGCCAGCGAGCTGGAGATGGTGATGAGGTCGTATATGAAGTATCTGCTTGAGCGAGACCTCAAGGCTACGGCGTGGCTCGATAGGCTCAAGCGTGACAGGCTGTTCGGTTGTTCGACCCGGTCAGCAGGCGTTGACAGCGGCGGTACCCTGGACTACAATTCCGCCTCAATCGGCAGGTAGTTGTAATGTACAGGCTGGTCAGTGGCCTACCGCACTCCGGGCGGTCGGCGGCCGAGTCGTAGTCTCCGCTCCGGGCGATTCGGAGTTACCAGTATTCGTTTGTCCGTGTAGATTTCCGTTTATGGCTGCCGAATCATACCATCCAAAGCCAGGTGACAGGGTTGTCCGCATTCGCCGTCTTAAGGCACATCCTTTAAGGCGTGTGATGGGCGTTCCGGCGCTATTCAGTACGTCCTACGGTGATGTCGGTTCGTCGATTTATTATGCATTGGGTTTGGTGGCGATGGTGTCATTGGGAGCGACACCAGTGGCACTGGGCATTGCCGCGATATTCTTCGTTTGTACAGCGCTGACCTATGCTGAAGGGACGGCGATGATTCCCGAGGCTGGCGGCTCGGCCACCTTTGCCCGGCATGCCTTCAATGACCTGTCCGGATTTATATCCGGGTGGGCGCTCATGTTCGGCTATATCGTCACCATCGCTATTTCGGCCTACACCATACCGTCCTATCTCGCTTTCTTCTGGCCGGTACTGAAGGAATCGGCTTTCTTGGGCACCATAGTAGCTATGGGTGTGGTGATTTTCCTGATACTTATCAACGTCCTTGGAGTTCGTGAGTCTTCGGTTTTCAACTTAGGGCTAGCTATTCTGAGCCTGATTACGCAACTTTTGTTGATAATACTGGCATTTATCTTCCTTTTCTCGCCATCGGTCTTTTTTGAGCGGATTACTAACTACTGGCCGTCTACCAGCAACCTGCTGTTCGGTGTGGCCATAGCGGCTATCGCTTATACCGGGGTGGAAACAGCCTCCCAGATGGTGGAGGAAGCAAGGCGTCCCCGGGTAAGCGTGCCTAGGACGCTGACATTACTCATATTTGTGGTGGTAATCATGTTTGGCGGCATTTGCGCCGCCGCCTTTTCCGCGATGACGCCTGAAGAACTGGCTACGGACTGGGCCAAGGACCCGGTGGCAGGTATTGCCCACGGTATTTTGCTCTCACTAACGCCGGAGAAAGCGGCAAGTAGCAGTGATCCGCTCACTACAGTGGCTCTTACTCAGTTATTCGCTGTATTGCATAATCTGTTGCCGGTGCTGGTATCGGTGCTTGCGGCCACGATTCTGTTGATAGCGACCAATGCCGGCCTCATGGGCATATCCCGCCTGGCATTCTCTATGGGGCGTTTACGGTTGATACCGGAGGGACTGTCGCGGATTCACCGGCGCTTCAAAACGCCGTATCCTTCTATTGTCCTTTTCGGTCTGGTGGCAATCGTACTCCTGGCTCCGGGATTTTTCTGGCCGGGTGTCTTTGAAAGTCTGGGCGGGCTATATGCATTCGGCTCGATGCTGTCTTTCAGCTTTGCCCACGCCTCTATCATTAGTCTGAGGATACGCAGGCCAAACGAGGGGCGGCCGTTTAAGCTGGGATGGAACATCAAAGTGGCCGGACGCGAACTGCCGTTGAGCGCGATTATCGGTCTGCTTGGCACCTTGTCCATCTGGATTGTCATTCTCATCCTGCAGCCAATAAGCCGCTATGTCGGGTTTGCCTGGATGATTGGTGGTGTGGCCATGTATCTAATCTATCGCATGCGTAGCGGGGTGAAGGCGGGAGACATTGCGGCTACTCCGGATACGACTTATAATGGGCGTCTGCCATGATGAAGCTAAGCCGGATTCTTGTACCCGTCAGCGACGATATTGCGGCGGAGGAAGCACTAAAACTGGCCTGTTTCCTGGCCCGGCAGTCGAAAGCAAAAGTATACGTTGTCTATGTGATTGAGGTGAAGCGGAGCTTGCCTCTCGATGCTCAGATCCCGGGTGATATGAAGATGGCGGAGCAGGTGCTGACCCGGGCTGAGGACATAGCTGCTGACGAGGACTGCGAGATCGAAACTGACCTGCTACAAGCCAGGGATGTGGGGAGTGCTATTATTGACGAGGCGCAGGAACGGGCGGTTGATCTTATTGTAATGGGTACTGAGCAGAAGAAACGTTTTGGTTTTTACCATGTAAGTGATACCATTTATCACGTCATGCGCTACGCGCCGTGTCGGGTACTGCTCTTGCAAGAGCCGCCGGGGGGCAAAAACAAGGAATGAACATTGTCATTATGGGGTGTGGGCGGACAGGTGCGCAACTGGCCTCGAGCATGGATGCCGCCAAGCACAAGGTAGCGGTTATCGATATCAGCACTGGAAGTTTCGCCAGATTGCCAGCGTCTTTTAGCGGAGTGGCCCTGCTCGGCGATGGAACTGATGAAGAGGTGCTACGTAAGGCGGGGATTGAGAAGGCCGATGCTTTCGTGGCGGTTACTCAAAGCGACAACCGCAACATTATGGCCGCTCAGATAGCCAAGTACGTTTTCCACGTACCCCGGGTCATCTGCCGCATTTATGACCCTTTAAGGAAGGATGTTTATGAGGCGCTGGGGCTGGAGGCTATCAGCCCAACTACGGTGTTTGCAGAGCTGATCAAGGATCAACTGGAAGCCGAGCCACAGAGGTGAGGCGCTGATGTATGTTGTGATTGCCGGCGGCGGCATGGTTGGCTACTACCTGTGCCGGGCATTACTGGCCGAAGGGCACGAAGTAATCGTGATTGAAAGAGACCGGCGTCGCTTCCAGCGGGGCGAAGACGAACTGGGTAGTGTCTTTATGCTCGGTGATGGTTGCGAAGCCTCGGTACTGGCTGAAGCCGGCGTCGAAAGGGCGGATATATTTATCGCCGCCACCGACCAGGATGAGGACAATCTCGTGGCCTGCCAGGTCGCCAAGTACCGCTTTAACGTACCTAAAACCATTGCCCGCATCAACAACCCGCGCAACGAGCGAATTTTCAGGCAGCTGGGCATTGACCGTACGGTCAGCCAGGTTAAGCATATGCTTGAGGACATTGAGGAGCAGATTCCGACGCATATACTGGCCCGGCTCTTCACCCTGGCAGATGTTGGCCTTGAAATCGTGGAGCTTAAAGTTTCGGCTGACTCGCCGGTGGTTGGCCGTCATGTCAGTGAACTGGCTTTGCCGGAGAACTCGGTCCTTTCACTGTTGCTCCGCAGTGGTGAGAAGCCTCAGGTGCCGGCGTCAGATGTGGCCATCATGCCGGGCGACCGGATAATCGCTGTTACCAGTCCCGAGAGCGAGCCAGCGCTTCTGGAGTTATTCAGTCCGAAATCTCCCGGTAGCAAAAATGGTTAAGGTGGCTTTCCAGGGGGAGCGGGGTGCTTACAGCGAGGAGGCGGTGGTGCGCTTCTTTGGGGAGGCCGAACTGGTGCCGTGTCCCGTGCTGGGCGATGTTTTCAAGACGGTTTCCACTGGTCAGGCGTCTTTCGGTGTGGTGCCGCTCGAGAACTCCCAGGCGGGTAGTATTAACGAGACTTACGACCTCCTGCTCAGCTATCCGCTGAATATTTACGGCGAGGTCTTTGTGCGCGTCAGTCATTGCCTGGTGGCCCTGCCGGGCGAAAAACTGGCGGCCATCAAGACAGTCTATTCCCACCCGCAGGCAATTGCCCAGAGTGAGGAATTCCTGCGTAAGCTTAATGTCGAGATTGTGCCGACTTACGATACGGCGGGAAGCGCTAAGATGATCCGGGACAAAGAATTGAAGGGCGCGGCGGCCATCGCCAGCCGCAACGCCGCCCGCATCTACAATCTTGAGATACTGGCCGAGCATATCGAGACTAACCCAAATAACTACACCCGCTTTGTCGTCATTTCGGAAGAGAGGGCGAAGCGGGCAGAGAAGAACAAGACTTCACTGGTCTTCGCCGTTAAGAATGTGCCCGGAGCGCTGTATTCCATCCTGGGTGCCTTCGCTAACCGTAATATCAATCTCACCAAGCTCGAGTCGCGTCCCCGTCGTGACCGGCCGTGGGAGTACATCTTCTACGTGGACTTTGAGGGGCATCGTGAGGATGATGCCTGGCGCGAGGCCCTGAACGATGTACGTGAAAAGGCAACCTTCGTCAAGATTCTCGGCTCGTACCCGCGGGCCGAGGAGTAGGGATGAGTATGTATCTCTGACGCCGGATACGTGTCTGAATCGGGATGGTTCGGTGGTTGACTTGACTTTACGTTCAGCTTAAGATTGGGCCATGTTTGGCGGTTCGTTCAAAGAGGCGGTCAGGCGCGACCCGCTTGTCCGCCTTTTCCGTAAACTGACGTCACCACCGGAGCCGGCTCAGTGGAACTACAAGAGGGCCCGTAAGTATCTTGATTATCGGAGTAAAGATTTTAACTATTCACTGGCCATTGCCCACTTCAAGGAGGCAGTCCGGCTCGTGCCGAACCATCCCTTGTATCACTGCAGTCTCGGTGAGGCCCTGCTTGCGGCTCCCTCGATGGCAGTCTTCCGCGGGATAAGGCCAGACTTCAGTCTGAGGCGCGCGGTGGAGCTGGCGATACCGGAACTGCAAAAAGCAATCAGGCTGGCGCCGGAATTCGCTTGGCCATATTATTTACTGGCGGTGGCACATGAATATCAGGGCCAGCTTAATAAGGCCCGGGAGGTGTGTCGCCAGGCGCTGACTACCGACATGCCTGGGGAGGCCAAGACCACGTTTGAGGCTTATCTGAAAGCATTAGACGAGTATCCGGACCGGATGCAGGATACGGAAAAGGCCCGCCAGATGCAGGAGGAATGCCTCACCAGACTGAAGAAGGTGATGTCACTGCGCGATGCCGGCAAGTACAGGGAAGCGGAGAAAGAACTTCAAGAAGTGAGCAAATTATCACCGGGTGGAGCGTGGTTATTCGACACATTATGCCGGCTCGGAACATCTTCCTAAGTTTCAAGGACAGATTGCCGCCAGATGCAGGGTATTGAGCAACAACCTTTCCTCGGGATTGAGCTTAAGTAGTGGTCTCTGGCATGGTGTAAGCCATATGGTGAACATCAGGTGGCTAATTATTGACGCGATCCTCGGCGGGATTCTCAAGGAAGGCGCGCTTATTGGAATTGCCTTCTGGGGACTGCCGGCGATGGGATGCTACTTACCCCTGTGGGCCATTGTCGTTATTGGTCTGGCGCTGGCAGTACAGTCCGGCTTTTCATACGTCACTGCGGCCCGTCTTCTTAAGCTTAAGCCGGTCACCGGCCCGCAGACGATGATTGGCAAGCGCTGTGTGACGACCACAGTATTGAATCCAGATGGCTACGTTAGAATCGACGGTGAACTGTGGCGGGCGGTTTCCACTGGCGGCACCGTTGGAGCCGGTATGACGGTGCTGGTCGTGGCTGTAGATGGCATGTCTTTGACGGTGAGAGTCCAGCCATGTCCGTAGTTCTGACATGTACGGTGAACAAACGGTCTGTGGTAAGATAACGCGGCCATTGGTATGAACATCGTCATCTACGAAGATATGCCACGGTATGACGCTGGCATGAAGATACTTCTGGCCGTTCCAATAGCAATTCTAATATTCACCGCAATACAGGTATACATAACTGATGGTCTTAAGTCGGCCCTGTGTATGGTGGTTCCCCTTACCGTAATATGTTTGATTTTTTTGCTGGCAATGCCGAGACATTATCAGGTGCTTGACGACGGCATTAGGGTAGTGTTGGGAGGTCCCTTCTCAATCAGCTATTCATTCTCTGGTGTGAAGGAAGTCGTGCAACGGAGAGGTCTCTGGTTGAGCGTTAATTTCGTGACGGCGTTAGCTTCGAAGCGTGTGGTTTATGTCATCCGTTCCAGAGGGATGCCGGTGGCGATTACCCCGACCGACCCACAGGCATTTATCAGCGCCGCCGGGCGGGCGATGGCCTCGTGGAAGCGGACTGGAGGAGAAGGATGATCCAGCCGCTTGAATGGACGGGGTATGCACTTCGAGTAATTGACCAGACGAGGCTTCCCTCAAGGCTGGTCTGGCTGGACCTGTCCGATTACCGCGACGTGGTAGAAGCGATTAAGACCATGCGGGTGCGTGGGGCACCAGTAATCGGTATTGCCGCCGGGTACGGCATCGCGCTCGGCGCACGCGGCATCAGGGCTAAGTCAAAGCGCGACTTCATGGGTAAGCTCGAGGTAATCATCAGAGACTTCGCCGCCAGCCGGCCAACGGCGGTTGACCTTTTCCATGTCATTGACAGAATGCGCGGTGCCGCGGAGAAGGCAGACTTACGTAATATCAGGCGTATGCTTTCAGTCGAGGCCAGGAAGATTCATACGGAGCAGGTGGCGGCGTCGGAGTGTATCGGCAGGTTTGGCGCCGGGCTGATACCGGATGGGGCTACGGTGTTGACGCATTGCAACGCCGGGTCTCTGGCGGCGGCCGGGATCGGGACGGCTCTGGGCGTCATTTCAGAAGCAGTCAGGCAGGGCAAAAGAGTAACAGTGATGGCTGACGAAACGCGGCCGCTACTGCAGGGTGCGCGGTTAACCGCTTGGGAGTTGAAGCAGGCGGGAATCCCGGTTACGATAATCACGGACTCGATGGCAGGGCATTTTATGAAGCAGGGTGTAATTGATTGCGTTATCGTGGGCGCGGACCGCATAACCGCCAGCGGCGACTTCGCCAACAAGATCGGCACCTATACTCTGGCAGTACTGGCCAAGGAAAACAGGGTGCCCTTCTACGTAGCGGCGCCGTTGTCCAGTGTTGACGTCTCCGTGAAATCGGGTGGTGATATTCCCATCGAAGAGAGGTCGGAGCGGGAGGTTACCCACCTCAGGGGCAAACGTTTGGTGCCGCGCGGTGTCCCGGCGCGTAATCCGGCCTTTGACGTTACCCCGGCTGGGTATGTTACTGCTATTATTACCGAGCGCGGAATCGTAGTCGGACCGAGCCGGCGTAAAATATTAAAATTGTTCAAGGAGAGCAACTGATGCCCGGAGCAAGAATTGGAGTAATCGGCGGCACCGGACTGTACCAGATTGAGGGTATGAAGTTGTTTCAGGAAGTCCGGCCGAAGACGCCGTTTGGCGACCCCAGTGATGTTATCGTTATCGGAGAGCTCGATGGTCATAATATAGCGTTTTTACCGCGGCATGGCCGGGGGCATGTCCTGCTTCCCACGGAAGTCCCGTATCGGGCCAATATTTACGCGCTCAAATTACTCGGAGTAGAACAGATTATCGCTATCAACTCCTGCGGTAGCCTTAAGGACACGGTGAAGCCCGGCGATTTGGTGATACCCGACCAGATAATTGACCGTACCCGAAGCCGGACCAGTACTTTTTTCGGTAATGGGCTGGTCGCACACATTCCCTTTTCGGAGCCGTTTTGTCCGGTGCTGAGCGAGGTACTTTACGATGCCGCAAAGGCTGTCGGCGCCAGGGTGCATTTGGGAGGGACATGTATTGTCATGGAGGGGCCAGCGTTTTCAACAGTGGCTGAATCGCGGCTATATAAGACGTGGGGCGGCGACATCATCAACATGACAATGTTGCCTGAAGCTAAGCTGGCGCGTGAGGCCGAAATGTGCTACTCATCGATTGCCTGCGTCACCGATTACGATGCTTGGCGTCAGAAAGGCACCTTTGAGCCAGTTCGGGCAGACATGGTGGTGACGGTAATGCATGGTAATATCAGCACCGCCAAGCAGATAATCAAGAAAGCTGTGGGTAAAGTGCCCGGCGATCGGAAATGCGAGTGCCGCGAGGCACTGAAAACAGCCATTATTACCGACTCATACAAGATATCAAGGTCGGCAAAGAAGGACCTGGGACTTCTCATCAGTAAATACGTTGGCTGACAGCATGGTAAATAAGGTGAAGTTCGGTTGTCTGGCCACAGGCATCGGCACTCTGCCTGATACCGATGCCGGCGCCGCCTGCCGTCGCGTCTTCCGACATTTGAAGGATATCCCGTTCTGGCCGCAATTGCCGAAGCGCTCGCCAAAGGAGAATATGTACCTCCAGTTCAGCGAAGGTTTCCCCGGGATCACGGTTGAAAATGACCACATTTACGCGGAGAAATCGGATGATTTCGACAGCAAACTGGAGAAGGTCTACGTGGCCTATCTCGAGAACCGGCCGGATGACTTTGCCGTCAGCGGCGACTATGCCGCCGGTCTTCATGCCTTTGTAAGCCATAAGGGCGAGCATTTCCGGTTTGTTAAAGGGCAGGTGACCGGGCCGATAAGCTGGGGTCTGGTGGCCACGGACCGTCAGCAAAGGGGCATCATCTACGATGAGACACTTGGCGACACTGTAGCCAGGTTCCTGAGACTGAAAGCGGCGTGGCAGGAAAAACTGCTGAAATCCATGACTGAAAACACCATCATTCTTGTTGATGAGCCGTATCTGACATCGCTGGGGTCGGCTTTCGTATCTATCCCGCCGGAACGGGTGGTCAACCTTATTGGCGAAGTTCTATGCGGTATTGAGGGCATCAGCGGAGTCCACTGCTGTGGCGGTGCCGACTGGTCACTCATGATGCGACTGCCGACCGACATTATCAGCTTTGACACCTACAACTATGCGCAGTCACTGGGGCTATATCCCGACGACGTTATAGCTTTTCTTCGACGCGGCGGCACCATTGCCTGGGGTATTGTGCCTAACGACGAGGAGACGCTGGCCGGTGAGACAATTGCCAGTCTTAATGACCGTCTTGGCGAAGCCATGGCGCCGTTTACCCGCGATGGGATTTCGTTCCGGACGATACTGGAACAGGCTCTGGTCACACCTTCATGCGGCCTGGGTTTGTTATCTTCGGAGGCCGCTGACCATGCCCTTTACCTGCTCACCGGACTGTCGGAGAAGCTAAGACAGCGTCTTTAGAGCTGAGCGCCGGTATTGAAGAAAGCGGACCGTCTGGAGAAGTGTTTTTGCCCTACCTGTCAGGAAAGGTCTCAGTGAAAGGTTTATGAAATGAACAAGCGGAAAAAAGTAGCGCTAAGAAAGCATCGCAAGGCCCGGCAGAAGCTGGAGGCCAAGGCCAGAGCGAAGAAGTCCTGAGCCGAGCTTTGAATTCAGAGCCGTTGGCCTTTCTCATCACCGGTAAGCCCGGCTGCGGTAAGACAACACTTATCCGCGCGGCAATTGAGCGTTCGTGCGTGGATGCCGGCGGCTTCTACACCGAGGAAATACGCGAAGGTGGTGAGAGGCAGGGGTTTCGCATCGTGACGCTTGACGGCAACAGTGCGGTCTTGTCCTGCGTGAACGTCCACAGTCCTTACCGGGTTGGCCGTTACCGGGTCGACCTGGCGGCATTGGATGGGGTCGGGGTAGCTGCAGTCCGCGATGCAGTGTCCCGGCATAAAGTTGTGGTCATTGACGAAATCGGTAAGATGGAGCTTTTCTCGCCGTGTTTTCGTGAGGTGGTTGTGGAGGCTCTGGGGTGCGGGAAGAAGGTGCTGGCAACAGTGATGCTGGCGCGGTCACGGTTCGCCGATCAGGTAAAGGGGCTCCCGAGTGTGAAAGTAGTTATGCTTGACCGCAGTAACTGGCAGCGGGTTCTCGATGAGGTGGTCGCATGGCTGGGTGGAACGAAGTTAGGGGTGGCGATATGATGCTCGTCCTACGCCAGCTTGGGGCTGACAGTTTTCGGGAAATGCGGTGGCTGGCCGCGTCTCTGGATGCGGTGTTCGGTCTGAAAGTGGTCGAAGGGACGGCGTTGGCAGATATTGAGGATGCTTGCGACCACAGCCGCCGCCAGTACCGTGCTGAGTCGTTGCTGGCGAAACTGGCGGGCGAGCATCCTGGACACGGGTGCAAAGTGCTCGGCGTCGCCGGGGTTGACCTTTACGCGGCTGGCCTGAACTTCGTCTTCGGACAGGCGGATGTTGAGCTTGGTATCGCTGTTATTTCACTTTGCCGCCTGCGGCAGGAGTTTTACGGCCTGCCGGCCGATGAGCAGTTATTTCGTGACCGTGCACTGAAGGAGGCGGTCCATGAACTGGGGCATACTTTCGGGCTCGGTCACTGTCCGGATGGGCGCTGTGTGATGCATTTTTCGAACAGCCTGGCGGATACCGACTGGAAGAGCGCCGCTTTCTGCACCAGCTGCCGGCCTAGGCTTCTGGTCTAGGAGGTGGTGATGGCGGAGTATCCGGCATTAGTCAGGGCGATGTTTGACCCGTCTTTCTATCCGCATCCGGTGGATAAGGTCGAGCTTGTCCAGACCCAGATGTCCTTCGTTTTCCTGGCCGGCGAATATGTGTATAAAGTGAAAAAGCCGGTGAATCTGGGTTACCTGGATTACACCACGCTTGAGAAGCGCCGATTCTTCTGCTGGCAGGAGATCGAACTGAACCGCCGGCTGGCCCACGATGTCTACCTGGCGGTGCTGCCGATAACGGCCACTGGTGCAGGTTTTTCGCTGGGTGGTCAAGGGCCTCCCGTTGAGTATACGGTCAAAATGCGCCGTCTGCCGCCGGAGCGGATGATGAACGTGCTCTTACCGGCCGGTCAAATCACGGTGGAGATGGTCGGCAGACTCTCGGAGAAGCTGGCACGTTTCCATGAGAAAGCCATGACCAACTCTGAGATAAGCGCTTTTGGCAGTCTTGAGTCCATCAGGGTCAATATTGATGAGAATTTTTCACAAACGGTTAAGTACCGCGGCGTTTCAATAGAAGCGGCTGATTACGACCGTATCAGGGCGTTTACCGAGGACTTTGTGGCATCAAAGGCGGCACTGTTCGGAGAGCGCCTTCGCGGCGGTCGGATACGGGACTGTCATGGCGACCTCCACGCTGCCCATATCTGTTTCACCGATGGTATCCAGATATATGACTGTATTGAATTCAATGAACGCTTCCGCTACTGCGATGTGGCTTCGGAGATTGCATTTCTGGCTATGGACTTAGACCGCTACGACCGAGGCGACCTTTCACGCGAGTTTGTGGATGCCTATATTAGCGCCAGCAGTGACGCGGCTATCCAGCAACTGCTGCCTTTCTACAAGTGTTACCGTGCCTATGTCCGTGGCAAGGTGGAAAGTTTCAAGCTGGATGACCCGTACATATCAATCGAGGAAAAACAGAAAACGCTGGGAATCGCCCGCGGCTACTTCTCACTGGCGAGAAGGTATACGATGACTGAGCCGGTCCTGCTGATTACCGCCGGACTTATGGGGACGGGTAAGACGACGATAGCCGAAGCGGTTGGGCGCAAGACCGGGGCAATAGTCATCTCGTCGGACGTGGTACGGAAAAGGCTGGCCGGTATACGGCCTGGGGAGCGGCACTATGAAGCTTTCGAGAATGGTATCTACTCGGCGGATTTTACACGGAAAACCTATGACGCGCTTTACGCCGAGGCGGCGCGGCTTCTGGCGCAGGGCCGGTCGGTAATTCTGGACGCGTCGTTCAAGAAGCGCAACGAGCGTCTGCGGGCGGCGGAGGTTGCGGTTAAGGCCGGAGCGCGGTTTATGGTTGTGGAGTGCGTCCTCGACGAGGCAACTGTGCGGGAGCGTCTGCGAAAGAGGGTGCTTGATGGGACATCGGCATCTGACGGCCGGGAGGAGATACTTGGCGCACAGAAGGCCGATTTTGATACAATAGCCGAGTTCAGCAAGACCAGCCACATCGTGGTTGAAACATCGCGCCCTCCGGGCGATATCGCCAATCTCATTGTGGAGAAAGCATGGCAGTAAGGCATTTCGATATCAAAGACCGGTCACTGGCCGAAACGGGGGCTTTGAGAATTCAGTGGGCGGCCCGGGAAATGCCCGTTCTCAAACTGATTCGTACGCGCTTCGAGCGAGAGAAGCCGCTTGATGGCATTCGTGTTGGCGCCTGCCTTCACGTGACCACTGAGACTGCCAATCTTGTGACCACGCTGGTTGCTGGCGGGGCGAAGGTCGCGGTCTGTGCCTCCAACCCCCTTTCTACCCAGGATGATGTCGCTGCAGCCCTAGCGTTCGAAGGTATCCCGGTCTTCGCCATAAAGGGTGAGGACAACAAGACTTACTACCGTCATATCATGTCAGTCCTGGCGACCAGACCGCAGTACACTATGGACGATGGTGCCGACCTGGTTAGCACTCTCCACACTGAGCGGCGCGAGCTTTTGAAGAATGTTCGTGGTGGGACTGAGGAAACGACTACCGGCGTCATCCGTCTAAGGAACATGGCGCGAGAGGGAGCTCTGGTTTATCCCATTATCGCCGTTAACGATGCTCAGACCAAGCATTTTTTTGACAACCGGTACGGTACCGGTCAGAGTACCATTGACGGCATCACCCGCGCCACCAACATTCTCTGGGCGGGCAGGAAGGTGGTCGTTTGCGGTTACGGCTGGTGCGGCCGCGGCATCGCCCGGCGGGCTCAGGGGCTTGGGGCGCATATTGTTGTGACCGAGGTCAATCCCATTGCCGCGCTTGAGGCGGTTATGGATGGCTATGAGGTTCTGCCGCTGTTGGAGGCGGCCAAGATCGGCGATGTTTTCATCACGGTTACTGGCGATGTGAATGTGCTTGACACTCCGCATTTCAATCTGATGAAGGACGGGGCAATCCTGGCCAATGCGGGCCACTTCAACGTTGAAATAAACATCCCTGCTTTGGAGAAACTGGCGAAATCGGAGCGACAGATGAGGCCTTTTGTCCGGGAATACACCCTGAGAGACGGGAGGCGGGTCTATGTTCTTGGGGAGGGGCGTCTGGTAAACCTGGCGGCGGCGGAAGGGCATCCAGCCAGCGTCATGGATATGAGCTTTGCCAACCAGGCTTTGTGCCTGGAGTATCTCGTCAATAGCGGACGGAACCTTGAGCCGGATGTTCATCCTGTGCCGGAGCACATCGACAGGGAAGTCGGACGGCTCAAGCTCGAGTCAATGGGGATTGTCATTGATACCCTTAGTCCGGAGCAGGAGAAATACCTTAGGAGTTGGGCGGAGGGAACATAGGATTAGAAAAGGACTGGCATGACTAATAGTTTTTCGTCGTCACCACGTTACCTCTTTACCTCGGAATCAGTGACTGAGGGGCATCCCGACAAGCTATGCGACCAGATTGCCGACGCAATTCTTGACGAGATAATTAAGGATGATACCGCGGCACGGGTCGCCTGTGAAGTGGCAGTTACGGTAGGGCTGGTCATGGTGATGGGTGAAATCACCACCAAGACCTATGTTGATGTGAATCGTATAGTTCGCAGTGTGGTCGGCCAGGTCGGTTACACCAAGACCGAGTACGGTTTCGAAGCCAATACCTGCGGGGTAATCAACATGATTCATGGCCAATCGCCGGATATAGCTCAAGCGGTGGACGTGGCCGTGGAAGCCAGATCCAAGAGAAAGGTGGATGAGCTGGATAGAACCGGCGCTGGCGACCAGGGGATGATGGTTGGTTTCGCCTGCAACGAGACCAAGCAGTTGATGCCGATGCCGATTTATTATGCCCACCGTCTGTGCCAGCGTCTGGCCGAAGTGAGGAAGAAGGGAATAGTGCCATACCTGAGGCCAGATGGGAAATCACAGGTTACGGTTGAGTACGAGCGCGGGATGCCCAGACGTATTGATTGCGTTATTCTCGCGGCCCAGCATGACTCGGGTGTGACGCATGAGACCATTGAGCGTGACCTGGTCAAGCAAGTAATAGAGGTGGTGTTACCCAGGGAGTTGGTCGATAGTAAGACGAAGTTCTTGGTCAATACCAGTGGCCGATTTGAAGTCGGCGGCCCCGTAGGTGATACGGGATGCACCGGGCGCAAGATACTGGTGGATACCTATGGCGGGGCCTGTCGCCACGGCGGCGGGTCCTTTTCAGGCAAGGACCCGACCAAAGTGGACCGCTCCGCAGCTTACTATGCCCGCTATGTTTCCAAAAACGTCGTAGCAGCAGGACTGGCTGACCGACTGGAACTCCAGGTATCCTACGCTATCGGGCGGGCGCGGCCGCTGTCGCTTTCGATTGAGACCTTCGGCACCGGCAAGATACCTGATGATCGCATTATAAGTCTGATTGACAAGCACTTTGATTTCCGTCCGGAAGCAATCATTCGGAGTCTTGGCCTGCGCCGACCGATCTACCTGCCGACGGCGGCTTACGGTCACTTTGGCCGTGACGATGTCAGACTGCCGTGGGAGGAGACCGACAAGGCGCATATTTTGCGTAAGGAAGCAGGATTGTAGTGATGGGTGGTATCAAGTTCGGTACAGACGGGTGGCGTGCCGTTATCGCCGAGGATTTCACCTTCGATAACGTGCGTATCTGTGCCCAGGCGGTGGCCGACTATCTGGCACAGATGGGTACGGTGGAGCGTGGTGTGGTGGTTGGCTATGACACCAGATTCGCCTCCGAGAGTTTTGCCTCAGCCACCGCTGAGGTGCTGGCTGGCAATGGTGTGAGGGTTTTCCTCTGCACGCATCCGACCCCAACGCCGGTAGTTAGCCATGCCGTCACGGTGATGAAGGCCGCGGGTGGTATTATCATTACGGCATCCCACAATCCGGCGAAATATAACGGGTTCAAGTATAAATCGCAGGATGGGGCCAGTGCGCCGACAGAGACAATCGAGGCGCTGGAGAAAAACGTAGCTGCAGTTGTCGCCGGTGCCGGGCCGAAGGTCTTGTCTGCTGGTGAGGCAATAAAGCAGGGCCTCATCGTGGACTACGATGCCGACCCGCCGTATATGACCCATGTTGGCCGGCTAATTGACCTCGAAGGTATCCGGCAGTCGGGACTAAAAATTGTTTATGATGCGATGTATGGCGCTGGCGCCGGCTACTTTCACCGGTTTTTGCAGGGCGGCAACGTCAATCTTCTCGAAATAAACGGCGAGCGGAACCCGTCTTTCCCTGGTATCAACCCGGAGCCGATAGCGCGGAACCTCGGCAAATTGTGCCGCCTGGTGGTCGAGCAAAAAGCTAACGTGGGGCTGGCTTCCGACGGTGACGCCGACCGCATCGGCATCGTGGATGAGAACGGCGTTTTTCTTAATCAGCTTCAGGTGTTCGCACTCCTGGCGCTGTATGTTCTCGAGGTGCGTCGGGACCGCGGGCCGATTGTCAAGACCGTGACTTCCAGTGCAATGCTCAATAAGCTCGGCGAGTTATACGGTGTCAAGGTCTTCGAAACACCGGTGGGTTTCAAGTATGTGGCCCCGGTAATGTTGAGAGAGAACGCTTCCATTGGAGGCGAAGAGAGCGGTGGCTACGGCTTCCGCGGGCATGTCCCGGAGCGGGACAGTTTCGTGGCCGGGCTATATTTCCTGGACTTCATGGTCAAGACGGGCAAGACGCCGTCACAGCTCTTGAAGTGGCTTTACAGTAAAGTCGGGCCGCACTTCTATGACCGAAACGACTATGCCTTATCGTGGGAAGACCGCCGGCAGTTTGTTGCTGGTATGGACAAGGCCCCTCCGACAATAATCGCCGGCAGGCCGGTTGCCAGACTTGACACCAGTGACGGGTATCGCTTTATCTTTGACGACGGTTCATGGCTTCTACTGCGTTTCTCCGGTACAGAGCCGCTGATCCGTATCTATGCGGAGGCGGACAGTCCGGACAGGGTCAAGAGCTATCTGGCGGCTGGCAGAAAACTGCTCGGAATCGACTGAATGACTTCTCACTGAGTGATTGCGAGGGAATGGGAAGTGAGATTTAGTCTTGACCGGTACAGTACTTATGAGAGGCTCGATACACAGGGGATGGGAGGGCACCTGTCCGGTTTTCCGGCACAGTGTCGACGCGCCTGGCAGCGGGCATGTCAATTTCATCTGCCGGCAGAGTACCGCAGGGTAAATCGGGTCGTTGTGCTTGGAATGGGGGGGTCGGCCATAGGTGCGGACCTTGTGGGTGGGTTAGTGCTGCAGGCAAAGGCCTCGATCACGGTGGTTAGGGACTATACTCTGCCATTCGGGGTTGATCGCCGGACGCTGGTTGTAGCTTCCAGTTACTCGGGGATGACGGAAGAAACGATTTCTGGTTTTGCCGAGGCACTCAAATCAGACTGTCCGAAACTGGTAATAACCACAGGTGGGGACCTGGCCATGATGGCGGAGCAAAGTGGTGTGGCGGTGTTCAGAATTGACTATCAAGCGCCGCCGAGGGCGGCTCTGGCCTGGAGTCTGGTGCCGCTGTTGGTCTTCTTGCATCGGCTTGGTCTGATAGCGGATAACGATGCCCGGATGGATGATGTTGCTAAGTTGCTTGATGAAGTTGCGGCCCGGTGCGGAACGGAGTCAGTGGTTGCTACCAATCCGGCCAAGCTGCTGGCCAAGAGGTTGCACGGCCGGCTGGTGGTAGTGTATGGAGCGGGTTTTCTTACGGGAGTAGCCCAGCGCTGGAAAACCCAGATAAACGAGAACTCCAAAAGCTGGGCTTTTTATGAGGCCTTTTCGGAGTTAAATCATAATGCTATTGAAGGCTATCGGTATCCAGAAGCGGTGAGAAGAGTTGTCTCGGTGATTATGTTATGGTCGCCGTTCCTCGGCCAGCGGCTGGAGCGGCGGTACCAGGTGACTGCTGATATCCTGCGACGGTCGAGGGTAAAACATGAGATGGTGGAAGGACAGGGGAACGGCCGATTAGGCCATATGATGAGCCTGGTGTATCTTGGTGACTGGGTCAGCTACTATCTGGCGATGCTAAACGGGGTCGACCCGTCGCCGGTTGAGCGTATCGCCTACCTTAAGAAGCGCCTCTCTGGTTAGGGACAAGGCGGGAAAGGTGCCGCCGTGGGCGAGCCGATTAACGAAGCCTACCTTGATATTGAAACCACCGGTCTTTCGTTCGATTATGACTACGTGACGGTGGTCGGTATATCCCGCGGCAGTAACCGCAACCGGGAACTCGAGCAATTTGTCAGTCCGGACATCTCAGCCCACAGGATTTTGCAGTCGCTGAAGGGCGTTCAGGTCATTTACACCTTCGCCGGTAATGACTTTGACCTTCCATTTCTCAAGCGGCACTATGGCATTGACCTGAAGAGCGATTTCAGACATCGCGATTTGAGATGCCAGTGCCGGGAGCGGAACTTGCGTGGTGGGTTAAAGGCGGTGGAGCGCCAACTTGGGATATGTCGCGTCAGGCCCGATGTTGATGGCCATGAGGCGGTGAGGTTGTGGTGGCGCTACCGCAATCATCACGATTACACGGCATTGCGGGTGCTCTTGGATTACAATAAAGAGGACGTGCTAAACTTGAAGACCTTGAAACAATTGCTGGCCAAACTTGGGCCGGTGGTTTGTTAGGAGGGGTGGTCTTTATCAGGGTGCGAGGCTTAACTAACTGGCGAGGTATCCAGCATGATTGTAGAAATGAGGAAGGGGGTTACGGCGGAGGAGATTGACGTCGTCAAGCAACGGGCCAAGTCTCTTGGTCTGGGCGTGCAGTTGAATCTTGGTACGGACAAGGTGGTCATCGCCATTCTTGGTAGTAATACCGGTCAGATTCCCACGGATATCTTCGCTGTCTTGCCCGGGGTAGAGAGCGTTTCCCGTATTATGAAGCCGTACAAACTGGCTTCACGCGAATTCCGGTCGCAGGACAGCGTTGTTTCCGTTGGCGGTATTGAGGTCGGGGGAAGAAAAGTGGTGGTCATGGCCGGACCGTGTGCGGTTGAGAGTGAGGAGCAATTGGTGGAATCGGCCAGGATAGTGAAGGAGGCGGGGGCGGTGGTGCTCCGCGGCGGAGCTTACAAGCCGCGGACATCACCTTTTGCCTTTCAGGGTTTGCAGAAGGCGGGACTGGAACTCCTGGCCAAGGTCAGGGACCAGTTCAAAATACCGGTGGTCACTGAGGTGGTGGATACCCATGATGTCCAGCTTGTATCGAAATACGCCGATATCCTGCAGGTCGGCGCCCGCAATATGCAGAACTTCACTCTGCTTACCGAAATCGGAATGAAAGGCTGTCCCGTGGTTTTGAAACGCGGGTTTTCGGCTACAATAGCCGAGTGGCTGACAGCGGCAGACTACCTCTTGGCGGAAGGTAACCATCAGGTTATCCTCTGTGAGCGCGGCATACGGACCTTCGAAACTACGGCGCGTTTTTCGCTTGACATAACGGCGATACCTGTGATAAAAAAATCCAGTCATTTGCCGGTGATTGTGGACCCGAGCCATGCTGCGGGGCATTTTGCACTGGTGCCGGCGATAGCCAGAGCGGCTATTGCCGCCGGCGCCGATGGATTGCTGATTGAGGTACATCCTAATCCCAAGGAAGCTCTGGTGGATGGTCTGCAGTCACTGAGTCCTTCTGATTTCACACGGCTTATGAAAGAGTTGCGCCAGGTAGCTGAATCGGTGGGCCGTACCATTTGAGCGCATTTGGGGCACCGGGCGGGATAGTCAACTGAAATCACGTTCTTCCACATCCGTACTGAAGGTGAGAGGAAAGGAGAGACATGTCGAATAGCACGGACAATCTGAAAGCGGCGTTTGCGGGGGAGAGCCAGGCGAACCGTAAGTACCTTTTCTTCGCGGATAAAGCTGAAGAAGAAGGATTAAAGCAGGTAGCGCGGCTTTTTCGGGCGGCGGCGGATGCCGAAACGGTGCATGCCCGGGCGCATTTGAGAGTGCTGGGTGGTGTCAGGAGTACCAGAGAGAACCTACAGGCGGCCATTGATGGTGAGGGGTATGAGTTCACTAAGATGTATCCGGAGTTCATTAAGCAGGCCGAGGCGGAAGGGAATCTCGCCGCTAAACGCAGTTTCGAGCTGGCAAATCAGGTTGAGAAAATACACCACGAGCTGTATTCGAAAGTGTTCGCAGCGGTTCGTGACGGGAAGTCACTGGCCGAACAGGCGGTTTACGTCTGCCAGGTATGCGGTATGACGGTGGAGGGAGAAGCCCCTGATAAATGCCCGGTCTGCGGTTCGCCCAAGAAACAGTTTAAACGAATCGATTAGTCCCGGCAAGATGCGGCTTTTTATAAATCTTATTCAAGAATAAGCGGGCTAGACTGGTGTGGGCTGGCGTTCTTGGAGTCCATGACAGTGAGAAGGGAGATGTTTGTATGCCTGAGATAAATGAGGCGCTGGATAACGAGATAAAGAAATCGCTGGTGAACGGGAAAATACCGTGCGCGGTAGCCTTCCGCATTGCAAGGGACCTGAAGATGTCACCAAAGCAGGTTGGAGATGCCTGTAACCGGCTCAAGATCAAAATCAGCAGTTGCCAGCTCGGTTGTTTTCCGTAGAATTGATGGCTCGACTGGGGTAATGAAGGGCGCGGCCAAGCGGCC
>Ga0315298_1001770_pt1 | contig 38612 bp, 33 predicted proteins | sample WHS_1_MG_FD_203077 | JGI IMG/M metagenome (GOLD analysis project Ga0315298, IMG submission 203077) | Extremophilic microbial mat communities from Washburn Hot Springs, YNP, Wyoming, USA - WHS_1_MG | ecosystem: Environmental > Aquatic > Thermal springs > Hot (42-90C) | place: USA: Wyoming... | reverse complement strand
GCCCTCGGTGATCGAACCGGATCCGGTGGCCTTCAGCACGCCGTTGCGCACGTATTCATACAAGCTGCTGCCGGGCGGATCGGCGAGCACGCAGCGCACGCTGCGGCGCCTGGATTTCAGAGCGTGCGAGACGCCGGCAAACGTCCCCCCGGTGCCGGTTGCGCAGGTGAACGCATCGATGCGTCCGCCGGTCTGCTCCCAGATCTCAGATCCCGTCGTCTCGATGTGCGCCTGGCGGTTGACGGTGTTGTCGAACTGGTTGGCCCAGATCGCGTTCGGCAGCCGCTCGGCGAGCCGGCCCGCAACTTTCTGGTATTGGTTCGGGTGGCTGTAGGGCACCACCGGCACTTTGTGCACCTCGGCACCGAGCGCTTCGAGCAGGGCGTATTTTTCCGGCGACTGGTTGTCGGGCATCACGATCACGCAGCGGTAGCCGCGCGCGTTGCACATGTGCGCCAATCCGATGCCGGTGTTGCCGGCAGTGCCCTCGACCACCGTCCCGCCGGGCGCCAGCGCGCCGCTGCGCTCGGCCGCGAGCACGATGGCGCGGGCGGCCCGATCCTTGACCGAACCGCCGGGATTGGTGAACTCGGCCTTGCCGAGGATCTCGCAGCCGGTCTCCTCGCTCACGCGCCGCAGCCGGATCAGGCGGGTCTGACCGACGGCGCCGACGAACCCCGCATCAAAACTCATGCACGCTCTCCAGGGGCCGATGTGCCGCGGCACTCTCGGCCGCCGGCCCGCCCGCACTGTCGCTCGCGCCGCCCGGTTGCGCAAGCGCCGCCACTTCGCCCACGACCAGCAGCGCCGGTGCGCTGATGGCAGCGCGCTCGGCGAGGGCCGCAATGCTCGTGACGGTCCCGCGCAGCACGCGTTGGCCCGGGAGCGTCGCACGCTCGATGAGCGCCACCGGCAGACTCTGGCGGGCCCCGGCCGCCGTCAGCTGCGTGCAAATGCGCTGCAGGTGCGCCACGCCCATATAGAACACCACCGTCTGGTGCTCCCGGGCGAGGGCGCTCCAGTCGAGCGCATCGTCCTGAAGCGGATGGCCGGTGACGAACGTGACGCTCTGTGCCACCTGACGATGGGTCAACGGGATCCCGGCCGCTGCGGCTGCCCCGAGTGCGGCGGTGATGCCGGGCACGACCAGGTAGGGGATGCCGTGACGGGTGAGGCACTCGGCTTCCTCGCCGCCACGGCCGAACACGAACGGGTCGCCGCCCTTGAGCCGTGCCACGCGCAGTCCCTGCCGTGCGTAATGCACCATCAGGTCGTGGATCTGCTCCTGCGGAGTCGTTGCCCCAGGCGATTGTCCCGAGCGCTTGCCGACGAACACCCGCTCGGCATCGCGGCGGGACCGCTCGAGCACCGCGGCGGGCACGAGACGATCATAGAGAATGACGTCCGCCTGCTGCAGCAGTTGCAGCGCGCGCAGCGTGAGCAGATCCGCATCGCCGGGACCTGCGCCGATCAGGTACACTTCGCCGAGAGGCCGCGCACCCGTCGCGCTCGAGGCCGTCAGCTGCGCCGTGCGCAGTTCGCGTTCGTAGGCGCGTTCGGCACCCGCGGTGTCACCTGCGAGCACCCGCGCTCCCGTGGTCCCGCGCGCGACACGTTCCCAGAAGGGACGGCGGGCGGCGGGAGCGAGCAGGTGTCGCACTGCTTCGCGCCGCGCGCCCATGAACCGGGCCAAGGCGCCGAGGGTGGCCGGCAGCAGCGCCTCGATCTGCTCGCGCACCCAGCGCGCGAGCACGGGGGCCCGGCCGCCGGAACCGATGGCCACGATGAGCGGCGCGCGATCGACGATGGCCGGGAAGTAGAACGTGGACAGTTCCGGGTCATCGACGACGTTGACCGGAAGGACGCGGGCGCGTGCGGCTTGCGAGACCGAGGTGTTCAGTGCCTTGAGGTTGGTGGCGGCAATGACCAGCTGCGCGCCCTCGAGGTGTTCGGGTGCGAACCGGGCCTCACGGTGCTCGAGCTGCCCGGCGGCCGCCTGCTGTGCGAGCGCCGGGGTGAGTTCGGGCGCGACGACCGTGATGCGCGCCCCGACCCGCCGCAGCAGTTCGATTTTGCGCTGCGCGATGCGCCCGCCGCCGACGACGAGCACGGGCACCGCGCGCAGTTGCAGGAAGATCGGCAGATGATCCATGCGCCAGGGCCGCGAATCAGGCTTCGGCCGCTACGGCGCGCACCCGCGGATGCAGGCCGCACTCGCGCGACTCCGGCTGCTCCCACCACCAGCGCCCGGCGCGGTGACTCTCGCCGGGCTGGATCGCCCGCGTGCACGGGGCGCAGCCGATGCTCGGGAACTGACGGTCGTGCAGCACGTTGTACGGCAGTTTGCGTTCGCGGATGTATTGCCAGATCTCTGCCTCGCTCCACTCGAGCAACGGGCTGACTTTGTACAGGCCATACTGCCCGTCCCACTCGAGCGGCTGGGCGAGGGCGCGCGCGGCGGACTGCTCGCGACGCACGCCGGTGACCCACGCGGCGTATCCGGCGATGGCGCGCTTGAACGGTTCGACCTTGCGTACCTCACAGCAGGAGAGGCGCGCTTCGAGACTGTGATAGAACCCGTTCACGCCGCGCTCGGTGGTGAAGCGCTCGAGCGCCTCGGCCCGCGGGTGCACCAGACGCAACGTGCGCCGGTAGCGCCACTGCAGTTTCTCGATCAGGTCGTAGGTTTCCTGGTGCAGCCGTCCGGTGTCGATGCTGAAGATCTCGACCTCCGGCACGTGCGTCCAGATGATGTCGGTGAGCACCATCGCCTCGGCGCCGAGGCTGTTGGCATAGACGACGCGTCCGTGCGTGCGCACCGCCGCGGCGAGTGCGGTGCGCACGGCCTCGGCCTTCTGTTCAATGCGGTTTGGCAGCTCACCCATGGTGGCGGCACTATAGCCACGGGGCCGGCGGCCCTAGAACGAATGATTGCTTCTGAGGCGCTGCGCTGCGGTTATGGATGCCCCCGGGGCGTTGCGTTACGCTTGCCCGCATGAAACTGCACCAACTGCGCTACCTGGCGGCGATCGCCCAGAGCGGACTGAACATCACCGCGGCGGCCCAGAAGCTGCATACCTCCCAGCCCGGGGTGAGCAAGCAGATCAAACTGCTCGAGGACGAGCTGGGATTCCAGATCTTCGTACGCGAGGGGCGCACGCTGACGCGCATCACCCCGGCGGGGCAGCAGGTCATCGATCGGGCGCTGCGCGTGCTGCAGGAAGTGCAGAGCATCCGCGGACTGTCGACGGAGCTGCGCGACGAGGGTCGCGGGAGTCTGTCGATCGGCACCACCCACACTCAGGCCCGCTACGTGCTGCCGGCGGTGATCCGGGAGTTCCGCGACCGCTATCCGAACGTGCGGCTGAACCTGCACCAGGGCACCTCGGAGCAGATCGCCGCCATGGTCGCGCAGGACCGGATCGACTGTGCGATTGCCACCGGCTCGGAGCAGCGCTTCGCCGGTCTGACGCTGCTGCCATGCTATCGCTGGAGCCGGGTGGTGATCGTGCCGCGCGCCCATCCACTGGCGCGCAGCGAGCGACTGACCTATCAGGCGCTCGCCCGGCACCCCCTCATCACCTACACCTTCAGTTTCACCGGTGCGTCTTCGCTCAACGACGCGTTCGCCAAAGCGGGACTGACGCCGAACGTCGCCATCACCGCCCAGGATGCCGACGTCATCGTCACCTACGTGCGGCTCGGCCTCGGAGTGGGCATCGTGGCGCCGATGGCCGTGGCTGAGGACGCACCGGATCTGGCGGTGCTCGACGCCTCGCACCTGCTGCCGGCGCACACCACCTGGATCGGGTTCCGGCGCGGGACGTTGCTGCGCAAGTTCATGTACGATTTCGCGCAGCTGCTCGCTCCGCACTTGGATCGGCGCCTGGTCGACCGGGCACACCGTGCGGGCAGCGCCGAGGAGACCGCCGCGTTGTTCGCCGATCTCGAGCTGCCGCAGCGCTAGGGCGCGCGCATCGGAGTCTTTGCCTGGATACAGCGTCGCTGCCCGTCTTCGACCGCCGCCGCGCCGGCGTGCTGCTTCACCTGGCGTCGCTCGAGGCGCCGCTCGGGCGTGGCGGGCGGGCCTTCATCGACTGGCTGGCGGCCGCCGGTTTCAGCGTCTGGCAGTTTTTGCCGCTCGGGCCGACCGGCGCGGACCGCTCGCCGTATTTCGCCCGCTCCGACTTCGCCGGCAATCCGGCGCTGCTCGATTCTGCCGAGCCGCCGGCGGATGCCTCGGAACGGGCGGCATTTGCCGCCGCGACCGCATCCTGGCTCGAGGATTACGCGCTGTTCGAGGCGATCAGCGCCCGCTGCCCGGACTTGCCGTGGTGGGAATGGCCCGCGCCGCTGCGGACCCGGGAGGCCGATGCGCTCGGGCGCATCCGGCGCGAGTGCGCCGTGGAACTCGAGCGGATCGGCGGTGCGCAGCGGGAGTTTTTCGCGCAGTGGAAACGGCTGCGCCGCTATGCGCATGAGCGCGGCGTGCGCCTGTTTGGTGATCTGCCGTTTTACGTCGGGCCGATGTCGGCGGAGACCTGGGCGCACCCGGAGCAATTCCAGCTGGCACCGGATGGCCGACCGGCGGCCGTCGCGGGGGTGCCGCCGGATTACTTCTCGGCGCTCGGGCAGGTGTGGGGCAATCCGCTCTACGACTGGGATGTCATGCAGCGCGACGGCTTCGCGTTCTGGCGCGCCCGTCTCGGGGCGCAGCTCGAACGGCTCGACGCGCTGCGCGTCGATCACTTTCGGGCCTTCGCCGCGCACTGGGCCGTGCCGGCAGGCGCCGAGGATGCGCGCGGCGGCGAGTGGCGCCCCACGCCGGGCCGGGCGCTGCTCGAGCAGTTGCGTGCCGAGCGCGGGACGCTGCCGATCGTGGCGGAGGATCTCGGTCTGATCACTGCGGATGTGACCGAATTGCGTCAGATGTTCGCGCTGCCCGGCATGCGCGTGCTGCAGTTCGGGTTCGACGGTTCGCCCGACAATCCTCATCTGCCGGCACGCATAGACACGGACAGCGTCGTGTACACCGGGACGCACGACAACGACACCACGCTCGGGTGGTACCGCAGTCTCGATGAGCACACTCGCGGTTACGTGGATCGAACGCTAGGGGTCACGCCGGAATCGATGCCCGAAGGCATGGTGCGCGCCGCGCTCGCCACGGTCGGGCAACTCGCCGTCATCCCGGCGCAGGATCTGCTTGGGCTCGGCAGCGAGGCGCGCCTGAACACCCCGGGGACGCAGAGCGCGGCGAACTGGAGTTGGCGTCTGCCCGCCGGCGCACTCACAGCGCAGCGCGCCGCACACTGGGCCGCCGTCAACGCCGCATCAGCGCGCCTCTGAGCGTGGCGGGGCCGCGGCGCCCGTGCGGCGGCGCGCCCAGACCGCCCTGTGACCGTCGGCGGCCGGCTGGTATGCGAGGCGGATCTCATCGAGCGCCTCACGGCAGGCCCCGAGATCCTGATCGGGCCGCGGCACGATGGCATCGAAGCCGCAGCGTCCCAGCCAGAACACCAGATCGCGCACCACGTCGCCTACGGCACGCAATTCGCCGCGGTAGCCGAGCCGATTGCGCAGCAGCACCGCCTGGGTGAGCGCGCGGCCGTCGGCGAAGGTCGGGAAGTGCAGCGCGATCAGTGGGCTCGCGGCGATCTGCGGGTAGAGCGCCTCGACGTCCTCGGTGTTCGGCAGCAGCACCCCGAGTGCGCCGGCGCGCAGCGAGTCGCGCTCGGCGCGCCAGCGCGCAAGTGGCACGATCCAGCGGTCGCACGCCGAGGGTGTCGCGGCCGTGTCCACCGCCAGCGTCCAGTCGTCGTCGACGATGGCGCGATGACGCAGGATGCGGCTCATGCCGCCGCCGCCTCTGAGTCGGCGTCGGCCCCGTACAGCCGCGCCTTGAAGGGGGCGAGTCCGAGGCGCCGGTAGCATTCGAGGAAGGTTTCCTCCTCGTCGCTGCGCAGCTCCAGATACGTATGAACGAGCCGCGCGACCCCGTCGGCGATTTCACTGCGCGCGAGGGCGCGTCCGACGCGCTCGCCGATCGCGGCGTCGTTGCCTGGGCTGCCGCCGAGGGTGACCTGATACCACTCCTCGCCGTGTTTATCGACGCCGAGAATGCCGATGTGCCCGACGCTGTGATGGCCGCAGCCGTTCATGCAGCCGCTCATGGTGATGCGGATCGGGCCGATGTCGTACTGCGCCTCGAGCGAGTCGAAGCGCTGGTAGATCTCCTGCGTCACGCCGATCGTGCCGGCATTCGCCAGGCCGCAGAAATCCAGGCCCGGGCAGGCGATGATGTCGGTGGTGAGCCCGATGTTGGGCGTGGCGAGCCGTGCCGCCTCGAGCCGCGTCCACAACGCATGCAGGTCGCGTTCGGCCACGTCCGGCAGGACGAGGTTCTGATCGTACGTGGCGCGCAGCTCGCCGAAACTGTAGGCCTCGGCGAGTTCGGCGAGCGCCTCGAACTGCTCGGCCGTGCAGTCCCCGGGGGGCTGGCCAGGCGCCTTCAGCGAGACGAACACCACCCGGTAGCCGGGCATCTTGTGGGCGCGCACGTTGCGCTTCAGCCAGGCGGCAAAGCCCCCCTCGAGCGCCGCCGGCGCGGCGAGGTCCGCGCGCGCCTCGTGGGCCGGCCGGTAGGGCGGGGCGCTGAAGTGCGTGCGCATCCGCTCGATGTCCTCGGGCCACAGCCGCAGCTGCTCGCCCTCGTCGCTGGCGCGGATCTTGGCGTATTCGGTCTCGATGGCCGTGCGGAAGCGTTCGATGCCCCACTCGCGCAGGACGATCTTGATGCGTGCCTTGTGGATGTTGTCGCGCCGGCCGAAGCGGTTGAACGTGCGCAGGATGGCGCAGGCATACATCAGCAGGTCCGATTCGGGCACGAAGCCGTTCATCTCCTGCCCGAGCAGCGGCAGGCGGCCGAGACCGCCGCCGACGAAGAAGCGGTAGCCGATCGCACCATCACGCCGCAGCACGTGCACCGCCGCATCATTGGTGCGGGTGGCGGCGCGGTCGTTCGTCGCGCCGCTGAAGCCGAATTTGAACTTGCGCGGCAGCCAGTAGAACTCCGGGTGCAGCGCCACGAACTGACGCAGCAGCTCGCAGTAGGGGCGCGGGTCGACCTGCTCGTCGTCGGCGACGCCGGCGAGATAATCGCAGGTGATGTTGCGCGTGTCGTTGCCGCAGGCCTGGATGCTGTGCAGCTGCACCTCGGCCAGATCGGTGAGCAGATCCGGGACCTGCTCGAGCCGTGGCCAGTTCAGCTGGATGTTCTGCCGGGTCGTGAAATGACCGTAGCCCTTGTCGTACGTGCGCACCACCTGCGCCATGGCACGCAACTGCGCCGCTCCGAGCAGTCCGTACGGCACCGAGATGCGCAGCATCGGCGCGTGGCGCTGCTGATACAGGCCGTTGCGCAGGCGCAGCTGGCGGAAATCGTCCTCCGGGAGCTCCCCGGCTAGGTAGCGGCGCGTCTGATCGCGAAACTGCTCGGTGCGCTGGCGCAGCAAGTCGCGGTCGATCTGGTCGTAGCGATACATGCGCTCGACTATAGGCGCTCGCCCTCGGGGCGCTAAATACCGCTTGGTTTGGCGGGCGGCCCGCACGGTTATGAGCTCGGGCCCGCCGGTGCGATAATGGCGCATCGCCTGAGAGCCAAGAGAGCGGCACGATGGGACTTTATTTCGAGGAATTCACGGTCGGTCAGCGGTTCGAGCACCAGGTGCGCCGCACGGTGACCGAGACCGACAACCTGCTGTTCAGCGCACTGACGATGAATCCGGCCGCCATTCATCTGGACGCCGAGTACTGCCGCGACACGCCCTTCGGCGAGCGTATCGTCAACAGCGTATTCACGCTCGGCCTGCTGGTCGGGCTGTCGGTATACGACACCACTTTTGGCACCACGATCGGCAACCTCGGCTGGGAGGACGTGAAGTTCCCGCACCCGGTACGCGTCGGGGACACGTTGCGCGCAGTGACCAGCGTCGTGTCGGTGCGCGAGAGCCGTTCGCGGCCCGACTCGGGGATCGTGGTGTTCGATCAGCGCGCCTACAATCAGCGCGACGAGGAGGTGGCGTCCTGCCGCCGCGCCGCGCTGATGCTGAAGAAGCCCGCATGAGCGGCGCGCTGCTGCGCTCGCTGCTGTTCGTGCCCGGCGACAGCGAACGCAAACTCGCCAAGGGGCTCGCCAGCGGCGCCGATGCGCTCATCGTCGACCTCGAGGACTCGGTCGCTCCGGAGCGGCTCGGATTCGCGCGCGGGCAGGTGCTGGAGTTCCTGCAGACGAATGTCGCGAGCGCCGGGCCCGAGCTGTGGGTGCGCGTCAACTCGCTCGCGAGCGGCCGGCTCTACGAGGACGCGACCGCCGTGCTCGCCGGGCGGCCGGCCGGACTGGTGCTGCCGAAGGTCGACAGCTATGCGGACATCGAGCGCATCGCGCTCACCCTCGAGGCGATCGAGGCCGGCAACGGCCTGCCGGTCGGCAGCACCGCGCTGCTGGTGATCGGGACCGAGACCCCGGCCGGGCTGCTCGCGCTGCCGTCGTACCCGCAGGCCGCGGCGGTACACCGTGCCTCGGCGCGGCGCCTGGCGGGGCTTACCTGGGGGATGGAGGATCTGTCCGCGGCGCTCGGGGCGCGCGTGCGGCACAACCCGGACGGGACGCTGCGGCCGGTCTTCGAGCAGGCTCGTACGACCTGCCTGCTCGCCGCGGCTGCGCTCGGCATCGCCGCCGTCGACGGGGTGTATGTCGATTTCCGGGATACGGACGGATTGCGCCGGGAGGCCGAGCAGGCCCGCGGGGATGGTTTCGGCGGTAAGCTCGCCATCCATCCCGGGCAGGTGCCGGTGATCAACGCGGTGTTCACCCCGAGCGCACAGGAGCTCGAGTGGGCGCGGCGCGTCGTGGCGGCATTCGAAGCCGCCGCGGGCGCCGGCGTGACGGCGCTGGACGGTCAGATGATCGACCGGCCGCACTGGCTGCTCGCGCAGCGTATCCTCGCCACCGCGGCGGCCGTGCCATCAGAGGCCTCGTAACGAGGTGTTCGCATGAAGCTGAGAATCAAGGGCAATGCCCTGCGGGTGCGCCTGACGCAGGGGGAGATCCGCACGTTCGCCGCCACCGGTCAGGTCGAGGAGCGGACCGAGTTTCCGGGCGGCGCAGCATTGATTTACAGGGTGCGGCGGAGCGATGAAAATGATGATGTTTCAGTGAGATACGAAGGAAATCTCATTGAATTTCGGGTGCCCGCCGAGCTCGCCGGGCGCTGGTGCGGCACGGACCTGGTCACGGTGCGCGCCGCCCCGGCGCTTGCCTCGGGCAGCGTGGAGGTCGTGCTGGAGAAGGATTTCGCCTGCCTCGTGCCGCGCGAGGGCGAGGATGAGAGCGATCACTTCCCGCACCCCGAGGCCGGTGCAGGACACGGGCGCTGCTGAGCGCAGCAGGTCGGCTTAGCCGGTGGTCGCGCCGAGCAGGGTGATGCCCGGCGGCAGGTGCGCGGCGACCTGCGCGTAGCGGGTGCGCTCCTCGAGAATCGAGTCGGCATCGATGGCCCCGACCGTGCGCCAGCTGCCGATGCGCGGCAGGCGGGCGAGGTGCCGCTCGATCGCCTCGCGCCGTGTGCACCACAGTGCGTTGAAGAATTGGCCGAACGCCTGCCAGGCCGCACGGGCATGCTCCGGCTCATCGGCCCCGAGCGCGCGCTCGAGGCGCCTCAGCGCCTCGCGGCTCGTGCCCTCGCGGGCCGCGAGTGTGCCGAGTTCGATCGGCACGGTGTCCTCGAGCGTCCCGCCCGCGGCGCGACGGCGCTGCTCGATGAGTTCACTGAGCAGCTGATCGCGCTGCTCGAAGCGGGCGAGTACCCAGGCGAGATAGCCGACGCTCGCCTCGCGGAAGGCCGCCATCGGGGTGGCCGGCGCGTCGCGTCCGGTGCCGAACACCGCCACGCAGGCGTTGGCGACCTGGGCGGCATGAATGCGCTCGGTGGCGAGCTGCCCGAGGATGATATCGCTTTCGTTCATGGCGGCATTCTACCGGCGCCGCCGTCCCAGGGGGGCGATCTGCCGGAGTATCCATTGCGCGCGCACTGGCGCACCAGTAGAGTCGCACCGCTTCCCCACAGGTGATCAGCAACTCCATGTCGAATTCCGCACCCTGGGTCGTGCATAAATTCGGCGGCTCGAGCGTCGCCGACGCCGCGTGCTTCGAGCGCGTCGCGGCCATTCTCGAGGCCTCCCCGGCGCCGCGCTTGGGCGTGGTGCTTTCGGCCTGCAAGGGCGTCACCGATGCGCTGCTCGGTCTGGTGCGTCTCGCGGAGGCCCAGGACGAGGGCTACCGCGCGGAGATCGCGGCGCTGCGAGCCCGGCACGCGGCGATCGCCGAGGCGCTGCTGCCCGCGGAGGCCATGCGGCTGTACATGGCCGGGTTCGACCGCGACTGCCGCGATCTCGAAGGCATCCTGCACACCGTCAAGCTGACCCGCTCGGCGGCCACCAACGTGCGCGACCTGATCGCCGGGTACGGGGAGATCTGGTCGACCAAGCTGTTCCACCGCTACTTCGAGTCCCGTCCGCAGCGGCGCGGCCCGGTGCAATGGATCGATGCACGCCGGGTGATCGTGGTCGAGTGGGGTTCGCTCGGCCCGGCGGTGCAGTGGGAGGAGTCGCGCGCGCAGCTGGCGGACCTCGTCGATGCCGACTTCAAAGGTACGCTGGTCATCACCGGATTCATCGCCGCCGATCGGCGCGGCGTGCAGACCACGCTCGGGCGCAACGGCAGCGATTTCTCTTCGTCGATTTTCGGCGCACTGCTCAGCGCGGCGGAGATCCACATCTGGACCGACGTCGACGGCGTGCTCTCGGCCGATCCGCGCCGGGTGCCCGACGCCACGGTGATCGACTCGCTCTCCTACAGCGAGGCGATGGAGCTGGCCTACTTCGGCGCCAAGGTGATCCATCCGCAGACCATGGCGCCGGCGGTGGGCGATGCGATCCCGATCTGGATCCGCAACACCTTCGCGCCAGAGAAGCCGGGCACGCTGATCTGCGCCGAGCCGCGCTCGAGCCTGCCGGTCAAGGGCATCGCCAGCATCGAACAGGTGGCGCTGGTGAACCTCGAGGGCGCCGGCATGATCGGCGTCCCGGGTACCGCGCACCGGCTGTTCGGCGCGCTGCGCGAGGAAGGCATCTCGGTGATCCTGATCTCCCAGGGCAGCTCCGAGCACTCGATCTGCTGCGCCATTCCGCAGAATGAGGGCGAGCGGGCCGCCGCGGTGGTCCGGCGCGCGTTCGAGCGGGAACTGCTCGAGGGCCAGATCCAGAGTGTCGAGATCGACCCGGACCTGGCCATCCTCGCCATCGTCGGGGACGGCATGGCCGGGACCCCTGGCGTCGCGGCGAAGGTCTTCAGCGCCCTCGGCACGAGCGGGGTGAACGTGCGCGCCATCGCGCAGGGTGCCTCGGAGCGCAACATCTCGGTGGTGGTCGAGGGCCGCTCGGCCACCCGCGCGCTGCGGGCGGCCCACGCCGGGCTGTATCTGTCCCCGCACACGCTGTCGGTGGGCATCATCGGTCCGGGCACCGTCGGTGAGGTGCTGCTCGAGCAGATCGCCTCGCAGAGCGAGCGGCTGCGCGAGCAGTTCAAGATCGACCTGCGCGTGCGTGGCATTCTCGGCTCCAAGCGCATGGTGCTCGGGGACACCGGCATCGCGCTCGGCACCTGGCGCGAGCAGTACGAGCACAGCACGGTGCCGGCGGACCTCGAGCGGTTCCTCGAGCACGTGCGCGTCGATTACCTCCCGCACACCGTGCTCATCGACTGCACGGCGAGCGCCGATGTGGCGGCCCGGTATCCCGAGTGGCTGCGCGCCGGCCTGCACGTGATCACGCCGAACAAGAAGGCCAACAGCGCCGACATGGCTTTTTATCGCGCCTTACAGGAGGCACGCCGCGCCGGCGCTGCGCACTATCTGTACGAGGCGACCGTGGGTGCCGGCCTGCCGGTGGTGCACACGCTGCGCGACCTGCGCGAGACGGGCGATGAGATCGCGAGCATCGAGGGGATCTTCTCCGGCACGCTCGCTTACCTGTTCAACATCTACGACGGGCGCACGCCGTTCTCGGACATCGTGCGCGATGCGCGCCAGCGTGGCTACACCGAGCCGGATCCGCGCGATGACCTCTCCGGGATGGACGTGGCGCGCAAGCTGATCATTCTCGGACGCGAGATGGGCCTGGAGCTCGAACTGTCCGACGTGCGGGTCGAGTCGCTGGTCCCGGCGGGACTCGAGCGCGGCTCGATCGAGGAGTTCATGGCGCGGCTGCCGCGCTCGGACGCGGCCATGCGCGAGCGGTTCGAGGCGGCCCGGGACAAGGGCCGCGTGTTGCGCTACGTCGGGCGTCTCGGTGCCGACGGTCAGGCGAGCGTGGGACTGGTCGAGTTCGACGCCGATCATGCCTTCGCCAACATCGCCCTCACCGACAACGTGGTGCGCTTCGCCACGCGCCGCTACTGCGACAATCCGCTCATCGTGCAGGGTCCGGGCGCCGGTCCCGAGGTGACCGCCGGCGGGGTGTTCGCCGACCTGCTGCGACTGTCAGCCTACCTGGGAGCACGGTTGTGAGCGCTGCACAGTGGGCCACGGCGTTCGCACCGGCCTCGGTCGGCAACGTCGCGATCGGATTTGACATCCTCGGCTTCGCCGTCGATGCGCTCGGGGATCGCGTGACCGTCAGTCGCAGCGCGCGGCCCGGTGTCACCATCACCGCAGTGAGCGGCATTGCCGGGGAGCTGCCGACCGATCCGGCGCAGAACACGGCGGGCCGCGCGGTGCAGGCGATGCATGCGGCGCTGGCGCCGCCGTTCGGGTTCGAGATGCGCATCGAGAAGGGCATCCCGCTCGGCTCGGGGCTCGGCGGCTCGGCCGCCTCGGCCGTCGGAGCGGTGGTCGCGGCCAACGCGCTGCTCGAGCAGCCCATCGAGAAGATCGAGCTGCTGAAGTTCGCCATGCAGGGCGAGGCGGTGGCGAGCGGTTCGCTGCATGTGGACAACATCTCGCCGTCGCTCTTTGGCGGTCTGGTGCTCACCGTCGGCATCGATCACCCGCGCGTCAAGCGCATCCCGGTGCCGCCAGGGGTGTGCGCGGTGCTGATCCACCCGCACATGTTTCTGGCCACGCGCCAGGCCCGCGCCATCCTCAAGCGCGAGGTGCCGCTGGCGGACTTCGTATGGCAGACGGCGAACCTCGCCGGGTTCATCTCCGGCTGCTACACCGATGATTTGGACATGATCCGCGCGTCGTTCGAGGACGTCGTGATCGAACCGCAGCGCCAGGCGCTGATTCCGGGCTTCGCGGCGGTGCGCGCCGCGGCGCTGGCGGCCGGCGCGCTCGGCTGCTCGATTTCCGGCGCCGGGCCGACGCTGTTCGCCTGGGCGCTCGAGACGCAGGCCCAGGCCGTGCTCGCGGCGATGCGTGCGCCGCTCGTCGCCGGCGGCGCGGGAGTCGATGAGTGGATCGTCGATCTGCACCGCGACGGTGCGCGTGTGGTGGCGAGCGGCTGACGGACCGGATGAGGCGATGGGGAGTATGCGGTTTCACAGTACCCGCGATCAGCGGCTGACGGCCGGATTCGGCGCAGCGCTCGAGCAGGGCCTGGCCCCGGACGGGGGCCTGTACGTGCCGGAAGCTTGGCCGCCGGCGGATCTCACCGCGCTGCGGGCGGCGCCCGGACTGGCGGAACTGGCCGAGCGGCTGATCAGGCCGTTCGCCGCCGGTGATGCGCTCGAGGTCGAACTCGGGCGGATCTGCGCCGAAGCGTTCAACTTTCCGGCGCCGGTGGTGCCGCTCGAAGGAGAGCGGCTCGGCGTGCTCGAACTGTTTCACGGACCGACGGCTGCGTTCAAGGATTTCGGGGCGCGCTTTCTGGCGGCGTGCCTGACGCGGCTGCGCGCCGGGGCGGGGCGTCCGCTGACCATTCTCGTGGCCACCTCCGGGGATACCGGCGGGGCGGTCGCGGCGGCGTTTCATGGCCGCCCGGGCGTCGAGGTCGTCGTGCTGTTCCCGCGCGGCCTGGTCTCCCCGACGCAGCAGCAGCAGCTGACCTGCTGGGGCGGCAATGTGCGCTCCTTCGCCGTGCGCGGGACCTTCGATGATTGCCAGCGTCTGGTGAAGCAGGCGTTCCTCGACGAGCCGCTGCGCGCCACGCGCGCGCTGTCCTCGGCCAACAGTATCAATCTCGGGCGCCTGCTGCCCCAGGCCGTGTACTACGCGGCGAGCAGCCTGGCGCTGGCCGGACCGCAGGGCGAGCCGGTGTCCTACATCATCCCGAGCGGCAACCTCGGCAATGCCGTCGCCTGCATCTGGGCGCGGCGCCTCGGGCTGCCGATCGGCGAGGTGGTGCTGGCGCACAACGCCAATCGGACCGTGCCGGACTTTCTCGCCGACGGGCAGTGGCAGCCGCGTGCGAGCATCGCGACGCTGGCCTCGGCGATGGACGTGGGTAACCCGAGCAACATGGAGCGCCTGCGGGCGCTGTATCCGCAGATCGAGGCGCTGCGCCAGGCGGTCAGTGCCTGCTCGGTCGATGACGAGGCGATCCGTGCCCGCATCGCTGCGGACTACCGCCGCCTCGGACGCATCTGGTGTCCGCACACGGCGGTGGCCGCAGCGGCCTACGCCCGGCTGCCCGAGGCGCGCCGGCGTGCCGGACGCTGGGTGCTGGTCAGTACGGCCCACCCGGCGAAATTCCGCGAGATCATCGAGCCGCTGATCGGGCGGGAAGTGCCGCTGCCGCCGGCGCTCACCGAACTGTTCGCGCGCGCGAGCGTGTTCGAGGAAATCGATGCCGATCTGGCCTCGCTGCGGGCGGCTCTGGCGGGTGAGTCGATTTAGCATGGGACCGATGGGATCGACTCTGCATCAACCCTGGGTGCCGTGGGTGCTGCTCGGGATCGCTGCGGCCCTGATCATTGCGGCCGTCTGGCTGGTGCGTTGGTATCGGCGCCGGCGCGCGCGGCGCGCACTGCAGTCGGCCGTCGCTGCCGCGGGCATGGAGCACTTGATCGACATGGCCGTCCCCGACGGCATGGGCGGCAGCTACCACGTGGATTTCCTGCTGCTCAGCGTGCACGGCATCCTCATCGTGGATGTGCGCCAGGTTCAGGGCAACATCTTCGGCGGCGATCAGATGGCCGAGTGGACCGTCATGGACGGTCCGCACCGTTTCACGTTCGTGAACCCGCAAAGCGGGTTGTATGACCGCATCGCGGCCGTGAAGGCCATCGTCGGGGAGGTGCCGATCGAGGGCCGGGTGGTGTTCACCCGCGAGGGTCGCTTCCCGAAGGGGCTGCCGAAGTGGACTGTCATGATCGATGAGCTCGCCGCGGAGTTTCCGCCGTTCGAGGCGGACGTCGCCGAGGCGATGATCACGCACTACCGCGAGGCCTGGGAGCGGCTGCGCACTTCGGTGCGCCCGAGCGCCACGCCGCACATGCGCTGAGGCGCGCGCTCAGCCGCGCCGGGCCCGCGCGTGATCGGCGAGCACGAGCGATACGCACGCGGTGAGCTTCTCGGCGTACTCCAGGTGCAGGAACTCGTTCGGTCCGTGCGCATTGGCATGCGGGCCGAGCACCCCGGTGATGAAGAACTGCGTGGCGGGGAAACGCTCCCCGAGCATGGCCATGAACGGGATGGTGCCGCCGCAGCCGATGTGCACCGCGCCGCGCCCGTAGATCTGCTGCGACGCGGCATCGATCGATTTTTCCAGCCAGGGCGCGAATGAGGGCGCATTCCAGCCGGACGTTGGGGTGCCGGGTGTGAAGCGCACCTGTGCGCCGTACGGCGGATCGTGCTCGAGCACGTCCTTCACCGCACGGGCTGCACGCAGAGGCTCGCAGGTCGGCGGCAGGCGCAGGGAGAGTTTCAGCGTCAGGGCCGGCAGGAGCACATTGCCGGCCGAGAGCGTCGGCGGCAGTCCATCGGCGCCGGTCACCGAGAGCGTGCTCTTCCAGCTGCTGTTGATCAGCAATTCGACCGGATCGTCGCTGACGGCACGGACCCCCTGGGCCCAGGGCAGCTTGCCGGCGACCGTATCGCCGAGCACCGCCGCAGCGGTGCGCAGCTGCGCGAGGCGGTCCTCGGGGATGCTCACCGAGAGCTCGGCGGGCGTGAGCGATCCGTCGAGCGGGTTCTCGAGCCGCGCCAGCAACTGCGAGACGATTCGGAACGGATTGGGTGCGATGCCGCTCGCCATCCCCGAGTGCACCCCTTCCTCGAGCACGCGCACGGTCAGCTCTCCGACCAGGTTGCCGCGCAGCGAGGTGGTGCACCAGAGCTGCTCATAGTTGCCGCACTCGGCGTCCAGGCACACCACGAGGGACGGCTCGCCGAGCGCATCCCCGAGCGTCGCGAGGTGCGCCGGCAGGTCGACACTGCCACTTTCCTCGGACGCCTCGATCAGCACGACGCAGCGGGCGAGCGCGACGCGCTGGGCCTTCAGGGCCGCGATCGCCGCGAGCGAGCTGAAGACCGCGTAACCGTCATCGGAGGCGCCGCGTCCATACAGCTTGCCGTCGCGCAGCACCGGCTCCCAGGGACCGAGCCCCGGCTGCCAGCCGGTGAACTCCGGCTGCTTGTCGAGGTGGCCGTAGAGCAGAACGCACCCGGGCAGTTCGCCCGGCACATCCACGAGCAGCACCGGGGTCCGTCCCGGCAGGCGCTTGATCTCGATCTTCATGCCGGGAATGTCCTGCGCCCGGCACCACTCGGCCATCAGCTGGATCGCGGCCTCCATGTGGCCGTGCTTCTCCCATTCGGGGTCGAACAGCGGTGATTTGTTCGGGATGCGCACGTAGGCGGCGAGCCGCTCGACGATGGAGCCGCGCCAGGCGGCACCGATGTGTTCACGCAACGCTTTCAAATCCACGCGCTTTCTCCCGCAAAGTGTGTGCACGGTGCTGCGTCAGGTGCCGCACCGTGCACGAGCGGACCATTATGGTAATCGGCGCCCGCCGGTGCAAGGCGCTACGCCAGGGCATGGACGAAGAAAATGTCAGCGAAATCTGCGCCCTGCATGCGCTGCAGTGCCGCTATCGGCTTCGGCCTTGAAAAATTGGTCTTATTGCATTGGACCTGCTTTGGTTCTAGCCTGCCGCGCACCCTTAGTGTTCAGGTCAATGACAACACTGACATGACATAACGATATCTGCGGGGGGATGGGTTTGCCGGATCGCGTTCGGGCGCTGCAGGAGCGCGGCGCAGAGCGGTGCGGCGGCCCGGATGACGTCACGGTGATCACGTGGAACGACCGTGCCCGGATCGATCGATCCGGTGCGGCCGGTCCGTGTGCGGCGGTGCGGGCGCGGGCCCGGGCCGCCCCTTCGGCCGAGTGTTGACGCAACCGCCGGCATGCCCGGCATTCCCTCCAAGAGGTATCGCGATGACTGTGAATCAAGCAAACATCCGCACGCGGCTTGCCGTGCGAAGTGCGATGGGCATCACGTTGACCGTGGGACTCCTGGCGTTCCTGCCGTTGAAGGCGGCGCACGCGCAATCGTGTGTGGCCTGGAGCGACACGAATACCACCTACACGAGCGGCGAGGTGGTGACCTACAGCGGGTCGACGTATACCGCAACGCAGACCTTCACCAATGCGGCCGGTGCGGGTTGGGCACCGCCGAACGTACCGGCGCTCTGGACGCCAGGTGGGTCGTGCAGTTCGCCAAGTCCCACCCCGACCCCGACCCCGACCCCGACCCCGACCCCGACGCCTACTCCGACACCGACTCCGGCGCCCACCCCGAGCCCCTCCGGCAGCTGCGCCACGGCGTGGGATCCGTCGACGGCGTATACGCAGGGAGAGGAGGTCAGCGAGTCCGGCATCAATTACCAGGCGAACTGGTGGACGCAGGGGAACGATCCGGCGAGCAACAGCGGACCGTCGGGCAGTGGCGAGCCGTGGACGTCGCTCGGCGCCTGCAGCGCCTCGCCCACCCCCACGCCCACCCCAACCCCGACGCCCACGCCGACTCCGACGCCCTCTCCGGCACCGAGCGGTCTGCTCTTCAGTCCCTACAAGGACGTGACCATCAACCTCAACTGGAATACCGACGTGATGCAGACGGCCGTGACGGGTTCGGACATTCCGGTGGTCGGTCCGGGCAGTCTGGTGTCCGATGACGTGCCGAATCTCGGCGCCATTACCTTGGCGTTTGCCACCGGGGAGTGCGGCAGCGAGAATTGGGGCGGGGTCGCCGGCAGTGCGTTCGCAGCGGCCAATATCCAGTCACTGGTCAGTGCCGGCATCCATTACGTCGTCTCGACGGGCGGGCAGGCCGGGACCTTCACCTGCAGCACCAATGCCGGCATGCAGACCTTCCTGTCGCGCTACATGAGTGCGGACATGGTCGGCGTCGACTATGACATCGAGGGCGGGCAGACCCAGGCCGACATCGATGACCTGGTGAATGAGTCCGTCTACGCCCAGTCGCTGTATCCGAATCTGCGCTTCTCGTTCACGCTCGCGACGCTGGCCGCTTCGGACGGCAGCTACGGCGGCGTCAACTCGCTCGGCAACGAGGTGATGCAGGCGGTGCTCGGCTCGGGACTGAAGAACTACACGATCAACCTGATGGTCATGGATTACGGCGCGCCATCGCCTGGCGTGTGCGTGGTCGTGAACGGCTCCTGTGAGATGGGGCAATCGGCCATTCAGGCGGTCGAGAACCTCGAACACACCTACGGTGTTCCGGCGAGCAAGATCGAGCTGACCCCGATGATCGGGGTGAACGACGTGAACACCGAGACGTTCACGCTCGCAGACGTCGATACCGTGGTGAGCTATGCGGTGAGCAACGGCCTCGCGGGTGTGCACTTCTGGTCGCTGGATCGCGATACGCCGTGTCCGAGCGCGAGCAGCACCGCCTCACCGACCTGTAATTCGGTGAACGGCAGCACGAGTCTCGAGTACACGGACCGGTTCGTGACCGATCTGGGACGGTAAGCGGGCAGGCGAGGTCCGGCGGCCCGGCCGCCGGACCTCTCGGCAGGGCACTTCAGCGGCGGGTCACGAGGCTCCGTAGCGGCGCTGACGCATCCACTTGGTGGCGATCCATTTCTCCCCGGAGAGCACCGGCAGTCCGCCGTGCAGCGTGAGGGGGTCGAGTTGACCGAGACTGTTGCAGTACTCGAAATACACCGCGGCGCCCTGGCGGGGCGTGATCGTGAGATTCAGTTCCGGGAATACGGTGCCGCCGCCGGCGGCGACGTCGTTCAGGTACATCACCAGGCTCGCCACGCGCTGGCCCCCGACGGCCATTGCTGCGGCGCTGCCGGGGTCCTCCGGCGGGAAGTAGTCAAAATGCGGGGTGTATTGTCCGCCCTCGCGGTAACGCAGGATCTGCAGTCCTTCGCCGTTCTCGAGCGGCCAGTTCATCAAGGCGGCGATGCGCTGGTCGAGGCGGGCGATGAAAGGGTCAGCGTTGATAGGAAAGTAGGTCCCGTCGCTGCTGCGGTCGGGAATGACTTCGTGGGTCCCGCGCTGCGGATCGACCGTGGTCGAGCGCTGCAGCCGAGGCGCGCAGCGCGCGATCAGTTCATTGCACTCCTCTGCAGTGAGTACGTCGTCGAACACGGCGACGATCGGTCTTTCGACACGCATCGAGACGGTGACCGTACGGTCTGCGGCGAGGATACGGTTGGTGCGCGCAATGCGGGCAGGCTCGGGACGATAAGCGCCAGCGACCGAGGCGTCTGCGGTGGCGCTGGGCCGGTTCACTGCCTGACGTGCGTCTCGTGGATCGAATCCTTCGCGCACCATGTCGGCGACCAGGGACTCGGCGGCGCAGCCGCGAGCGAGATTCTGCGAGATCCATGCACGCCATTGCGGCGTCAGATCTTTGCGGTGCTCCGGAGTGCTCATCATTCGGAACATGTGGTTTGAGAAAGCGCAAAACATGTCATAAACGACAGAGACCGTCAATTTCGCGTGGCAATCAGACGGCGCGGACGATACGGTGCGGCGAGGCCCTTCCGCTGTGGCGCGTTCGCCATCGAGCGGTGTTGTCTCTCAACGGCACGGGTCATGTCATGCAGTGGTTGCCGTGGGGCGGCGGGAGAGGGCGCGAGTGCCGAGCGGATCGCAGGGCGTTGCAGTTGAGTCCCTGCGCAGTCTTGTCTCGAGGGTCGCGAGCAGCGGAGGTACGGGGATCTCAATGTCGACGCCGAGGGCCCGGAGAATGACCGGGGGTGGGTGGGTCCGGCAGATCGGCCTTGGCATCATCCAGCTCATAGAATCAGGTGGTGTGTCAAGGACCGGGCGCCTTGCGGCTCAGAGTGTCAGGAACGTGCCGGGGGCGGGCTGGTTCGGGAGGCGCCAATCGCTGTAACGGACTGATTCATAAGATTGTGAATCGGCGGGTGTCCGGCTGGAAATCGGCACGACGTCAGCGCACACTGCGCGGATCGGCCGCAGAAGCCGTCGTTCAATCCAGTCAGTGTCAGGGGGCGCGTCATGTACTCGAAGGCAGCGGCTGAGTTTCTCGGTACGTTCTGGCTCGTTCTTGGGGGGTGTGGCAGCGCAGTGCTGGCGGCGGCCTTTCCACACCTCGGGATTGGCTTCGTGGGCGTCGCGCTCGCATTTGGTCTCACGGTGCTCACGGGGGTGTACGCGCTGGGTCCCATTTCGGGCGGGCACTTCAATCCGGCCGTGTCGGTCGGATTGTGGGCGGGGGGACGGTTTCCCGCCTCGCACCTTCTGCCGTACATCGTGTCGCAGGTGCTCGGCGCCATTGCGGGCGCCGCCGTTCTGTACCTCATCGCGAGCGGCAAGGCGGGGTTCAGTCTCGCCGGCGGGTTTGCCTCGAATGGTTACGGCGTGCACTCCCCGGGCGGCTACTCGATGCTCGCCTGCGCGGTCTGCGAGCTGGTCATGACCTTCATGTTCGTCATCGTGATTCTCGGTGCCACTCACCAGCGTGCGCCGGTGGGGTTCGCGGGCATTGCGATTGGTCTGGCCTTGACCCTGATTCATCTGATCAGCATTCCGGTGACCAATACCTCGGTGAATCCCGCACGCAGCACCGGACCTGCGGTGTTCGTTGGCGGGTGGGCGATTGCCCAACTCTGGTTCTTCTGGGTCTTTCCCATCCTGGGTGGTGTGGTGGCGGGAATCGTGTACCGAACGATGTTCGAAGCGGCACAGGTCGATCCGCCGATCAGCGGCCGGGCGGTCTGAGCGGTCGGCGCGCAGGCTCGGCGCATTCGAGCGGTGTCACCGCTGCGAACGTCGCACATCGGCCGGGTGCGCACAGGCGTGCCCGGCTGGCGGGGATCGATGGCGCCTCGGTGCCCTGGGTCGGCATGAACGGCCACGGCCGGCAGAGCGAGATGGCGCTCGAGGGATGTTCTGTATCATATTGATTTATATATTAAATAATTCATATCACGATGGCCTGTCTCGGCGTGCGGTCGGTTGACGGACCGGTGCACCGAACGGTGCACGAGGCGCACGCCAGTGAATTTCCCAGCGGCTTTTGGAGTTCAACCCGAGCGGGTGTCCGTCATCCGTTCTCGAGGTTGCGCAGGAGAGGAATGATGCGAGTGGTTCGTACATCGATGATCGTGGCGCTGACGGCGCTCGCCGGTCTCGCGCTTGGCGCTGCGGCCCGCGCCCAGACCTACAGCCCCCATCTGTTTGCGCAGTTGCGCTGGCGGCCGATCGGACCCTTGCGCGGCGGCCGCGGGCGCGCGGTTGCGGGTGTGCCCAGCGAGCCGAACGTGTTCTACATCGGCAACGACGACGGCGGGGTCTGGAAGTCCATCGACTACGGCAACAGTTGGCGGCCCATTTTCGACCGGGAGCCCACCAGCTCCATCGGTGCCATTGCGGTGTCGGTCTCCGATCCGAATGTGATTTACGTGGGCACCGGGGAGAGCAACATACGTCCCGACCAGGCGACCGGCATGGGTATGTTCAAATCGACGGACGCCGGCAAGACCTGGTCATTCATCGGTCTGCGCAAGAGCGAGGACATCGCGATGATCGCGGTGGATCCGCACAATCCGGATCGGGTGTTCGTCGCCGCTCTGGGTCACGTCTATGGACCGAACCGGGAACGGGGGATCTTCCGCTCCCTCGACGGCGGCAAGACCTGGCAAAGAGTGCTGTATGTGAATCAGTACACCAGTGGGGATGACATCGAGATGGATCCCCGCAATCCCAATATTCTCTACGCGACGCTGTGGCAGCAGCAGCAGGCGCCCTGGGAGAATGGACAGTTTGGGGGCACGGACGGAGGCATTTTCAAATCCACTGACGGGGGCACGACGTGGAAGAAGCTGACCCGGGGTCTGCCGGCGGTCCAGCAGGCGCTGCTGCGCATCGCGCCGAGTGATCCGCAGATCCTGTACGCCTCGGTGTCGAGCGGTCCGGGGGCGCCTGACGGCACGGTGGGAATTTACCGCTCGAATGACGCCGGAGCTCACTGGTTCAAGGTCACCGACGACCCCAGGCCGGCGGAGAGAATCGGCGGCGGTGACCTACCGGTGCTGGCGATCGATCCGAAGAACCCCGAGATCGTGTACAGCGATACCCCGGTGCTGTGGAAATCCGTCGATGGCGGCAAGACCTGGTTCGGCTTTCGCGGAGCTCCGGGCGGCGACGATTACCAGCAAACCTGGATCAACCCGAACAACCCGGACATCATGGCCGTCAACAGCGATCAGGGCGCCATCGTGACGGTCGATGGCGGCAAGACCTGGAGTTCCTGGTACAACCAGCCGACCGCCGCCATGTACAAGGTCGGCATCGACGATACCTGGCCGTACCAGGTGTGTGGCGGCCAGCAGGACAGCGGCTCGGCCTGCGTTTCGGAGCGCGGCAATGACGGTGAGCTGACGGCCCATGACTGGCATCCGGTCGGCATCGAGGAATATGGCGGTGCCGCGCCAGATCCTCTGCATCCGAATCTGATCTATGGCGGACGGGTCACGGTATACAACCGCAACACGGGTCAGATTGCCGACGTCGGCCCGAAGGCGATCGGCAGCCGGGACTATCGCGTGCTGCGCACGATGCCGCTGGTGTTCTCGCCGATCGACAAGCATCGGCTGTATTTTGCCTCCAATACGGTATGGCAGACTGACAACGGCGGCCAAAATTGGCGGCGGATCAGTCCGGACCTGAGCCGCAAGACCTGGACGGATCCGCCGAGTGTTGGGGAGTACAGGAATACGCCCGCGGCCCGGCCGACGGATCGGGGCGTCGTGTATGCACTTGCACCTTCGCCGCTGAACAAAGATCTCATCTGGGCCGGGACGGATGATGGTCTGATCTGGGTCACGCATGATGGAGGCCGGCACTGGAGCAATGTCACGCCACCGCAGCTGAAGCCGTTCTGGAGGGTGTTCAGTCTGGAGGCGAGTCACTTCAATCCGAACGAAGCGTACGCCGCGGTCAATACTCTGTTTCTCAACGACATGCGGCCCCATCTGTTCCGCACCGAGGATGGCGGCAAGCATTGGACGGAGATCGACCGGGGAATCACCCCGGATGCCACCACCAACGTCATCCGGCAGGATCCGGATCGCAGGAACCTGCTGTTCGCGGGCACCGAGACTCAGGTCTGGGTGTCCTTTGACAATGGAGATCACTGGCAGTCGTTGCGGCTGAACATGCCCGCGGTATCCGTGCGTGATCTGAAAGTGCACGGCAATGATCTGATTGCGGCGACACATGGCAGAGGGTTCATGGTGCTCGATGACATCACCCCGCTGCGCCAGATCGATGCCGAAGTGGCGCGGGCACCGGTGACACTGTACCGGCCGCGGACTGCCGTCAGGGTCCGCTGGGACATGAATCCGCCGACGCCCTGGCGGATGCCGGCGCTGCCGAACCCGCCGCCCGGAGCGATCATTGACTATACGCTGGCGAGTCCCTCTGCAACGCCAGTGACGCTCGATATCTTCGATTCAGCGGGCAAGCTGGTGCGGCATTTCTCCAGCGCCGATCCGCAGCAGCCGCTCAATCCCGCGCACCTGGACGTGCCGGCATGGTGGCCGCGTCCGCCGATGAATCTCTCGGCCGCAGCCGGGATGCATCGTTTCGTGTGGGATATGCATTATCCGCCCGTGCCGGGGGCTCCCAGGGTTCTGGACGCCAATCAGGCCGTCCGGCACAACACGCCGTTACTTTCGAGCTCTCCCTGGGTCATGCCGGGTCGTTACACCGTGCGGTTGACGGTAGCGGGCCGTACCCACACCCAACCGCTGACCGTCATCATGGATCCGCGCGTGCATACCCCGCTGGCGGCCCTGCAGCAGCAGTTCGGCGCCTCGATGCAGGCGTATCGGAGTGCGATTGCAGCCAGCGTCGCAGTGAGGCAGGTGCGGGCACTTGAGAAACAGATTGCGGCGCGCAAGCCCACCGCAATGCTGACGGCGTATCGGGAACGGCTGCAGGGTCTTTCGGGGCTGCCGGTGCGCGACCGGTCGTCCGTATTCTTCCACCGCGGTCCGCCGTCATTCGGCAGCGTCGGCGTCGCCCTGCAGCGGCTCATGCGGCGGATGCAGGCCGCCGATCGTGCACCGACCGCCGCGGACCTCGAGGCGCTCGCGAAGCTCAGTGCCGAGTACCGGGTGCTCCGCCGGCGCTGGGAAGTGCTGCGGCGCTACGACCCGTTGGTTCATTGAGGCGGCGGGTGGCCCGGGCCCGCGAATGCGGGCCCGGGCATCGGCCCCTCGGCTCAGCCGTGTTCGGGATGCGCCGGCAGATGGAACAGCCGCCGAGTGGTTGCCGCGGTGGCTGCGGCGAGGGCCTCGAGAGATTCCCCGCGCGCCGCGGCAATCGTTCGGGCGATGTGCGGCAGATAGCTCGGCTCGTTGCGACGCGAGGTGGGCTTGGGCACCAGGTCGCGCGGCAGCAGGTAGGGCCCGTCGGTCTCGATCATGAGTCGATCGGCCGGAATGCGCGCCACGAGTTGCAGCAGGTGCGCCCCGCGGCGCTCGTCGCAGATCCAGCCCGTGATGCCGATGGCCAGACCCAGGTCGAGGTAGCTCTCCAGCTCCTGCGCGCCGGCGGTGAAGCAGTGCGCCACCCCGCCGCACAATGTCGGCCAGTGTTCACGGAGGATGGCCAGAAAGTCCGCGTGCGCGTCTCGTTGATGCAGAAAGACCGGTTTGCGCAGGCGCGCGGCGAGCTCGAGCTGACTGTGGAAGGCGCGCTGCTGGGCGGCATGGGGCGAGAAATTGCGGAAGTAATCGAGACCGCATTCGCCTACGGCGACGACTTCGGGCGCACTGGCGAGGCTCGTCATTTCCGTCAGCAGAGCCTCGGTCACGTCCGTCGCGTGGTGCGGATGCACGCCGGCGGTGGCGAACAGGCACTGCGGATGTGATCGGGCGAGTTCGATCGCCTTGCGAGTGCTCGGTGCGCATGATCCGGTCACGATCATCTGAGTGACGCCGGCGTGAATCGCGCGTGCGATGACGTCGTCTCTGTCAGCGTCGTAGCTGTCGTGAGCGAGGTTGATGCCGATGTCGATGAGGTCCGGCGGGGTGCAAGGCATGGGGGTGTTCGCGGATGGGAGTGGAGCGCCCGCAGTATGCGGGTTGACCGCCCGGTGTGTCACGGAAGAATCCTTGACGTGATCCTTGATTGTGGGGTCATGGGGCATGACCGGCGTCACCGGTAAATTCCAGATTACGTTGCCGAAGCGTCTCGTCGACACCTATGGCATTCGGGTGGGCGATGAGGTGGAGCTCGTTGCGGCGGGTGATTCGATCGTGATTGTCGCGGCGCGGTCGTGCCGGCAGGAACTGTCCACGGAGGAGCAACTGCGCCTGTTTGACGCCACGAGTCAGTGGCTCGAATCCCGTGAGTGGCCCGTGACCTACGCGTCCGATGAACCTCGCGGGTGGACGCGAGAGGAGCTGTACGAGCGTGGTCGCCCTCGTGGACACCAATGTCTTGGTGTATCGCTTCGATAAGCGCTTTCCGGCCAAGCAGGCCATCGCCGCGGAACTGTTACGCCGCGGGATTGTGGAGCGCTCGGTGCTGTTGCCTCATCAGGCGATCGTCGAGTTCGTGTCGGTCGTGACCCGGCCGGCAGGTCAGAAGCCGCCGCTGTTCACGCTGGATGAGGCGCTGCGTCAGGTGGAGCACCTGTTCAGCGAGTTTCCGGTGGTGTATCCGACGGAAAATACGGTCCGTACCGCATTGCGCGGGGCGGCGCTGTACAAACTCTCCTGGCATGACGCGCACCTGTGGGCGTACGCGGACGAGCGCGGCATCGAGACGATCTGGTCGGAAGACTTTGCGGACGGACAGTGGTTCGGGCGAGTTAGGGTGCGCGATCCGTTTCGCGCCGCCGTGCATGAGGCCCCGGCAGCTTAGGGTGCCGATGCCTGACATGCAGCGGGCGGGGCCGTCAGTCGATCAGAGTTTCGCCAGCGCCTCGAGCGCCGAACACAGCGCCTCCACGTGTGCCGCCTCCTGGTTCCAGGCCGTCACCAGACGGGCAAGACCGGAGCGTTCGGCTCCCCAGTCGTAGAACTCGAACCCGGCGGCACGCAGCGTGCGTTTGCCCTCGGCGCCGAGCCGCACGAAGACTTCGTTCGCCTCGACGGGCGCGATGAGCCGCGCGCCGGCGGCAGCCCCGATGCGCTGCGCAAACCCGTTGGCGCGCGTCGCGTTGCGTCGCCATAGGTCGTTCTCGAGATACGCCAGCAGCTGCGCGGAGACGAAACGGGACTTCGAGAGCAGGTGGCCGGCACGCTTGCGGCGCAGCTCGAAATCGCGCACCAGCTCGGTATCGAAGAACACGACGGCTTCGGCGGCGAATGCGCCGTTCTTGGTGGCGCCAAAGGACAGCACGTCGATCCCGGCTCGCCAGGTGACGTCCGCCGGGTGGCAGTCGAGGAAGGTCAGGGCATTGGCGAAGCGCGCCCCGTCCATGTGCACCTTCAGGCCGTGCGCGTGCGCCACCTTGCACAGCTCGGTCAGCTCCTGCGGCCGGTATGCCGTGCCGAGCTCGGTCGCCTGGCTCACCGAGACGGCCGCCGGCTGCACGGTATGCACCGAAACGGGGTGCCCGTCGAGCGCCGCGGCCAGCGTCTCGGCGCTCAGTTTGGCATGCGCGCCCTCGAGCAGCATCAGCTGCGCGCCGCCGGAGTAGAACGCCGGTGCGCCGCATTCGTCGCAGGCGATGTGCGCCTCGTGGTGCGCGAAAATCGCCCCGTACGGCGGCGTCAGCGTGGCGAGCGCGAGCGCATTGGCGGCGGTGCCCGTGGCGAGCGCGAACGCGCGCACCGGGGCGTCGAAGAATGCACCAAGGGCCGCATCGAGGCGTTGCGTCCAGGGATCATCCCCGTAGGCGACTTCCAGGCCGTGATTCGCGGCGGCCAGCGCCTCGAGCATCTCCGGGCAGGCGCTCGCCGTGTTGTCACTCATGAACCGCATGGTTTTCTCAGCCATCATCGCACTGTCCCCTTCCGATCTAGATCCGCCACTTGAACGACCAGGCGCCGAAGGCGAGGAACACCACCGTCACGGCCCCGAGATAGAGCAGGTTCGGGGCAATGGTGTCGATGCCGGCACCGTAGAGCATCACTTCACGAGCCGCATGCAGCATCTGCGTCAGCGGCAGCGCATCGGCGACCCATCGCACCCACTTGGGAGAGCCGGCGAGGGAGAACCACACGCCCGAGAGCAGCATCATCGGCCAGGTGAGCAGATTGAGGATGCCGTTCACCAGTTCCTCGCTGGCGAAGCGAGCTGCAATGGTGAGCCCGAGCGCGATCATCGAGAGCGCCCCGAGCACCAGCAGCAGCAACAGCAGCGCGAGGCTCCCGACGCTGTGAAAGTGAATCATCGCGCCGACCGCCAGGTACAGCACCGTCGTGATGAGCACGATGATGCTCAGGCGTGAGAGCACCTGGGCGCTGAGGAACTCCAGTGCGGTGAGCGGCGTGGCATTGAGCCGTTTGAGAAATCCGCTCTGGCGGTAGCGCAGCACGACGTACCCGACGCCGAACAGGCAGCTGAACATCATGTTCATGCCGAGAATGCCCGGGAACAGCCAGTCGAGATAGCGCACCGCGTGACCGCTCACCGGCTCACGCTGCGCGCCGGGATCGGCGGCGAGCAGCAGCTTCTCGGTGATGTAGCCTTTCGGGGAGTCGGTGTTCACCCAGTAGCGCGGCGGCCGTCCGGGCGCGAGCAGCAGATCGATGCGCTGGCGGCGCACCGCGTGCAGCCCGGCCGCTGCGCTCTCGATGTCGATGAACTGCACGTACTGGGTATGCAGGAAGGCATCGCCGTGCGCCGCTGCCGTCCCGCCGATGACTCCGACCTTGAACAGCGGCCGCGGCGGCCCGCCGAAGATGAAGCCCATGCCGATGATGATCGACACCGGCAGCAGCAGCGTGAACACCAGCGTGCCGCGGTCGCGCACGAACTCCAGGTTGCGCGCATGCCAGACGGACAACAGACGTCGGATCATGCCCGTAGCTCCCGGCCGGTCAGTTCGAGGAACAGATCCTCGAGATTCGGCGGACGAATGCGCAGGTTGCGCAGCGGCACGTCGGCCTCGAGCAGCGTGCGCAGCGTGGCGTCGAGGTCATCGGTGGTGATCTCGATACGCGCCTCGCTCTCGATCATCTGCAGCGGCAGCGTACGGGCGGTGGCCGGGACGTCCGCGCGCGGCAGCTCGAGGAGTACCGCCGCAAAGTGCTCCCGCAGCAGCGCCGCGGGGGTGCCCTGGGCGATGATGCGGCCCTGATCGACAATGGCGATGACGTCACAGAGGATTTCGGCTTCCTCCATGTAATGGGTCGTGAGGATCATGGTTTTGCGCTGCGCCTTGATGGCGCGCACCAGTGACCAGAAGTTGCGCCGCGCCTGCGGGTCGAGGCCGGTGGTCGGCTCATCGAGGAACAGCACCGCCGGATCGTTCACCAGCGCGATCGCGAGCAGCAGGCGCTGCAGCTGACCGCCGGAGAGCTTGCGGTTGTCGCGTTCGGCCAGCGCTTCGAGCGAACACAGCTTCAGCAGCTCATCGATGTCGCGGCCGTGAGCGTACAGTCCGCGGAACATCGCGAGGCTCTGGCGCACGGTGAGGAAATTCTGCAGCGCCGTGGCCTGGAAGAGGATCCCGGCCTCCTCGCGGAAGCGGCTGCCGAGCGGCTCGCCCCGGTAGCGCACTTCGCCCGAGCTCGGGGTGAGGATCCCTTCCATGATCTCGATGGTGGTGGTCTTGCCGGCGCCATTCGGCCCGAGCAGCCCGAAGCACACGCCTTGCGGGACGCTGAAGGAAATGCCGTCGAGGGCAGTGACCCCGGGGTACTGCTTGACGAGGTCACGGACTTCGAGAATCGGTGGGGTCATGGCGGATCCGCTCGCTGCGCGCAGCGGCATCGTAGCCGATCGGAGGGCCGTGCGTCTGCCCGAGGCAGCGCGCCCGCACACTGGTAAAATGAAAGTGTTCAGGAGACGGCGCGATGCGCCCGGCGGGTTGTGGCGTGATGGGTGAAGTGGCGGCGCAATTGCCGCTGTGGTCCGAGCAGGACGCAGGATGGAGCGTGCGCGAGAGCAGGCGTGCGCGGCGCATGGTGGTCCGCGTGTTTCATTCCGGGCGCGTCGAAGTGGTCGTGCCGGTGAAGACACCGCCGGGGTTGATCGCGACGTTTCTCGAACGGCATCGGCTGTGGATCGAGCGCAAGCGTGCCGAGGCGCGCCGCACGGCGGTCATCGCCGAGCCGTTCCCCCCCGAGCGCATCGAGCTCGCAGCCTGTGCCGAGCAGTGGCCGGTGCACCTCGCCGGCGGCAGCGGGCGGTTGCGCGTCAGCCGTGCCGGCGGGTTGCTCACGGTGAGCGGGCAGAGCGGGGAGCCGGGGCAGCTGCGCCAGGCGCTGCGGCGCTGGCTGCTCGAGCGCGCCGGGGAAGTGCTCGAGCCGGCGCTCGCGGCCTGCGCCCGCGAGTTCGGCTTCAGTTACACGCGTGTGGCCATCCGTCGTCAGCGCTCGCGCTGGGGCAGCTGTTCGGTGTCCGGCACGATCAGTCTGAATGCCTGCCTGCTGTTCCTGCCGCCGCCGGTGGTGCGCTATCTGCTGATTCACGAGCTGGCGCATACTCGCCACATGAATCACTCGCGGCGTTTCTGGCAATGCGTGGCGGTCTGCTGCCCGGACTACCGGCGGCTCGACCGGGCGCTGTCCGAAGGCTGGCGCAGCGTGCCGGGGTGGGTGTTCGGCGAGGCGACCCCGTGAGCCCGAAGCGGCCCGACAAGGGCACGCGCGTCGATCTGTCGGGCGAGGCGATTCACTGGGATCTCGGCGAATCGCTGTCCTACGGGCAGTACCTGCAGCTCGAGAAGGTGCTCGGCGCGCAACAGCCGCTGTCCACCGAGCACGACGAGATGCTCTTCATCATCGTGCACCAGGCGAGCGAGCTGTGGATGCGTCTGATGCTGCACGAGCTCACCGACGTGCTCGAGTGTGTGCGGCGCGATGACCTCGGGCCCTCATTCAAGCGTCTGCAGCGCATCTCGCGTGTGCAGGCGCAGCTGCTCTCGAGCTGGGAGGTGCTCTCGACGCTGACCCCGGCCGAGTATTCCGCCTTCCGTAATGCGCTCGGACGCTCCTCGGGGTTTCAGTCGTATCAATACCGGCTGCTCGAGTTCACGCTCGGCAACAAGAACGCCGAGATGATCAAAGTGCACCGGCGCGATCGGGCCGTGTACGCGCGCCTGGAGCGCGCACTCGGGGCCCCCTCACTGTACGACGAGGCGCTGCGACTGCTCAGCCGCCGCGGCTACGGGATTCCGGAGCGCTACCTGAACCGCGATTTCCGCGAACCTTACCGCCCGAGCAAGCAGGTGACCGGCGCCTGGCTCGGCGTCTACCACAATGCCGAGCAGGACTGGGACCTGTACCAGTTCGCCGAGCGGCTGATCGATCTCGACTACCAGTTCCAGCTGTGGCGGTTCCATCATCTGAAGACCGTCGAGCGCATTATCGGCTACAAGAGCGGTACGGGCGGCACCGGCGGGGTGTCCTACCTCGCCAAGGCACTGGAGCTGAAGTTCTTCCCCGAGCTGTGGCAGGTGCGCACGTCGATGTGAACGGCTGCGGAGCCGTTCAGCGCCAGCGCTCGCAGGTCAGTCCCGCGCGCGCTGCGGCGCGCCGGGCCCGTGCGCTGCCGTTGACCAGCACACCGTGCTCGACCTGCACCAGATGCGCAAGGTCCGCGGACGAGTTGCCATACGCGCTCGCCGGGCCGGGCAGGCGGGCGCGCAGGGCCTTAAGACAGCGCACCTTCTCCTCACCCTGGCGGTTCGGCGTGCTGAGTCGTCCGTCGAGACGCTCGGCGCGCCAGCGTACGCCGGTGCAGATCACCTCCTCGAACCCCAGCGCGCGCCCGATCACCGGCACGTACACATCGGGGCTGGCACTCATGAGCACGAGCCGGTCGCCGGCCTGCGCATGCTCGGCGATCCGAGCGCGCGCCGCAGCGAACGTGCCCTCGGCGAGCAGATGCGTCACGAACTGCTCGCTCCAGGCGTCGAGCTGCGAGCGGTGCACGCCGCCGAGCGCGCTGCGCATCAGGGCGGACTTCAGGGGCCCGCGGCCGCACAGGCCGAGCACGAAGCCGAGCAGTGCCGGCAGAACGCCGAGGGCGCGCGGAATGCGCCACGGATGGCGCAGCAGAAAGCCGAGCACATACGGAGCGAGGGTGTCGTGGCGGGTGATGGTCCCGTCGAGATCGAAGATCGCGAGCCGCATGGGCTGAGGTGCGCAGGAGGTGGCGCGGGTCGCAGCGCTGCCGTTTCCGGCGGCGCTGCGGCCCGGGCCGACCGTTCAGCCCTGGGCGGCGAGCTGGCGCAGCACGTACTGCAGGATGCCGCCGTGGCGGTAGTACTCACGCTCCTTCGGCGTATCGATGCGCACGCGCGCCTTGAACGCGATGGTCTTGCCGCCCTGCGGGTCGCGCGCCTGCACGTTCACCTCGCGATCCCCGGCGGCGAGGCCGGTGATCTCGAACACTTCCTTGCCGGTGAGGCCGAGTGACTTGACGCTCTCGCCCGGCAGGAACTGCAGCGGCGCGACGCCCATGCCGATCAGGTTCGAGCGGTGGATGCGCTCGAAGCTCTCGGCGATCACCGCACGCACCCCGAGCAGCACCGTGCCCTTGGCCGCCCAGTCGCGCGAGGAGCCGGTGCCGTATTCCTTGCCGGCGAGCACCACCAGCGGGGTGCGCTCGGACTTGTAGCGCATGGCCGCATCGAAGATCGAAGCCTGCTCGCCACTCGGCAGGTGCACCGTGACGCCGCCCTCGACGCCCGGCACCAGCTGGTTGCGCAGGCGGATGTTGGCGAACGTGCCGCGCATCATCACCTCGTGGTTGCCGCGCCGCGCACCGTAGGAGTTAAAGTCCTTCGGCTGCACGCCGTGCTCCTCGAGGTAGCGGGCCGCCGGGCTGTTCTTGGCGATGTTGCCGGCCGGGGAGATGTGATCGGTCGTGACCGAATCGCCGAGCACCGCCAGCGCGCGCGCGCCCTGGATGTCCGCGAGCGGCGGCGGCGTGTCGGTCATGCCGTCAAAGTACGGCGGGTTCTTCACGTACGTCGACTGCTCGTCCCAGCTGTAGATCTTGCCGGCCGGCACCTTGATCGCGCGCCAGTGCTCATCGCCCTCGAACACGCTCGCGTAGCTGTCCTGGAACATCTTCGAGTCGATCGACTGGGCGAGCGCCTGCTGCACTTCCTGATCGCTCGGCCAGATGTCCGCCAGATACACCGGCTTGCCGGCGCTGTCGGTGCCGAGGGGATCCTTGCTGAGGTCGATGTCGAGCGTGCCGGCGAGCGCGTAGGCGACCACGAGCGGCGGGGAGGCGAGGAAGTTCATGCGCACCTCGGGGTGCACACGGCCCTCGAAGTTGCGGTTGCCCGAGAGCACCGAGCAGGCGGTGATGTCGCCGGCCTTCACGGCCGCGGAGAGCTCCGGCTTCAGCGGCCCGGAATTGCCGATGCAGGTGGTGCAGCCGTAGCCGACCAGCTCGAAGCCGACCGCGGCGAGATCGCCGAGCACGCCGGCCTTGCGGAAGTAGTCGGTGACCACGCGCGAGCCGGGTGCGAGGCTGGTCTTCACCCACGGCTGGGCCGACAGTCCGCGCTGGCGCGCCTTGCGCGCCAGCAGGCCTGCGCCCAGCATCACCGACGGGTTGGAGGTGTTGGTGCAGCTGGTGATCGCCGCGATCAGCACCGCGCCGTCCTTCAGCTCGAAGTGCTTGCCGTCGAGGTCCACCGCGGCGGTGCCCTTGGCCTGCGGGGCGCGCGCGGTGCGCTCCTCGGCGCTCTTCTGGGCATGGGTGCGGTAGATGCTCTGCGCGGACTTCAGCGGCACGCGGTCCTGCGGACGGCGCGGACCGGCGAGGCTCGGCTCGACCGAGCCCAGATCGAGCTCGAGCACGTCGGTGTACTTCGCCTCCGCCGCGCCGGTGCGGCGCCAGAAGCCCTGGTGCTGCGCGTACGCCTTGACCAATTCGATCCGATCGCGCGGGCGGCCGGAGAGCTCGAGGTAACGGATTGTCTCCTCGTCGATCGGGAAGATGCCGCAGGTGCTGCCGTACTCGGGCGCCATGTTGGCGATGGTGGCGCGGTCGGCGAGCGGCAGGTTGGCGAGCCCGTCGCCGAAGTACTCGACGAACTTGTCCACCACGCCGCGCTTGCGCAGCATTTCGGTGAGGGTGAGCACGAGGTCGGTCGCGGTCGCGCCGGGCTTCAGGCGCCCGGTGAGCCGCACGCCGATGACCTGCGGGATGAGCATGGTCACCGGCTGGCCGAGCATCGCGGCCTCAGCTTCGATGCCGCCGACGCCCCAGCCGAGCACGCCCAGGCCGTTGATCATGGTGGTGTGCGAGTCGGTACCGACGACCGTGTCCGGATAGGCGCTCGTCACGCCGTCGCGCTCGGCGTCGAACACGACGCGCCCGAGGTACTCCAGGTTCACCTGGTGCACGATGCCGGTGCTCGGCGGCACGACCGCGAAATTGCGGAACGCGGACTGGCCCCAGCGCAGGAACGCGTAGCGCTCCCCGTTGCGGGCGAATTCGATGCGGGTGTTGGCGGCGAACGCGCCGGCGGTGCCGTACTCGTCGACCTGCACGGAGTGATCGATCACCAGCTCGACCGGAGCGAGCGGGTTGACCTGCTCGGCGTCCCCGCCGAGACGCACGATCGCCTCGCGCATTGCGGCGAGGTCGACCACGCAGGGCACGCCGGTGAAGTCCTGCAGGATCACGCGCGAGGGCGTGAAGGCGATCTCGTGCGAGGGCGCGGCGGCCGGGTCCCACTCGAGCAGCGCTTCGATGTCGGCGCGCGTGACGTTGACGCCATCTTCATAGCGCAGCAGGTTTTCCAGCAGGATCTTGAGCGAATACGGCAGCCGCTCGACTTTCTCGCGGGGCAGGGCCGCGAGGCTGTAAATCTGATAGGAACGGTCGCCGGCCTGAAGGGTGGTGCGCGCCTTGAAGCTGTTCGTCATGAGTGGAACTCTCCCGGGGGAAATGCGGCGCGGATTATATCGGGTCGGGGCGGCGCGCGCGCGGGCCGGTCAGCCGCCGGCGGGCTCGAGCGCCTCGATCACCGCGCCGCCGAGGCAGCGTTCGCCCTCGTAGAGCACGGCGTACTGGCCCGGCGTGACCGCCCGCTGCGGCGCATCGAAGACGATCCGCGCACTGCCGTCCTCGAGCGGCTCGAGCCGCGCCGGCACGTCGTGCTGGCGATAGCGCACCTTCACGCCCAGGCGCTGCACGGCGTGCCGCGGCGGGCAGAGCCAGTGCAGCGCCCCGGTGCGCAGTGCCTGGCTGTAGAGCAGAGGATGCTCCCCGCCCTGCACCACGATGAGCGCGTTGCGCGCCACGTCCTTCGCCGCAACGTACCAGGGCAGCGGCGCGGCACCGGCGCGCCCGCCGATGTTCAGGCCGGCGCGCTGGCCGAGGGTGTAGAAGGCGAGACCCTGGTGTTCGCCGAGGCGCTCCCCGTCGCTCGATTCGATCGGGCCGGGGCGTTCGGCCACGAACTGTGCCAAGAACGTGCGGAACGGCCGCTCGCCGATGAAGCAGATGCCGGTGCTGTCGGGTTTGTCGAACACCGGCAGGCCGGCCGCGCGCGCCCGCGCCCGGACCGCGGACTTCTCCAGCGCGCCGATCGGCATCAGCGTGCGGGCGAGCTCCTGCGGCGCGACGGCATGCAGGAAGTAGCTCTGGTCCTTGGCCGCATCGAGCGCCTTCAGCAGCTGCGGGCCGTCCGGGCCGGAGGCGATGCGGGCGTAATGGCCGGTCGCGAAGTACTGCGCGCCGAGGCGCTCGGCATAGCGCAAGGCGACGCCGAACTTGATCTCGCGGTTGCAGAGCACGTCCGGATTCGGGGTGCGAGCGGCCCGGTACTCGGTGAGGAAGTGCTCGAAGACCCGCGCGCGGTACTCGGCCGCGAAGCTCACGCGGTGCAGCGGGATACTGAGCTCATCGGCGACGGCCCGGGCATCCTGAAAGTCCTGGGCTGCCGTGCAGTAGCCGTCCTCGTCCGCTTCCCAGTTGCTCATGAACAGTCCCTGGACGTCCCAGCCGGCCTCCTTCAGGCACAGCGCCGCGACCGCCGAATCGACCCCTCCGGAGAGTCCGACGATGACCCGCTTCACAGCACCTCCGCCGGCACCGCGAGCGCGGCGGCCAGGTCGAGGCCGCCGACCGGCTCGAGCGCACGGCCCGCACCGGAGCGGAAATCCTCGATGCAGCGCAGCACCAGGGGGCTGCGCAGCTCGGCGGCGCGCGCACGCATCTCGCCTTCGGTCAGCCAGCAGGTGCCGAGGATGCCGGTATCGAGGGGCTGGTGCGGGCGGTGATCGCTCAGGGCGCCGCTGAAGGTGAAGCGCTTGAACTGCCGCTGCGTGCGCGGATGGCGCCACAGGTACACCCCGACGAGCCGCTCGGGACGGAAGTGCCAGGCGCTTTCCTCGCGCGTCTCGCGCACGACGGCCTCGAGCAGCGTCTCGCCGGGTTCGAGGTGGCCGGCGGGCTGGTTGAGGACGCGCCGGCCGTCGATGAGTTCCTCGACCAGCAGGAAGCGGCCGGCACTCTCGGCTACGGCCGCGACGGTGATTTCGATACGGGACATGGCGGAAGTATATCCGCCGGGACGCGTCGCTCAGGCGGGACGGGCGATGCGCAGGCTCTCCGGCGGCGTGCAGGTGTCCCAGAGCTGGTCGAACTCATGCAGGTACAGCCGCGCCACCGGCGCATTGTCCATGTCGGCGATGCCGTCCCAGCAGTCGGCCCGCAGCCGGTACATGATCGCCCGCTCATCGGCGATCAGGTAGGCGCAGTGCGGGGCGCCGTGGCGGGCCGGGAGGTTGCGCACGTCGATGCAGCTCGAGAGCCGCCGCGCCATGGCGAGGAAGCGATGGCCGTCGGCGCTCGAGCGGCCGGGCTCCCCGATCAGCACGCGCACCTTGGCGAAGGGGCGGGCGAGCACCAGGCGTTTGACCACTTCGAGGAAGTCGCTCTGATCGTAGAGCTCAGGTTCGAGGTTCGGGGTGTAGATCGACAGCAGCCGCTGGGCGCGCGCGGCCACCTGGTTCACCGCGGCGCGTGCCTCGCTCACCGAAGTCAGCACGGCGAGCGGCTCGAGCGGGACGCTCGCACCGGAGCCTTCGGGCTCGGGAGCGTAGCGCGCATGCGCCAACTCCTCGAGCACGTTGTAGTGTGCGATCTCGACACCCGGCGACACGGACCCGATCTCTCCGCCTCGTCTGCAACTGCAGACACCGGCGCCCATCTTAGTGAGGGAGGCGCACAGGCCGTGCCGAGCCGGTCACAAAACCGCCGGTGCGCCCGCCAGGTCAATTTGTCATATTTCGCGGGCGAGTTCCGCCGCCCAGCCGATGTAGTCCGCCGGCTGCAGCTCGCGCAGCCGGCGCTTGTGCTCGGCGCCGAGCGGCAGCGTGTCGATGAACTCCGCGAGCGAGGCGGCCGTGATCGAGCGGCCGCGCGTGAAGGCTTTGAGCAATTCGTAGCCGTCGGGCACGCCAGCGGCGCGCAGGACGGTCTGGACGGCCTCGCCGAGGACTTCCCACGCGCCGTCGAGATCGGCCCGCATGCGGGCCGCATCGGCCTCGACTTTGCCCAGGCCGCGCGCCAGCGCGCGCCAGGCGATCAGGGCATGGCCGAGCGCGACCCCGAGGTTGCGCAGCACCGTGGAGTCGGTCAGGTCGCGCTGCCAGCGCGACACCGGCAGCTTCTCCGCGAAGTGGCGCAGCAGCGCGTTGGCGATGCCGAGGTTGCCCTCGGCGTTCTCGAAGTCGATCGGATTGACCTTGTGCGGCATGGTCGAGGAGCCGACTTCTCCGCTCACGGCCCGCTGCTTGAGGTAGCCGAGCGAGATGTAGCCCCAGAAGTCGCGGCTCAAATCGAGCAGCACGACGTTCAGCCCGGCGAGCGCATCGCAGTACTCCGCGATCCAGTCGTGCGGCTCGATCTGGGTGGTGTAGGTGTTGGCGGTGAGGCCGAGCGATTCGATGAACGCCGCGCTCACCGCGCGCCAGTCCACCTCGGGCGCTGCGGCCCGGTGGGCGTTGAAGTTGCCGACCGCGCCGTTCCACTTGCCGAGGATCTCGACGGCCGCCCAGCGCCGCTCGGCGCGGCGCAGGCGCGCCACGAAGTTCGCCACTTCCTTGCCGAGGGTGGTGGGGCTGGCCGGTTGCCCGTGCGTGCGCGCGAGCATGGCGTGGCCGGCGGCGCGGTGGGCAAGCGCGGTCAGCTCCGTGATCAGCGCGGCGAGCGGGGCGCGCAGCTCATCGCGCGCCGTGCGCAGCAGCAGCGCATAGCTGAGGTTGTTGATGTCCTCGGAGGTGCAGCCGAAGTGCACCAGCTCCAGATTCGCCGGCGTGGCGCCGGCCGCGGCGAGCTGATCGCGCACGTAGTACTCGACCGCCTTGACGTCGTGATTGATGCGCGCCTCGATCGCCTTGACCGCCTCGGCGCAGGCCGCGCCGGGATCCTCGGCGAGCGCGCGTGCGCGCTCGCGCACCGGCGGGGCGAGTGTCGCGCCGGGCAGTCCGGGCACGGCCGTCGCGAGGTGTGCGAGCCACGCGCCCTCCACCCGGACCCGCGCGCCGATCAGTCCGGCCTCCGACAGCAGGGCACGCAGCGGTGCGGTGGCGGCCCGGTAGCGGCCATCGACCGGTGAGAGGGCGAGGACGGCGGGCAGGTCGCGGGGCGTTTCACTCATGAGGTGCGGGACACAGGTCACAGGGCTGGGATGCATTATGATATCGCATTGCATCGCGCGACCGCAGGCGGCCCCCTGCGGCGCGGTGAAACCCTTCGGCGGGCCACGGAGCCATTTGCATGACGAATTCGTTTCGCATCGAGCGCGACAGCATGGGCGAGCTGCAGGTGCCGGCCGAGGCGCTCTGGGGCGCGCAGACGCAGCGGGCCGTGGAGAACTTCCCGGTCAGCGGCCGCCCCATGCCGCGCGCCTTCATCGGTGCGCTCGGGCTGGTGAAGCAGGCGGCGGCCCGCGCCAATGCCCGTCTCGGCCTGCTCGATGAGCAGATCGC
>Ga0315298_1001769_pt1 | contig 38619 bp, 39 predicted proteins | sample WHS_1_MG_FD_203077 | JGI IMG/M metagenome (GOLD analysis project Ga0315298, IMG submission 203077) | Extremophilic microbial mat communities from Washburn Hot Springs, YNP, Wyoming, USA - WHS_1_MG | ecosystem: Environmental > Aquatic > Thermal springs > Hot (42-90C) | place: USA: Wyoming... | reverse complement strand
CCCCGCCGGAAAGCCCTCCTTTCTCCTCTGGCAGCTGCACGGTCACAGCCAGCTGGTGGCAGAGCTGCGTTTTGCCTGTGCCGAACTCCCCTGCGAACTCGTACAGCTCCCCAGCCTTCAAACCTCCGCCCAGCATTTCGTCCAAGCCTTTCACGCCTGTAGTGAGCTTCGGCGACCGCTCCTCCAGCTCCATTAACTGCGCAGCGTCCACAGCCGCGCCGCTGTAGCCGACCAGCGATTTTGCAGCCTCGCGGAGTTTGACGGCGCTCTCGTAGCTGCTCAGCGAGAGCCACTCCACGAGCTCGTCCGGCGTGGCGGCGACAATGAACTTCAATCCGCGGGGCGAGAGGAGACCAGCGCTCTCGAGCTTCGCGATCACCGTGGGACCAACGCCGGCCTCCCTTAGCAGCTTCCGCAGCTCTTTCCCTTCCGCTCCCTCGCCGCTCATGGTGGGTGAGAGGACGCTATCGTATTTATTGGTTGCGAGAGATGCAGGGTTAGCTTCATTTCCCGCAGATTTCAAGGTTACCGCGTGAGGGTAACGTTCGGCAAGCCGAGCGGCGACTTCGACTACGTAATATCGTGGAGGGGGGGATCAAGGCTCTGGATGCCGGAGCCCGCTCCGGAGCTGGTGCTTCTCAAGGGGCTGGGCGAGGAGGCTGCGCTCGCGGGATCGACGGTGCTCGAGGCCTTGGCGGCGTTCAGCTCCAGGAGGTGGCGGGAGCTGTACGCGCTCGCACGTTTTGTCGACTACAAGGGGCCACCGGAACCGCCGGCGGCGATGTGGTACGCTGACGTTGACCTTGCAGTAGCCGCCGCCAGAGGCCTGTCGGAGGAAGCGATGGTGCTGTTAGAGCTGCCGCATCTCAACGACCTCCACGCTGCTTTACTGGCGGGAAGCAGGGTTACGGTCTGCGTCAGCGGTCCAGCTTCCGTGGCGGGAGCCGACGAGGTCGTTTGGAAGCCGCGAGCCGCGGCTCGCGCGGCGCTTCGCTCCGCAGGGTTGTTGGGGGGCGCGTGGGACAACGCCACGCTGCCGAAGCTCGAGAGCAGCAGTGAGGAGTGGGAGCCGAGGAGAGGCGAAGCACACGCATCCTTCGAGCGCTACGAGCCGCCCGCCGCACCTGGATCGCTACCTGAACCGCGCGAGCTCGATCCCCTGCTCGACCTCGCTTTCGGCGCTGATGCGGATGCGGCTTTCGCGCTGTTGAGGGATGTGGCTACGGGGCCTCTACCTTTGCGGAGCGTGCCGGAGCTGGGCCAGTACGCGCCGCTCCTGAGGGACTTGATCGCCTACGGATACGCGACGGTGGAGCGCGACGTTGTCAGATTGACCGAAAAAGGGCTCTTCTCCCTCCTGCAGAAGATGGGGAGGGGCTGAGCGGGTGGCAAGCGGTAGTGAGGCCAGATTACCTAAACCCCCCTGGCTTGACGCCGAGCGCGTGCGCGAGGCGGAGCGGGAAGCCCGCTGCGTTGTACGCAGCGCGCTCGAAGGGTCTCGGAGCGACGAGCTCTCGACCGCGATACTGGACCTCTACAGGGAGATCCCGCGGGAAGGATGGCTGGTAAGGGGGGTGGCTCGCGTGTTCCTAGGTACTGTGGCCCGCAAGGGCGAGGACACGTGGCTCGTCTACGGGGTTCCGGAGTTTGGCGACTGGCACGGTTACTACATAGTTTCGCTCGAAGAGGGTAAGTACAGGTGTAGCTGCTTCAGCAGTGGCTGGGGTTGGCGCAGGGCCCGCCGCATCTGCACACACGTGGCGGCTGTGATGCTGGCAAGGCGGGCGCGCGCTGAGCGGCGGGTGTAAGCATGCCCCGCGTTAAAGCCTGGGAGGGCTACAGCCTGAGCGCGACGCTGGCTCCTTCCTTCGTGAGGGCTCTGTTCGAGGAGAAAGGAGGCGTCTACGTGAAGATCGCTGGGCGCTGTCGCGGCGCTAGTGTGTGGCAGGAAGGTGAAGAGGTCGTGGGCGAAGGGTGCGGCGAGGAGGAGCTGCGGTACTGGAGCGGCATCTGGCTCGACCGCCGCTTCGTCGAGGAAAAGGCCACCCTTTTGGCGGCGGCGCACAAGGAGCTGGGCTTATCGGTCAGCCCATACGATCGCCACCTAATCTTCGTCGCGGTCTTCCTTAGCCGCGCGACTTCCTGGGAGGGTAACGTGTTGAGATGGTGCAGGAGGATTTTCTCGAGGGCCGATACCCTGGAGGCTCTGTTGAAGCTCGACTTCGCCCAGTTCGGAGGCAGCTTCCAGCTTAAGCAGCTGGGCCCCGCGCTGCGCGGGTACGCGGAGCAGGTGCACTGCGTATCCGACCCATGGGAGGTCAGAAGGGCCCTTCTTAGCTTGCGAAACGTGGGGCCGAAGCTCGCTGACGCTTACCTCCTCTTCACGGGCTTAGACCCGAGCGCGCCACCCATCGACAGGCACGCTCTAAGGATGGCAGCCCGGCTGGGTTTGAGCGGCGCTTCGCCGAGGAGGAAGCTGTGCGCTCTCTACCCGTGCCCCGAGTGCCCGGCAGCGGCCTCCTGCCTCAGGTGGGCTCTCTCGAGCATCTACGGCTCGGCGGCCGGCTGGGTTCAAACGGCCTTCTACGTGCACGATACGCTCTTCTGCTTGAGGGGTTCGTGTCCGCAATGCCCGCTTTCTAGCGTTTGCGAACCTGGAAACGTTGAACGAGCTTAACCTAGAGCCGCGCGCTAAGCCGCACTGCGCCGCAGCTAAAAGTAATTAGTGGGTTCCCGTCTCGCTTCCAGCGTGAGCGTAAATCAGGGCATAGGGTACGACCCTGTTAAGCTTTCAGACGGTTTGAAGGGCGTAGTGTGCAGGGGGGTCGACCGCAAGTACTACAGGTTCCGCGGCGGCCGCTGGTACGGTGGGATCGCGACCGCCGACTGCGTCGGCTGCAACCTGCGCTGCGTCTTCTGCTGGGGCTGGCAGGTGCGCGACAATCCCGCTAAGGCCGGCTTCTGGTGCGCTCCCGACGAGGTCGCGGAAAAGCTCGCGGGGATCGCGAGGAGGAGGGGGTACACCCAGGTGAGGATCAGCGGGAACGAGCCGACGCTCTGCAGGGAGCACCTCCTCGCGGTCCTCGACCGGCTAGAGGGGAGCGGGCTGACGTTCATTCTCGAGACAAACGGCATCCTGATCGGGCACGACCCGAGCTACGCGAGGGACCTTTCGAAGTACGACTTCGTCCACGTGAGGGTTTCGTTGAAGGGCACGAACTCCGAGGAGTTCGCCAAGCTCACCGGCGCGCGGCCGGAGGCGTTTGAGCTTCAGATTAGAGCGCTGGAGAACCTCCTCGACTACGGTGTCTCGGCGCACCCGGCGGTCATGCTCTCCTTCTCGGAGCTTGGCTCGGTCGAGAAGCTGAAGGAGAGGTTAGCGGAGATCGATCCCAGGTTGCTGGAGGAGTTCGAGGAGGAGTACGTCTTCCTGTACCCGCACGTGGTTAAACAGCTGAAGAAAGCCGGGGTTTGGCCCCGCATAGCCTACAGCCCGGATAGCATCCCCCAAGAGCTAGTCTAAGCAGAAGATGGTGAGGGAGAAAGAAAGATGGATGCGTGCGGAGCCTAGTACAGTTTTCCAACCTTCTTCTCGAGCTCTAGCAGCGCGGCAGCGCTGTAGAACCTTGCGTAAACCCTAGCGAGGTTTGCGGGCTTGCGTTCTCTGAGCCACAGGTCGGCGTAGAGGCTGGCGAGCCCGAGGAAGTCGGTCGCTGTGGCCTTGCCATCCACCTTCCTCAACCCCACTTCGAGGCACCGCTTGATGAACGCGAGGTCCGGCGGGAGCCTCACCCCTTCGGCGAGCTCAAGCGCTTTCCTCCACGCGTCGAAGACGGGTAGATTCTTCACCTCATCGGTGGGGGAGAAGAGCACTCTCTTGATGAAGTTCGCAACCTCGCTCTTGCCGAAAGCTTTCCTAACCTCTAGTACCTCGCGGGGCTCGCCGCTGAGAGCGAGCCACTTCTCCTCCCAGCTGCCGCTGCCTTCAGCGTACTCCATCGAAGCGAGGATGAGGGGGTAGAGGAATGAGTAGAGGCACTCCTCCCCGTCGTCGCCCCACGCGGTTACCATGAAGCCCTTAACGCCCTCCTCGCGCGCAGCCTGCAGGAAGTTCTTCACGTTTGTTAATGCGGTGTCGAAGTCGGGGTAGTACTTGTTCCAGTTCCAGAGGCCAGGGCAGGCGATTTGCTCGTACCCTCTATCCTTAAAGAGCCTCACCTTATCCCTGAAGTACTCGACCGTGTTTGGCGAGTAGTCCCAGTTCGCGATCACAGCCTCCCTCCACACGGGGTTTTCGAGGATAGGTTTCCACAGCTCCCTCTCCGTCTCTCGGAGGTACATTCCGGCCACCATGTCGCCCCATATCATGGGTACCTTGCCGCGCTCTTTCACCATCCTGATCAGTTTGGAGTGATGGTCAGCGTACAGGCGCGGGCCTTCGAACCTCAGCGTCCTGTCGAGGCTCTTCCCCCTTCCCATCGCCCACGTCTCGTCGCCTCCGACGTGTATGTACTTCGAGTCGGTCTTCGCGATTACCTCCTCCAGCAGCTCCTCCGCGAACCTCCTCGCCTCAGGGTCGCCCACGTCGAGGCAGCCCTCCTCCGGCCTGTGCCACTCGCTGTACCTCCAGTACCTCGGCAGGGTCAGTATGTTCTCCATGTGGCCGGCAAGCTCGAGCGAGGGGAAGACCTCGATCCCAAGCTTCTTGCCGTACTCCACCACCTCCCTCCACTCCTCGTTCGTGTACCTGCCGCGCTTAGCCCCGATGTCGGGGTGACGGTCCCAGGGGAAGAGGTCTTCCACGTAGATGGCGAGGTAGTTGTACTTGAGGAGGAAGAGCCAGCGCAGCAGCCTCTTCAGCTCCTCTACCGATGCGACGCCACCTCTGGCTACGTCAAGGTGGAAGCCGCGGAACTCGAAGTGCAGTTTCTCCTCGACTCTGACGTCTGGGATCGCGCAGCAGCCGCTCTGCATCACCAGCTGGATCAGCGTGGCAGTGTAGATCCTAGGGTCGCCCCACACCTCAACATAGCCTTCCTTGACTTCGAGACCCGTTCCCTCGCGCTCAACCCTCTTGATCTCCCACTTACCTTTGGGCAGGTTAAACTCTTCCGCAATGAAGGGGTCGAGGTTCGAGAAACCGTCAAAGCTTAACCACCGCCCTCTAAACTCCAGCTTCGCGGGCTCGGGTACGATAACCGGCTTTACCTCGCTCACGAAAGCCCAGCGCTACACACCTAAAAAAGAGTTGTGCAGAGTCTCAACCTGTAGCTTTCAAGCTACGCCCATAGCCCAGAGGATCCCTCCGAGCAGGTGCTTCTGGAACCAATCCTGCCTCCACAGCCAGGTGAAGTGGCCGAAAGCCGTGTAGAACACGCGGCCCTTACCGTAGCTGTGGCACCACGCCAGCGCGTAGTCGTTGTCGGGGCGCGTCCCCTTGCTCAAGTCGACGGAGGAGTTGTCCAGGCTGATCAGCACGTGGGTCCGCGCCCTGCTCCAGTCCCTGAACGTGTAGACCTCCTCAAGAACCTCGAAGGTGCGCGGCAGGTGGCGGGTAGACGGGTGGTCATGGTCCTCGACAATCACTCTAACCACCTGCGTCCACGGGTGAGAGTGGAAGTAGCCGCCCAGCATCTCGCCGTACTCCCTGAAGTTGTAGAAGGTGTCCGTGGCATTGTGGACCCCAACGAAGCCAACCCCACCTTTAACGTAGTCGATCAGCGCCCGCTTCTGCTCGTCGGTGAGAGGTAGCTCGCCGGTCGTGAGGAAGACGATCGCCGCGTATTCTCTCAATCCTTTAGGATCAAGGTCGGCAGGCTCCTCGGTGGCGAAAGCTTCGAAAGCTCCGCTACGCTCACCCAGCTTCGTAATGGTCTCCACAGCGGTCGGTATGTAGCTATGCCTGAAGCCAGCCGAGTGCGTGAAAACCAGCACTTTTTTAGCGGGAATCGACCCCTTCACAGGAAGGGGATTCATAGCGCTCCCTAATATACTCGCGCCCTCCTTGAGCCATCGCTATACTAGGTTTACCCTCTCTTGGTGTGGACGCACTTTTCGTTGACGAATAGGATTCTGCTCACCGCTGATGTGAAAGCTAGCATATCGGCCAGCGTCGATGCTTTCTTCTACCTCCTCGATAGGGCGTTTACCCTTGTGTTCGACCCAGCGTTTGTTGCGCGTACGTAAAGACGCTTGACAAAGCTTCTCGGTAGCGCGCCGCCGCGCGTACCCTTGAACTAAAGAATTTTTAAGGGGAAGGGCTCACGCCCGCCCGTGAGCAAGCCTACGCCGCTGTTCACAAATTTGTACATGTACGCAATCAACAAGGCGGCTTACAAAGTGCTTGGGAGGAGCGGCCTCGTGCTTTCAAGGGCCGCGAGCGAGGAGCTGCTCAGCTACCTGAAGCGCAACGGCTACCTACAGGCAAAGCCGTCGTGGGAGGATGTCAAGAGACTATTTGTGGAGGAGATGGGGTTGGCGGACGACATGGTTTTCTCCCGCGAGGGAAACAACGCGATTATCGAGATGAGGGGGTTGAAGGTGGCTGAGTTCCTGAAGCTGACGAGGGAGGAGAACTTCGAGCCGGTCGCGTGCCCGCTCGCGAGCGTGATCCTGCATGTCTGCGAGATGATGTGCAGCTGCCGGCTCGTGCTTAGGGGCTTCAAAGTGCTCGACCCGACGACAGTGAGGTTCGAGTGCGCTACCTTGTAGCGCGCCTGCTCTAGGGCTTTTACAGCTCGTAAGGTTTCCGGTCGGCTTCCCCCAGAACCGCTCGATCAGCCGCGCGATTTTTCTTTCTGTTACTTCGTCATGAATCTTGGGTTTCGATACGCCTGTAGAAGGGAGTAAAGCTTTGCGTTAAAGTTGCGCCCCGAGCAAAGTCCCGCTCGCTAACTCTGTTTGCTTTCCCTAAGTAGTGCTAACTGCATAGCGTGCGGCGCGCGCTGAGCGGTCCGCAATTAACACCTCTAAAGTCTTTGAAACCTCCTGCACGCGCGCGCAGCGTGCGCGCGCGCTGCGCACACTAAACCTTTCGCCTGCCTAACTCCTCCAGCATATTCTCTATAGTGTTGTTGCGCATTCTCTATTCTTTTCTTTAACTTTTAGGTTAAAAATTTTTACTTTCGGTCTACATTGAGCAGGGTTTAAAAACCCCTGCCTCGCCTTTCAACCCGTGAGCCGCGGGAACAACGCGGCGTGAGAGCACGCTGTGAGGGGGCTTGAGCCCCGAGCCCCCGAGCTCGAAATCCCCCGCCCAATGGGCGCTGGCGCGCGCTCTAACCGTTAAAACAAAGAAGGGGCTGCTCCGAAGGCGAGAGCACGCAGCAACCCGTTCCCCGGGGGAGGCACCCCCATTGGGGAAACCTCCCCCGTGGGCACCAGCGCGCGGGGCTGAAGAGGCGGTGAAGCGCCGCAAGGCGCAAAGCCCATGAGCACCCCTACAGGGGCGCTCGGACACTAGGATGAAGGGCGGGATGTGGGTGCGCGCGCGCTAAATCCCGATCAGGATGGACGACTACCCTCTCCTTCGAGCCATCGATGAGCGCGATACCCATCAAAACCGCTATCACAGCTAAAGAATAGGGACACGGCAACGAGATCGAAGCGAATCCCATCGCGAGATTGCCTTCAGCACAGTGACAAAAATACTTTGTTTCTGTCGAGCCTCTAGTTAAGGCTCATTACCTTCTCTCGCCGGGGCGAGCTAGCTCAGGGGCATCTTCACTTCGTACGGTTTCCAACCAAGCTTCTCCCTGAACTGGTTTACGAGTTCGATCGCTTTCTTCTTCTCCTCTACCGGCATCTTCTTCGACTTGAGGATGCCCATGAAGAGCGCGTAGAGCCTCGCGTTGATCGTTGCTTTGGAGATACCGTAATGCAAGTCCTCCTCCAGTTCCTTGAGTATACCGGCGACCTCTTCGGCGTGAGAGAGGCCTTTCGGTCCCACGTCTTTAACGGTCCGACCGAGGTAAAGGTGTCCCTTATCCACGATAAGCATTTTGCCGTCTTCGAAAGTTATCCGTCCTTTCGCGATCCTATCGTAGAACGTCCACGCCTCGTAAGCGTGGGGCGCGAGCTCCTTCAATCTGGCGAGCACGTAGCGCCTGATCTCGTCCGTGCTCATGCCGTCGTACGCCTTCTGCTCGACCTCCCTCGCGATCTCCTGGGCGATCTCGGGGGGCGCGCCAGCCGCGAGGCACGCGTCGTACACTTTCTTCGGGTCGAAATCCTCGAGAGCTCCACTCCTCTTTCTTACCCTTTTTGCCATAGCTTGAGTTTGCTGTGGACGTACTAATCCTTTACGCCCGCTCGGAAAGCTCGCCGAGGCAGAGCTCGACGCGGAACGCTCCCCGCTCCGCACGGAGGAGTCCTTCTCCCACCAGGAGCATCGAGGGCTCAAAGCCCAAGACGTTGGCGAAAATTTTGATTGAAGCGAGCACGCTCGAGCCGTCGACTCGACCCCAAACTAGGTTGGCGCGCTAGGCGCTGCTACGCGGCTATGAGCTCGTACACTTTGTCCTCCAGCTTCTGGAACTCGGGGGAACGCCTGTCCCTCGGCCTCGGGATGCTCACCTCCACGATACCGGCTATCTTCGCTGGTCTCGGGGTGAGGATGACGAGGCGGTCCGCCATGAATATCGCCTCGTCGACGCTGTGCGTGACCATGATGATCGCCCGCACCGTAGTGACCCCGAGCGACCACAGGTCCAGGATCTCCGACCGGAGCGACTCGGCCGTGAGCGGGTCGAGGTTGGAGAAGGGTTCGTCCATCAGCAGTATCGTTGGCTCCACCGCGAGGGCTCTGGCGATGTTTACTCTCTGCTTCATTCCTCCGCTCAGCTCTTTGGGGAAGAAGTCTTCGAATGTTTGAAGGCCGACTAGCGAGAGGTACTTCTTCGCCCTCTCGCGCGCTTCGCTCCAGCTCATGCCGTTGGCCCTTAGGGGTAGGGCGACGTTGTCGAGAACTGTGAGCCATGGAAGGAGGGTGGGGAACTGGAAGATGAAGCCGACTCTTGCGTCCTGCTTGTGCAGGACAACCTTGCCGCTATCCGGCTTCTCGAGGCCCGCGATTATCCTGAGGAGGGTTGTCTTCCCGCAGCCTGAGGGGCCGAGAATCGCTACGAACTCCTCGCCCACGTCCAGAGTGATTTTATCCAGTACGGGGAGCGAGCGACTATCCTGCTTGAACGTCTTCGAAACCTCCACGAGCGAGAGCACCACAGTCATTCGGTTCCACCGTACCTGCTTTCAACAAGCTCGAATAGTTTTCGCCACACCGTCTTGTTAACCGCTACGATGGCGAGGGAGAGGAGGAGGGCCGAGACCGCCACCCCAATCGCATCGCCGGCAGCGGCTTTTTTAGCCATCAGCGCTCCTACACCCCCCAAGTCGATCACGCGGTCGCCGAAGGTCGCGTACTCTGCCGCTATCGTCGCGTTCCAAGCCCCACCCCACGCGCTGAGGGCTCCGGCGGCGAGCGAAGGAAGGAGAGATGGCGCGAAGACAGTCCTCACGTACCACCAGCCCCGGATCCGGTAAAGGCTCGCCATCTCGTCCAGATCCCTCCTCAAGCTCGCGAGGCCGTACACGAGCAGGTTGAAGTACAGGTACCAGAGCGACCCCTGCAGCATCACGATAAATGCTACGAAGTGGGGGCCGAGGGGGCTGCCGAGCGCTACGGCGGAGAGCAGCGGCCACCAGATCACAGCAGGTATTGAGGCGAGGGTCTCGCCAGCGAGCGCTACGAGCGCAGCCGCTTCCGCGCGCGTGTAGGAGACGTAGGCGGCTGCGAGCGATATAACGGCAGAAGCCGCGACCACGAAAGCCACCCTCGCAATGCTCACCGGCAGCTGCTCAGCGACTTCCACTAGCAGCGGTAGCAGCCCCGACAGGTCGAAGGGCTGGGCTCGAGGGGCTCCTCTGAGCGCTGCGAGCGCCAGGAGAGCTACAGCTGCTGCGGCCGCGAGCTTGGCGGCTAGCGGAGGTAAGCGCAGCTTCCCCTCAACGCTTACCAGGGCGTTGGCTAAAGCCCTCCAAACTGTGCTGATGAAGCCGCGCCACGCAGCGTAGGTCGCGTGGAGCGAGAGCAGCTCACGCTCGAGAACCTCCTCGCCGGCTGGGTTCAAGAGGAAAACGTAAGTAGCCAGAATCACGCCGAGCAGGGTCGCGACCCCCGCGTAGAAGCTCAGCGTATCGCCTTTCTCGAAGGATTCCATTATGAGGGTGCCGATGCCGGTAAGCCTGTACTCGGCTGAACCCAGAGCTATGATCTCGGATGAGGTGAGGAAGAACCACCCGCCGGCCCACGATATCAGCGTGTTGGCGACCAGCGAGTTACGCGAAGCTGGAGCGCACACGTAGAAGAACGTCGCAGCCCGCCCCAACCTGTAAACCTTCGCCATATCGAACAGCTGGCTCTCCAGGCTCTTGACCGACGTGTAAACTCCGAATATGAGGTTCCAAACCTGGCTCGTGAATATCAGGAAGACGGCCGCAGCCTCGGCGCCCAAGCCCGGGGGCAGAGCGGAAACAAAGAAGGCGAGAGCGGCGGGGAAGAAGCCGAGGATAGGGATTGACTGGAGGATGTCGAGGAGGGGTAGGAGCACCCGCTCCACGGCCCTGCTGCGGGCCATCGCTGTTCCGACCACTAGCGCTGTAGCGACAGATACGAAGTAGGCTGCAACCATCCTAAGCAGGCTGGCGCCCGCGCACAGTAGCAGGTACTGCACGTTGATCATCGCTTGAGCGCCCTTCAGAGGCGGCAACTAGGTGCTTAAACGTTTTCCGGCAAGTAGTTCCCCGCAAGAAAGTGCAGGCGGCACACCGGCGTGGAAAATCGATTCCGACTTCCTCGTGTGCTTGGAGATCCGAATGTCCACCTTCTAGGTGGATGCGCGCTAGGTGGGGTAACCTTTAAGAATCGGCGCTTCGAGCTTAGTGCAGGTGGTAAAGGGGGTGGATCAAAGCGATAGCGGAAGAAAGATAGTCCTGCCCCCTGACGTGACCCCCGACCATGTGCTCGGGCTGTTGGAGCTGCTTAGGAGCCTAGGTAGCGGTATCGACTCGATGTACGTAGGGGACGCTATCGGCGAAGACGTCGGGATGCTGCCTCACGCTATTGACGTCGCGGAAGCCCTTGAGCTTGTCGCCCAGAAGGGGGGCAACCTGGAGCTGACCGAGAGGGGTAAACGCGTGGCCGCCGGAAACCCGAAAACCGTGAAAAACTTGCTGCGTGAAGTAGCGTTGAAGCTGGAGCCTATCGCGGAGGTGGTTGAGCAGCTGAGGTGGAGGGGAGAACTGTTGGTCGAAGAATTCGAATCGATAATTAGAAAGTATTATCCTTCTAGATTCGAGGAAGCGATGCAAAACGTTTTGGTATGGGGTGCCTACCTCGGTCTTTTCAAAATGGATGAAGATGACGAAAAAATTCTACCGATAAGGCTGCCCCACGCTAAGAAGAGCGAACCCGCTTAGCAGCGCGCACCACCCCCCGCTATTGTCAAACCTGCCCGCCGATGAAGGCATCGAGTTTCGCGTCTGGATACACAAGCCGCTTGAGCACCCGCGATCGAGCTAAGAGCTTCCCCACGCTCGTTTCCAAGCGGCTAGACATTTCATCAAGGAGCTCTACGGCGTCCCGCGGGATGGCGGCCGGCGGCGAGGACAGGGCGTGCCTCACGCTCTCTCTTATCTGCCACGAGCCTACCGGCGCGTAGTAGCTAGGAGTTACCTCGCGCACTGCCACGACCGTTGCCTGTCTCCCAACTCTGCTCAAGTACTCCAACACAGGCAGGCGGATCGCGTAGTAACCCCCGTCGACCTCCGGGTAGCGAGCCTTGCCGTCAGACAGCTCGTAGTTCACCGAGATGTACGGTTCGGCCGAGCGGACCCAGACGCTCCTCGGCAGCCAAACCTCGAGGAGTTCAAACGTCCACGGCCCGGGGGCCAGCACGAGTAGGTAGCGGTTACCGATGTACTCCGCGTACTTCACTTCAAGAGCCGGGTACTCAGGGGAGCTCTTCACCCTCTCGAGGAGTATGTCACCCAGCATTTTGTCCACGGCCGTGATGGCCCACCGCGTCGGCACGAGCCTCCTTCTCGCCCTCTCGCCCAGCATGCCCAAGCTCAAGAGCCTAGAAATGTAGTAGTTGTCTGCGCCGGACCTGTACAGCTCGAAAGCAGCGTCACGGGCTTTCGCGTCCCAATCCTCCACAAGCTGGTCCACCCGCCTCGGTACGACGGGGTTCTCGACGACCTTCAAATCCCTGAGTACACCTCCTAAGCCTACAGGCGCGATGATGCCGTCGAACGTGAGCCGCGGGCTGGGAGGCTTCGCGTACCTGAACTCCGCGTCAACGGGCTTAACAGAGAGCGCCGCCTCCCTAGTTGCCTCAAGCAGCCTGCTCCCGCTTCCCCTCGCCTCCTTTACGCGTAGCTCGAACCTCGAGTAGACGGTAGAGGCGCGGAGCGCGATGATTTCCTCGAGGCTGAGCTTCCCCCACCACCCCTTATAGTCCTCGTACCTAGCAGCGTCTTCCCCCTGCACGGGCGCCGCTATAGGTCCGAGCCTGACAACCGGGTAGCCGTACTCGCCTACGAGCGCTGACGGGGGCGTTGCGGCTTGCAGCTCGCTTTTCCCCAGAAGCGGCGCGACTTTCGAGCCCTCGGCTATCCTTTTAACTATGGGGCAGACTGGCCTCCCGCACAGCCTTCTGGAGCCTTTGCACTTAGCGCACAGCGCTGGATCCACTCTCGACGGCAACTTCTTCCCAACCCTAAGGCTGGGGGCAAAGTATTTGAACTGTCGCTTAAGATCTCGGCCGTGGAGACTATAGGGTACCATTACGTCGTAGAGGCTTCAGGCTGTGATCCCCAAGTGCTGGGGGACGTGAACAAGCTGAGGGAGCTTCTGCTCAAAGCAGCTAAAAACGCGAGCATGGACGTAAAAGGTAGCTACTTCTTCAAATTCTCACCCACCGGCGTGAGCGGCACGCTAATCGTGGCGATGTCACACATCTCCATTCACACGTGGCCCGAGCACGGCTACGCGGCGTTGGACGTCTACGTCTGCGGCACAGGCTCCGACCCCGAGAAAGCGGTGAACGAGATCCTAGCTGGTCTCGGGGCCAAGCACGCCCACATAACCGAAATTCAGCGGGGTATAAAGGACAACGAGGAGTACACGCACACGATCATAACCTGGGAAGTCTAGGGAACAGCAAACTATTTTTCTCCCTTTCTCCATGTTTTAACTGACTTTCAATGACCGAGCTGGAGCTCGCCGCTCGGGCCGAAAGCCTTCTCAAGTTGAAGGGCTTTTCCGTCAACCGTAGGGCGCGCGTGCGGGGTTTAAGCGGCTTCCTCCACGAGTTCGCGCTTATCGCCGAAAAAGGCACGTTCACGCTGTTGCTGGATTTCGCCGAAAAAACCCTCGATATCCTAGCGTTTCTCGCTAAATCCATAGACCTAAAAGGTTACAACACGATCATCGCGGTCAGAGAGGACGTGTTCGCCGAGCTCGCTCCAATACTCGGAGGTTACGCTCGCGGCAACATCATCGCGTACAAAGATGCGGAAGACTTTGAAAGAAAGCTGGAGCAAGCTTTAGGTTGAGAGGGTTTGTGCTAGCAGCGCAGCCCCAACCGCGATGAACGCTAGCGAGGAAGCCCATCTGAGGGCTTTTTCCGGTAGCGCGCGGGAGAGGGCTGCTCCCACCGCCGCTGCCAGCCCCATGAGCGCTACTGCTGCCGCGGTGAAGCCGATTACCACCTCGATATAAGCCCCCGTCGATGCTGCGAGAGCTAAAGTTGCCAAATTCGTCTTGTCGCCCAACTCAGCTAGGAAAACGAGGCAGAAACCTTTCCTGAAGCCGCACTCGCGCCCGGAGCGCTCGCCCCTCCCGAAGAGTGAAGCGAGCCCAGCTGCGATGAAAGCAGCTCCGGCGACAGCGCCTACAAGCTCTATCGGCAGCGCTACCCGCAGCGCGCACCCGAGCGCGGCGGCAACGAGGTTCGCGGCTACGAAACCGAGCGTCGAAGCGGTAAAGGCCGTAAAGGGGCGGCCGCGAGCCGATAGCGTGATCGCTGCCAGCTGGGTCTTATCGCCCAGCTCCGCTAAAGCCACAGTAGCCGCCGTGGCGGCCGCCACTTCCCAGCGCAGCACCTTGGCCCCGGTTGCGGAGCTCTTATATACCCCTCGAAGCCGTGGAGCGCGTGGCAAGACCAAAAATCGGTCTCCAGCTGTTCTCCGTTCGCGAGGATTGCGCACGCGACCTTTTAGGGACGTTGAGAGCGGTTGCCGAGATGGGTTACGAGGGGGTTGAGTTCGCCGGCTACTATGGGCGGAGCGCGAAGGAGCTGCGCGAGCTCCTGGAGAAGTTCGGGCTCGAGCCGGCCGGCACGCACATCGGGATCGATGCGCTGAGGGATCCCAGCATCGACGAGACGGTGAGGTTCAGCAGGGAGCTCGGGCTGAAGTACCTGATCGTCCCGTGGATCCCTGAGGACATGCGGAACAGCAGGGAGGCGTGGCTCAAGACAGCTCGCTTCTTCAACCTCGTGGCCGAGAGGTTGAAGAAGGAAGGCATGTACACGGGCTACCACAACCACACGGAGGAGTTCAAGAGGTTCGACGGCGAGACGGGCTGGGAGATCTTCGCCAAGGCGACGGTCCCCGACGTCGTCCTCCAGCTCGACGTGGGCAACGCGATGCACGGCGGCGCGACGATGGACCAAATCCTCGACTTCATCAGGAAGTTCCCAGGTCGGACCAAGACCATCCACTTGAAAGAGTTCTCGCGCAAGGATCCGAACGCGATACTCGGCGAAGGGGAGGTTAGGTGGGCCGAGCTCCTCTCTGCCTGCATGAAGGTGGGCGGAACCGAGTGGTTCATCGTCGAGCAGGAGTCCTACAAGTACCCGCCCCTCAAGTGCGTCGAGCTCAGCTTGAAGAACTTGCAGAAGATCCTGGAGACGCTGTAAACGGACCGCTATGAGCGGCGCGGAGATGGTGAGAGCGCACATATTCGTAAGTGGGATTGTGCAAGGTGTAGGCTTCCGCTGGTCGATGCAGAGGATGGCGAGGAGGCTGGGGGTAAAGGGTTGGGTCAGGAACCTACCGGACGGGCGAGTGGAGGCTGTGTTCGAGGGACCGAGAGACAGGGTTGAGGAGCTCATCGATTGGGCTAAGCGCGGACCATCGTGGGCTGTCGTAGAGGGTGTAGAAGTTCGCTGGGAGAAGTATCGAGGAGAATTCACTGACTTTGAGATTCGCTACTAGCATGTCTCCTGCCGGTCCGACTGCAGCGCGGGGCAAGAGATCGCGTCATCTTTTTTCGGTTGAACAGCTCCTCGAAAGGCGTTAAAATCCCGATTTCTGACTTGGTACAATGACCCGAGCTCCAAGTGAGCGCCGGAAGGTGCACCCAGCTTGGCTCATACTGACCGCATGGCTGGCTTTTCTCGCGATCATGCTGGCAGCGACCGGGCCGGGCTTGCGTAGGCCGGTCCGCTACGTGAAGGTGCACGATGGGAGTTACTGGACTTGGTACGCTCCGGAGGACGTGTGGTCCAAGTACGGAGAGCAGATCTCTAAATTCTTCGATTACGCCGACAGAGTTTACGAAAAACTGCGCGAGGACTTGGGCGTCGAGCCGAAGGAGCGGGTTTACCTGCTCGTGCACCCGGGCGGCGCGGGCTTCGCCGGCTTCGCGGTGGGCGATATAGCCGAAATCCGCGCGCTCACCGGCCGCAGAAGCCCGGGTATCGGCATTGTTTACGACGCGTTCGTCAACGAGGCGTACGGGATAAGGGGCTACTGGGCTTATGTGCTCATCGCGCACGAAGCCACCAATCTCTTCACGGGCGAGGGGGTGACGGGCGGCTGGCCGTGGGCCGACGGCACCGACATCTGGGGCAGGGGCAGCCCGTTCCCCTACGCTGTCGCCGTCCTCGTCACCGAGCAGCTCGGTTTCGCCAATGTATCCCGAACTCACTACAGGATCCTGGACCCGCGCGACAAGCCCTACGTGGACCTCTTCATCGAGCTCGTGCGCGGGAGGGGGTGGGAGTGTATCAGGCGGATGTTTAACCTCATGCTCGAGGACGGCATCAAGCTGGACGCGGAGGGCGCGCCGATCTCCCAGGAGCCGCTGAAGAGCCACTACGTCTTCCTCTACCTCAGCTTGGGGTGCGGCGAGGACCTCACGGACACGCTGATCAAGCACGGGCTGAAGGTGGACCGCGACCTGATGGCCAAGCTCTTCCAAGCGTACGCGAACCGCTCCTGCAACCCGGAAGCGTGGAGGCGGGGCGACTACGAGAGGGTTCTCGGATGCTCGAAACCATAACGAGAGCGCTCGAGCAGGCGAGGGCGGGGAAAGCTTTTACAGAAGCGCGGCACCGGTAACTACGTGGAGTACAGGGTGAAGTACGATCCCCTCGCCGACGCGCTGTACATCAAGGTTGAGGAGGGCGAGGTCTCTGATAGCTTGGAGCTGAGGCAGGGTTTGATAGTCGACCTTAACGATAAGGGGGAGGTGATAGGGATAGAAATATTGAATTTTTCAAAAACTAAAATCGGTACGAAAGAGACAATAAAACATATGTAGCGAAATATTTAAAATAATTAGCGTGCACCTATGCAAACACGCAGAAAACCTGTACGGCTCCAGAGACGTAACAGTTATGACCCGCTATGAGCGATGCTAAGAGACACCTCGAGTTGGCCTGGAGAGTACCTAGAGGAGGGGAAGGCGCTCGTCTCCAAGACCCTCACGCCCGACCTTAACGCGCGCGCTCAGCATCCTACCGCGCAACCCGCCGCACTTCGTCTCCACGATTTCTTCTTCTTTCCGAGCTATAACGTTAGCAAAAGGTTGACGGAGAGCACATATGGACAACGTATTTGAAAATTGTTTGAATAAGAAGTTTAATGATTAATTATGCCCTTCTTTTTCCTAATCTGAATCAATATTGCTCCGATTACCGCCACCGCGGCGAGGGCAACCGCTATTTCTGCAGAGAGTGCTCGAGGAACCGAAATCTTGATCGCGCTCGATGAGGGTTTGTAGCCGCCGCTCCCAGCGAACGTCGCGGTCACTTCCCACTCTCCAGCGTCCAGGGCGAGCTCCGCCCTGAACGTCCCGTTGGCGCCTGCGACCGCCCGCGCCTCAACTAGCCGCCCCCCGGACACCGCTCTGACCGCGATGGTCGCGTTCGGGAGCGGTGGTCTCAAAACCCCTTCTACGACGACTCTACCGCTCTCCATCTTCGCCGAAACGGCGAGCTCTGTGGGCAGCTCGACAAGAGTAGCGGCGTCCGCCGCGGCCGCCTCGTGTACCAGGTCCCCAACCCAGTAGGCTCTCACCGTGTACTTCCCTGGCTCGCTCGCGGGGAGGGACCAGTTGAAGGAGCCCCCGACGGCCCACACTTCGGCCGCGATGGCGCGCCCCGAGGGCGTTGTCACGAGGAGGCTCAGCGTCGCGTTGACCGGCGGGTTGAGGCGCCCCCTGATCTCAACGTGCTCGCCCGCTTGCTCTACCTCGAGCGCCAGGCTGCTGGGGAGCTTCTCGACGTATATTGTGAACTCCCTGCTGCAGCCGGCGTAGTCCCCCCAACCCGGGAACGTGGCGTTGAGGGACCAGGCGCCGCTCTCGTCGGGCGTGAAGCGCGCGCTCCACTCGCCGCCCGGTCCCGTCACCGCTTTGAGCAGCAGCTCCCCGCCGCTGGGCTTCCTAGCGCGCACGAGGACAGTGGCGTTCGCGACCCCCGGCTCCAGCCTCCCCTCAACAATGACTTCGCTGAGCGCGGGGGCCCGGCTCGGGTACTTCACCTCGAGCCTTGTCTGCTTCACCCAAGGCAGCGGCAACGGTTTGAGGAAACCCTTCACCCTAGCTATGCTGTCGCCCTCGCGGACCACCGCGTACTCCCAGTAATAAAAGAGCGGCGTGGCGGAGGCTTGCGCGCCCCACTCCCTGAACTCTCGGATGTAGTCCTTGTGGCACACGCTCTCCGTCCTGACGGTAACTATCGTGTACCAGGCCCAGTACTCGGAAGGGGCCGACGTCCTGATCGCGTCGAGCGGGTCGCCCGTCCCAGCGTGGAAGGTCAGATCGACGGGTAGCCAGCCCCACGGCGGCACGTAGACCTCCGCCCAGGCGTGCGCGTAGTCGACGCCCACGAAGGCTGCGTAGTAGTGCGCTTCCGGAGCCCATATGACCCTTTCATCCCTGTAGTTGAAGTCCGCGACGAGCGCGGTCTCCAGGTACGCGGGGACCCCCAGCGACCTAAGCGCGAGGATGAGAAGGTTCGCTTGGTCGTCGCAGTCCCCCCTTCCTCGCCCCGCCTCGAGCGCTGAGGGCGGGAGTGTCTCCCACGGGTAGCGGGGGCCCGGCCCCACCTGGTAGTCGACCTTGCTCCAGATCCAGTCTACCAGCTTCGCCACGATGGACAGCACGCGCCTCTCGCCACCGACGACCTGCTTCACCGCTTCGACGATGTAGCGTGCCCTCGCGTCCCCGTAGGCCCACGGCCCCTCCGACCTGGTGAATTCGGCCAGCTCGCGCGGGATGTCGCTCAGCGTCCCCGAAGCAGACTCGTTAATGGGAGGAGCTCTGAACCTCCTAACGCGAACCTCACTCACAACTTCCAGCTCGGCTGTGCCGCGAGGCGGAAGCTGAGCATCGCACAGGGCTACGAGGTATGCACCTCCGCACTCCCCGCTGGCGACCTCCACTCTGCATGAAGCCGGCGAATCCGCGACACGAAGGGTGGCGTTGACGAGCCTGGACAGCTGGTGCGAGTCGTTCGCTGGTAGCTCAACAGCCAGCGGGGGTAGCGGCTGCGTTAGGGTAGAGTTGTTGGCCACAGTGAGCCTGATCCAGACGTACGCCTTGACGTCGTAGGGCTCGCTGCCGGCGGGGAACGCCAGGAGCGCGAAGAGCGCTAGCGTTGCGGCGACTGCGGCTCGGTTACGGGAACTCAAAGCTTTCCCCAGGCTTGAGCACGACGACCCTGGTTCTCGTCATGGACTCGACAAGCCTCTTGAACTCGTCAGGATCAGCCCTGATGAGCGGGAACGTGTTGTAGTGCATCGGCACGCAGACTTTCGGCCTTATCAGCGAGACCGCTTTCGCAGCCTCCCTCACCCCCATCGTGAAGTGACCCCCGATCGGCAAAAGCGCCACGTCCGGCTGGTAGAGCTCCCCGATGAGGGCCATGTCCCCGAAGAGACCAGTGTCGCCCGCGTGGTAGATGCACGCGTCAGTGCCTCGCACCACCGCGCCGACAGGGACGCCGCGCGAGCTGCTGTGCACAGCCGGCACGAGCACGATCTCGAGGTCGGAGACTGCTAGAGGGCCTCCCACATTGCCCCCTACCGCCTCAACCCCCTGCTCTCTTGCGTTCTCCGCTACCTCGTATACGCCGACTACTTTCGCTCGAGTCAGTTTGGCCAGCTCGACAGCGTTGCCCATATGGTCCCCGTGGTCGTGAGTAACGACGATGTAGTCGACCACCGCGCTGCGGTAGTCTGAGGGCTTGACGGGGCTCAGCGGGTTCTCCAACCACGGGTCGAAGAGGACGCGCTTAACTCCTCCGTCCAACCCCTTCAGGGTCACGTCGAAGGCCGCGTGCCCGAGGAACCTTATCGTGGCCACAAGCCTTAACCGAACCGGTCAATAAAAATCGTTTCCCCTAAGGCGAGCTAATAGGGGTTGTCGTAGTCGATCACGTTCAGAGGCCTTTCGCCTTTGAGGTACCTAGCGACGTTCTCCGCTGCAAACTCCATGCACCTTTTTCTAGACTCCCGTGTCCATCCAGCCTTGTGGGGGGTTGCGATGACGTTGGGGAGCTTGTGCACGCCCAGCCTCGAGGGGGCGTTTGGATCGGGTGGGTAGCTCCACCAAACGTCGAGCGCAGCGCCGGCGATCCAGCCCTTCGTTAGCGCCTCGTAGAGCGCCTCCTCGTCGACAACCGCCCCCCTCCCCACGTTGACGAGGTAGGCTGTCGGCTTCATGGCCTTGAGCACGCGCCTACCCACTACGCCCCGCGTCTCGGGGGTGAGGGGAAGGGTCACGACGAGGAAGTCGGCCTCGCCCGCCACTTTCTCCAGCTCGCCCAAGCCCACGACGCGCTCAGCGTACCCGTCGGGCTCAGCCGTTTGCCTCCGCACGCCGATGACGCGCATCCCCAGACACCTGCACATCCTCGCCAGCTCCCGCCCTATGTTGCCGTAGCCTAAGATCACAACGGTCTTCCCCTCGAGGTCGTCGAGGAAGGTCTCCTCGCTCCAAGGGACCCAGCCGCCGTCCTTCACGCGCTCGCTCAGCTGCACCACCCTCTTAGCCAGGGCGAGCATAAGCGCTAGCGCGTGCTCGGCCACGCTCCTCGCGTTACAGCCTTTAGCCGACGCAAGCATCACACCCTTGCTCCTCAATAGCTCCAAGTTGAAGCCGTCCACTCCAGCCCAAGGAGCTTGGACAAACTTCAGCCGACGGGCAGCCGTAACGGCTTCGTCCGATAGGCGTCCCACCGCCACATCGGCATCGACGATCTCCTCGAGCAACCTGTTTCCGCTTGCGGATACAACGCTTGCCAAACCTTTCAGTTTCTCTTCAAAAATCCTGAGTTCCCACTGCTTGGCGTCCCACGCCAGTACGACCTTGCTCTTCGCCACGCCTCTCCTACAGTTGGGCTTTTAACGCTCTTTCGCTGTCTAGAACTGCTCAACTCCCAACTTTTACCTCTGACGCGTCCTCTGCGGGACGACGCGCGGTGGCGGCAAGAGTGAAGATCGTCGTAACGGTTAGCAGAGGCTCGCAACGAAGCATAGAACCGGTGTCTACACACTTACGGTACGCCACTCGCAATCCTTGATGCAGGGGTTCTGCTTTCAACGCAGCGTGAAGCGCGATTTAGCTTTGATGTTGTAGACGCGCAAAGCTTCGGGGTGCTCCCTGAGGAACTCTTCGTACGCTGCCCTGCTGAGCGCGTCCGCTTCGGCGTTGAGCTCTCTCGGTACCCATTCGAGCTTAACGTTCTGGAAGAAACGGAGAAGCTCCTTAACCCTTGCGTAAAGAGGGGCGATGCGCGGGCTCTTTACAGCGTACTCTCCATTGAGCTGTCTGATCACCAGCTGGCTATCGCCGCGCACGACTAGCTCCTCGCCCGAGAACCCGTTCTCGACGAGCCACTCCAGCGCCTTGATCAGCGCCGTGTACTCGGCCACGTTGTTCGTGACGTCGCCGCCTAGGTAGCCAGCGCCGGCGACCCCTCGTCCGGCGTGAAGGCGCCTGCCATCACTGTAAACCACGAACCCGTAAGCCGCGACACCGCCAGGGTTTACGGGTTCGCAGAGCCCGTCGAAATACACTACTAGAACCACTTTCTCCTCTTCCTCGAGCGCTCTTTCAGGATCTGGACGAGCGCTAAAAGCCTCTGCAAGCTCTCCTTATCTCTCCTTATCGTGCTCTCCAGCTCGTCGAGCTCGTTTGCGAGCTCCATCGCCTCGGAGTGCGCCATCCTGACCAATGGGTGGAACTGATCGTAGAGCTCCCTGTCGACTGGGCGGACAAGCTCGAGCAGCTTAAGGAGAGGGGGCAGCTCCGAGTAGGCTCGCTCCAGCTTACTTCTCATAGCGTACACCCTCTTCTCCTTATCCTCAAGCCCTTTGAGCGCTTGCTTCAGCTTCCTCTCGAGCTTGGTCACAGGAGAGCGCCTAAACACGCGAGCCCCTTGCGGCTCCTCTAAGATAAGTTTTTCCGGGCTCGAAGCGCTAGCTCGAAAGCCTTTGAGACCGCCTCCTCCAGCGTGTCGCGCGCTAGCTCCAGAGCACACTACTGAAACCCAGGAAGCTCCTGAGGAATTTGGCACGCTACGAAGGAGCGAGGTTGAAACCGTACAGAGTGAGCGGTAAGCGCTGCCCCATGTGCGGAACGGAGATCGTTGAGGTTGCCCACCGTCGCTACAGGTGCGGGTGTATGACATCAAGTGGGATAGCGCGCGTGCCTCGACCCGCCCACGACCGTGACGTAGATCTTACTCGAGGAGCGAAACATCGTCGATCTCTCCGTCGCCATCCGCGTCAACCCCCTCGACAACGTGGGCGATGAACTTTCCCTCGTATGCGTTCGGCTCAGCCAGCTGTTCCCCAAGCTTAAACAAAGCCGTGAAAGTGGCTTTCGTCCCTGGTAAGTGCACGCCGGCGAGGATGAGGGCTAAACTCCCCTCTGGAGTTTCAACCAGCTCAATTACTCCGCAGTTATCGTCGCTGTACACTTTCCCGCTGCACCGAGAAACAAGGGCGAAGCCGCGCTCCACGTCGAAGCGTATCGGTAGCTTTTCGTTCAACCGCGCCGTCACTATGTTGGCAGCTGGACCGCCAACCACTATGAGGTTGGCGGAGGATAGGTTCAGCTTAGGGTCGGTATCGAGAACCACATCCAACCCAACCTTTGAGCCGTAGGAAGCGCCGATCGCGTAAGCCAGCCGTGCGGCTAAGTAGTGGTCGCGACCCCTGCCCCTGAAGGGTCCGTGCGGCTCCGGGCTGCCGAGCACTATCACTAGACCTTTTCCCTCTGAGAGGAGGTGGTCTAGGATAGGGGACAGTATGGTCACGGAACCCGACGTTTTCTTCCGGAAGAGTATGGCTACGCCGTCGGCTGAAAGCTTGTACCTAGCTGCTACTGCACCCCTTCGCCGCTCGAAGCCCGCCTCCTCGATCAAACCGGCTTTTTTCATCCTAGCGATGTGGTAGTAGACCAGCTGCTCGCCCACTCCCAGCTCCTTTGCAACTTCAGCAGGGTAGCGCGGCCGCTGGGCTAGGAGCTTTAGGATGGCTAAGCGGAGGGGGTTAGCGAGCGCCTTGAAGGCTCCTGCTCCGTCGAGCTCGAGAAGACGGGCGACAAGCCTGCCATCGGGGTCTACTGCGTGCAGCCACGCAGCCATATGCTAAAAGATTCTTTTTACCGGTTATATATCGGTTTTCGTATTAGCGCCCGCCAAAGCCTCGGGCGTTTTTAGAATCATCGCAGGAGTTCATCAAAAAAGGATAAGTTCGTTTTTACAGGTGGGCGCCGATGCCCGTTGCGGTATTCGAGGACCGGGCCGCGGAGAGCTTCCTGCCGCTGACCTACACGAAAGCGGTATTCGATTTAAGGGTGGGGCTTTACACGCTTTTAGAGCGCGTCGAGCGTCTCTTCGGGAAAGTGGAATACGCTTTTGTGAGACCGCACCTAGAGGAGTTCTACGCGCTAGATCGGGGGCTGGGTTACCCTGAGGATCCAGATGATGAGCTCCTGTTGGTGAACCCAAGGTACGTGCTCGACGAGAAAGCGATGGAGAAGCTGAGCGAGCTCAGCCAGTCCGGTAGGTGGTTCCTGTTGGTTCACGGTAGCGATGTGGTGGGCGCGAAGCTTCCAGCGGAGATGGCTTGCGAAGTCTCGCGCACCGGCTTTGATGCCGGCTTAGCGCTGAGGGGATTCAACGGGAAGCTGTCCATCTTACACTTGGAGAAGGCTCGCTCTCTCTCGCAACCGTGGGAGCTGATCGAAGCCAACGCTGAAGCTCTAGCGCGGGACCTCGAAGGTTTGGAAGGTATTGAAGGAGATGTCGACGAGACGGTGAAGGTTATCGGCAAGAGAGGTTTGCGTGTCGAAGAGGGGGCTGTGGTGGAACCGTATGTCGTAGTAGACACTAGGGGTGGAGGAATCCTTGTGGAGAAGGGGGCTGTAGTCAAGTCCTTCGCCTACGTCGAAGGTCCCGCTTGCATAGGGAGGGATACGGTCGTGATGCCGGGCGCTCGGATCAGGGGTGGCTGCTCGATAGGGCCTGTCTGCAGGGTTGGGGGCGAGGTGGAGGAGTCGATCATCCACGGTTACAGCAACAAGTACCACGACGGCTTCCTCGGCCACGCGTACGTCGGCGAGTGGGTCAACCTCGGCGCCCTAACCACCAACAGCGACCTGAAGAACACGTACGGGACGGTGCGCTTCGGGCCGAGGAGGCTCGATACTGGGCGCCAGAAAGTTGGGGTGTTCATCGCGGACATGGTTAAGACGAGCGTCGGCACCTTCCTCTACACGGGGAAGAGCGTCGGCGTCGCATCGCACCTGCACGGCACCGTCGCCGAGGACGTTGCCTCCTTCACGATCTACGCTAGGTCGCTCGGGGTGGAGCCCGTTGAGCTCGATTTAGAGTCGGCGCTCAAAACACTCGAGAGGATGATGGGGCGGAGGGGTCTCACACCTACAAACGCTATGCGGCGTCTCCTTGAGCGCGTATTTCACATCACAGAGCGCGAGAGGCTGCGAGCGGGAGTGAAGAGAGGGCGTTTCAGCCTGCAGCTCCTGGGGACGGCGCCTTAGCGTCTCCGAGCATCCCCTATGCTGGGCGGTGCGGTAGCTTTTACAATCCCCTCAACTCTAATCGTGTGCTCAAGCCGGTAGCCCGCTTTGATTTAAACGCGATAGCCACCGCGAAGGGTGTCAACCTGTTTAAAACCCTCTGCGTCTACAACTTCGGTTTCTGGTTCGATGGGAGAGAGGCGAAAGTTACGCTGAACCTTGAGCCCCCCGCCGTCGCGCGCGTCACTGTGGAAGGGGAAGCGCGTATCTACGCGCCTTTCGGCTCGGACCCCTCCCAGCTCGAGGAGCGGCTGCTTTCAATACTCGGCCTCCTTGAGAGCGCTGAAAGCTTCTACGAGACGGCGGCGTCCGACCCGTTGCTCTCCGCTTTCGCCAGCGAGTGGAGGGGGTGGAGGCTCAGGAGCTGCGACCTCTGGTGGGCGCTAGTTACTGCGGTCTGCCAGCAGAACGCGAGCTTCAGGCAGGGCTGGGGGATGCTCGCGAAGCTCGTCGCCCTCTACGGGAGGAGGGTCGAGCTGGAGGACCGGGGGTGGGTGCCGCTCCCGCCCGCACCCCGCGACGTGCTGGCAGAGCCCGAGAAGCTGAGGAATGCGGGGTTGGGGTACAGGTCCGCTACCGTGCTGGGGATAGCGGGAGCTATCGAGAGCGGGGAGCTGCCAAGCAGCGAAGACCTCGCCTCTGAACCGGTTGAGCAGGCCGAAACCCAATTGAGGAAGATAAAGGGTGTCGGGAGCTACACGGCGAGGCTCGCGCTGGCTCTGGCGCTGCGCCGGTACGAGCTGCCGCCCATCGACAGGTGGGTGAAAGCTCTCGCCGCTAAGGCTTACGGGGTCGAGGAGAAGGCGGTTGAAGGAGAGTGGAGGAAAAGGTGGGGCAGGTGGAGCGCCCTAGCGGTAATAGCGCTAACCGTGGCGCTGGACGCCGCTCCACTATCGAAAGCTATTGCGAGGTTCGAGAGCGGCCGCCTACTGCCCGAGTCGGGCGCAGGCGGGCCTGCGGAGCTTTGGAGGCTTCAGTTGGGCGGATTTGCGAAACCCTTTTGAAAGACCCGCCGGCAAGCTAGGCCATGGCGGCGGTACTGCTGCTCGCGGTAGTCCCTCTGCTGGCGGCGGCGCACATATTCTCTGACAGCGGTTTCGGGGAGGAGTCACGCTTCCAGCTGTGGCTTCACGCGTTCTACGCGAAGATCGAGCCCGGCGTGGTCTGGCTGATCGACAAGATGCTCAACTCGAAGCTCCTGAGCAGGACGAGACCCGGTAGAGCGTTCCTGAAGGCTTTAGCCAAGCTTCTCTGGTTCCTGCCGCACGGCGTCGTAGTTGAGCACGAAGCGGCTCTCAAGCTCATCGACGAGCTGCCGGAGGATTCGCATATCGCCATCGGCCCTTGCGTCTGCAAGAAGAGCATCGGGGTGAGGGAGGAGCCCTACTACACGGACATGGTCATCATGTACGGTGCGCAGGCGTACAAGCTCGCGCACCCGGAGGAGTACAAGTATATATCGAAGGAAGAGGCTAAGGAGCTTCTAAAGCAGTTCAGGGAGCACAACCTGATCCACGAAGTTTTCGCGTGCTTCAAAGCGAAAAGCTGGGCGTTCGTGATATGCAACTGCGACCCGCGCTACTGCGTACCGACTAGAAGCTACATAGCTACAGGCGATGGCGTCTACCCGGGACCGCTAGTCGCTCGCGTCGACACTGAGAAGTGCGCAGGCACGGAAAAGTGCGGTGTCTGCCTGAAGGTTTGCCCATTCGGCGCTGTTGAAGCGCGGGACGGGAAGTCGGCGGTGCGCGCAGACAAGTGCATGGGTTGCGGCATTTGCGTGTACAGGTGCCCCAGCAAGGCCCGTGAGCTCGTACCCCGCGAGAACTACAACCCGCGGTTCCTACCGATCGAGCACACGCACCCATCGCTGGCTGCTAGAAAGTGATGTAGAGAAGAGGAAAAGGGCTCTTCACGGTAGTAGCTTTCTGCGGAGCCTTTCTATGCTCAACCTCCTTTCTCTCGCCTTCTCCTTCGCCTTTGTGAAGCGCTTGTAGGCCGCGTCGACAGCTTCCATTGCGGCTTCCACAGGGTTCCACGCTTCCGCTTTCGCCGCGTGAACCCCTACGTCCAGCTTTATGCTGGCGTAAGCCTCGAATCTAGCCGCGGTGCCCTTTCTCCTAGACTTGAGGACTACGCTCATCTCGAGCAGTCTCGCCCGCTCGGCGACGCTCTTAGCGATCTCGAGGCTCTTAGCGTAGATGAGGCGCTGCGAGATGAAGTCGAGCTCCTCCACCCCCTCGACGCGCAGCGGCACCGCGGCCTCCTCCACGGCTGGAAGCAGGCGGCGCAGGAGAAGGTAGGGGGATATAACTCCAAGGACTTCGCCTCTCTCGCCGACGACCACGCACCCCTCCGCGAGGTCCAGCGTAGTAGGAACGCTCCCGCTCTCCACGACCCTCTGCGCGTCCACGACCAGGTCCCTGAGCGGCCTGCTCAGGTAGTACTCCACGTCCCCGGAAACCTCGCCCCTCGTACCCCTTTGGATCGGGGTCACGTACACGTACCTCGCGAGGTCGTAAACTCTAACCACCCCCAAGAGCTTCCCCTGTTGAGCTACAGGCACGAGCCTCAGCCCCACGTCCGCAGAGATCTTCCTCGCCCTTTCGACCGGATCGTCGGGGCTGAGCGGCTCCAGCTTGTACATCAGAAGCCCTGCCGGCACCCGAGGCTTCAACCCCATAGATTGGATCAGCCTCCTCGCAGATACTACGCCCACGGGCTTCCCGCCCTCCACGACGGGAAGCCCGGGGTAGCCGGTCTTGACGAACGCTCGCGCGACCGCTACAGGGTCGGAGAGGGTTTCGAGAGGGGGGACCCGCTCGACGAGGCTCCGCACCTTCGTCGATGCGGGTGCTCTCCTCCTGAGCAAGGAGAAGATCGAGAGGCAGCCGGCATACGCGCCCCTTTCGTCCACCACGGGGACCGCCGGAACCTCTAGCCTCCACATCACCTCAGCCGCGAGCGAAAGCGTGTCATCAAGCTTTAGCGGGCTCAGGGGTACAACCAGGTCGCGAGAAGGGGCCCCCACGGGGAAATAGTCCCTTACGCCTATAAAAAGAATGCTGAAGATGGGTCTCGCGCTACTTGTAGTGCTTCCTCATCTCCTCGTGGTAAGGCAGCTTCAAGATGCGCTCAACCAGCTGCTCGGCCTGCTCCCTCGAGCGCGTCCACGGGTCCATCGTGGCGAGCTCCACAAGCAGCTCCTTGCTCCCGCTATCGTAGGCTTCCAGCTCGATCTCCACCGGCGCCACGCGGTCCCTCAGCGCGTAGGCGAGCACGGGCTTCGGCAGGCCGCGTACCTCGAGGCCGTGCACGCCCCTGCCGTCGGAGCGCGCGGGAACCTCGACTTCGAAGTTCGAGGGGATGCCGGGCACCAGCGGGCCCCGGTTCATTACGTTCACCTGAACCCTCCGCGGCACGTCGCAGGCGATTGACTCGATGAGGGGCACGGTCTGCTCGCCGGACGCCTCGAGGGGGAAGCGCTCGCTGACCCTGGCCGCCGGGTCCTCCGCTACCCTGAATATTTCCTCCACCCGCTCTCTCAGCCAGCTGAAGTAGCCTCTCCACCAGACCTCTGGGTCCTCCTTCCACCTCCGCTCTACTTCGTCGCCGACGTGGTACCACCACGGCCACGAGCCGCCGCCCGGCGTGCACGTGTCACCGAGGGGGAAGGCGCAGAACTTCCTGTACAGATCGACAGCCTTCGGGCCGAGAGCGTCGCTAGGCGGGCACTTACTCCAGTGCTCTACAGCTTTCTCCTCGACCCACCTGTTGAGGATGGGGAAGGCGTCCTCCCCTTTGTACTTGAACTCTGTGAGCCAGATGAAGTGGTTCAAACCGGGGGCCGTGAACCCGATTTCCTTCTCGTCAAGACCCAGGACGCTGGCGAGATAGTAGACAGCCCTGTAGCCGTGGCAGAGACCAACAACCCTCGCCTCGGGGTACTTCCTGCCGAGCAGCGTGACGCCCGCTAGCACCGGGTTTGCGAGCTGCAGGTACCACGCTTCGGGGCATATCGAGAGTACGTCCTCGATCACGCTCTCGAAGAGCTTGAACTGGTAGAAGTTGATCCAGAACGCTTCGTCGTGCATCACGTGGAGACTTCCGCCGAACCTGTAGCCGAACTCGCGCGCTACCGCCCAACCATCCCTCAAACGGTCGTGCCCCGCCGCTAGAGCCGTGTTGATCACGAAGTCGGCGTCCCGCAGGGCCACTTTGCGGTCCGCGGTCTTCTCCAGCTTGTACCTCGCTCCCACCTCCTCGAAGAGCTTCCGCATGAGCGAGTGAACCGCGTTCAACCTCCTCTCGTTGATATCGACCAAGCTGACAGTCGAGCCGTAAAGGTTTGGCGTGAGGGCGAGATCCATCGCCAAGCTTAGAGAGAAGACGGCACTCCCCGCGCCGATCACGCAGATTTTGACGTGGGCCACAAGCTCCGGCTAAGTTTCGGTTAACAAGCTTTGCGCTGCAGAGCGCTTGCGGCAGCTTGACCTACCTGCCAGGGAAGCCTTAAAAGCGTCACTTTGCCGCGCCTCCGTGCTCGCGCTTTACGCTCTATCGTTTGCCGGCTCGCTGTTGCAGGCGATTTTCCTGCCGACGCTCTCGATGTACGCTCGCTCTCTCGGGCTGAGCGAAGCGGAGGTCGGCGCGGTGGCTGGCGCCGGCTCGCTGGCTTACGTCGTCTCCGCCTTGCTCTCGGAAGGGCTCCTGAGGAAGCTCGGCTACAGGCTCCCGGCGTCGGCGTCGCTCCTAGCGGTCTCGCTCGGGTACGCGCTGCTCTCCCTAGCTCGCGACCCGACCGCCCTGCTAGCGGCCTCCAGCCTCGTCAGCTTCGGTTTCGGCGTCTTCTGGCCGAGCGTGGAGAAAGGGCTCTCAAAGGCTGGCGGCGACGCGCCCACCTTCTCGTTCTCCTGGAGCGCGGGCAGCCTGAGCGGGGCTCTCCTGGTCTCTCCCCTAGCGGAGCTAGGCCTCAGAATCGCTTACACAGTGTCTTCAGCGGTATCGGCGGCGCTGGCGGCGTTCCCCCTAGCGCTGGCTGCACCCGGCGCGGAGGCCAGCGCGGAGAAAGGCGGGAGCGTGCCCTCCCTCTGGCGCTCCTGGCTACTCTGCGTGGCCTACGCTACATCCGCCGGCGGTCTACTAGCTTTCTACCCCATCGCCGCTGAAGGCTTACCGGGCTACAGCGTCTCGCTCGTAGTATTCTCGATGATGCTCGCTAGGACGCTGACGTTCCTAGCCCAAAGGCGCTCGCCAAAGCTCCTCGCAGGTTCCACCGCAGCAGCCCTCCCTTTGCTCCTCACGCCGGCCGCGGTCGGGGTGGTTGCGAACCAACATGTCCACGCTGTGCTTGCTGTCGCCGCTGGGGTCGCGCAGGGCCTTGTGTACACGGTAGCCTTAGCTGGGATCTTCCAGGCGGGGGGCGCTTACACCTCGGTCTTCGAAGCGTCGATCGGCTTGGGCTACGCCGTAGGACCCATGATCGGGGCGGCCGGAGCCTTGCTCGGTCTCGAGCCGCTACTCGCCTCCTCCCTCGCGGCCCTATCCTTAGCCTGCCCTGCGCTGCTGACACGGAAGCCAACGGCTGGGGGTACCGATAGAGCAGTGGGAGCGTAGCAAAGCTCGATGAGCGAGCAGCTGAGCGCGCGTTATGATCCACGGGTACTGGCTACCTAATAAAACGATAAAAGGATCCTCGCCGAGGAGTAGCGGCATCGAAGCGGTCTGCAGGGCGGTCGGAGATGTTAGACGGTTCATCGAAGGGTAGGCGCTCCTTCGCGGTGGGCGGGGAGCTCAGGGAGAGGGTGCTCAGCCAGCTGAAAGCCGTCCTGGAGGCGCGCCAGGAAGTGCTGCTCGCGGTAGCCTTCGGCAGCTTCGTGGAGCGCAGCCCGGCTAGAGACGTCGACGTCGCGGTCTACCTCCCAAGCGGCGTAGACATCCTAGAGGCGGCGGCGTACGCCGAGGGGCTTTCGAGGGAGCTGAGCAAGCTCGTGGGGCTCCCCGTCGACGTGGTGGTGCTCAACTTCGCGGGCGAGGGCCTGCTGATGCGGGCCTTGCTGAAGGGGCGCCCGCTCGTCGTCAGGGACCTCAGGCTCGCAACCGGGCTCTACCTCCTGGCTCTGGAGGTTAGGAACGTGTTTGTGCTCGGCGAGCCGAAGCAGCGCCGATCGGCGCCGCGGTTCCCGCTACTGTTGGAGCAGGCGCCGCTCACGGTCTCTCAGCATTTCCCCTACTAGGTCGCTTACGGTGCTCCCGGGTTCTACGGGTTCGAAGTCCGTCTCGCCGCCTTCGGAGCCGCCTAGCTCGCTCAAGGCTTCGATCAGGTGATCGCCCAGCTCCTCCTTCATCAACTCCTCCAGCAGGCCGCTAGCAGTCGTGCCCATCGCGGCTGCGTGCCTTTTGAACCTCTCCCACAGCTCGCCCTCCACGTACACGCTAACCTTCTTGCGCATGGGAGCGCGGCTACGGGAAACTCATAAGCGTTTTTCAGCGCCGCGCGCTAGCTTACCGCAGTGAGGAGCCGGCGCATGTACTCGATGGAGGCTTTCGCAACTTCGAGGGGCTTGTCCACGGGCGCCAGCACTTCGACGGAGAGCCAGCCGGCGTAGCCCACCCTCCTCAGCGCGGCGAGTATCTCGCCGTAGTCCGCCTCCCCCATCCCGGGGCCGAGGCCGTTGGTGTCGTTCGCGTGGAAGTGCGCGAGGAGCGGTCCCACCTCCTCGATGATCTCCGCGTAGGGCCTCCCCTCGTCGCTCATGCTGTACACGTCGAGGTTCACCCTGAGGGCCGGCGACCCCACCTCTTCCACCATCCGTACGGCCTCCCTCCCCGTGTTGACTACGTCCGTCAGGTGCCTGGCGAGCGGCTCGAGCGCGATCACCACGCCGTGCTCCTCAGCGGCCCGCGCCGCCGCTTTCAAGCTCTCCCCGAGGAGCCGCCACGCCTCCTCCCTGCTCTGCCCCGGTACGGTGCTCCGCTGCTTGGGGGAGCCGAGCACCATCACCTCCCCGCCCAGGTCGGAGCAGAGGCGGGCGAGCTCACCCATGTACTCAACCGTCCTGCGCCGCACCCGCTCGTCCGGGTGCGCCAAGTGCAAGCCGGGGGGCGAGACGAGGAGCCAGTGGAGGCCGCAGATCCTGAGCCCGCGGCTCTCCGCCTCCTCCCTGATCCTCAACCTGTCCGCCTGGGTCAGCCCCCTCGCGTCCTCAGCCAGCGTGTAGGGGGCCACCTCCAAGCCCTCGTAGCCGAGCTCCGAGGCGGCCGCCACCACGTCGCTCCAAGACCCCTTCAGCAGCTCGTTGCAGAGCGCAATCTTCATTTTTACCAGCCGTCGTAGTGGACGATCTCCTCCAGCGGCTTCCTGTCGGTCACGGGCCCCTTCTCCTCCGCCGGGTAGCCGAGGGGCGTCATCGCCACGACACGGATGTGCTCGGGGATTCCCAAGACTTCCTTGACCGCCTTCTCGTCGAAAGCCCCTATCCAGCACGTGCCCAAGCCCTCGTTCGCCGCCGCGAGGACGAGGTGCTCCATCGCGATCGCCACGTCCACCTTCCAGTACTCCTCCCCATCCCTGCGCCTCCAAGCCTTCGTGGGGTCGGCGCAAGCGACGATGATGACGGGCGCCTTCACGAACCAGTCGCGGTCGTAGGCTTTCCTCAGCTGCTCCCTCTTTTGCGGGTCGCGGACCACGATGAAGTGCCACGGCTGCCGGTTGGCGGCCGAGGGCGCGAGCCGCGCCGCCTCCAGGATCCTAAACAGCTTGTCCTCCTCCACTGGGTCTGGCTTGTACGCTCGTATGCTCCTCCGCCTGCTAACGACCTCGTAGAACTCCATCAAGGGGTTTCAGAGAGTTCCAGGTAAAAATGCATAGCGCACGCAGCTCGCGCTGCAACGTTTTTCTGCCAGCCGTTAACGTGTACAGGTATGGCTTCAAGAAAGGTTGCGGCAGTCGGAGTGCTGTTGGCGGCTGTACTGCTCGCCGCTGCGATCATCGAGCGACACAAGCCACTTATATGGGGAGTGGAGCGTTCTAGCGTGGCGACGCTGGTTCTCTGGCCTGCTGAGCCGCTCGAGCGGGTTTTCAAGGATTCCCAGCCCGCGCGGGTGGGGGAGCGGCTCCGCTTGTCGTGCGTGCGGAACGAGTACGAGGGCTGCATGTTCGGGCTCCGCAGCAATGCGGACGTGAAGGGTGTTAAGCTGGAGGTTTCCGAGCTGCGCTCGGCGAGCGGGGCATCGATCCCCGCTAGCTGCACAAAAGCGTTCTTCGTCGGCTCGATCCCCCTGAGCAGGAACACGCCCCTGACTCCCATCGAAGAGCTGGAGAGGTCGGCGCCCTACGAGGTGCCCGACCCGCTCCTCGACGTCGAGGAGATTGACCTGAAGGCTGGGGTCACGCAGCCCTGCTACTACCGCGTGTACGTTCCGCCCGACGCGGAGCCCGGCGAGTACAGGGGGTTCGTGAGGGCGGTCGCGGCCGATGGCTCCTCCGCCGAGATGGAGGTCGTCGTCACCGTGCACCCGGTGACGCTGCCGGGCAGGAGAAGCCTCTACGTGACCAACTGGTTCTCCCTCGACAACATCGCCAAGGCGTGCGGGGCAGAGCTCTGGAGCGAAGCGTTCTGGAGGTGCTTCGAGGAGTGGGTCGCGATGATGTCCGAGTACAGGCAGAACGTCTTCTGGGTGCCGCTCGACACCGTGAAGGTCTATAAGCGCGGCGGAGGCTACGAGTTCGACTTCTCGGTCTCCGACCGGTACGTGGAGATCCTGCTGAAGCACAGGGCCGACCTCGTCGAGATCACGCACGTCGCCGGTTTCACCCAGTGGGGTGGGAGCGAGATCAGGTTGAGGAGCTTCAAGGTGGCGCGGGAGGACGGCAGCGTCGCGGAAGAGCCGGGCGAGGCGGTGCTGCCCCACCTGCTGAGGGCGCTCGAGGAGCACCTGAGGGAGAGGGGCTGGCTGGAGAAGACGGTGATCCACATCGCCGACGAGCCGACCGAGGACGGGATCGAGGAGTGGAGGAGGGTTTCCCGCTTCGTCCGCGAGCACGCGCCCAGCTTGAGGAGGATCGACGCGGTCGAGACGACGGGCTTCGGCGGCGACCTGGAGATCTGGGTCCCAACGCTCCACCACTACGACCAGTGGATGGAGGAGTACGAGAGAGCGAGAAGGGAGGGGGTCGAGCTCTGGTTCTACACCTGCCTGAACCCCGTGGGCCGCTACCCCAACCGCTTCCTCGACTACCCCTTGGTCAAGACGAGAGTGCTCCACTGGATCAACTACGCTTACGGGTTGCGCGGCTTCCTGCACTGGGGCTTCAACTGGTGGTGGAAGGACCCGTTCGGCGAGCCCAACCCCAACCTCCCGCCCGGCGACACGCATATCGCGTACCCGGGGAAGGGAGGCAGGCCGCTGCCCAGCTTGAGGCTGGAGGCGATGCGGGACGGTCTGGAGGACTACGAGCTCCTGAAGCTGCTGGAGGAGGAGATCGCGCAGGTGAAGCGGGAGCTGGGCGGCAGGGCGCTCGAGCTGCCGTTCGAGCGGAGAGCGCTGGAGCTTTGCCGCAGAGTCGTGCCCAGCGTAACCAGGTACGCGAGGAAGCCGGAGGAGCTGCTCGCGGTCAGGGAGCAGTTGGTCAGGGAGATCCTGGAGCTGCGGGAGAGGCCGCTGGCGCTCGCCCTCACCGAGCCGCCCGAGTGGGAGGAGCTCGAGTGGGGCCCGGTCATGGTCCTCGTGAGGGGCGCGTGCGAGGAGGGGTGCGAGGTCGAGGTGAACGGCAAGCGGGTCCCCGTCAGGGGCGGGTACTTCGCGACCTACACGGGCCTCGACCAGGCGGCTAGGGTCGTGGTGAAGGTTAAGAAGGGGGAGGCCGTGAAGGTGATAGAGAGGCGCTTCACCGTGCGCGGCTAGCGGGGGTGGGCGCCGTGGCGGCCGCGCAGCAGGAGGAAAAGGACAAGCTGATCGAAGCCGTGCTAAAGGTCCTCAGGACGAACCCGCGGTTCTCTAAGATCGAGGAGAGGAACGTGAAGAGGATCCTGAGGAAGCTCGACCTCGAGGACCTCGTCTACCTAGCGAACGTGTTCGACGTGTTCGCGGAGTGGTTGAGCGCGCGGGAGCGGGGTCAGTCTTCGGCCGGCGCGACGACGTAAGTGCGCCCCGCCTCAGTCCTGAACGCAACCTCGTAGAGCTTCGGCCTGCTAGCGCTCAGCCGGGCCCTCGCTACGTACTTCGGCGGTGGCGGCGGTTCTAGGAGAGGGTTGGCGGCGCCCTCCGGTGCCGGCATGGCACCCTCTACCTTCACCGGCTCATTGTATTTGACCCTGCACACACCCCCAAGCGTCGAGCGGATGACGGCTTTCTCCAGCCTCCCCTCGCGCCAGTAGATGTCGACGACGAACCCTCCTCTCGCCCTCAACCCCCTCGCGTAGCCGCTCCTCCACGAGCTTGGGAGGGCGGGGAGAAGGTGTATCGCGCCGTCGTGCGACTGGAGGAGCATCTCCGCGATGCCGGCGCAGCCGCCCAAGTTGCCGTCGATCTGGAAGATGCGTGGCGGGTGGAGGTCGAGGAGGTTGGGGAGCGTGAACCCCCTCAGCAGCTCGAGCAGGCACTCGTGCGCCTTCTCACCGTCAAGGAGCCTAGCGTAAAGGGAGACCATCCACGCCCTGCTCCAACCCGTGCTACCCCCGCCGTGCTTCAAGCGCTCCTCGAGCACCCTCCTAGCCGCTTCCGCGAGCTCCGGTGTCTTCACTGGCGAGATCTGCCTTCCAGGGTACAGGGCGAAGAGGTGGGACTGGTGCCTGTGGCCCGGCTCCACCTCTTCGAACTCCTCGGGCCACTCCATCAGGCGTCCGTCCGAGCCGATCTGCAGCGGCGCCAGTTTTTCTAGAGCTCTCTTCGCTCGATCTCTTAGGTCGGAGTCGAGCCCGAGGATCTCGCTCGCTTTCACGAAGGCGTGGAGGACCTCGTAGGTTATCTCCAGGTCCATCGCCGGCCCCATCGAGAGGCTCGCCACGCAGCCGCCGACCCTGAACAGGTTCTCGGGCGAGTTCGAGGGGCCTGTGACCAGGTGGTCCGTCCTCGGGTCCTCGGTGAGGTAGCAGAGGAGGAACTCGGCCGCCTCCCTCAGCGCCGGGTACGCCCTCCTCCTTAGGAACTCCTTGTCGCCGCTGAAGAGGTAGTGCTCCCAAGCGTGCAGCGTGAGCCAGGCGCCGCCCATCGCCCACATGCCCCAGACGGGCTCTGACTCGGGGCTCGTGAAGAACCAGGCGTCGGTGGTGTGGTGGGCGACGAAGCCCGGGCAGCCGTACACGTTCCTAGCGGTCTCCCTCCCCCTCTCCATCAGCCTGTCCAGGAAGTCGAAGAGCGGCTCGTGGCACTCCGGCAGGCTCGCGACCTCGGCCGGCCAGTAGTTCATCTCCAGGTTTATGTTGAGGTGGTAGTCGGAGTTCCAGGGTGGCGCGTAGCCGTCGGCCCATACCCCCTGGAGGTTCGCGGGTAGCGGGCTGCCGGGGAACGAGGAGGAGATGAGCAGGTACCTGCCGAACTGGAAGTACAGGGCCTCGAGCGCAGGATCCTCGAACCCCCTTTTCACCGCTTCCACGCGCTCGTCCGTGGGCAGGTCGTCGCGCCCCTCGCCCAAGTACAGCTCCACCCTGCCGAACAGCTCCCTGTAACGCTCGACGTGCCTCCTCCTCAGCTCCCCGTAGCCTAGGCTGGCGGCCCGCTCCACAGTCTCCCGGCAGGCCCGCAGCGGGTCTTGGCTCCAGTAGTCGGTGGCGCCTGCAAGCAGCAGCGTGACGCGCTCTGCACCCTTTACGTGCAGCCCCTCCCCCTTAGCCTCGACCGAACCCCCCTCCGCTAGCACTTTAAGCGCGGCGGCGAGCTCGACGCCAGCCCCGTGGCACGCGCAGAGCGCATGCCCCCTCAGAACTATCGTGTCGCCCTCCGCGGAAACCTCAGCGCTCTTCCTCTCGACGCTTACCGAGAGGTTGAGGTCGCGCCTGGAGGACTCGAGGCGCGCCACCAGCACTTTGTCGGCGGAGCTGGCGAACACCTCGCGCCTGTGCCTCCGCTGCCCCGCTGCGTACTCGACCCACGCCACCGCCTCCTCGAGGTCGAGCCCCCTACTGTACTCCCTGACCGAGTAGACGAGGTCCCTCGCGTCGCTGAACTCCAGGTACACGTTGCAAAGCATCTCGTAGCTGTGCCTCCCCGGCGGCCACACTGTAACGTGGTTGCGGACCAGCTCTTCCGCCTCGCAGTACCTGCCCTCGAACAGCAGCTTTCGAGCCCGCTCGACGTGCTCGCGAGCGTCCGGTTTCTCGAGGTTGTAGCTGCAGCCGCTCCACACCGTCTTCTCGTTAACCTGGATCCTTTCGAGAGGTACACCGCCGAAAACCATCGCGCCCAGCAGCCCGTTGCCGACGGGTAGCGCCTCCAGCCAATCGCGTGCCGGCCGCCTGAACCAGATGGCCAGCTTCCCCATCCCGCGTAAGGCGCAGCTGGTAGCTATTAAGGCTGCTTTCCTCAGCGGGTTGCGCGCGGGCGGGAGCCGAGCATAGCCGAAGCGAGAAGGAGGGGTAGGGAGAGCGTGGAGAGGGCGGCCGCTGCAAGGTACATGCTCGTGTAGCCGTAGCGGGCTTGGACCAGCGCGAGGAGGTAGCCGCCCGCCACGCCCCCGAGGTTGAAAGCGGCTGTGAACAGGCTGAGCGCAAAACCCGTGGCTCCACCCGCGGTGTCCGCCAAATACGCGCTACCAACCACGTACAAGCCGGCAAACGTCAAACCGTGCAGCAGCTGGACAGCTATCACGCTCGCGGGGTCTTTGAGCAAGCCTGTAAGGCTGTAGCGCAGCGGAAACGCGAGGAGGCATGCGGCCAGCACCTTGAAGCGGCCAACCCTGTCGGAGAGCGCACCCAACGCTATCATCGCGGGGATCTCGGCGAACGGCGTAACTGCGAAGGCGAGGGATGCTTCCAGCTCAGAGCCCCCCAGTTCCTGGACGATGTAAAGCGGGGTGAACGTGTAGTAAGCTGGGTTGCTCACCGACGCCACGAACACGGCGGCGAGCAGCAAGACCGCGCTCCAGCCCAAAGGCGTCAACGCAGCGTGCCCGGCAGCCGTCTGCCTCGCACGTCGCGCGCCCAGCCCGTAGAGCAAAGCCGCGGCCGCGTACGCCAGCGACGACGCGGCAAACACCATTTGGTAGCCGGCGCGCTCGACCAGATAGCCGCCAGCGAGAGTCCCAGCAACCCAGCCTACAGCTCCCGACGTCCTCAAAGCCCCAAAGCGCGCCCCCCTTCTATCCGTTATGTAGTCCATAGCCACCGCGCCGCTGAGCGCCATCGCGGTCCCGCCCAGCGACGTGAAGGCAGAATGCAGGAAGAGGAACCAGCCGAAACCCTCGGCAAGCGAGTAAACTGGCATGAGACCTGCGAGAGCCGCGCAGACGGCCGCTTGCAGCGCCTCGCGCCTCCCGATCGAGTCGGAGTAGAAGCCCAGCAAGACCGCTGCTGCTGTTGAAGCTAGAGCCGAAGTGGACGCTACAGCACCTATCTCAACGCTATCCAACCCCCTCGACGACATGTAAAGGGGGAAGAGGGGGTAGGCAACCCCCGCCGCGAGGAACAAGAGAGCCATCGCAACCCACAGCCTGGCTAAGCGCACGCTCAAGCCTCCTGCTGCCCTCCGAATAGCTTTTACGGCGAGCCGAGCACGGACCGAGTGCTTGGCGCGAGCAGGCTGGCTGAAGCGAAGGCCGTAGCGGAGGAGTTTGCCTCTAAGTTCAGGAAGAAGGGCATTGTCGGCATAGTGTTCCTCGGCGCGCTGGCTCGAGGATACTTCGACGAGAGCTCCGACATCGACGTCGTAGTGTTCAAGAGGAAGGGCGTCAGGCTGGGCGTCCCGCGAGAGCGCGAGATCGAGTACAAAGGTTTCATCGTAGACTACGAGGTGAGGGATTACGAGGACGAGCTGCGCAAACCGTGGAGCATGGAGCTACGCTGGGCCTTCTCTCGCGCCGTGGTGTACTACGACCCTAGAGGCGAGGTGGCGAAGCTGCTCAAGCGGAAAGTGCCTCTCAGGGAGAGGGAGCGCAAGCAGCTGCTGGGAGAAAGCCTAAGGTGGGCGGTCTGGTACGGCTGGGACTTCGCCGACTCCTGGGTGCGCAGGGGCGACCCTGTGAGCGCTCACCACTGCGTGACTGTAGCGCTGGAGCTCCT
>Ga0315298_1001768_pt1 | contig 38625 bp, 32 predicted proteins | sample WHS_1_MG_FD_203077 | JGI IMG/M metagenome (GOLD analysis project Ga0315298, IMG submission 203077) | Extremophilic microbial mat communities from Washburn Hot Springs, YNP, Wyoming, USA - WHS_1_MG | ecosystem: Environmental > Aquatic > Thermal springs > Hot (42-90C) | place: USA: Wyoming... | reverse complement strand
GCATCCTGGGGGTGAAGAAGCTCCCAAGGGTTGGGCTGTTCGCCCATTAAAGCGGTACGTGAGCTGGGTTCAGAACGTCGCGAGACAGTTCGGTCCCTATCTGTGGTGGGCGCAGGAGACTTGAGGGGTGCTGCCCTTTGTACGAGAGGACCGGGGTGGACGGACCTCTTGTGATCCAGTTGTCGCGCCAGCGGCATAGCTGGGTAGCGAAGTCCGGTCGGGATAAGCGCTGAACGCATATAAGCGCGAAGCCCTCCCCAAGATAAGGTCTCCCAAGCCGCAAGGCTAACAAGGGCCCTGGTAGACTACCAGGTTGATAGGGCGGATGTGTAAGCGTGGTAACACGCTGAGCTAACCGCTACTAATAGCCCGTTCGGCTTGACCACAAGATTTACCACCGACACAGCCGGCCGCCTGCCTGGCGGCCCGTCCATATTCAGTTCGCCCCGCAGCTTGGCAAGAAATTTTCCGGGTGACCATAGCGAGGGGGAAACACCCGTTCCCATCCCGAACACGGAAGTTAAGCCCCTCAGCCCCGATGGTACTGCGCGGGTAACCGCGTGGGAGAGTAGGACGTCGCCCGGATAGAAAAGCAAGCCCGGCCTCCGAAGGCCGGGCTTTTTGTTTTGCGGGCACTCGAGCCTCTCCGGGCCAGCCGGCGCTACTTTGTCACGCCAGCGAGCCGAAACGGGTCGGCAGGCCCGAACCTATCGGATGACGACTAGCTACGCCGCTTTGACGCTCGGAGCACCAGGGCCAGCAGCCCGGCGCCCGCTAACAGTGCGCTCCCCGGCTCGGGGATGACGCCGCCTCCCGCCGGTGTGATCTGGCCCAGTTCGATCTGATCAACCCCGAATCCGTCAGCTTGGGGCGTCCATACCGAGAAGTACCGAATTCCCGGCAGGTTCAAAATGATAAGAGTTCGCCCGTGGGGCCCTATGCCGTCCAGCCCGTTCAGGCGCGTAGCCAGAAGGTTGCCCCCGATATCGTAGACGTTCAGTTGCAAGTTGCCCGGATCCGCATAGCCGGCCTCGACCACGACGTAGTCCGTGGTCCCCGGAATCATTGTGCCGGGCACCACTATGGCCGCGTTCACCGGCGCCAGAAGGTCTACAATACCAGACTCGTTGATTCCCCCCAAGCATTGGGCGGATCCAAAAATACCGCGGTACCCACACCCATCTGGCTGAACAGCAGGCCACCTGCGGCGTACTGGGCGCCTATAGCGCAGGGAGCCGGCCCCCAGGCAACCGTTTTGCAGTAGGGTCCTCCGAAGTCGTCCGGCGTGATCACCCCGCCGGCACAGGCCATCGCCAGGAAAGCCAGAAGCAGGATCAGGCTGCCTGATTTCCTCATGGATTCCATGTCCTCCGTGTGTAGTCTCGCTGCCCCTTCCAGCCACCACTCTCACTGGGCGCGGCTTGCAGACGGCGTGGGGCAGATAAACAGAGTTTAAGTCGCCCCGTCGAAAAGATCAATACCCGCAGATGCTGCGCAGTACCGCTGGAACCGCGGCTGCCTCCGCAGGACTGTTCCGCCCGGGCAGCGTCAAGCGGGCGGTGGGCGTGGCTGCTTCGATATTTCTGCTATAATCGAATCGTGAGCCACTACGGCGCCCGGCTGTCACGCTATGCCCAAATGCTCGCTGCCCTCGGCGCCGAACCCCGCTTGCGCATCTTTCGCCTGTTGCTGAGCGCCTATCCCGGACGCAGAGCGGCCGGCGAGATCCAGACGCGCTTGGCCATACCGCCTTCCACCTTGTCGCATCACTTGGACAGGCTGCAGCGGCAAGGCCTGATTACGGTTCAGCGACGGCGGTACTTCCGACGTTACGCCGTCAACGCGGAGGTTTTGCGCGAGCTGCTCAACTTCCTTTGCAGAGAGTGCTGTTGCCGCAGCCGGGCGGTGGAATTTGAGAGTTTGCGCGCCGCAAGTTCAGGCCCACTGAGCAGGCGCCGCACATCAATTTCGCGGGAGAGTGAAGCTTGAAGAATCCGGAAGAAGAACTGAGCGCTTTCATCCGGGCGCGAAAGCCGGAGCCGGCCGGCCAGGCGCCGAAGCCGAGGCCAGGCGAGCGCAAACGGCTGAACGTGTTCGAACGCTACTTGAGCCTGTGGGTCGGCCTGTGCATGCTGGCGGGCGTAGCTCTGGGCAAAGTGGCGCCGGGCTTGATTGTCTCCCTCCGGCGGGTGGAATTCAGCCAGGGGAGCCAGATCAACGTGCCGATCGCCGTGTTGATCTGGCTGATGATCATCCCAATGATGATGAAGGTGGACTTCGCCGCCATCCGCCGCGTGGGCCAGCGGCCGCGAGGGCTGCTGATCACCTTGTTCGTCAACTGGCTGGTTAAACCGTTCTCCATGGCGGTGTTCGCCTGGCTGTTCTTCCGCCACCTGTTCGCGGCTTGGATTGCACCAGCGGAGGCCGACCAGTACATCGCCGGGGCCATCATTCTGGCGGCAGCGCCCTGCACAGCGATGGTGTTCGTCTGGAGCTACCTGACCGACGGCGATCCCGGCTACACCCTGGTGCAAGTCTCGGTCAACGATCTGATCATGCTGGTGGCGTTCGCACCGATAGTGCGCTTCCTGGTCAGCGGGGCTTCTTCGCTTGAGGTGCCTTTTCGCGTGCTTTTGTACTCGGTGATCGTTTTCATCGTGATCCCGCTCGCCGCCGGCATCCTGCTGCGGCGCTCTCTCATCAGCCGGCGCGGCCAGGCCTGGTTCGAACAGCAGCTTTTGCCCCGCTTCGCGCCGGTAAGCATGACCGCATTGCTGACCACGCTGGTGCTGATCTTTGGTTTTCAGGCCGACAACATCACCGGCAAGTTCGTGCACGTGCTGCTGATTGCGGTCCCCATTCTGATCCAAGTCTATTTCAACTCCTCGCTGACCTATGCCTTGATGTGGCTGCTGCGCGTCGAACACTCCATGGCCGCACCCGGGGCGCTGATCGGCGCCAGCAACTTCTTTGAACTGGCGGTGGCCACGGCAATCGCGCTCTTCGGGCCGGGCTCCGGCGCGGCGCTGGCGACCGTGGTTGGGGTGCTCATTGAAGTGCCGGTCATGCTGTCGGTCTGCTCGGTGTGCAACCGTACGCGGCACTGGTTCCCGGCGGCGCGGCCGGCGTCGTAGGGGCTGTTTGTTCCCGCGGTGCGGTAGGCGCCATCGGCTGCGGGAACGCGATCGGGCTAAGCAAGATTTCGCACAGGAGCAATGACATGATCGCCGAGGTGATTCTGGCAGGACTGAGCGCCCTGAAGGATTACATCGCCACGCACGTGTTGACGTGCCTGGTCCCCGCCTTCCTGCTGGCCGGAGGAATCGTCACCTTCGTCAGCCGGGAAGTCATCTTGGATCACCTCGGCGAGCAGGCCAGCAAGCTCAAGAGCTTCCCGCTGGCTGCGGCTGCCAGCTTCTTCGTGGCGGCCTGCTCGTGCACCGTGATTCCGGTGGCCAGTGGGCTGTATTACGGGGGCGCCGGCATCGGCGTGGCCTTCATCGTGCTCTAGCTGGCGCCGGCCACTAACATTCTGGCGCTGGTCTACTCGGGAAGCATCCAGCGCGGCGGCATGGTCGTTTCACGTATCGCCGCAGCGCTGGTGATGGCGTTTGCCGTGGGCGCGGTGATGACCGCCATGATCGGGGCTGTCAGTTACTTCGCTACCATCATTAAAGCGGTACGTGAGCTGGGTTCAGAACGTCGCGAGACAGTTCGGTCCCTATCTGTGGTGGGCGCAGGAGACTTGAGGGGTGCTGCCCTTTGTACGAGAGGACCGGGGTGGACGGACCTCTTGTGATCCAGTTGTCGCGCCAGCGGCATAGCTGGGTAGCGAAGTCCGGTCGGGATAAGCGCTGAACGCATATAAGCGCGAAGCCCTCCCCAAGATAAGGTCTCCCAAGCCGCAAGGCTAACAAGGGCCCTGGTAGACTACCAGGTTGATAGGGCGGATGTGTAAGCGTGGTAACACGCTGAGCTAACCGCTACTAATAGCCCGTTCGGCTTGACCACAAGATTTACCACCGACACAGCCGGCCGCCTGCCTGGCGGCCCGTCCATATTCAGTTCGCCCCGCAGCTTGGCAAGAAATTTTCCGGGTGACCATAGCGAGGGGGAAACACCCGTTCCCATCCCGAACACGGAAGTTAAGCCCCTCAGCCCCGATGGTACTGCGCGGGTAACCGCGTGGGAGAGTAGGACGTCGCCCGGATTACAACGTACGAGCCCGACCTTTCCGGTCGGGCTTTTTCGTTGCCGCTCGCCCTTCTTCAGACCGGCCACTCGGCCGGTTCCGCCGTCGAGATCTCCAGCCAGCCTTCTTGCGGAACGGCATCTAGCGGCAAGGCCTCGCGCCAGAGAGAAACCTTCAAACGCAGCAGGTCCCCGCTGGCCGCCCCTACCGCCGCCAGCGCCAGCCGCACCTCCAGAACCTTTTGGAAGGCAAAGCCGACCTGCCCGCCAACCGCCTCCGGCCGGCATTCCAGCAGTCTAACCGTGCCCGGCGTCAGAACCAGACGCAAGCTGCACCCGGCGCCAGCGGGTGCCACGGGCTGTACTACCAGCCTTACCTCAAGCTCCCCGCCAGCCAGCTCATTATCCAAATCTAGCCGCACATAAAGATTCTCAGCATCGGCGCCGTAAAGCAGCTCGCGGATAAGGTACCGCCGACCATGCATCGCGCCTTGCCGCGGATCCACCCGATACTGTCCCGCCCCCAACCACTCAAAATAGGAAGTAATCAAACCGTCAATAGTTGGGTGGATCCACCCGGTGGGCGCTGTGTGCAGCTCAGCCACTGCCAACTTCAATATGGGGCGTGAGAGCTCCTCCGGAGGTGCGAGGTCCAAGGCCCGGTACACATTGGTCAAGTGAGCCCGGTAGAGCTCGTCGAATTCCGGCCGGTTCGCCGAATCATGCTCGGGTCCGTACCACCAGCACCAATCGCTGCCTTCAGCAATAAGGACTTCCTCATAGGCCAAGCGGCGCGCCGTCTCCGCTACCGCAGGTGCGCGCTCCTGGTAAGTTTGCCGCGCGCGCAGCAGATATTCCCAGGCTTGATTGTCCTCCGGATGGCCAATCCAGATGTTGAAGTTTGCGTTGATCCAGGAGCCGGGAAAGATGTGCTCGAGCACTGCGGGCTCGGCTTGCTCGAGAGCCTGGCTGACCGTGACCGCGCGGATGAGCGAGTCCTCACTGAGGCGCCGGTAAAGCTCCCGCAAGAAAGGACGCCCGTTTCGGTCGTAGTATTCCCAGGCGTTCTCGCCGTCCAAGATCACCGTCACCACGGCATCGCGGCCGCCGGCCAGCAGCGGCCGACAGTTCTCGCGGACGCGCTCCAGAAAGTCGCGCGCCGCCTCCGCAGCCCCCATGCGCGAGTAAACAAAGCCGATCAAATCGCTCAGGAAGCGATCGCGGAACAGCAGGCGCATCTGGCGCCCACTTTGGCGCCACAGGTAAGGACGGTAGGTTTCTTCGATTCCGGCGCGGCCTAGCGTGCGAGCCAGCACCCCGTTGTCGCTGGCCGCCCATTGAAAGCCCGTCTCGGCCGCAATCGCCAGCGCCTCATCGGAGACGCTTCCCTCAGATGGCCACAGCCCCGCAGGGGGCCGGCCGAAGCGCCCCTCCATGAAGGCGCGTGCTCGCTCGAGCTGAGCCCGCGCGTCCTCGGGGTAACGGAAGCGGGTGGGTAGCGTCAAGCCTGGGTCCGCCTGGCGCGCTATGTCGGAGTCGCAAAGCAGGGGCAGGATGGGATGGTAAAACGGCGTCGTGGATATCTCGATTTGACCGCGTGCGCTGAAGTCGCGGTAGGCGGGCAAAACTCGCCTGAGTAATTCCAGTTGCTTGCGTCCCAACAGGGCCTGGTCCTCAAGCGAGAATTCCCTGCCCTTCTCGACCAACTGGCGGATTTCGGCATCGCCGCTCAACCACTGCTCGTCAAACCAAGCCAGTTGCGAAAGCACTTGCAGATCCCGCAGCGAGGTCACACCGAAAAGCCGGGCCGCGCGCCGGGGGTCACGATCAGCCGCGCGCCAGGCCTCGTAAAGCTCGCCGTAACGCGGGAAGCGATAAATCAAGCGATGGGTGGCTTGGAAAAAGTGAGCGAGTATGAATTCGCGCTCCTGCTCGCTGAGGTTTTCGGCCGGCTTCAATGCGCACTCCAGGAAGGGATCCGCGGCCTGGCCGGCGGCGTAGTCCTCGATCTGCACCAACAGCGAAGGCACCAGATTGAAAGTCTGGCGAATCTCGGGGAACTCCTCCAGGATGCAAACCATGCCCAGGTAATCCTTCAAAGCGTGCAGACGCGTCCAAGGCATTTTGTAGCGGCCCGAGATCAAATCCTTGTAGAAGGGCTGGTGCATGTGCCAGAGCAAGCACAGGTATATGTGCGGCATAAGCTTAGCGCGTGAAAAAGCTGCGGGTGGGCGCCGGCGCGGGCGCGGCCCTCAACGCTAGCCAGAGAATCTGATTGAGCTCCTCGTCCTCAATCAGATCGGCCTGGCTGAAATTCAGGCGGGCCGAGCGCCGGGCCAGTGGGGAGTCCCCGGGGTTGCGCTCATCCAGCCGGATGCGCGGTTTTTCCGCCTGATAGGGTTTCAGATCGGGCGTGGCCTGGAAAGCGCTGGCCATAGGCCGCGCGGCCGCGTCGAAGTGCGTCATAGGATGCAAACCCAGAATCAGCTCGATGGTGCGCAGCACGGAGGTGGTGTTGTACATGGTGCTATCAACCACACGCCGGCGCGCGTAAGGCGAGATGACGAAGGCCGGGGCGCGGTGCGAGTCAACGTGATCCGGCCCGTTCTGGGCGTCGTCTTCAACTACAAAGATGGCGGTTTTGGGCCAGAAGCGGCTGCGGCTGACGCCTTCCACGATCATGCCCAAAGCGTAGTCGTTGTCGGCGACCGCCGAGCGCGGAGCGATGCGGCCCGGCGCAAGGCCTGCCGTATGATCATTGCCCAAACGCATCAGGATGAGCTGCGGCATCCGCCCGGTGCGTTCGAATTCGGCCAGCTCGTTCAGGAAAACCTTCGCTCGCTCGACGTCAGGATAGTCCACGTCAAACCCGCGAAAACGCAGGTTGGACACCCGCGCCAGCACCGGATCGCGTACCGCCAGCACCTGCGTTCCATCCGCGGCCGGCTGATCGCGGTTAGTTACGAAGTGTCCGTAGTTGCGCAGCGAAACGCCGGCCGCTGCGGCGTTGGTCCAGAGATAGCCGGCGGGAGGCGTGGCGGTAGGTTCCTGGCCCTGATAATCGTTCAAGCGCCGGCGCCGAGCATAGCTGTTGGGCCACAGCTTTTGGACGTAGTCCGGAGCTATGGCGGCCGCCGACCATTGGTGCCCGTCGGCGCTGACGTCGGCATTCACGTAGAAGTTATCTAGCAGGACGAATTCGCGGGCCAGCTTGTGGTGGTTAGGCGTCACCTCCTCGCCGAACAGGCACAAAGAAGGGTCGCCATTGCCTTCTTTCATGTCACCCAGCACCTGATCGTAGGTGCGATTCTCCTTGACGATGTAAATGACGTGCTCGATAGGCGAGCCTTCGCCCGGCCGGTTGGGTATCGGGTTACCCGGCGGGACTCCCGCGTCTATCAGCCTAGCGTCCTGATAAGGCGAGTTGGCCAGTACTGTGGCGGTGTAAGCCTGCAACTGATCTTCGCTGAAGGGCGGCACGAGCTGGACGCTGCCGGTCTGAATTCGCGCCACGTATTGGGAGCCGGCTTGACCGGCTTGCTCCGGCCTCACCCGGCGAGTGGGATTGGGCCCGTTCGGGTTGGGATGCGAGCGCACCCCTTTGCCGTTCAGCACCACCAGCGTTCCGTCCGCCAAGACCTTGGCCGCAGTGGGGTACCAGCCCGTGGGAATGAAGCCCAGCACGTGGCTGCGGGCTTCGGAAACGTCAACCACCGCCACTGCGTTGGCATCGGAGCAAACCACAAAAAGTCGTTTTTGGTCCGGGCTCAATGCCACGGCGCTAGGCGTCATGCCTGCCGGCTGCCGCGGGGTCATAGCCACGTTGATCACCTCAAGCAGCCGCAAAGCCTTGCTCTCAGACACGCCGACCACATAAACATTGTTGGTGTTGGCGGCGGCGACATAAAGCCGGAGCGGAAACTCCCGCCGGCCGTCTTCATCCGGGGGAAGACCTGCCCCCCAGGCCATGTCGCTGGCATGCGCTCCCAGGCGCAATCGCTCCAGCACCCCGCCGGTGCGCGCATCGTGGTGCAGCAGCGTGCCGTCGGTCCAGCTCGTCACGAAAAAAGACTCACCGTCGGGATGAAACAGAATGCGATAAGGGCGGCGGCCCGTTTTATGCCGCTCGACCAGCTTCCCGCTTTGCGGGTTGAAGACAGCGATGGAGTCGTTATATAAATCCGCAGCGTACAGCGTGCGGCCGTCCGGCGATAAGGCTACGTCGCCTATGAAATCGCGCACCGTACGCTTCTCAGGGGAGATCGCGGCAAACGTGCGCCCGGCGGCAAGCCGACCCGGCTGGTAAACGAGCTCGAACACGGCAGCCTGCGAACCGCCACCTACGTAGACCTTGTCACTTCGAGGAGCCACACTCAAACCAAGCCAGGCATCAGGCACAGGACTGCGGGAAACTTCGCGGCCGGCATCCAGATCGAGCACGCTGAGGGAAGGCGGGTTATAGCCGCCGTTCAGCACCAGCAAGTGCTTGCCGTCCGGCGCCACTGCCACCGACATGGGCAACGTGTCCACCTCTATTTGGCTTCCCGCCGGGCGCAGGCGCCAGCCGCTGTTCAGCAGGAAACTGCCGTCCGGCAAAGGGCCGACGCGCTCGCGCAAATCCGCGGCCACAGGTTGAAGGGCGGGGTGCAGCACAAGCAGCAAGGCCGCGGAAAGCAACAAAATGCTGAATGTAAGTCTCATTCCGCGAACCGTTGCGCCACCGGGAACCGGCGGCCCGTCCCAAAAGCTTTGGTGGTGACCTTCAGGCCCGGCGGCGCCTGCTGCCGTTTGTACTCATTGCGGTCTACCCGGTTAATGATCGCCCGCACGAACTCCACCGGATGTCCTAACTGCTCGGCTATCTGCTGCGCCGGCAACCACTGCTCCAGGTAAGCCCGCAGAATTGGATCCAGCACCTCATAAGGAGGGAGCGAATCGGTATCGCGCTGGTTGGGACGCAGCTCGGCCGAAGGAGGTTTTTGGAAAACCCTCTCCGGTATGGCGCCCGCATGCCGGCGGTTAGCCACTCGCGCCAGCTCGTAGACCAGCGTCTTGGGTACGTCGCTGATAACCGCCAGGCCGCCGCACATGTCGCCGTAAAGCGTCGCGTAACCCATGGCCAGCTCGCTCTTGTTGCCGGTGCTCAGCACCAGGGCCCCCCACTTGTTGGAAAGAGCCATCAGGAGAACGCCCCGGATGCGGGCTTGCAAGTTCTCCTCGGTCACATCCTGGGGCCGCCCGGCGAAAAGGGGCTGCAAGGTCTTCAGATAGACATGGAAGATCTCCGTGATCGGGACCACTTCGAAGCGGATGCCCAGACTGGCCGCCAGACTACGGGCGTCTTCCAAACTGGCGGGCGAAGAGAAAGGACCGGGCATGGCCACGCCGATAACGTTCTCGCGCCCCACTGCATCCACGGCGATGTTCACCACTAGCGATGAATCAATGCCGCCGCTCAGGCCCACCAGCACGCTATCAAAACCACACTTGGCCAGGTAATCACGGGTCCCCAAGACCAGCGCCTCATATACGGCCTCTGGCTCATCGGGGAAGCTCTCGTGTCGCTCGCCGGTTCCTTGCAATGGGTCCGCGATCACCAAATCTTCGGCAAAGGAATAGCATGAGGCAATCAGGCGACCTCCGGCGTCTAGGGCGAAACTGGAGCCGTCAAAAATCAGCTCGTCATTGCCGCCCACCAGGTTGACGTAAACCACGGGCACCCGATGCCGCTCGGCGGTCCTGGCAAAGACCTGGCGCCGCAGGCTGCGTTTGCCCATGTGATAAGGGGAGGCATTAATTGAGACCAGCAGTTCCGCACCCGCGCCGACCAGCTCCTCGACCGGATCCCGCCCGTACAAGGGCCGTTCCCAGAGCTGCTTGTCGTTCCAGGCATCTTCACAAATCAATAAGGCCACGCGGCGACCGCCGATCTCGCACAGGGCCTGACGTTCGGCGGGCGCGAAGTAGCGGGCCTCGTCAAAGACATCGTAAGTGGGGAGCAGCGCCTTGTCCTGGCGAAAAACGATTTGCCCCGCCTGCAACAAAGCAGCGCTGTTGGTGACTCGTTTGCCCACGCTGGCGGCTGCTCGACCCACGTAGCCGCACACCAGAGCGAGGTTCAACTGCGCAGTCTGTTGCGCCATCGTCGCCAGTTCCTGCTCGGTGCGCGCCACGAAGCTGGGCTTTTCCACCAAATCGCGCGGCGGATAGCCGGTCAGGGAAAGCTCCGGGAAAACAACCAGCGTGGCGCCGGCGGCCGCTGCCCGCCGCGCCGCCTCGACCATCAAAGCACGATTGCCGGGCAGATCGCCCACGGTGGTGTTTATCTGGGCCAGCGCGATACGCATGGGGAAAAATTTCATTGTAAGGTAATGATCCGGGGGCAGCTCAGTCGGCGCCCCTCAAGTCTGCGCGCGGGGGCGCTGGTAAGGCTCTTTGAGGTAGCGCGCGGCCTCCTCTTGCGCGCCCTGCGTGTTGTCTTTAGTGCGGATGGCCTGCCGGTACTCGTTGAGCGCGCGCTCCCGCTGGCCCGTGATGTCGAAGATCTTGCCCAAGTTGATGTGGGACCAAACCTCGGTCCAGGCCGGTTCCCGATCGCCGTTAAGGGCCTCGCGGAACTCATTAGCGGCCGCTTGCAGGTTGTTTTGGAGGAAGAAAATTTCGGCGATTCGATAATGCGCCAGCGAGCTGTAGCGGTTCACCTCCAAGGCGCGCTGGTATTCCTTGAGCGCTTCGTTGAACTCGCCGATTTCGGCGAACTGCTCGCCGCGACGGATGGCCACCGCCACACGAACCTGTTCGGAAAAGCGCAGTACGCGGTTGTCCGGATCCAGGTAAAGCTTCTTGGGCTTGCCGAAAGTCTCGACCACGAATTCCGAAGACGTACCCACTACCTCGATGCGCTTGGTTTCCGGGTTGCCTTCGGTTTCGATCTTCAAGTCCACGGGCATGCGGAAGGTGTCAAGATCCTGCGAGACCTTGCCCACCACGCGGAAGCCCTTCTGGGTGCGGTAGATGGTGTACTCCAGCTTGAACTCGGGCGCCCCGCTGGACTCTATCCATTGCAAGAAAAAGTAATCGAGCTTCTGCCCGGCGATGGCCTCCGCCGCCTTCTGAAAATCCTCCGTGCTAACCGAGCCCCAAGCGTGTTTTTCGGCAAACTCCTTTAACAACCGCCGGAAGGGATCCTCGCCGATGACGTAGCGCAGCATGTGGTAGACGGCCGCCCCTTTGCTGGCCGAAACGGCCCAGAATTCGGGCGAATAATCTTCGATCCGGCCGGCCTGTATGAGGGGCACGTCGTTGATGGTCAAAGCATCCACATAAAGCTCGCGCGCTTCGGCCTCCAAAGCTGAGGCCCCGTTCAAATGCTCCAAATAAAGCAGCTCAGCATAGCGGGCAGCGCCATTGGTGATCCAAAGGTGATTGCGCGTGACGGCGGAAAACAGCAGCCCCCACCATTGCCGGGCCACCTGATTGGCTACCAACCTTACGCTGGGCTGCTTGCTGATGCTGGTGGAAGCAAGAAATACCAGCCCGGGCGCGGCGTAGCCGTTGGGCGCCCCGGGCTCGGTTTCCACCACCGTCAGGTCAACCTTGGGTGGCAAGCCGAACAGCCCGCTGAAAAAAGCCATGGCCCGCCCAAACTCTTGCCCATAGGCGGCGGCCGCCTCTTGGTTGGCCTCGCGAAAGTAGAAGGTGGTTGTCACGCCTTCAGCGTTTATGCGCAGCGGCTCCTGACGCACTACGGCCAGGCTGCCGGGGAAAGAGGGCTGCCGAAACTCAAAGGCGTAGACGGCCTTGCCCGGGGGAGCATCCAGGCTCTTCTCAATGCCCGGGGCCAGCACGCGAAAGCCGGCCGGCACCGTGATCTTCATTTCGGCCGTGAAGCGATCGGTAGTGTAACCACTCAGAGGGAACCAGCGAGCCGGGTACATCAGATAAGCAAAGTCAGGATGAATGGCGGCGAACTTGATGCCGACAACGGGCGATTCCTCTTCCCCGCTCAAGCGCCCTTGATAGCGGAAAACAATTGTGGCCGCCTTTCCTTTGGCCAAACGCTCAGGAAGGCTCAACCGTTCGGTAAAGTCCTGGTGTGAACGCGTGGCCGCGATGGGCCGTCCCTGTTCATCCTCAACCTCGGTGACGTTCAAGGCGTTGTGCAGCTCGAAGATCGCCGAGCTGATCTCGTCCAGCGGGACGAACCGCACCTCGACCCTCGCCACCAGGGAGCGCTCCTGCGGGTTTATCTCTGCCTCGATCCTGTAATGCTCGACGTCAATCCGGGGCCGCCGTTCCTGGCCCCAACTTAGCAGCGAAGCCATCAACAGCCACGCCGCTATACACCGGTACCCTGGCATAGTCGGTCCCTTCCAATCAGTCCCTTGCCCAAAAGCATCTCCTCAATCAAGCTTGCCGCCCGATCCAAGGGATCTTCTACCGCGCACAACTGCGCCGCCACCAGCTTCAACTCGCGCTGCATGTTTGCGCGCAGCTCAGGGCAGCTTAACAATTGCAAAGCTTCGGCGGCCAGCCTTTCCCCCCTCATTTCATTCTGTATCAATTCGGGCGCGATGCTGCGACCGGCAACCAAATTGACCATGGAATAATAAGGCACCTGCACGAACGGCCGCCCGAGCCACCACGTGCTGCGGCTTACCTTGTAAAAGATCACCATGGGGACGCCCAGCAAGGCCGCTTCAATGCTCACCGTGCCGCTAGCCACCAGAGCTACGTCCGCCCGCGCCAGCACGTCCCAGGTTCGCCCCTCAATCATTTGGATGGCCAGGCGCGCGACGGGTTCCCGAAATTTTTCGCGAACCGCGTCCAGAAAACCGCCAGCAGGCAGGGCCCACACAAAATTTGCTTCCAGTTGCGCTCGCAAGCAGCGAACCGCGGCCAACAGTTCCGGCAGGTGCCGCGCCACCTCTACGGGTCGGCTGCCTGGCAGCAAAGCCACCAGGGGCAGGCGGCGGGGCAGGGGGCACAACCGGAAAAATTCTTCATCGGATAATTGCGGCCGCGCCAGACAGCATAACGGGTGCCCTATGTAATCAGCTGCGATGCCCCGCTGCCGGAAGAAATCCTCTTCAAAGGGGAAAATGCAAAGCAAGCGATCAATGGCGCGGCGCATCACAGCCAGCCTTCCCCGCCGCCAAGCCCACACCTGCGGGGCCACTAAATACGCCACCGGGACCCCCAGCCGCTTCAGCCGGACGGCCAGGCGCAGGTTGAAGTCCGGACTGTCGGTAAGCAGCGCCAGCGCCGGCTGTTCTTGAGCGGCCGCGCGCAGCAGCTTGCGGAAGCACAAATACACGCGCGGCAGGTGCCGAAGGACCTCCGTTAATCCCACCACCGCCAGCGCCCTGGAGTCCACCACGCCCCGCACGCCGGCCCGCCGCATGCGGGGGCCAGCGCAACCGAAGAACTCCGCCCCCGGCAGCCGGCGGCGCAAGCGCTCAACCAGCTCGGCGGTGTAAAGATCGCCCGAAGCCTCTCCGGCCGATACCAAGATCTTCACCTGCACGGGCTCACTAAGCAGTCTATCAGGGGCGCTGAAAGGGGGAAGCCTCTGCTAAAATGGTGCCAGCGCTGCGATGTCCACCCAAACGGAGGTGGGGAAGCTTCGTGTCCAGGAATTCGCCGACCGGTTCCGCCACGAGGTCATCCCGCTCAGCAATAACGTTTCCTACTTCTCGGCCATTCCAGTGGCGGAAGAAGACTTGCGGGATTACCTGCATGATCCGGTAGCCGCGCTGCCCCCTGCCATTCTCGCGCTCGTGCCTAAGCTACTGGTCTTCTTGGTGCCCTACCTGGAAAAGGCCAACGGTAAAAGTCAGGAGCTGGTAACCTTCGAAAAGCCTGTGGAAAAGGCCCAAGCAGCCGCAGCCCAGTTCGAGTCGCCGTTCGGGCCGGTGATGGTTTTGGCCGTCAAGGACCGCGACGTGGCCGAGTACCACTACTACTTTTACCGTGCCATCGCGACTCTGGCAGCCGAGCGGCTGCCCCCTGAGGTCGAGGAAGGCTACAATCGCTTGCTCCGGGAGGAGCTGAGCAACCGCGTTCACGGGGAAGTGGACGAACCCGGCTGGCAACTCAAACAATCGTTGCTGCGCAGGCAAACCTCACTGCGGCGGGAAACCAAGAGCTTCCGCGCTTATGCCAAGCAGTCTTTCATTGACACGCTCACGCTGTATTTGCATGGCATTTGCTGCGACATTGACGTGGAGACGGGGCCGCGCCAGCTCCCCAGCCGCTTCCTTCGCCGGCGCTTGGAGTTGTTGGAGAGTTACTTCCCGCCGCCACCCGGCTATGCGGTTTTCCCCGAAGAACTCAAGGGCGATTGAAGACCGCACAGCCCGCGCGGTCCGCCGTGGTTGAGCATGTCCGCATTGCGTTACTGGCTGGAGAAGTTTCGGCCCACGTTTGAGTACTGGCTCCAGACGGAAGTACACGTGTACGCGCTCGCCATAGCGGCCAGCGTGATGCTTTCATTCTTCCCCTTCCTGATCGTGATGGTGTCTTTATGCCGGTACGTGCTGGGCTGGCCGGCTGGCGCGGGGGCGGTTTATGCCGCTTTGAACGAATATTTCCCGGGCGAGCTGGGTGATTTCATCGTGCACAACTTGCGCGTGGTGGTGCAGGATCGGGGCGCGCTACAAGTGGTTTCCTTGCTGCTGTTGCTGTTTACGGCCAACGGTATTTTTGTGCCTTTAGAAGTAGCGCTGAACCGAGTCTGGGGCGTGGCGGAAAACCGCAGCTACTGGCGGAACCAAGCGCTCAGCATGGCGTTGATTTTCGCCTGCGGGACTCTGGCGCTGGCGGCGACCATCCTGACCGGCATGAACCCGGCCACCTTCCGCAGCGTCTTTGGACCCACGGCAAGCTGGCTTGCCGTGTTGGGGGCTATCGTACTAAAGCTATGCGCGGTGCCGCTGACCTTGCTGTTGCTGCTGCTGATTTACTGGCGGCTGCCCAACCGCCCGATCAATCTGCGCCAGGTGGTGCGGGAAACGGTGGTAGTGGGCTTGCTGTTGCAGCTCATGCAATACCTGAACCTGCTCACCTGGCCGTTATGGCGGGCCAAAGTGCGGCGCGAATACGGCCCCTTTTATTACTCAGTGAGCATCATCTTCTGGAGTTTTCTGGCCGCCATGGTGATGCTGGCGGGGGCGGAATGGGCAGCCCGGCGCGAGCGGCAAAGCGCGCAATCGGCCTGCCAGCAGGGCGCCTCCCTGTCCCCGCGCGCCTGATAGTGAGAGAATCGAGTGCATGCGCCTGAAGCTGGCATTCGGCAAGAGCGGGCTGGAAGTTGACTTGCCCGAGGGCTTTCGCTACCACATCCTGGAAGCTCGCTTTGCCGCACCCCTTAGCGATCCGTTGGGCGCCATCGAACAGGCGCTCGACCGGCCCATCGAGAGCCCGCCTTTGCTTGAGCTGGCTTGCGGCAAGCGCAGCGCCGCCATTTCGGTATGCGACATCACGCGCCCCACCCCCAACCGGCTGATCCTCCCTGCCGTACTGGCCCGCCTCCAGCGGGCCGGCCTGCGGCCCAGCGACGTCATTATCCTGATCGCGACGGGCCTACACCGCCCGGCTACCGCGAGCGAGATCCGGGAGATAGTCGGCGAGGCGGTAGCCGCCCAGTGGCGAGTGGAGAATCATGAGGCGCGCAAGCTTGAGGCCCATCGCTTCCTGGGCCATACCAGCTCAGGAACGCCGGTTTGGATTGACGAACGCTTCCTGGCCGCCGACCTGCATATGAGCATCGGCTTCATTGAGCCGCATCTAATGCTCGGCTTTTCCGGAGGACGCAAGCTGATCGCTCCCGGCCTGGCGGCGCAGCAGACCATCGAGGTTCTGCACAGCCCGCGCTTTATGCGCGATCCCAGGGCGGTGGAGGGCTCCATCGAGGACAACCCGCTTCACCGCGAGCTGCTTGAGATTGCCGCCCTTGCCCGCCATGATTTCATCGTTGACGTGGCCCTGGCCCAAAACCGCCAGATCGCCGGCGTCTTCGCCGGACACCCCCTGGAAGCTCACCGCCGGGGCGTGGAGTTCGTCTCGCGCGTGATGCTGGAGCTCTTGGAAGAGCCGGCGGAGGCAGTCATCACCACCGGGGCGGGTTATCCGCTGGATTTGACGTTTTATCAGGCGATAAAAGGAATCACCGCAGCTTCGCACGTCGTTCGCCCAGGCGGACGAATCCTGCTGGTGGCGGCCTGCGCGGAAGGAGCCGGGGGGCCGGAATTCCGCCGCCTGCTCAAGGAACACTCGGATTGGGGCGCCTTCCTGGAACGCATTCGCGAAGCCCCCGTCATAGTTGATCAATGGCAATTGGAGAAGCTAGCCTTGGCCTGCCAGCGAGCCCGGATTCTGTTCTACACGCCGGGCGTGCCGGGCGAATATCACGCTTCGCTTTGGGGGCCCCTGTTCGACTCGCTTGAGGCCGCCATCGCGGCGCTGGTTGAAGGTCTGCCCCCTGGCGCACCGATTGCGGTCATTCCCGAGGGGCCCTACGTGCTGGCCAAAGTTCGGGCCGGCTGAAAAATGCCGCGCCCGGTGACTCACTGGCCGCCCCGCAGCCGCAACATGGTTTTCAGGGTCTGAAAGATGATGTAGGCATCCAGCGCCGGCGAGAGGTGCTTGATGTAGTAAAGGTCGTATTCAAGCTTCACAATGGTGTCTTCCAGCGTGTCCCCGTACTTGTAATTGATCTGTGCCCAGCCCGTGATGCCCGGCTTGACGAAGTGGCGCTGGCGATAGTAAGGGATCTTCTCTGAGAGTACTGCCACGAACTCGGGACGCTCGGGGCGAGGTCCCACAATGGCCATGTCGCCTTTGAGCACGTTGAAGAACTGCGGCAGTTCGTCCAGGCGCAGGCGTCGCAGCCAACGTCCCACCGGGGTTATCCGGGGATCGTTCTTGCTTGCCCAAACCGCCCCCGTGCGCGCTTCGGCATCCTGGTACATGGAGCGAAACTTGTAGAGGGTAAAAACCCGTCCGTGCAAGCCCACCCGCGTCTGCCGGTACAACACAGGGCCGCGCGAGCTCAGTTTGACGGCAACTGCCACCAGCACCATCAGGGGCGCAAAAACCACGATCCCAACCAACGCGAGGGCGGCCGAGTAGGCGGCTTGCAATCGCAAGTAACCTGGGCGCGGACCCAGCTCGCCCGAGAAGATCAATTGGGCCGGGCGCAGCTCTTGCGTGGGAACCCGGCCCTGCACGGCTTCGTAAGTGGCTGCTGCCTCTTCAATGATGACGCCGGAAAAGCGCAAATCCAGCAACTCTTGCAAGGGCAAACGCTGCCGCCGCTCCGAGAGGCCTACCACAATCCGATCGGGTCGCGTTTCAGCCACAACTTCGCGCAGCGCCCTCAGCGGACCCAGCACTTTGGCCCCGTTGAGTAAGGTGCCTGCCTGATGCTCGTCGTCCAAGTAACCCAGATTAGTCAAGCCCAATTCCGGGTGTCGCTCCAGGTAGGCGCTCACTTGCTGAACCACCGGACTGGTTCCCAAGAAAAGCAACCGCTGCGAACCGACCGTGTGGGCCAGTACGGACTCGTAGGCCGTCCGCCAAGTCACCAGCAGCAAGAGACTTAGCACGCTTCCCACGATCATTAACCAGCGGGGCAGCATCCACTCGGGATTTACATAAGTAAGCAGGGCTTGAAGCAGGAAGGCAAAGCCGAAAGCCTGCCCCATCTGCAAGGCCAGCACGGCCCGCGATGCTGTCCACCGCCCGGAATAAAAATCCAGGAAGTGCAATCCCAGCATCACGCTGGCCACCACGGCCAGAATGCGCAGCAATCCCCCGTCGTAAAGCAGGAACACCGTGGGATCAACTTCCAGCACCAGGAAACTGGCCACAATGAACGCGCAAGTCAACAACAACGCTTCCGAAACCAACAAAAGGAAAACTCCCGTCGGCACGGAAACTCGGAACAGCCGTATCATGTTCGCTCGCAGTCTACCACGCCCAGCGGCAAAACGCACCCCTGGGTGGCCGCCCGGTTTGCTGCCCGGCGTGGTTCATCCTTACTGCTGGGTTAAGCCGCCGCCCGACCGCAGCGGCACGAAGCGACAGAAAGTGACGATGCGTTGCGTGATTCGCCCTTCCCGCTTGCATACTAGCCGCAGCTCCTGATCCCAGCCACTGCCTACCGGAATCACCATGCGCCCGGGATCAGCCAACTGCGCTAGCAAAGCAGCCGGGATCTCAGGCGCGGCGGCGGCCACCGAAATGGCGTCGTAAGGAGACAGCTCGGGGTAACCTTGCGAGCCGTCAGCCCAGATTACGCGTACGTTTTGCCCCCGGCCGGCCTTCTCCAAGTTCTGTTGCGCGCGCAGGACCAGCTCCGGAACCACCTCCAACGCGATCACCTCCCGGGCCAACGCCCCCAGAACGGCGGCATGGTAACCGGAACCGGCTCCTACTTCCAGCACCCTTTCCGAGCCGCGCAGCTCAAGCGCTTGCGCCATCAACGCCACCATGTAGGGCTGGGAGATGGTCTGGCCGAATCCGATAGGCACGGGCTCGTCCTCGTAAGCCCTTGCTCGCTGGTCATCAGGCACAAAAAGCTCGCGTGGGATTTCTGCCATCGCCGCCAGCACCCGCTGGTCACGGATGCCGCGGCTACGCAGTTGACGCTCCACCATCCGCCGTCGCAACTCAGCGAAGTCGGCCACCGCAAGCTCCAGCATACCCCGCGCGAGCCCTCGCTACTAATTAAGTGCCGGCGGGCCACCCTGCCAGCGCAGCATTATTGCCCGCAATGTGCTATTGTAAATGAAGAGTTTGAACGCCTCCCAGTTGGCCTGACCAACCCTCCTTGTGGTTTGCCACCCAGCCCCGGAGCGCGACAGGCTCGCCAAGATTTTTTGGAAGGAAACCAGCAACATGAAAGAAAAAGGTACCGTAAAGTGGTTCAACGCAGCCAAGGGCTTCGGCTTCATTCAAAGGGATGCCGGCGATGACGTCTTCGTGCATTACTCCGCCATCCAAATGAGTGGCTACCGGAGCCTGGAAGAAGGCACCCGGGTGGAATTTGCCGTGCGCAAAGGGCCCAAGGGCCTGCAAGCCGAGGACGTTAAGGTTCTCTGATCTCCGGCGGGGCAGCAGATTACAGGGAACAACGCGCGCCGGATTGCGTAATTCAAAACGCGAGGTGTTTTGCAAATGCGCTCCAGCCGCTATGGCCTGATCATGCTGCCCCTGCTAATGGCTACCAGCGGCTGTGACTTGGACGAGCTGCTCTCCGAGTCCAGCCGCTTTCAAGAACAATTCAGCTACAGTTACCCACTCCAGCCCGGCGGTGTGGTGAGCCTGGAGAATTTCAACGGCTCGGTCGAAATACTGGGCTGGGAAAAGCAAGAGGTTCGGGTCACGGGCCTCAAGTACGCCCGTACGCAAGCCGAGCTGCGCGAAATCAACATAGAGGCTGAGGCCACCGCGGGCGCGGTGCGGTTGCGCACTGTGCCGGCCAGCGGGCGCCGGGGCGGCAAAGGCGCACGCTACTTGTTGCGTGTTCCGCGCGAGGTCCGACTGGAGCACATCGCCACCTCCAACGGTTCACTCCGAGTGGAAGACATTCGCGGACCGGCGCGCCTGGAAACTTCCAACGGCGCCGTAACTCTCAAGCAAATCGAGGGGACCATCCAGGTCCGCACCAGCAATGGCTCCATCACTGGCGATGAACTCCATGGCGAGGCCACCCTGCGCACCTCCAATGGCAGCATCCGGCTGGATCGCCTGCGCGGGGCGCTGGAGGCAGTGACTTCCAACGCCGGCATCACCGCGCGAATCGTTGATCCCGCGCCGCACCGCCCGTTGCGGTTGGAGACTTCCAACGCCGGCATCGAGCTCACCATGAGCGAGTTTCGTGACAATGAGGTCACCGCCATCACGAGCAACGGCTCCATAACCGCCCGCCTGCCCTCCTCTTTGAAGGCGCGACTTAAAGCCGCCACGTCCAACGGCAGCATCCACTGCGACTTCGACTTACTGACCCGCACTCTCAGCAAGACCTCCGTTGAAGGCGACATCGGCGGGGGCGGCGCCCTGATCCAGCTCACCACCTCCAACGCCTCGATACACGTGTTGCGCCTGTGAAGCCCGCCCGGCCCGCAGCGGCGCGCCCGCGTTATGATAGTGACGCCGTGACGCGCCGAGAACTGCTTCGCTCGCCCGCTTTACTGGCCTGGTCTTCTTCCGAAGCAGCCGCGGGCTACAAGACCTACTGGGGCGACTTGCACAACCACAACCACATTGGCTACGCCCAGGGGTCCCTGCGGCGCACCTTTGAAATCGCGCGCAATCACCTGGATTTTTTCGCTTTTACACCGCACGCCCACTGGCATGACATCGGCCAGTACGAAAACGCCATCGAGAACAAATGGATCAACGGATTCGCCGTCACGCGAGCCCGCTGGCCTGAGGTTGTGCGCCTGGCGCGCGAGTTCGATGCGCCGGGAGTTTTCGTGCCCATTCTGGGATACGAGTGCCACTCCAGCAGTTTGGGCGACTACCACATCCTGTTCCCCGATTTGGATGCCGAGCTGCGCTTGTTCGATCAGTTGAAGGACCTGCAAGCTTTCGCCCGCCGCCGGGGCTGCCTCATGATTCCTCACCATCCCGCCTGCCGCCAAGGCCACCGGGGCGCCAATTTCGCCTTTCTCGATCCCGCTGTCTCCCCGGTGCTGGAAATCTTCTCCGAATGGGGAAATGCCGAGCATGATCGGGCGCCCTTCCCCTACGTTCGCCACACCGAGCCCGGCCGCTGGACGCGCAACACGTGGCAGTACCTGCTGGCGCAAGGCTACCGGGTCGGAGCGGTGGCCTCCACCGACGATCACCTTGGTTATCCCGGGGCATACCGGGAAGGATTGGTGGCCCTAAAGGCCACCGAACTCAGTCGCGCCGCCATTTTCGAGGCCCTACGGGCACGCCGCTGCTACGCCGTCACCGGCGACCGCATCGAACTGGACTTCACCCTCAACGGCCATGTGATGGGCTCTGAGCTGCCCTACGCCGACGAGCGCCAGATCCGCATCCAAGTGAGTGGCTGGGACCAGGTGGACCGGATCGAGCTGTTAAGGAACAATCGCGTCGTTTACCGCGACTTTCCTGCGGACCGAACAACCTCGGCGCAAAGCTGGGAGCAGCCTGTGCTGGTGCGTTTCGAATTCGGCTGGGGGCCCTGGCCTGCCTTGGGAATAACCCGGGTGTGCGATTGGGACATCCACATATCATTGCAAGGGGGCGAGCTGGTGGACTTTCGGACTTGCTTCCAATCCGGTCCCCTGGAGGAAAGCCGCCGCGATCGTGTGATTCGAAGCAGCCCTGAGGGTCTGCACCTGCGCTCGTTCACAGCCCTGCGTGAACGCATTGACGATATCTCGACCAAAGCCGTGGTGCTCAAGATTCGCGGCCGGCCCCAGACGCGGCTGACGGTTGCCCTGCAAGCACCGGCGCAGGTCAGTCTTACGCAAACCCTGGGCCAACTGGCGGAGAGCTCTGAGATGCTCTTCACAGGCGATTTTCCGAAGGAATCGGCCATGCTCCATCGCCTGGTGTTCGCCGAGCACTACGCCAGCGAGATCAGCTTTCTCGATCGGAGCAGCGCCAACCAACTGAACTGGTACTACGTGCGGGTGGTCGAGGCCAATGGGCAGATGGCGTGGTCCAGCCCGATCTGGGTGGAGAAGGCATAGGGCACGCGCCGGCCCTTAAGCCGGCTACTTCTCGAGCCAGAACTGGCCGACGAACATCGAGTCAATGCCCGAGGAATAAAAACTGCGCACCGCGTCGCGCGGGGTGCAGACCAGCGGATCCCCGAAAAGGTTAAAGGAAGTGTTGTAAAGCACGGGCAAGCCCGAGGCCCGGCCCGCGGCGTGCAACAAGCGCCAGTACAGCGGGTTGTCGTGCTCGAAGACGGTGTGGACGCGGATGCGATCAGCATCCAGCAAGGCGCTTTGGAACGTCTTGCGGTGCGGAGCGCGCACGCGGCCCACAGTGGCCAGGAAGCGCGCATTGGGTCCGACTTCGAAGTACTCCGCGGCCAGCTCCGCCGGCACCGAGGCCGCGAATTTACGGAAAGGTTCGCGGTGCTTGATGTAGCTATTGAGATTCTCGGTCGAGTAAGGATCTAGCGGCGAAGCCAGGATGCTGCGGTTACCCAAAGCGCGGGGCCCAAACTCCATCCGCCCGTGCATCCAAGCGATGATCTTGTTCTGGCTGAGCTCCCGCACCGCCGTCTCGATCAATTCCTCAGTGGTGAGCAAATAGCGGAAGCGGAGCTTGCAGTTCTCCAGCACTTGCTTGATCTGCTCGGCGTCGAACTCGGGCCCCAGGCAAAGATTGCCCACGCCGGCCCTGGCCTGCTGCTGGTAAACGGCGTGCCAGGCATGGAAGACCGCACCCAGCGCCGTGCCCGCGTTGCCCGCCGCCGGTTGCACGAAAACGTTGCGCCAGCGTCCGGAGTTCTCCAGCGTCGCGATTAACAGTGCGTTGTGCGCCAGCCCGCCGGCCAGGCAAAGATTCTCGCCCTCACCCGCCATGCGCAACACCGCCCGCTCGATGGCCCGTTGCAAGCTACAGGCTATAGCCGGCCGCAGCGATTCCGGAATCTGGGCCCCGTCGGCCAAGCCCAGCCGCTGGTAAAAGCGGGTGCTGAAGCCGCCGTGCCCGATGCGCTCGCTATCAAAGAAAGAACGGTCTATGCGGGGCCAGTCGGAACTCTCCATGCCCAGGATTTCTTCGAACAAATCCTGAAAGCGATCCTCCCCCAAGGCCGACAGCCATTGCACCTTGTGCTCGTCGGCGTGCCCCTCGAAGCCGAGCAATTCCGTAACCCGGCGGTATAAATCGCCGAGCGAATCCGGGTAGTAGAGCTCTTTTTCCAGTACGAGCTGGTTACCCGAAGCCCTCCAGCGAGCTCCGCAGCGGAAATCGCCCGTCGCGTCCAGAGTCAGCACAGTAGCCTGCTGGAAAGCAGATGCGAAGTAGGCTGAGGCAGCGTGTGCCGTGTGATGGTCCACCACCAGAATCTGGCTGCGGGGGAAGCGCGCGCGCAGGCTCAGATGCATGGCAGTTTCGGGGCCGGCGGCCAGGGGGCGCGCCACTGCCACACAATCCACCTGCTCGGGCGAGGCGCCCGCCATGCGCAGGCAAGCAGTGACCGCCTCCTCGGGCAACTCTCCGGGGCGCAAACGACGCACCAGCTTGCGCTGCTCCACCGCGCCCACCAGCACCCCGTCCCTGAGAATGGCCGCGGCTGCTTCGCCGAGAATGCCCCCAATACCCAGGATGATCATGACGAAGGAGGCGCGCCGAGATTGACGTTCAGGCGTTTGGTCACTTTCACCAAGGCCTCGGCCAGCCGCGCCACGTGCGCCTCATTGTGAGCGGCCGTGCACGAGATCCTCACCAGATTCTGCGAGGCTGCCGGCTTGAGCACTGGGTTGACGTAAATGCCTTCATCCAGCAGGGCGCGCACCACGCGGAACAGATCCAGTTCGTTGGGAATGACCACGGGGACAATGGGCGTGGAGCCGTCGAAGACCCAGAAGCCCCGCGAGCGCAATTCGCTGCGCAACAGCGCGGCCGTGCGCCGCGGCCGCTGCCGCCGCTCGGGCTCTTCTCGCATCACCTCCAGCGCGGCCAGCGCAGCCGCCACCGAAGCCGGCGGCAAGGCGGCCGAGAAGACAAAGCCGCGCGTGGTATGCTTCAGGTACTCGATTACCTCCTGCGAGGATGCAATGAAGCCACCCACCGAGGCCAGGGACTTGCTGAAGGTGCCCATCACCACGTCAATCTCATCCAGCACCCCTTCTTCCTCGGCCAGCCCGGCCCCGGAAGCCCCGAAGACCCCGATGCCGTGCGCCTCATCCAAAAAAATGCGGGCTTGATACTGCCGCGCCAGGCGCACGGTGCCGCGCAGGTCCGCCACGTCGCCCTCCATGCTAAAGACGCTTTCGCTCACGATCAGAATGCGTTCCTCGGGCGCACAGTTTTTCAGGCACCGCTCTAAATGGTCCATGTCGTTGTGGCGGAAGCGCAGCTTGCGCGCCGCCGAGCGCAAGATGCCCTCGACCAGGCTGGCGTGCACGTTGTGATCGCACACCAGCACGTCGCCCTTTTCGGTCAAGCCGCTCAGAGCGGCGTAGTTGGTCTGGAAGCCGGTGCCGAAGGTCATAGCAGCTTCCTTGTGCATGAAGGCAGCCAGCTCGCTTTCCAGCCGCACGTGCAAATCCAAAGTCCCGTTCAACAGGCGGGAACCGCTACAGCCGCTGCCGTAACGCCGCACAGCCTCCATGGCCGCTTGCTTGACCTTGTGGTGGTTTATCAGATCCAGGTAGTCATTGGACCCGAACATGAGGATCTTGCGCTCGCCCAAGCGCACCTCTCCGGGCGCACAGTCCTCGCGCGGGCCGAACACTTCGAAGTAGGTGTAGAGTCCCGCTGCCCTGGCGTCCTGCGGGCGCATGAAATAGCCGCCCACCATGCGACCGTAATTGCGGCAACGTTCAAACAGATCCGGACGAGCCGCGACCGCCGGACCCCGAACCGGAGAGCTGGCGTCTGTGCTCATAATCATCTACCCCTTCCACTCGTAAATCCGATAGGTTTTGTAACGCCGGGCGCCCAGCGCCTCCAGCGATCGGTTCATCATCACATTATCTTCGAGTATCCAAGAAAATTCACCTTCCCGGTAGCCGGCGCGGAGCCCGTGGCGAAATAGTGCGGCGTAAAGGGCGGCGGCCACGCCGGCAGCCCGAAACTCCTCAAGCACGCCCAGAATAACCACGCGCATGCGGCGGATGCGGCGGCGGTGATACAGGATCTTAAACAAGCCCAGCGGAAACAAGCGGCCCCGCGCGTGGCGCAGAGCTTGATTTATATCGGGCAGAGCCAAGGCGCAGCCGGCCACTTTCTCACCCACCTCCGCCAGCAGCGCCAGGTTCGGATCCAACACGGGTTTGATTTCCTCGGCCAGATACTCCATCTCGGCCCGGCTCATGGGCACGAAACCCCAGTTGTTGTTCCAAGCCGAATTGTAGACCTGGAAAAAGCGCTCGATCTCGGCTTTGATCTCCTTCAGCCGCACCGGGCGCACGCGCACCCCGCGGGCAGAGGCGTACTCGGCCACCCGTTCCGCCTGCGCCACGTTGATCTCGGTGGCCGTAGTGTGGTAGGCATAAAGATCCTTCGCCTTGCGCAAACCCAACCCTTCCATCAAGCGCGGATAGTAAGGAGGATTGTAAGGCATCATCACGTAGGGCGGTGAATCAAACCCTTCCACCAACATGGCGCACTCATAGTTAGTGGAAGGGTTCATGGGCCCGCGCATCAAGCGGATACCCCGCCGAACCAGCCAGTCCGAAGCCGCCGAAACAAGTGCGGCGGCAGTTTCCACATCGTCCACCGTTTCCAGGAAGCCAAACCAGCCGGCCTGTTCCTGACGATGGCGAATGTAGCGGTGATCCAAGATGGCCGCAATGCGGCCCACAGTCCGCCCCTGGCGAACGGCCAGGAAGCGCTCCATCTCCGCCTCCTGGTAAAAGGGGTGGCGATGAGTATCGAACATCCTGCGCTGCTGGATCCGCAGGGGAGGCACCCAGAAAGAGTCATGACGGTAGAGACGGTATGGGAATTCAACAAACTCGCGTTTGTCGCGCCAGCTTGTGACTCGCACGATCTGGACCAACTAGCTTCCCCTCCCTTCCCCATAGAGCCGGGGCGCCGCCCACAGGACCAAAGCCGCCAGCAGTGCGCCCGCCATCAGGTCCACAGTGTAGTGGTAACGCAGATACACCGTGGAAAACGTCATCAAGCCAGCATAAAGCAGGTATATACGGGCCAGCCGCGGCGAGACACTGCGCGCGCCCCAACAGGCGATGAGCGTCAGGGCCACGTGCCCGCTGGGAAAGCAATCGTAATGCGTGGATTCCAGCAAATCCAGGGTGGCGCGCAAGGCTGAAGAAATCCACAGCCCCTGAAGCGGCGCCTGGTGCAGGTGCGCCAGCAGGAATCGCGGTCCCCGCACCGGAACCAAAAAATAACCCACAAAGGAGCTGAGAAACCCCAGCGTCACCGCGAAGGCGTAATAGCGAAACTGCTCCACCTTGTGCTCTCGCCATAACCACCCCGCAACCCCTATCAGGGCAAAGAAAAACAGGGTGTAAAGCAATTGCATGATCTCTGTCAGCCAGGGCCGGTAGAAGCGCTCCAGCCACAGTGTCGGATAGACGCCCCACAGCCAAAGATCCCAGCGAGCCATTACCGCGTCGAACTCTACCCCGCGCAGGCTCTGAATCAGGACCGCCATTTCGCGATAACAACCGCCGATGTACAGCAGCGGATACCAATACCGGAACAGGCGCCAGGCGGAAGAAGGCCGCGCCCGGTTCAGCCACGCCAGGGCCAGAATGGCTGCTACCCCTGCCAGATGCAACCCCAGCAAAACGGCAGCCGCTGGAATCCTGAGCCGCTGCCAGAAAATGACCAGGCCCGTGCCAAGCAGGTAGGTGCTCAGCAGCGTGTCCACAGGCCACCACTCAAGACCCGCCGCGCGGGCCCAACTTGCCCCCGGCCGCTCGGCAACAACCTGAGGCATCCAGCCTATTTTCTACCAATCCCGGGTGGCCTGGATGCACAAGGAGGGCGGCGCCCGGGGCTCAGCCGCAACGCCCCGTCCGTTCGAGCCAGTGGCGGAACATACGGGCGCAGTCACGAGCAAATGTAGCGCTGCGCAGCTCCTCCAGGCTCAGGCGCATCTTCCGCCGCCAGTTGGGGTATTGCCAGGTCGAGGCGGGCAGATTCTGCTGTTCGGTTTCCTTGAATAGGTCCTCAAAGGTCAAAACCGCCAGGCGGGACCGCGCCAGGCACAGCAGCCCCACCATGGCATTGTGTAGCTCACCGGTCAGTTCCGGCACCAGCTCGGCGCGCCGGGGGAACCACTCCGGTAGCAACCCGAGCTCGTGCAGCAAATCAAGCAGATGCTGCTTGTCTAGTCCGCGCTCGGCCAGTTGCTGCTTCGCGGTCTCCGACTCGATCAAACCCGCGCGCTGGCGGGCCTGAATGTCGCGGCCCAGCCAAAATCCGGCCAGGGTTGGCAAATCGTGTGTCGTCGAGCTGACCAAGCTCTGCTCGGGGTACTGCTCCGGCCGCCGGAAACGTCCGTCCGGGTATTTCTCGAAATAAGGAATCCGGTAGCCAAGCAGGCCCCAGCGTTCCAGCTCCGCCCGAATCTCCGGCGTTACAGTGCCCAGATCCTCCCCGATTATGATTACCCGGTTGCGTACGCTCTCCAGGGCCAGTATGGGCAACAGCTCCTGGTGAGGCTGACGAACATAGGCCCCATCGAGCGGCGTGCCATCTTTGGGGATCCAATACAGGCGAAACAACCGCATGGCGTGGTCCAGCCGCAGTGCGCCGCCGTGCCGGCAGTTCTTCCGCAGGGCTTCAATGAAGAGCCGGTAACCGTCCTGGCGCAGGCGCTCGAAGTTAAGGGGCGGAAAAGCCCAGTCCTGGCCGTGGGGAGAGAAATCGTCGGGTGGCGCGCCCACCCGGCACCCAGCGACGTAGTAATCTCGATAAGCCCACAGGTCAGCGCCGCAACGATCGGTAGCCAAAGCCAGATCGTGATAAAGGCCGAGCCACAAGCCTCGGCGCAAAGCGTGCTGGTGGACGGCGGCAAGCTGGAGTTCGAGCTGCCACTGCACGTAGGAGTAAAACATTACGGCGCGCCAATGTTTTCCCCGAAAGGCCCCCACCGCCCTCGAGCCCGGTTCCCGGTACGCAGCCGGCCACTCCGGCCAGACCCAAATGCCCGGGTTGCGCCGCCGTATCCATTCATCCAGGGCGCAGTAGGTCGCGAAATGCTCCAGCATCCGCCCTTCCGCTTGCGCCCAAGCCCGAAACTGTCGCGCCCGCGGCCCCCCTGTGCGCCACTCCCGGCGCAAGAACTCCACGAAGGCCAGCTTCAGAGCCGCCAGCTTCAGCGCATACACCCGCTCGTACTCGATAAGTTCGGCCTGGCGCAGAGCCTGGATTTCCTGCTGGACCTCGGGGCTTTCCAACCACCGTCGGGCGCGGCGCGAGCGTTGAAAATCCTCTACTCGCTCGACGTCCAGGTAAATCGGGTTGCGATAGTAGACCGAGGCCGGCAGGTAGGGGCTGGTATTGAAGGGCTGGCGGTTGGCAATCGCGTGCAAGGGATTCAGGCCGACAAAGCCGACACCCACTTGCTCGGCCACCCAGTCCAGCAGGTTTTCCAGGTCGGTGAAGTCGCCGCAGCCCCAATTGCGTGCCGAACGCAAGGCGTAAAGGCTCACAGCCAGGCCCGCGCTGCGGCGCTCGCCGTCAGTGCGGGGCGGCGCGTAAGCCTTGGCGGGGGCAACAATCAGCAGAGCGCGAGCCCTCAGTTCACGCTTGGCCGCCTTCAGGGAAACGCGCAATTGGTGGTAGCCCAGAGGCAGCTCAGCCGGCAGGGGAGCCTTTAGTCGCAGGTAAAGCTTGCCACTCAGTTCGGTCCGCGCGGTTTCGGCCAGCTCAGCAAGCTCAACGGCACGCTGCTGGCGCCAGCCATCTTCCCGGACGATAGTTATCAGAAGCCGTCCTTGCCGCAGTTCCTGGGGGATCTGTAAAGGAAATTCCCCAGCGCCTTCGACTAGCACGATGGTCGGAGGCACCAATCGCGACCATTGCTCCCGGCGGCGCTTCCCGATGGCCTCTGCCAGCGCCTCTTCATCGTGGGCCGGCACGCCCAGTGCAGCCAGTATGCTGGCCTGCGTTTGCGGGCTGGCGGCGTGCCGTACGCCTTGCACGTCTTCGTACTCAGCCAGGATGCCCCACTCCGAGGCCGCTTCCGCCAGCAGCCTCTCGTAATCGGTGGCTAAAGTCAGATCGGGATTCTGTTGAGGCATCGTATCCGGAACGCAGGCCGCTGACGGGCCCGCCATGACAGGCCGGCCAGGCCGGGACGGCGAACGCCCTTATTCGATTGTATCGAGCCGCGAAGTCCCGGCTTGAGGCGCAGGCATGGCAAAATGCGAATATGCAGGACGGCAAGTGGGCACAAGACGAGTGGATCAAGCTGAAGGCGCGCGCTCCCGAAGGGCTGTTCGCCCGCATTGACGAGGACGATTTCGGATTTCTCTCCGGAGCGGTAGTTACCACGCGCTTGGATCGGCTGGTCAACTGGGCCCGCAAGAACTCCATTTGGCCTATGACATTCGGGCTGGCCTGCTGCGCCATCGAGATGATGTCCATGAGCGCTTCGCGCTTCGACGTGGCTCGTTTCGGGGCCGAGGTTTTCCGGGGATCGCCGCGGCAGTCGGACCTGATGATCATCGCAGGCCGGGTATCCAATAAAATGGCGCCGGTGATCCAGCAGCTTTACCGGCAAATGCCCGAGCCCAAGTGGGTCATCTCCATGGGCGCCTGCGCCACCTCTACCGGTGTGTACAACAACTATGCTTTGATCCCGGTCAATCAGGTGATCCCGGTGGATGTCTATGTCCCGGGATGCCCACCCAGGCCCGAGCAACTCATATATGCCCTCATGCTGCTGCAAAAGAAGATTGAGGGGCAACGGGGGAGCTTCCGGGAACTTCTCTAGTTGGACTGAAACAGCGGCCGCTGCGGACGATAAGCATCAATGGGTGACACCTCACCTGGCGTCCCGCCCGCGGGCGAGGAAGCCGAAGGAGGCCGGATGAATGTGGATGCGCTGCATTCGGTAGCACAAGCCTTGACGGCGGCTGCGGCCCCGCTGCCGGGCGAGAAGCTGGCCGAGCATCGTGAGCTCATCCAAGCCGTCAAGGCGCTGAACGCGGCCGAGCTGTTCGGGCAGAATCAGGAGCTGACCTTTGCGGTGGACCGCGAAACGCGCCGCACCGTGGTACGCATCGTAGATCGCAAGACCAACGAGGTTATCCGCCAAATCCCTCCCGAGCTGGTGCTACGGCTGGCCGAGGACTTAAGCCTGCTGCGAGGTGAGAAGTGAGGCGCGGGCCGGCCTGCTGTCCCGGCATGGCAGGGAAGTCAGCGGCAGAGGTAGACCCATGAGCTGGCAGGCTCGCGAGGCATACCTGGAAAGCAGAGTTTTGGCCGCGGACCCAGTGGAGCTGGTACGCATTTTGTACCAAGCGGCCATAGAGGCTACGCATGAGGCCCGGCGTTGCCTGGCCCAGGGCGACGTGATGGGCCGATCCCGGAACATAACTCGCGCTCACCAGATCCTGACGGAGCTGAGCCTCTCGCTAAATCACGAAGCCGGGGGCGGGCTCAGCCGGAATCTGGCCGAGCTGTACGATTACATGCAGCGGCGGTTGATCCAGGCTCACGTCTCGCAGACGGACGCGCCCCTAGCTGAGGTAGCCCGTCTGCTGAGCACTTTGCTGGAAGGCTGGCAGCAGTGCCGCCCGGCCAGCGAACCGACGCAGCCGCCCTTGAGCCTGATCAAAGAAGAGGCGCTGGAATACGCTCGCCACAGTTGGAGCGCTTGAGCGATCGCCTTGGCCGGCCTCAGCCCGCCAGTGCCCGCTCGAAGGCCGCCTGCAACTGCTCGCGCGTCAAAGTGGTGCTGATGAAAAGCTCCTGGCGGGCTCCCGCACTGAAAGCAATAGCCTTCCAGCCGTTGTTGGTAGGCACCGTAACCCGCACTTTCAGTTTGCCTCGGGCGTCGCGGACCGGGCGAATGACGCCCGGAATCACGGCTCGAATTTCCGGGTTCTCCGCCAGCAGGCGCTCCAAGATCTCGCGCAGGCCGGTGATGATGCTGTGTTCGATCTTGAGCTTGCCTTGCGCGGTGCGCAGGCGCATGGCTTTATTCTCCCACCGGGCGCGTCTCCAAACCCAGCGTGAAGCTCTCCCCCAGGTAGACGCGCTTGACCTCGGGGTCGCTGCCCAGGCTTTCGGGTGTGCCGGCGCGGAAGATGCGGCCGTCGTTGATGATATAGGCGCGGTCGGTGACGGCCAGGGTATCGCGCACGTTGTGATCGGTGACCAGGATTCCTATGCCGGAACGTTTCAGCTCAAAAATGATTCGTTGCAGCTCGAGCACCTGAATCGGGTCTATGCCTGAAAATGGCTCATCCAGCAGTAAGAATACCGGCTGTAGCACCAGCGAGCGCGCAATTTCCACCCGTCGCCGCTCGCCCCCGGAAAGCAAGTATGCCTTGGTCCGACGCACCTTTTCCAGACCCATCTGCTCGATGAGCTGGTCCAGCCGCGCGCGGCGCTGACCGGGGCTGAGAGGCAGCATTTCCAAAACCGCCGCCAGGTTTTCCTCCACCGTAAGCTTGCGAAACACCGACGGCTCCTGCGGCAAATAAGAAATGCCCCGCCGCGCCCGCCGGTACATGGGCAGCTCGGTGATGTCCTCGCCATCCAGCAAAACGCGCCCCGCATCCGGAGCAATCAGCCCCACGATCATGTAAAAGGACGTCGTCTTGCCGGCGCCGTTGGGTCCCAACAAGCCCACCACCTCGCCCTCGCTGACCGAGACAGAAAGGTCGTCCACCACCCTTCGGCCCCGGTAAGTCTTGGTAAGTCCTTGAGTCTGCAATTGCCGCATGGCGCTAAGGGCGGCGGACCCGGCCGAGGGCCGGCTGGCCGCCGCTTCCTTCTACCTGCCAGCTATCTTCGCGCATGGACCAGTGCAAGCGCACACCACGGATCTCGCCACGCCTGCTATCGGCCAGCACGGGATTGCCGCCGTGCAGGATGATTCTTTCCTCTGCGGGGTAGTACTCGGCCTGCTCGGCGGAAGCCCGGCGCGTGCCTGCCGGCTGGACCTCGAGCACGCGCACGGCGCCCCGAGCCACCGCGCGGTCCAAATACGCACCCGAGCCCGATTCCTGCAACCAGGCTTGCAGCTCGGCGGCCTCGATCTGCAAATTCCCTCGGCGCAACCTCACGCCCCCGGTATAATGCGCCAGCCGCTCCTGCTCGCTGTAAACTAACCGAGGCGCTTCGACGAACACAAACACCCCAGCCCGCCCAGGGCGTGAGTCCTCCTTGGGCTGCTGGATTACCTGCGTGCGAACCTCGCCCAGCGCGGTCAGCCGGCGCGCCCGCCGGTCAATTTCCACCTGATGCGCCTGCAACCGGTTAGTCCCCTGCCACATCACCACATGACCTTCGTAGAACAGCTTCTGGCGGCGATCGCTAGTCCGCAGGTTGTCAGCTTGCGCCTCCACGCTTTGCTCGGCGGAAAGCACAGCGGAGGACGGCCGGCGTTCCGGCCGATGGCTGGAGGCGACGCGGCCCTTTGCCACCACGTCCCCGCTCTGTTGGTCCAAAACCAAGCCGTCCGCGCTCACCGCGCTGCTTTCATCCCAGACCCGGGCCGACTTCTCCATTAGGATGCGCCGGGCCGACTCCTCCAGCACTGCCCGCTCAGCCCGGCCCTCGCGGGCGCCTTCGCGATAGTGGAAATCGTTCCACTGCTCTAGCCGGACAAGCTCTCCGGATTGGGGATCGAACTCAGCTATCAGATCCCGGCTCTCGGTTTCCACTGGGGAGGCTTTCGCGCCGCGGGCGGCTGAGGCTGGCGCCTCGGTACGGGTTTTCGCCTTCACTGCTCGCAGCGAGCGCAGGCGGTTTGCCTGGCCGTAGTAAATCCAGAGCCGCTCCGCCTCCAGCAGCCGTCGCCGCTGATCCGGCCGGTTAGGCAGAAACTCTAGCCGTCCGGGTGAGGCCGTCTCAACGCGCTCAATCTCCCTGCCGCCAACTCGCATGTAGAGCTGGACGAAGTCGCTTTCCAGGCGCCGCGTCTCAGGCCGGAAGGCACCCGGGCGAGCCAAGGGTTCGGATACTAGCGTAACCCTGCCCATGGCCGAAGCGGCAGCTAACACACTGGAAGTCCCGCGCACGTCAAACTCCAACTCTACCCGCTCCGCATTTGCGCTCAGGCTGCCGGATTCGCTCTGGGAAACCACACACGCGTTGCCCTCGGCCTTCAACTTCTCCAGTTCGCCCTGGGGCCTAAACAGCATCCACAGTTTGTCCGCCGAATATTCCAACTTGCGGTCCGCTTCCTGATCCTGACCGCGGGCCCGGTTGGCTTCAACCTCACGGATAGCGGCCTGCTGTAACCTGACGATTGCATCGGCCGCTTCCAGGTAAAGACCGCCCCTGATCAAGCGTGACCACGGAGACAACGCTACTAGCCCTTCCTTCTCTCTGTAAACCAGCCGGCCGGCCTGAAGTTTCATGGGGCGGCTACGCGGGCCGCGCCCGCGCCAGATCAACTCCGCCTCGCTCTGCATGATCAGCTCGCCTGAGGCAGGATCGTAAGAGGCGCCGACGGCGCTGCCTTCGCCTTGATCGAAAACGAAGCGGGCGGGCTGCTCAGTGCTCACACGGCCGCCGGCACTGTCGAAGGTTACGCCCGAGGCTCGTATGTGCAGCAAGCGGCCCTGGGCGCCCTCGGACCGCACGCCCATCAGAATCTCCGCCTCCCCGGCCGAGGAAAGCATGGCCCGGGCGGGGTCGAAGACCGCATGAGCGCACCGTACAAGGTCGAACTTCCGTCCATCTTGATGGTACAAGCGCAGTTCGATATCATCGAGTTCGACGCGCTCAGGATCATGGAAATGGCGGAAATGTCGGGCGCGCAGCTCCACGCCCGGATGGCCGCCGGAATTGCGCGACCAATGCCAGTCGGTGGCGTCCGCCTCTACATCGTGGGCCAGCGGCCGAGGCAAGGAGGGTGTGCGCAAAGCCTGCGTCTTCCTCTGGTGATAATAAGTGGCGGCCAGCCCCCCGAGGATTGCCGCTATGGCCAGCAACAGGAGCCCGCGCGTGCCCCGCATCCAGCTCCCAATATATCAGCGTGCCTTACAGGTCCGCCCGAGCTGCGGCCGGCGTTTAACGACGCGGGCGGGGCTTGGAATGCCCGCGCAAGGCAGGCGCTTCTGGCTGCGGCTCGATGCCGGCAGGGTTGAACCGTTCCAGCAGGGCTTGCGGCAGCGCTATCATGCGCTTAAGCTCGTGTTCCCGCTCCCAGCGGTCGTAAGCCTGGAGGCGCTCCTGCTTGCTGAGCTGTATGTGCTCGCCCAACAGTTGCATGGCGCGCGCGGCATCGCCTGAACCAATGGCGTCCAGCACCTCTCGGTGGTAGCGATAGATGCCGTGAAGCTGGGCGGCGTCGTGACCCTCGCGCCGGTAGGAAAATATGCGGATCAATAAACGGCTATCGCCTACCACCTTCATCAGGCGCCGGTTTCCGGCCATCCGCAGCAAGAGCATGTGGAAGCGCAGGTCGGTGGCCAGAAAGTTCTGCATTTCGGAGTCATCCAAGCGTGGTCGCCCGGAGCTTTCCAGCACCGCTGCCATTTGCCGGATCTGCTCGCAGGCCTCCTCGGCGGCCGCAAAGTCAGCCGGTTGCGGACCTTGCCGGGCCACCTTGCCCACGGCGTAAACCTCCAGCGCTTCGCGCAGCTCGTACAGCTCGATAAGGTCGTCACGACCAAGCTGGACCACGGCAGCCCCGCGTCCGGCAACGCGCTCGAGAAAACCCTCGGCCACCAACTGACCTATGGCTTCTCGCACCGGGGTGCGGCTAACGCCAATTTCGCGGGCCAGGGAGACCTCTGAAATCAGCGAACCCCCAGGCAGACGGCCGGAAAGGATCCTCTGCTGGATGAACTGGTAGGCTTTCTGCTGCAAAGAGCTATCATGGGGGCGCGGGCTTTTCATGGCGTTACCACGCCTCACTGTAGCCCGCGCCGAACGCCGATGTCAACTCGGCTTTTCAAGCTGATCGGAGGCCGCCAGCGGGCGGGCAAGGGCACGGTTGATGCCCCGATCATCGCGTCAAAAGTCGGCTCGCAAGCCGTACTGCATCATCCTCTGCGCGCGGGCCCCGGTGACATATCCGAAGTTACCCGCCCCTAGCGTAGTCGAAAGCCCAGTGAACTGGGGGTGGTTGAAAGCGTTGAACATTTCTGCCCGGAATTGCAGACGCAAGTTCTCCCTCAGACGGAAGTTCTTTGAGAACGCCAGATCCCAGTTGTTGATGCCTGGGCGAACCAGCACGTTGCGGCCGAGGTTCCCCCAAGTGGCGGGAGCCGGCGCCACAACTGCCGAGGTATCGAAATAACGAGTCAAGGTACGCCGGTCCTTAGGCAAATTGGGATTCGAGACCCAATTGGGCCGCGCCCCCTGCCCGGTGCCAGAAAGATCCCCGGGAACGCCGATACCCGTGGGCATCCCGCTTTGGAACATAGTGAGGCCCGAGACTTGCCAGCCTCCGGCAATTTTGCCCAGCACGCCGCGCTGCTGCCGGAGGAAAGGCAGCTCGTAAATGTAGGAAATGTTCAGCATTTGCTGTCGGTGGTAGCTGGCTCGGCCATAACGCCCTTGCCGGGTATCATACTTGTTGAGCGCCATGTCGCCGAGGCCCTCGGATTCATTCATGGCCTTCGACCACGTATAAGCTACCGAGTAATGCAGCCCGCTGGCATAGCGACGGGTGACGGTAACTTGCAATGCGTTGTAGTTGCCGTTGTAAGCGTTTTCGGTGAAACGGATGTAAGAGAAGCCAGCGTAAGGGCGCAGCGAGTCTAGGGCCTTGCCCGGGTTAGCATAAGTGGCGCCCAGCGGCGGGTGGTTATAGTTAACGCCCCCGTACAGGTGTCGGTCCTGCCTGCCCACGTAAGCCGCATCCATGGTCAAGTTCGGCATCAACTGTCGCTGGATGCCAAAGCTCCACTGGTAACTGGCGGGGTTCTTGCTTACAGGGTCAATCATCGAGCCGGGGATCGGAAAGATACGGCGCAGGGTAGCGGTGCCGCCGGGATTGTCAACCTGCCCGTTGTTTATGCTGATGACCGGTTGCAGAGGGGACACACCACCCGGGTGGGACCAGTCGTTGCAGGTGATGCGGTCGTAGAAAATGCCGAACCCGCCTCGCATAACGGTCTGGTGCCGGCCGGCGATGTCCCAGGCAAAGCCGAAACGAGGACCCCACAGGTGGTGGGTATCGGTAAGGGTCTTCGGGAGACCGTGGAAAAGCCGTTTGGAGTCGGGATCACTGGCGAAAGGCACGCGCCCGATCGCCCCCTTGGGCCAGTCGTTGCCAGGCAGCGTGATTCCGTTGTAAAGAAAGCCGCTCCCGGGCACGATGGTGCCGTTGGCCTGCACGGTGACAGCTTGCTTCGGGTCGTAATATTTAGGATTGAATGACTGGACATTGCCCCACGCGCTGTGGAACGGGGGCATGTAGGACCAGCGCAAGCCGTATTCCAGGGTAAGCTGCCGGTTGACCTTCCAACTGTCCTGGCCAAAACCCTCATAAGCCCTGCTCCGCCAGGGAATGTAAGCGCGCAGGCCGATTTCCTCGTAGCTGTCGAAATTACCCAAAAGCATGTCGGCCCAAGCGTTACCTGTGGTAAGCGGGTTGGCCTTGGAGGCGGTAAACCAAAACACACCGTTCTGGTTTAACCCAGAAGCTCCCACTAACACCGAGTCCATGTCGTTCTGCTGGGCCGCCTCGACATACGCGCCGAACTTGAATGTGTGATTGGCCACCATTTTAGTAAAGTGGTCGCGCCACTGGTAAATGGGCCCCGTGCTCTTGGAGGGATAAGGTCCGCCGGTGAAACTGCCCACACCCGAGACGCTGACGTTGGGGAGCTTATACGGCAACAGCTTCTGCTCCATGGGGAAGACATAGGGAAAATCAATGCCGTAGGTGCGCCGGTCGAAGCCTTTGCCCGACGGCATGATCTTGTTGACGTCCACCGTGGCGCCGAATAGGAACTCATTGATCGCTGTAGGGCTCAGGGTTGTGGTGACCTGTACGGTGCCGTTCTTTTTCGGGCGATCGTAGTCTTGGCTGGCAGGCACGGCAAAGTTCTGGGGGCTGTAATCCCAGGTGTCGGTTTGGTTGCCGCGCACTGTAATGCGCGTGCTGCGGTAGTTGTAATCCACCTTGAAGGTGTGTATCCGCACATCATTGCGCGCCAGTAACTGCCGAATGAGATTGTTCCCGGTGTACATGCCGGGGAAGGTAGGCTCCGGGATCACTTTTGTGAACGCGTAACCGTTGCGGCTGAAGCGCGCCTTGGGGATGATGTTGCCCGGGAACGGCTGCTTGTTCAAAGGATCAACAGGAATGGCAAGCGCCGCAGGCCGGTAAGGCGTGTTAAAGTTGCCTTCACGCAGCTCAAGCGGGGGAACCCAGCCCACGGTGGAACTGCCGGCCCGCCGCTTGTTCCACTCCTGATTGAAGAAGAAGAACATGCGGCTCTTGTCGGTGTTCCACTTTCCGGGAATGTAGATTGGCCCGCCCAGAGTCCAGCCCCAGTTGTTCCAGCGCAGGTGCTGCTTGGTGAGGGCGAAAAACTCCTTCGCGTCGAGCTTGTCATTACGGCCATACCAATAGGCTGATCCATGGAATTCCTGGGTTCCGCTCTTGGTGATGAAGTTGATCTGAGAGCCCGAGTTGCGCCCATGTTCGGCCTTGAAACCAGCGGTCACGATCTGGACTTCCTGCACAGCGTCAATGCTCATGGTGCCGGTCAGGAAGTTGTTAGCCCGCGTGCGGACGTTGACTACGCCGTCAATCTGCCAAAGATTCTGGTAGCTGCGGGAACCGTTGACCGTCCACGAACCCACGCCGTAAGGACTGTAAACGAAGTCGTTGAAGTTGCCGGTGTGGGAAACGCCCGCTTGGACGCCGATGAGGTTGATAAACGAGCGCCCGCCCACCGGCAGTTCCAGGAGCTGGTCCCGTCCCACCAGACGGCCTACCTGACTTGTGTCGGTGGCGATGGTCTGTAGGGTCGCCGTCACCTCCACCCGTTCCGTCGCTTCGCCTACGGCCAGCTCAATATCCACAGAAATGGCGGCCCCAGCGTTCAGCACGATGCCGCTTTTGACAAATTTCTTGAAGCCGGGGACCTCGCCGGTGACCTCGTAGACACCGACCGGCAGGTTGGTCACAATGTAGTAACCACTTTCGTTGGTCAACGTGGTTCGCGTCACTCCGATGCCGGCGCTTGCCACCGTAACCCGAACGTTAGGCACTACCGCTCCGGTAGCGTCCCGGGCGTGCCCGGAGATCTGGGCGGTCGTCAGTTGCCCTGCCGCCAGCGCCGGCCAAAGTAAACACACACCCAAAACTGCCTTCAGCCCGATTGTCTGTTCCATGATCGGCCAACCTCCAGCTAAGCCGGAATTTCCATTTTGGACTGCGGGACTACTCCAATATATGCACCCACCCCCCGACGTGTCAAGGCCCACGCTCCCACCACCAGCAATTTCCCAAACCCTGTCGGCAGCAGGTGGAATGGGCAGGCAAAGGTAGGGGTTGGAGGCTTACATCAGCCAGAGGGTCCTTTGAAAACACGGCCGTGCACGGGGAGAGAACACCAAACAGTGCGCGGCACGGGCGGGCGGCCGTGGCACGCAGACAGT
>Ga0315298_1001767_pt1 | contig 38647 bp, 31 predicted proteins | sample WHS_1_MG_FD_203077 | JGI IMG/M metagenome (GOLD analysis project Ga0315298, IMG submission 203077) | Extremophilic microbial mat communities from Washburn Hot Springs, YNP, Wyoming, USA - WHS_1_MG | ecosystem: Environmental > Aquatic > Thermal springs > Hot (42-90C) | place: USA: Wyoming... | reverse complement strand
CAATTTAAGGTTACCGCTCTTCCGACCGAGTCGGATCCGCCTCAGGCGGAAAGATTTTCTCCAACATCCCTCTCGGGCCTTTCCCACGAGTGAGTGAGGTATTATGAGATCTCTGAGTTCAAGGTTGACAAAGATTGAAAACAAGAGTATATCGAAATAAAATTAAATGATCACGTTCACATGAAATTGAGGGTCGGGATTACTTACAATTTAAAAAAGGATTTTTCCCAACAGGAGGGTCATCCGATCGATTGGTTTGAGGAGTTTGATGCGGAAGAGACCATCGATGCGATTCGAGATGTTCTTGAGAAGGATGGACATGAGGTGCTCCCCCTGGGGGGTGGCACTGGTTTGATCGACCGATTAAGAGAGTCTCCTGTCGATATTGTCTTCAACATCGCCGAGGGAATTGGAGGACGAAACAGAGAAGCCCATATCCCTGCCCTCTTAGAGTTTTTCAATATCCCCTATACTGGGTCCGATCCCTTAACACTCTCCCTCACCCTGGATAAGGCCATGGCGAAGAGGGTGGTGATGAGCGGGGGCGTTCCAACCCCAAAGTTTAAAAAAATCGAAAAAGCAAAAGACCTTGAGGGATTAGACCTTTCCTATCCTCTCTTCGTAAAATTATGTTACGAAGGCTCAAGCAAGGGGGTTCGGCTCGATTCAAAAGTATCAGACCTCTCCTCCCTAAAGGAAAAGGTGCAATGGCTTTTGGAGACCTATGGCCCCCCTATCCTGGTGGAGGAGTTTGTGAGTGGTCCTGAGTTCACAGTTGGAATCTTAGGCAATTCAGATCCTATTGTCCTTGGGGTGATGCAGATCGAGATCAGAGGGACTCCTCCTGATGAAGCGATCTATTCTCTGGAGGTGAAAAGGGATTGGGAGGAGAGGGTTTGTTATCACTGCCCGCCTCTGGTCCCTGAGCACCTCAAAAGAAGAATCGAAGAGGTGGCCCTAAAGGCTTATCGGGTCTTAGAGTGCCGAGATGTTTCAAGGGTTGACATTCGAATGGGAGAAGATGGGGTCCCCTATTTTTTAGAGATGAATCCCCTTCCAGGCCTTTCCCCTGTTTATGGGGATCTTCCTATCATGGCAAGAAAGATGGGATGGGATTATTCCACGTTGATTTCCACTATTTTTAACCATGCCCTAAAACGATATGGATTCATTAAATCGTGAGGAGAGAGAGGATGAATCGTTCCGAGCAAAATCTCCATGAACTTCTTTTAAGAAATTTTAATGAGGCGGTGGTTTACACCGATACGGACAGAAGGATACGAATCTTTAACAAGGCTGCTGAAGAATGTTTCCAGACAAGTGGGAAGAAGGTTTTAGGAAAGAAGATTGAGAGGGGAATCCCTTATGCCAATATCCGGAAACTTTTTGATTCTGTTTATGAGAAGAAGGAGAGCAATCATGACATTGAACTGGCCATCCATCTCCCCCCTGGCCCCTCTCAGGAGAAAGAGACACGAATCCTCCAATGTAGTGTCCGACCCATTTTTGGCCCCAAAGGGGTGTTCTTAGGTTGTTTTGCTACCTTTGACGATGTGACCCAAAAGGGTCTTCTCTCAAGGGAGATCAATCGGAGTCGAGACCTCTCCACCATTGGGGTATTGTCGAGATGGATGGCCCACGAAATCAGAAACCCTTTGAGTTCCCTTAATATCAATATCGAGTTGTTGAGGGAGGAATTGATGGAGGAGAGCAATCTCAACAGGAAAGAGGAGATCCTTTCCCTTCTCAATTTCATCAGTTATGAAACCCTACGGTTAGAGAATAACCTGAAGGATTTTTTGGATTTTAATCGACTTCCTCCACTGAAGTTCGAGTGGGTTCAACTCAATGAGGTGTTGGAATCACTTGTTCGACTTTTAGGCCCAGATGCCCAAATGAAGAACGCAAAGATTGAGACCCATTTTCAAAAAAAGTTGCCTCTTGTCAAAGTCGACGTTAGCCAGATCAGTTTAGTCATCTCCAACCTCCTGATCAATAGTATTCAAGCAGTTTCCGATAAAGGGGAGATCCATCTCTTTACCCGGGGGTCAAAAAAGAATGTTTTCATCACCGTAAAAGATAATGGCATGGGGATCCCTCAGGAAAACCTACAGAAAATTTTTGATTTTATGTTCAGTACAAAACCCATGGGGTCAGGGTTGGGGCTATCGATTGCCAAGAAAATCGTTTCAGACCATCACGGGGACATCACAGTAGAAAGTGAGCTCAATAAAGGATCAACCTTTAAGATTCGCCTCCCCCTCAGTCCAAAGACATGAAGTAAGTGAAGGGTTTGGAGTGAGAAGTTTGGAGAAAAAAACCTATAACCATAAGGAACACGACTCCGAATTATGAACGCATTATTCAAACTCTTTAGGGAAATGCATGGATAAGAAAGTTATCTTAGTGGTCGAGGATGATCCAACGGTGGGCGAGAGCATTCGCCTCCTCTTGAGAAAGAGAGGTTATGAAATCCTTCTCGCCTCCAATGGGAAAGAGGCTCTCCAGGTCTTTCAACAGGAGATGGCCGATCTGGTCATCACCGATCTTGTCATGCCAAAGATGGACGGGATTGAGTTATTGGAAGCGGTTAAAGCGATAAGGCCGGAGACGGAGGTGATTGTGATATCGGCTCAGGGGACGATCGAAAAAGCAGTGATGGCCATGAAACTGGGAGCCTTCGACTTCATCGAAAAACCGATTAACCCCAAAGTGATTTCCCTGGTTGTCGAAAGGGCGTTTGAGAAACAGACGTTAATTCTTCAGAACAAAGATTTGCGATTAAGGTTGGAGGATAAATTTCATTTTAAAAATATCATTGGCCGTAGCCCCCAGATGGTGAGAATCTTTGAGCTGGTCCGTCATATTGCCCCTTACGACAGTTCAGTTCTCATCGTTGGGGAGAGTGGAACCGGTAAGGAGTTGATTGCGAATGCCATTCACTACCATAGTCCCCGAGCGTCGATGCCTTTTATCAAGGTGAGTTGTGCTTCTCTCAGCGAAGGGATTATTGAAAGCGAACTCTTCGGTCATGAGAAAGGAGCCTTTACAGGGGCCATCACCTCCCGGAAGGGCCGATTTGAATTGGCCCATAATGGAACCCTCTTTTTGGATGAAGTAGAGGATATCCCCCCCTCCACTCAGATTAAACTTTTGCGTGTCCTTCAGGAGGGAGAGTTTGAAAGGGTTGGGGGAAATAAGACCATTAAGGTGAATATTCGAATTGTTGCAGCAAGCAATCGAGATCTTCAAGAAGAAGTCCGTAAGGGAACTTTTCGGGAAGACCTCTTTTATCGTTTGAACGTCGTCAATATTAAACTTCCACCGCTTAGGGAGCGCAAGGAGGATATCCCGTTTTTAGTCAATTTCTTTATTGAGAAATATAATCAAAAATATCAAATGAATGTAAAGGGGATCTCTCAAAAGGCTATGAACCTTTTGATCGATTATCCCTGGACAGGAAACGTCAGAGAGCTTGAAAACACCATTGAGTCCATTATGGTAGTAAATAGTCCAGAAGTGATCGAAGTCCAACATCTCCCCAAAGAAATCCAAGATATGAAAGGGAGCCCAGAAATCATTCCCATCCGAATTGGAACTTCGCTTGGAGAAGTTGAGAAGGAACTACTCATTCACACCCTTCGTTGGACCAGAGGAAATAAGAAAAAAGCAGCCCAACTGCTCGGGATCAATGTTCGAACAATCCATAGAAAGATGGGGGAGATTGAAGGAGGTTCATAATTGAAAAACAGTGTCAAAAAGTCAATTTATTCTGAAAATTTAAAGAAGAATAATGACTTTTTGTCGCACTTTTAAGAAAAAAGGAGAGTCATTTTTTCATAAGTTAAGAGAAGATTTTATTGGTTCGGAATGGGCAATTAGGTTGAGGTTAAATTAATATATTGATATTATTTGATTTTTTTTAAGGCTCAAAGTAAATAGGATTAAAAAATTTGGCATGAAAATTGTTCATAAGTTCATATATGATGGGAAAGGTGAAGCATGTTTTCATTATAGATAAAGATGAATTTTTTCGGCTCAGTTTAAACAGGATGTTAAAGAAATATGGGTTTGAAGTAGAGGAGGTTAAGGATTTTACTCAGTTAGATAAAAGCAAAAAAGAGATTGAGACAGGCTTGGTGCTGGCCGATGTGGAGATGGAGGTTCTTGAGAAAAATATTTCCATCATAAAGAGATGGAATGATCGCTTCATCCTGATGACACCTTTAGTAACGGATGAGATGAATTTTCGCTTGAAAAAAATAGGGATTCATCGTATTATCAAGAAGCCTGTGGAACCAAAATTGTTGAAAAGGGCCATTCGGGAAATTTCTTTCCCTGATGAGTTGGAAACTCTTTCAACAGGAAGACCAGTGGAGGGTTCCCGTATTAAAACAGAAAGGAGGTGAGGGGAGATGAAGAAATGGATTTACCTTTTGCTCGCAATGGTTTTAGTGGTCAATGTGGTTGCGATGGGAATTGGCTGTAAGGCCAAGGCTCCCGAAAAACCAGCAGTAAAAGAGGAGGCGAAACCGGCTGAGGCGCCTGCTCCACCAGCACCAGCGGCAACCCCAGCGGCACCTGCTCCAGAAAAACCTGCCGAAGCCCCCAAGAAGTAACGAGAGGGAGAAAATCGGCAGAGGGACTTGTGGAATTTATTTTTAAAATGGAGAGGTCGGTGGCCCCTCCTTCTCTCTTTGAGAGGGGCCGCCCAAATCAATTTGAGGGATTTGGTTCTCAATTGAGGAGGAAAGATTATCCGACGTCAACGTAAGAAGAAGAAAAGGTGCATCTCTACTCTCAAGAAAGAGGGTTACTATCTTTATCTAAAGAGAGGAGATATCGATTGATATCTCCTTTTTTGTTTCTCGAGATCTCTTTAGAAAAGACCCTCTCCCTTGGTCACCGAGATGCAGGAAGGAGTGAAGATGGAGCCTGCCTCAGATCCTAATTTATCTCTTCCAATGAGGGGGATAGAGAGGGCATTTCAACTCCCTTTGTTTCCCGTCCCTACCGAACCTAAGAGGGAAGGAGAAATAAGGGGGAACATACCTCCTCTTTGGAGAAATGTCACTGAGAGGGAATGGAATGATTGGAGATGGCAACTACGCCATCGCATTACAACCTTAGAACAGATGAAGGAGGTACTCGAATTAACCCCTGAAGAGATTGAGGGCATTAAACATTCCAAAGGAAGGTTGGCCTTAGCGGTCACCCCTTATTTCGCCAGTCTGATGGACCCCCTAAATCCTAACTGTCCCATTCGAAGACAGGCAGTTCCCCGGATAGAGGAGTTGCATCTTTCCAAAAACGATATGGTTGACCCCTGCGGAGAAGATAAGGATTCTCCTGTCCCAGGACTTGTCCACCGCTACCCTGATCGAGTCCTTTTAATTATTACCGATCAATGTGCGGTCTATTGTCGGTACTGCACTCGAAGGCGTTTGGTGGGTGGTCATGAACGATCCATCACCCAAGGAAATTTTGAAGAGGTTCTTAAATATCTAAAGGCCCATCGAAAGGTTCGAGATGTCCTACTTTCGGGAGGCGATCCGCTCCTTCTGGAGAACGAGAGATTAGAGGAGATTCTGAGCCGATTGAGGGCACTTCCGCATATTGAGCTTCTCCGAATTGGGACAAGGGTTCCAGTGACCCTTCCTCAGAGGATCACTGGAGGCCTTGTGAGGATGTTAAAAAAGTATCACCCTTTGATGATCTCCATCCATTTCTCCCATCCTAAGGAGATCACGGATGCGGTGAGGAAGGCATGCAATGACTTGGCCGATGGAGGTTTCCCTCTGGGTAGCCAGACCGTTCTCCTTAAAGGGATCAACGATAAGCCCACCATTATGAAACGGCTTGTCCAAGAGCTGCTAAAGATTCGAGTTCGCCCCTATTATATCTATCAATGCGATCTGGCAATGGGCACGGAACATTTCAGAACCTCCATTGCCACCGGAATTCAGATCATCGAGAAATTGCGGGGACATACCACTGGCTATGCGGTTCCCACCTATGTGGTCGACGCTCCTGGTGGGGGTGGGAAGATACCGGTCGAGCCCGTTTATGTGATTTCGAGGGGGAAGGGGAAGGTCGTTTTGAGAAATTATGAAGGTAAGATGTTCGAGTACCCGGAGCCAAATATCATCGAGTTCAAAAAGGTGAAGGCCGCAGGAGAAGAGAAGGTGGCCTCAAGGAAGGTGACGGCATAAACCTCAACCTTATTCATAACCACTCATTCAATCTGTTGTAAGGGGATCCTTCAGAGGTGAATGGGATTCGTTGCAAACCCTATAGATAAATTTTTTGAGATCGTATTAGGTGGGGGTATAGGAAGAGGGTAGAGGAGGTAAAGGTCATGTGGAAGGTAGCTATTTTATATAATCTCTTTGAACGCATCTCAAAAGGAGAGGAGAAAGACCTCCTGGCCGAGAAGGCGATTCGGGAAGAGATTGAGGCAGTTCAAGAGGCCGTCCATTCGATGGGACATCGATGTTTTGTCATCGCCATTCACGATGAGGTCGACCCAGTGATCCATTGGTTAAAAGAGATTCGTCCAGATGTGGTCTTTAATCTATGTGAAAGCGTTTATGGGAACAGTTGCTGGGAAATGAATATCCCTGCCCTTTTAGACCTTCTTCGAATCCCTTATACGGGATCCCCTCCCCTTACCTTAGGGTTATGCCAAGACAAAGGGAAAGTTAAGGACATCCTCCAGTCTCAGGGGATTCTTACCCCCCGATACAAAATATTTGATCGGGGGGTCAATTCCATTAAAGGGAATGTCTTTCCCATTATCGTTAAACCCCTCCATGAAGATGGGAGTTTAGGAATTTCCAAAGAGAGCGTCGTCTTTGATGACGAATCCTTGAGCAAACAGATTCAATATGTCATTGAAAAGTATCACCAACCTGCATTGGTAGAGGAATATATTGATGGGAGAGAACTGAACGTTGGGTTGATGGAGACCAATGGAAAGGTGGAGATTCTTCCTATTTCTGAAATTGATTATAGTGAATTCCCAGAAGGGGTTCCTAAGATATGCGGTTATGAAGCCAAATGGATTCCTGAAAGCCTTGAGTATCAAAAATCGAAGCCCATCTGCCCTGCTCCATTAGAATGGGTAATGAAGAAAAGGGTGGAGCATATTGCCCTAAAGGCCTATAAACTCTTTGAATGTCGTGACTATGCCAGGGTGGATATAAGAATTGATAGAGATGGGAAGATATATGTCCTGGAGGTCAATCCCAATCCTGATATCTCTCCTCAATCCGGAATGGCAAGGGCAATAAAGGCTCATGGGATGACCTATGAGGAGTTTGTAAGGGTTCTGCTCGAAAGGGCCATCCAAAGAAGAAACGGGATGTAAGACATTCTCCCCGCCACTTTAAACTTTGTTAGAGAATGATGGCCCCTCCCAAGATCATATTGAAAGAAGGTAAAGAAAAACCATTGTTACGAGGGCACCCTTGGGTCTTTTCAGGGGCGGTAGCAAAGGTGGAGGGAGAGATTTCTCCTGGTGAAGTAGGAGAGGTTTATTCCAGTTCTGGAGAATTCTTAGGGATGGGGCACCTCAATCCCCATTCCCAAATCATCTTTCGTCTTTTAAGTAAGAAGAAGGAATCACTGGGAGTTGATTTTTTCAAGGAGAAGATATCTCAAGCAACTTTTTTAAGGGAGAAAGGATTGAGGGGAAAAACAGATGCTTTTCGGCTGGTCAATGGGGAAGGAGATTTCTTGCCCGGGTTGGTGATCGACCGATATGGAGAGGTTCTGGTTCTCCAATGTTTAACCGCTGGGATGGACCGATTAAAGGGGTTACTCGTTGAGTTGCTGGGAAGGGAATTCCGGGCCAAATCCATTTATGAGAGAAGTGATCTATCCACGAGGCAAGAAGAAGGACTGCCTGAAACATGCGGTACTCTCTATGGAGAGGAGATGGGGGGTCGTTTGGAGATAAACGAGTATGGTTGCCAATTCAAGGTGGATGTAAAACGAGGGCAAAAAACAGGGTTCTATCTCGATCAAAGGGAGAATCGGTTTCTCCTCCAGCAAATATCAGAAGGAAAGAGGGTGTTAGATTGTTTCTCCTATAGCGGAGCCTTCTCCATCCATGCTGGATTAGGAGGAGCCAATGAGATCACCCTGATTGATTCCTCTGCTGAAGTCTTGGAATTGGCGGAAGAGCACTTTGAGTTAAACCATTTGAAGAAGGTCAAAAAGGAATTGATTCGAGGGGATGCTTTTGAGGTGTTAAGGAACCTCAAAGAGAAATACGATCTCATCATCCTTGACCCTCCTCCCTTTGCTAAGAAGAAGGGGCATCTGCCTGGCGCTTCAAGAGGCTATAAGGATCTCAATCTACAGGCATTCCGTCTCTTAAAAAAGGAAGGCTTGCTCTTCACCTTTTCCTGTTCCCACTATATGAACTGGGACCTCTTTCAGAAGGTGATCTTCTCCGCAGCTTTAGACTCGGGAAAGAAAGTTCAAGTTCTGGGCCGATTGGGGCATCCAATCGATCATCCCTTTAATCTCTCCCACCCCGAAGGAGAGTATCTCAGAGGAATGGTTTTAAGAGTGTTATGACTTGATACTTCTCTGTGGTCGAAAATTCAGCCCCCCCTAACTCCTTGACCCTTCTATAAGATTCGGTTAATATTTGTTTTAATTTTAATCTTATCCCTTTTTACAATTCAATCCTTATTGGGACGTTGATGGACGAATCAAAAATAGCGATCGATTTATTAGGGGACTGGAAGAGGACGGATTACTGCGGAGAGCTTGGTCGAAAGGATGTAGGACGCGAAGTGACACTGATGGGTTGGGTGCAACGGAGAAGGGACCTTGGAGGGCTCATCTTTGTTGAACTGAGAGACCGTCAGGGGATTGTCCAGGTGGTTTTCAATCCTGAGATCAGCCCCGAGGCCCATGAGAAGGTTCAGTCCATTCGAAACGAATATGTACTGGGGGTAAAAGGGAAGGTCGTCCAGAGGCCAGAGGGGACATTTAATCCTAAGTTAACCACAGGGGAGATTGAAGTCCTTGCCCAGGGATTGAAGATTCTCAATCATTCACGCACTCCTCCATTCCCCATTGAAGATGAGGAGGAGGTGGCCGAAACTACCCGACTCAAATACCGATATCTGGATCTGAGAAGACCGAAACTTCAACGCAATCTCATCTTGAGACACCAAATGGCTAAAGAGGTACGGAACTATTTTGATCAGCATGGTTTTTTAGAGATAGAGACCCCTATGCTCACCAAGAGTACTCCAGAGGGGGCAAGGGATTTTCTCGTTCCAAGTCGATTGGATCCAGGTCATTTTTATGCCCTGCCTCAGTCTCCTCAACTCTTTAAACAGATTTTGATGATCTCTGGATTCGATCGATATTTTCAAATTGTTCGGTGCTTTCGAGATGAGGATCTCCGCTCCGACCGACAGCCTGAGTTCACTCAGATTGATGTGGAGATGTCCTTTGTTAAAGTTGAAGATATCCAGAGGATGATGGAAGGGCTGATGGTTCACCTCTTTAAAAAGGTGTTAGAGATCGAATTGGAAACTCCCTTTCCTATCCTCACCTACGATGAGGCGATGGATAGGTATGGGGTTGATAAACCTGATATCCGATTTGGAATGGAATTGAGGGATGTCTCAATGGAATGGAGAAATTCTTCCTTCCCACTTTTTAGAGAGACATTGGAAAAAGGGGGGATTATCAAGGGTATTAATGTTAAGGGAGGCAGTGTCTTTTCACGAAAGGAGATTGAGGACCTGACACATTTTGTCTATGATTATGGGGCCAAAGGTTTAATCTCGGCAAAGGTAGGGGGCAATTTGTGGCAGTCCTCTATCCAGAAGTTTGTGACCGAAGAAGAGAGAAAAGCGATTGAGAAAAAAATGGGTGCAGGGGAAGGCGACCTTCTCATTTTTATTGCAGGTTCAGGGAAAGTGGTCAATCAGGCCTTGGCAAACCTCAGGCTCCATCTCGGTAGAAAGATGGGACTCATTAAGGGAGATCAGTACCGATTTGTCTGGATTCTTGATTTCCCTCTCTTGGAGTATGACGAAACAGAGAAACGATATGTTGCGGTCCATCATCCCTTTACTGCCCCAAGAGATGAGGATATTCCTAAATTGAGGGATCACCCCGAGCAGGTGAGGGCAAAGGCTTATGATTTAGTGCTGAACGGTTTAGAGATCGGTGGGGGAAGCATCCGAAATCATTTAAAAGAGGTTCAATCCCTCCTCTTTGAAAAATTGGGAATGGGGCAAGAGGAGGCCCAAGAGAGGTTTGGATTCCTCTTAGAAGCCCTTGAATATGGCACACCTCCTCATGGTGGGATTGCCTTTGGGTTCGACCGGCTGGTCATGATCATCAGCCATTCAGAATCAATCCGAGAGGTCATCGCTTTTCCTAAAACCCAGAAAGGTTCTTGTCTTATGACGGATGCTCCGTCCCGGGTGGACCCAAAGCAATTGGACGAATTATTTCTTAAATTAAAAATATGACGAATTCCTCCCGGGTGAGGGAGGGTGGAAGAAAGAGGGGAGAAGAAATGACAGTCACACGGAAGAAAAAAGGTATTCAGGGAAAATCAGTCACTGGACAATATCCGCTCTTAGATGTTCAAGAACCCAATCTTTACCGACATATCTTTCCTTATGAAGAAGTCTGTCGGGTAGAATTCGATAACCGATTTGTCTTCATCGATCCGCCTGAAGAGATCTTTATTACGGATACCACTTTCAGAGACGGACAGCAAGCGAGGCCTCCCTATACCGTAGAACAGATTGTAGACCTCTTCGATATGCTCCATAAATTAGGAGGGGCCAATGGAGTGATTCGGCAGTGTGAGTTCTTTCTTTACAGTGAGAAGGATAAAAAGGCTGTGGAGAGATGTTTGGAGCGAAGCTATCGTTACCCGGAAATAACGGGTTGGATCAGGGCTCAGAAAGAGGATTTTAAACTGGTCAAGGAGATGGGATTGAAGGAAACAGGGATCCTTACCTCTGTCTCAGATTATCATATCTTTTTAAAACTGAAAAAGAACAGAAGGGTTGTTTTAAGAGAATACCTTTCAATTGTCTCCTCAGCATTGGATTTAGGAATCATCCCCCGATGTCATTTTGAGGACATCACCCGGGCTGATATTTATGGATTCTGTGTTCCTTTTGCCCAGGACCTCATGCGACTCTCTGAGGAGGCAAAACTCCCTGTAAAAATTAGACTTTGTGATACCTTGGGGTTTGGGGTCACGTATCCAGGCGCTGCCCTTCCCCGATGTGTTCCTAAGATCATTCGGGCTATGATCGATGATGCAGGAGTCCCCTCAGAATACCTCGAATGGCACGGTCATAATGACTTCTATAAAGGTTTGATAAATGCGACCACGGCCTGGCTTTATGGGTGCGCCTCAGCCAATGGGACTCTATTGGGCTTTGGGGAACGAACAGGGAATGCACCCATTGAAGGCCTGATCATCGAATATATTAGTCTCATGGGCCACAACAATGGGATCGATACCACCGTCATCACAGACATCCGAAACTATTTTGAGCGGGTTATGGGCATTCCCATTCCTCCCAATATGCCTTTTGTTGGGGCTAGTTTCAATGCGACCAGTGCAGGCATTCATGCAGATGGGATATTAAAGAATGAGGAGATCTACAATATCTTTAATACCACTAAAATTCTTAATCGTCCCATCTCTATCTCTGTCAATGATAAATCAGGACTGGCAGGGATTGCCCAGTGGATTAATTCCCATTTTGCCTTAACCGGAAAAGACCGAGTCGAAAAGACCCATCCAGGCGTGGCAAAGATCAATCGATGGGTGATGAAACAGTATGAAGAGGGAAGAACAACTGCCATCTCAGATCAGGAGATGGAAAAGGTGACTCGAAAGTATCTCCCTGAAATCTTTGTTTCTGAGTTTGATATCCTGAAGGCAAAGGCTCATGAGATGGCAGCCCATCTCATCGAACGGGTGATTGAAGAAACCGGGATGAAATCGATGGATCCGGCCCAGATCGAGCCCATCTTACAGAATCTGGTGGATCAACATCCTTATATTCAGTTCGCCTATGTAGTCAACATCCATGGCACAAAAATTACACGGAATATCTGTCAGGCAGTGGATCAAGCCAAGTATGAAAATGTCGGGGTAGGGGAGACCTATTCAAACCGTCCCTGGTTCATTGAACCTCTGAAAGATGGAAAGATTCATGTCACTGACCTCTACTCCTCAAAGATCACAGGTGCCCTATGCATCACAGTATCGGGTCCAATCCGAAATGAGACAGGAGAGATTCGAGGAATCTTAGGGTTGGATATTCGATTTGAGGATCTGACCAAGAGCGAGGAGGAATAAGAGGGGCTGAAGACGAGGGATGATCTTAGCGGAAACTTTAAAAAAGGCCATCAAGTTTTTCCCACAAAAAGAGGCCATCCGTTGCGGAGAGAAGAGATGGACCTATCAAGCATTTTACGATCGCATCAATCGGCTCTCCCATTGTTTGAAAGGTCTCGGGATAAGGAAGGAAGATAAGGTTGCCCTCCTTTTACCAAATTGCCACTGTTTTTTAGAAGCCTATTATGGGATTGCCCAAATTGGGGCCATTTCAGTGCCTATTAATTATCGCCTCTCTCCTCAGGAGATCGCCTTCATCTTTCAAGACTCAGAATCCAAGGTAGTGATCGCCGACCCAGTCTTTTGGAAACAGATCGATCCCATTCGGGGAGAAGTGGTAGGGATTCAGAAAGTCCTCTGGACAGGGGAAGAGATGATTTATGGAGAGGGAAATGACCTAAGTTACGAAAAGGCATTAGGGGAGTCAGAGTCTAAAGAACTTTCCCTTCCTCCTTTAACAGGGGAAGATATTGCCCAGATTTATTATACCAGTGGAACGACAGGCCGTCCAAAAGGGGTGATGCTTTCCCATAAGAATGTCTATACGCATGCCCTTGGAACGATCGCAGAGATTCAACTGACAGACAGAGATGTGTGGATTCATGTCGCCCCACTTTTCCATCTTGCGGATGCCTGGGCTACCTGGGCGATCACTTGGGTAGGTGGAACCCATGTATTGGTCCGAGAGTTTGATCCAAAAGTTGTTTTAGAAACCATTGAGCGTGAGAAGGTCACCCTGACCAACCTTATCCCCACCATGCTGAACCTGATGGTCAATCACCCGGAAGTAGGAAGATTTGATTACAGTAGTTTAAGAGTACTTTTGAGTGGAGGAGCGCCCATTGCTCCTGAAGTGGTCCGAAAGATTGTAGAGACATTTAAGTGTGATTATATCCAGACTTATGGAATGACCGAAACAAGTCCATACCTTACACTTTCCATTCTAAAGGACCATTTAAAGAGATTGCCCTACGAAGATCAACTCCGGTTCAAATCAAAGACCGGAAGAGAATTTATTTGTGTTGAACTCAAGGTGGTCAATGATCAAGGCGAGGAGATTAAAAGGGATGAGAAGGAGGTTGGGGAGATCATCGTCAAAGGGGATATTGTGACGAAGGGATATTGGAAACTTCCCGAGGAGACAGAAAAGTCGATTAAAGAGGGTTGGCTCTACACAGGTGATATGGCGGTGATGGATGAAGAGGGGTATGTCACCATCGTTGATCGGAAAAAGGATATGATTCTTACAGGAGGAGAGAATGTCTATTCGACAGAAGTAGAGAATGTCCTTTATATGCATCCTTCCATCCTCGAATGTGCAGTGATTGGGGTTCCTGACCCCAAATGGGGTGAAGCCGTAAAAGGGATTGTAGTGCTGAAACCAGGGCAGAGCGTAACTGCTGAGGAGATTATTCAATTCTGTAAAGAGAGGATGGCCCACTATAAGGCCCCTAAATCGATCGATTTTATTGACGCCCTTCCAAGAACAGGTTCTGGAAAGATTCATAAAAAGGGATTAAGAGATAAGTATTGGGAGGGCTATGAGAAGAAAGTCCATTAATCCTACTCCTTCCTCCATAGTAATTTAAAGATGAGAAGTCACCCCTTCTGAACTGACTTCATTTTGAGAGCTCTAAGAAAGTCCTTTTTTATAGGGAGGGGAAGGTTCAAAACTCTTCGGATGCAGACATAGATCTTTTTAATTTACTAATAATTAAATGATTGAATATTCTTAGTAAGGTAAGCCATTATAACTTACCGAACATCGGTAAGGGACAAGCCCTTACCTACAGATATATATTTTTTTCTTGACATGGAATTGAGTAAATGTTAGCGTGAACACAAAAAATTTTAGGAAAAGTTTATATTATAGAATATATTGATTTTATTAGAAATTTTTAAATTAATTGATTTTTTAATAATTTTGTGTTAACGTTAACGCAATGGAATGAAAATGAAGATTACAATAAAAGATATTGCCCGAATCGCTAAGGTTTCTCATACTACGGTCTCCAGGGCACTGAATAATAAGTCAAGAATCCACCCCCAGACAAAAGAGAAAATCCTTTCCATAGCAAGAGAGTTGAACTACCAACCCAATTTTTTTGCTCGAAGTTTGGTGACGAAACGAACCAAGATATTGGGGTTGGTCATTACTACCATTGCTAATCCATTTTATACAGAACTTGCACAAGGAATCGAAACCACAGCAAGAAGCCTGGGTTATAATATCATCCTCTGCAGTACCGACTATGAACTTTCAAACGAAAAACAGAATATCGATATGTTGCGAAGCAAAGGAGTGGATGGGATTATTTTTACTTCTGCCCATATCGGGGACCCTAATATTATTGAATTGGCAGAAGAGGGATTTCCCATGATATTGGTCAATCGTAGAACTTATCACCCAACAGTAAGGGAGAAGGTAGATTATGTGGGCGTGGATAATATTTTTGGGGGTTTTTTAGCGGTTGAACATTTGATCAGACTCGGGCACGAACGGATTGGAATTATTGGTGGATCATCAGAGTCCTCTGTAGGGTTTGAACGTCTGGAGGGTGGGAAAAAGGCGCTGGAAACTTATGGTTTAGAAGCAAGGGAAGATTATTTTTTAGAGGGTGATTTTTTAAAGGAGTCCGGCTATCAAGGAGGAAAAAGATTTCTAAGAATGGACAAACCGCCAACAGCCATTTTTGCCACCAACGATTACATGGCACTGGGAACTTATCAGGCCATTGTAGAAGAGGGAGTAAGGATTCCTGAAGAGATCGCATTGGTTGGATTTAATGATATTGAATTTACATCGATGAGGGGAATTGACCTTACAACGGTTGGCCAAAAGAAGTATGAGATGGGCGCTTTGGCCGTAAAGAAATTGGTGGAAAGGATTAAGGGAGAGGGGACAGAATCTTCCAAAGAAGTTATTTTAGAGCCTGAATTGATCATTCGAAGGACATGTGGATTCCATTTGAAAGGGTATCAGATCGAACCTAAAGGTGACCGTCCAACCTCTATCGTCCATCGTCTAAGGTATGAGGAGGGGATTTTATGAGAAGAAATAAAATTTCTATTATTGGTGCAGGATTTGTTGGCGCGACCGCAGCCCATTGGGCAGCAGAAAAAGAATTGGGAGATGTGGTGCTCGTAGATATTATTGAAGGGTTACCCCAGGGAAAAGCGCTCGATCTCTTCCAGGCAGGCCCCATTGAGGGTTTCGATGCCAGAGTGATTGGGACCAATGGATATGAAGAGACAAAGGATTCTGATGTGGTAATCATTACCTCAGGAGTTCCGCGAAAGCCTGGGATGAGTAGAGAGGATTTGTTAGAGATCAACAAGAAGATTATTGAATCGGTGGTTAAAGAGGTGGTAGAAAAATCTCCTGGGGCCATTCTCATCATAGTAACCAATCCCCTGGATACGATGACCTATCTCGCTTTTCGAAAAAGTGGGTTCCCCAAACAGAGGGTGATGGGGATGGCAGGAATTCTGGATACCGCACGGTTCAAGGCATTCATTGCAATGGAGCTGGGCGTTTCGGTAGAGGATATTCAAGCCCTTCTCTTAGGAGGCCATGGGGATGAAATGGTTCCACTTCCTCGCTACACCACCATCAGCGGAATTCCCCTTTCACAGTTGCTTCCCAAAGAGACCATTGATCGCCTGGTGGATCGGACCCGAAAGGGTGGAGGAGAGATTGTCAACCTTCTAAAGACAGGGAGCGCCTTCTATGCACCTTCGGCCGCAGCGGTTCAGATGACAGAGGCTATTCTCAAGGATAAGAAGAGAATTCTCCCCTGTTGTGTCTACCTTGAGGGAGAATATGGGTTGAAGGATATCTGCTTTGGCGTTCCCATCAAGTTGGGAGCAGGAGGGGTGGAGTCCATCATTGAACTTCCATTGACCGAAGAAGAGAAAGCACGGGTTGCCAAATCTGCAGAGAGTGTGAAAAAGAGCATTTCGGAGTTGAAGTTATAAAAAAACGTGGTTCGTGTCCGTTTTACGGTCTCGTGACACGGTCACGGACACGCAATAGCGGAGAACAGATGCGAGAGGTTGATGTAGCGTTAATCACTGAGACGGTAAAGGAACTTTGCATCTCGGCTAACACCGATCTCGGAGAAGATGTAATCGAAGCCATTGAACAGGCGATTGAAAAGGAGGAATCCCCCTTAGGGATTGATATATTAAACGAGTTAAAGGAGAACGCTCAAATTGCAAGGGAAGAGAAAGTTCCAATCTGTCAGGACACAGGCTTTGCAGTTGTATTTGTCGAACTGGGACAAGATGTCCATTTAGTAGGAGGTGACCTCAGCGAGGCTATCCATGAAGGGGTTCGCCAGGGATACCGAGAAGGCTATCTGAGAAAATCTCTCTGCCATCCCTTTACCAGGGCCAACACTGGGGATAATACCCCTGCAATCATTCATACCGAGATAGTCCCGGGAGATAAAATCAAAATTGTTGTCGCACCCAAGGGGGGTGGGAGTGAAAATATGAGTAGGGTAACCATGCTCACCCCCTCGGAGGGAGTCGAAGGGGTTAAAAGATATATCGTTCAAAGGGTGAAGGAGTCGGGATCTAATCCTTGTCCTCCAACTATTGTAGGAGTTGGGATTGGTGGAACCTTAGAAAAAGCAGCCTTCCTGGCAAAGAAAAGTTTACTTAGACCCCTTGGAAGCAAGAATCCAGATCCCGAACTCATGAAGTTAGAACAGGAGATACTCTCTGAGATCAATAAACTTGGCATTGGACCACAAGGATTGGGCGGAAGGACGACGTCATTGGCGGTTCATATTCTCATGATGCCATGCCATATCGCTAGCCTCCCCCTTGCGGTCAATATCCAGTGCCATGCACAGAGGCATAAAGAAGCCATTATTTAAAAACGTGTCCGGCTTTAGTGTCACGTGTCCGAGATTGAGAGGAAGGAAAAAGATACGAGAAACAGTCACGAATGACGGACACGGACACGAGGGATCTATGAAGCAACCCATTCGATTGAAGCCACCTCTCAGTGATGAAGATGTTGAACGATTAAAAATCGGAGACCGGGTTCTTATCAGCGGGATCATCTATACCGGAAGAGATGCTGCCCATAAGAGACTGTTCGATTTGTTAAAAGAGGGAAAAGAACTTCCTTTTGATCTCAAAGGTCAGATCCTCTATTATGTTGGGCCCACACCTGCCAAGCCAGGACAGGTCTTTGGCTCAGCCGGTCCAACTACCAGTTATCGGATGGATGCTTACTCCCCTGCTTTAATTGAGAAAGGATTGAAAGGAATGATCGGCAAGGGGATGCGATCTGACGCTGTCAAAGAGGCGATGAAAAGGTATAAGGCAGTCTACTTTGCAGCAACTGGAGGGGCAGGTGCCCTTTTAGCCAAGCGGGTGAAGAAAGCTGAAGTAGTGGCTTATGAAGATTTGGGACCAGAAGCGATTCGTCGGTTAGAGGTCGAAGACCTTCCAGTGATTGTTATCAATGATGTCCATGGAAATGACCTTTATATAGAGGGAGAAAAAAAATATCGCACCTCCCCTCAGTCCCCTCCTTACCCAGGAGGGGACTAAAGGGATTAAGGGCCCATCACATGACAAAAATATATAACAGATCACTCGAATAAAGACGTTTACGAAAATTTAGATGAAGTTTTGGCAATGATCAAGGATTGGATTCAAAAGAAATCTGAAAAATCATAAGGACTGAAATATGGAGAAAATAAATCCTGGTTCTCTAAAGGCATGGGTAATGCTACCTCGCTTTCACTTCATACCTCTCACCGTCATTTTAGTCTCCTTAGGGACAGCCATTGCGGCCTATGAAGGATACTTCCATTTTGGTCATTTTATCCTTGCGATGATTGGCTCCATTCTCGTTCACATGACCGTCAATGTGATCAATGACTATTACGATTATGTGGATGGGATCGATTTAAATACCCAGAGGACCCCTTTTAGTGGAGGCAGTGGTGTTCTTCCAGGAGGATTCCTCAACCCCAAACAGGCTTTCTGGTTTGCCACAGTCTGTTTATGGATTGCCATGGTCATTGGCATCTATTTTGTCCTAACAAAAGGTTGGCTCCTTTTCCCACTGCTTCTTGTGGCTGGATTTTCTGCCTATTTCTACAATGTCTATATTGCCAAATGGATGATGGGAGAACTCTTTGCAGGGCTTAATTTCGGCCCATTGATTGTATTAGGATCATATTTTGTCCAAACAGGAAGATATAGTTGGGAAACTTTGTTTGCCTCCATTGCGCCAGGTCTTCTGACCTCAAATCTTCTATTCTTGAATGAATTTCCGGACCGAGAGGCAGATCTCAAGGGGGGAAGGAGACATTTGGTCATCGCCCTGGGTAAGGAGAAGGCTCGATATGTTTTCATGCTCATCCTCCTGGCCTCCTATCTTTTTATTGTCCTCGGAGTGGTTACCAAGATCATGCCTCTTTTAACCCTTATAGGGTTAGGAACAGTTCTCTTTGGATGGAAGGCGATCAAAGGGGCCTTTACCTACTATAATGATACCTATCGGCTTATTCCCGCATTGGGAATGAATGTGATCACCATTTTGGGGACTCAAGCCCTTTTGACCCTCGGCTATGTGGTTGCCCTATGGATGAAACCTTAGAGAGGCGGAAAAGCGATGAAGATCGAACTGACGAGACATAAGGTTCACAGTGAATTGGCAAAGAAGGTAGAACTGATCAGTGGACAGAACCTCTTCGCCTGTTACCAATGTGGGAATTGCACCGCAGGTTGTCCAGTAGCCTTTGCTATGGAGATCGGTCCCCACGAAGTCATCCGATATACCCTCCTCGGTTTGGAAGAAGAGGTTCTCCATGTCAATACGTTTTGGCTTTGCGCTTCCTGTCTTCAGTGTACATCGAGATGCCCCAAAGGAATTGATATTGCAAGGGTAATGGATGCCTTGAGAATGGTGGTCTTGAGAAAGAAGGAAAGGAAGGATTACATTCAGATTTCTCAATTATCAGAGGATTTCTTGGAAAGGGTTCCACAGATTGCTTTTATCAGCGGGTTCAGAAAGTTTTTATCCTAAACCAATCCCCAACTCAAAAGATGATACGGGTCTGGGGTTTGGGGTGTTGACCTTTGAGTTTGTTTAGAGTTTACCTACCTGCCGGTAGGCAGGGAGTTTCGAGTTTAGGATTTAAATTCTCTGTTTCAGATTGATCCCTTTGGGAAGATTTGGCCGGTAATCGTATTTCGTATTTTAGGAGTTCTTATGGAATATCTCTATTTTCCTGGATGTACCCTCTATACAAAGGCAAAAAACTTTGACCAGACTGCACGGACCTGTTCCCTTCTTCTCGGTTTTGAACTGAAGGAGTTAAGGACCTGGACCTGTTGTGGAGCAGCCTTTCCATTGGCTACTGATAACCTCATGGCTCTTCTCCCACCCTCCAGGATTCTGGCCACAGCAAGGGAGGAGGGAACCACTCTGACCACTCTCTGTGCAGTTTGCTTTAATGTGCTCAAGAGAACGAACCGGCTATTGAGAGAAGATGTTGAGAAGAGGGAAAAGATCAACAACTTTATCGAAAAGGACTATCGGGGAGATCTTCGAGTGGTGCACTTTTTGGAGATCCTAAAGAACGATATTGGATTTTCTCAACTTAAAGAGAAAGTAAAAAAACCCTTAGAAAAGGTCAAGGCAGCGACCTATTATGGATGTATGCTTCTAAGACCTGTTGAGGAGATGGAGTTTGACGATAAAGAGAGACCCCATCTCTTTGAGGATCTTTTGGAGGCGTTGGGGATAATTCCCATTGATTTCCCTTATAAGATTGAATGCTGTGGGTCTTTCCAATCTGTAGGTTCCCCAGAGGTGGCCACAGAATGTTCGTATAAAATCTTAACCTCTGCCATTCGAAACGGCGCAGAAATAGTCGTCTCCACTTGTCCAATGTGTACCTTCAACATCGATCACAAACAGGCTGATATTCAGAAGAAATATTTAGATTATCGATCCATCCCTGTCTTCTATTTTACCCAACTGCTTGGGTTAGCCATGGGGTTGGATTATCGGACATTGGGATTTGAACAGAACTTTATTGATCCTTTGCCCTATTTAAGGTCGAAGGGTTTGGTTTAGAGAGAGTGGGGCATGGGTATCTCCTCGAATGGATTTATTAAGAGAGCCATGGTCATTGGTGGAGGGATTGCAGGAATTTCTGCCTCCATTGATTTGGGAAATGCGGGATACGATGTCATCCTGGTTGAGAAACTTCCTTCCATTGGTGGGCGGATGCTCCAACTCTCAGAGACCTTTCCTACCCTGGATTGTGCCCAGTGCACGCTTACCCCTAAAACCGTTGAAACCGGTCAACACCCCCATATTCAACTTTTGACTTTCTCTGAAGTCGAGAGTGTCAAGGGCCAGGTCGGTGACTTCACGGTGAAGATTCGAAGGAAAGCAAGTTATGTGGATTGGGGAAAATGTACAGGGTGTGGTCTCTGTCAGGAGAAGTGTCCCTCCAAGAACCCTTCTGAGTTTGATCGTGGCATGGGATTGGGAAAGGCCATTTATACCCTCTCGCCCCAAGCGGTTCCCAATAAGCCTGTCATCAACCCTTCCCACTGCCGTTATTTCAGAGAGGGGAAATGCAGAGTTTGTGAGAAGGTATGTCCGGTCAAGGCCATTGATTATGAACAGAAGGATTGGTTTATCGAGGAGAGGGTTGGAGCCATCATCGTTGCAGTGGGTTTTGATTTGATACCCTTAAACAGATTTGGAGAATATGGATATGGTACTGTTCCAAATGTGATCGATGGTCTTGCATTTGAAAGGCTCAATTCAGCCTCCGGTCCCACCAATGGTGAGATCCGAAGACCCTCTGACGGAAGGGTTCCAAAAGAAGTGGTATTCATTCAATGCACAGGCTCAAGGGATCCTGAACGTTATATGCCTTATTGTTCCAGGGTTTGTTGTATGTATACGGCCAAACACGCCCGACTCTACAAGCACAAAGTTCCCGATGGCCAGGCTTATATTTTCTATATGGATATTCGATCCACCGGGAAGGGATATGAGGAGTTCATCCAGCAGAGTATGGAAGAAGGGGGGATTCTCTATTTGAGGGGAAGGGTTTCGCGACTCTTTCAGGAGGGAGAGAGGATATGGGTTTGGGGGGTGGATACCTTAACCGGGAAAAAATTGGAAGTGCCTGCTGAAATGGTGGTTTTGGCCACGGCGATGACCCCTCAGAAGGAGGCCAAAGAACTGGCGGGGAAGTTGGGAATTGAAGTAGATGGCTATGGTTTCTTAACAGAAGCAGAGAGAAAACTCAGACCTGTTGAAACCAATGTAGAAGGAATCTATCTTGCAGGTTGTGCTCAAGGGCCTAAAGATATTGCAGATACCGTCGCTCATGCGAATGCCGCTGCAAGTAAAGTCCAAGGGTTGTTTGCAAAACATTGATATCGTGACCCGTGACGGGTGAATCGTTTTTCGTAAGTTGATCTTTCTATGAATTGCGATTCACGAATCACGAACCACGAATAACGAATCACGAACCACGATGAAAAAAATGGGCGTTTTTATCTGTCATTGCGGAGTCAATATTGCTGGCACTATAGATGTCAAAAGGGTTGCCGAGGAGATAGGAAGGATTGAGGAGGTGGCCCACAGTATCGATTACATCTATATGTGTTCTGAGCCAGGCCAACAACTCATCCGGGAGGCCATTCAAAAAAAGGGGTTAGAGGGAGTGGTGGTGGCCTGTTGTTCGCCCAGCATGCATGAGAACACCTTTCGAAAGGCAGTGAAATCTGAAGGGATGAACCCCTATCTCTGTGAGATCGCAAATATTCGGGAACAATGTAGCTGGGTCCATCAAAAGGAGAAAGAAGAGGCAACCCAAAAGGCTAAAGAGATCATCCTGGCAACTCTGGAAAAGGTGAGGAGAAATGAGAAACTGCAAGCGGTTGCTATGAGCATTAGCCGAAGCGCTCTGGTGATCGGTGGGGGGATTGCAGGGATCACTGCCTCCCTTGATCTGGCAGAGGGAGGATATGATGTCATCCTATTAGAGAAAGAGCCTGCCTTGGGCGGGCACATGGCCCAGCTTTCCTGGACCTTTCCTGACCTTCGTCCAGCCTTTCCAAGCCTGATTGCAAAAGCCCAAGAAGTTGAGAACCATCCCAAGATCGATCTTTATTGTTATTCTGAACTGGAAGAGGTGAAGGGGTTTGTCGGAAATTTCGATTTAGTCATTCGAAGAAAGGCCACCTCTGTCGATTGGAAGAAATGCAACGGGTGCGGTCGTTGCGTTGAACGTTGCCCTGTAGAATTTGCATCACCCTTTGAGAGGGGCTTGGGGATGAGGAAGGCAATCGATTTTCACTACCCTCATAGCATTCCTCAAAAACCCACGATCCATCGCGACGCGTGTAACTATTTTCTTAATGGGAATTGTCGGAATTGTGAGGAAATCTGTCCTGAAAAGGCGATCGTTTTTGAACAGGAGGAGGAGAGGATTCAAAAGAAAGTGGGAGCCATTGTGGTCGCCACAGGCTATGATCTCTTTCCAAAGGACCAACTGGGTGAATATGGATATGGTGAGATTCCAGATGTGATCGATGGGCTTACCTTTGAACGGATGCTTTCTCCAGAGGGGCCTACCCGAGGGAAGATCCTCCGGCCTTCCGATGGGAAGATACCGAAAGAGATGGTCTTTATCCAATGTGTGGCCTCAAGAGATCCGGACCGCTATATGCCTTATTGTTCAAGAATCTGCTGTATGTATACCGCAAAGCAAGCCAAAATATATAAGGAGCAGGTTCCGGATGGGCAACCCTATATCTTCTTTATGGACATTCGTTCCGACTGCAAGGGCTATGAAGAATTTCTTCAAAAGGCCATTGAAGAGAAGGGTCTTCTTTACCTACGAGGTCGCGTCTCAAGGGTTTTTCAAGAGGATGGGAAGGTAAAAGTTTTGGGTGTGGATACGTTAACCGGAAGGATGGTGGAGGTAGCGTCAGATATGGTGGTATTGGCCACTGCAGTTATTCCAAGCAATGGGGTGAAAGAACTGGCTACCAAACTACGGGCTACTGTCGATCGTCATGGATTTTTAACCGAAGCCCACATTAAACTCTATCCTGTTGAGAGTTCAACGAAAGGAATCTATTTAGCGGGTTGCGGGCAAAGCCCTAAAGATATTTCCGATACGGTTTCTCAGGCGTTGGCCACCGCCAGTAAAATTCAGGCCTTGCTCTCTACGGACAAACTTCTTCAAGATCCCTTAATTGCATGGGTGGATGAGACCATTTGTAGTGGCTGTGGAATCTGTGTAGAGATTTGTCCCTATGAAGCCAGAGAGATTGATCCCCATCGAAGGATTTCAATGGTCCATGGCGCTCTCTGTCAAGGATGCGGGGCCTGCGTTTCCGCTTGCCCAAACTTTGCTTGTGAGTTAAGAAATAGTTCATCCACCCAGACGCTCAGGATGGTGGATACCTTTATATGAACACGTGACGCGTGCCCGTGGTTCGTGTCCGAAAGAAGCTTTGAAAATTGGCTCGATCTCAAGATTTACCAATGCGGTCACGTGACACGAATAAGGTCTTAATGGAGGAATCAATGGAGACTCCTGTTAGCCGAGACAAGGTTACGCCTTCCTTTCTGGAAGAGGTCAAGAAGCGGAGCGGAGAAGACCCGAACCTTTGTTATCAGTGCCTCAAGTGCACAGCAGGCTGTCCTACTGCCCCCTATATGGATATCCGTCCCAACAATATCATTCGGATGATCCAGATGGGAATGAAGAGGGAAGTGTTGGGAAGTCGTGCCATCTGGCTTTGTGTGTCTTGCGAAACCTGCGGGACGAGATGTCCGAATGAGATCGACATTGGGGTCCTCATGGATACCTTAAGGGAGATGGCTATTGAAGAGGGGATACCTGCCCAGGAGAAGAATATTTTTCTTCTCCACGAGGCATTTGTTCAGAGCATCCGGAGGGGAGGGAGGGTTCATGAGGCCACGATGCTCATCGATTATAAACTGAGAAGTAAAGATTTCATGACCGATTTAATGCCAGGACTGAAACTTTTTTTGAAGGGGAAAATTCCTTTGTTCCCCAGTTTTATTAAGGGACGGGATGAGCTTCAAAGAATATTCGAGAAATGTACTAAAGAGAAGTGAAAATGCCCAAATTGAAAGATCAAAGGGAATATCAAAACTTAAAGTCTAAATGCTTGACCGTCGGTCTTTCAATTGGATTTGGCCTTTGAACTTTGATATCTGGAATGGATTGGAGGAATCTAATGAAATTTTCTTATTTCCCGGGTTGCACGGACCACTCCACCTCCTATGAATATGGGCGCTCAACCCTATCTGTCCTTGAAGCATTGGGAGTGGAACTGGTTGAGATTGAGGATTGGAATTGTTGTGGGGCAGCGGCCACCCACAGCATCAACCATCTTCTTTCCCTATGCCTTCCTGCGCGAAACATCTCCAAGGCACAATCTGCTCAGGCAGGGCCTCTGGTCGTCCCCTGTGCGGGATGTTTCAATATGCTGAAAAGAACCGAGTATGTCTTTAGGAACGATGAGGCCAAGCGAAAGGAGATCGAGGAGATCGTTGGATTTACCTACCAGCCCTCGTTTGAGATTTTAGCCCTCATGGACGTCATCCTGAACAGAATAGGTTTGGAGAAAGTGAGGGAGAAGGTCAAGAGGCCTTTAACGAATTTAAAAACCGCTTGCTATTATGGATGCGCTTTGGTTCGTCATCCTAAGATTACCCATTTCGATGACCCTGAAAATCCCCAATCGATGGATCGTCTGATGAAGGCCATCGGTGCTGAGCCTGTGGAGTGGTCGTATAAGAATGAGTGTTGCGGAGCAGACTTGGCACTTACCCATGGCGATGTGGTAAAGAAATTGGTTGGGAGAATCGTAGGGATGTCCAAGGAAGCGGGGGCTCACTGCATCGTGACCTCCTGTGGCCTCTGCCAGGCCAATCTGGAGATGAGGCAGGATCTTGGTGTCCCCATTTTTTACTTCACAGAGTTGATGGGAGTGGCCTTTGAGGTGGCTGAGAGAGATCGATGGTGGAAGAAACATATCATCTCTCCAAAACCGCTATTAGAGGAGATGAGACTGGGATAGAGAATTCGTTTTTGAATTTTATTAGGGGTTTGTGTTTAAGGTTTAGCGTGTGATCAGATCAAGGGTAGGGGTAAAAGAATAGAGGGGAAAAATGGAGCAAGGGAAAACAAGAGGTGGCAGGGGTTCAGCATTGGTGATGGGAGCAGGGATTTCAGGAATGCAGTCTGCCCTTTTGCTGGCCGAGATGGGAATAAAGGTTTTCCTTCTGGAACAAGGACCAGCCATTGGAGGGTTTTTTCCTCTATTGGATAAGACCTTTCCGACTAACTCCTGCGGGGTCTGTTTTATGAGTCCGACCCCACCTGCCTTTTGTCCGATTTATGAATGTCATCTTCATGATAACATTGAACTCCTCCCTTATTCAGAGGTGATGGCAGTCCAGAAGAACGAAGGTGGGTTCGAGGTGTCCATCCTTCGTCGCCCTCGATTCGTAGATCCCAAAAGATGTACACTCTGCGAGGCCTGTATCAAGGTTTGTCCCGTAGAGGTGGAGAGGGAGTTCGGAGGTGGCCTTGAGAAACGTAAGGCGATCTATCTTCCCTTTCCTCAAGCGATTCCCCATAGTCTTCTCATCGATCCAAAGACCTGCATCCGTTGTGGAGAATGTGTAAGGGTCTGTAGCCCGGGGGCCATTGATCTCGATATGCAAGCAGAAGAGGAGAAGTTAGAGGTAGGAGCCATTATTTTGGGGTTTGGGTTTGAACCCTTCTGGGCGCAGAGAAAAGGAGAATATGGTTTCGGTCGATACACCAATGTTCTTACCAGCATTCAGTTTGAGAGGATGCTTTCTACCTCAAGTCCTACCAGAGGATTTCCCATTCGAATCTCGGATGGGAAAAAAATGAAACGGATCGCCTTTATCCAGTGCGTCGGATCAAGGGATCCCTCCTGCGGTCAGGATCACTGTTCGACGATTTGCTGTATGTATGCAACCAAACAAGCAATGATTGCAAAGGATCGTTGTCCGGGTCTTGAGGCCACTATCTTCTATATGGACATTCGACCCATGGGGAAGGATTATGAGCGCTATTATGAGAGGGCGAAAAGTGAATATGGAGTAAAGTATATCCGAAGCGCTATTTCTTCGATTAAAGAACTTCAGCAGACGAAAGATCTTTTGATCACCTATCTCAAAGAGGATGGGAATTTTGAAGAAAAGGAGTTTGACGCCGTCATCCTTTCCGTAGGCTTTACCCCCCCGGCCTCCGTCAGGGAAGTGGCCGAAAAAATGGGTCTTCGATTAAACCCTCAGGGGTTCTGTCAGACTGACGAATTTAGTCCTGCTCAGACTTCGGTGGAAGGAATTTTTGTGGGCGGAGCCTTCAGAAATCCAAGAGATATTCCAGAGACAGTAGTGGAAGGGTCAAGCGCGGCTGCAACGGCTGCCTCCTATCTCTCTCCCAATCGTCAACCTCCCCTTCCGAAAGAATATCCGGTAGAAGGAACCTTGGGGGAAGAGATTCCAAAGATAGGAGTCTTTCTCTGCCATTGTGGGGAAGAGTTGAAAAAGACCCTCTCCTTTTTCGACCTCCTTTTAGAGACAAAGTTGCTAAAGGAGGTAGTTCATGTGGAGGAGGTAGAGTGGGCCTGCTTTCCAGATGATCTCGATCTGATCAAAAGGCGAATGGGAGAACATGGTCTCAATCGGTTAGTGATAGCGGGTTGTTCCTTAAGAGAGATTCGAAAGGCCATGGAGGAGATGGCAAAGAAAATGGGGTTTAATCCCTACCTGATCGAATATGCCAACCTAAGGGAGCAGTGTGTTTTCGTCCATTCCAACCAACCCCAGCAGGCCACTGAGAAGGCGATGGCTCTCATCAAGATGGCAGTCGAGAGAGCCCGACAAATTCAACCCATTAAAAAACAAAGGCTCAAAGTTGTTCCAAAGGGATTGGTTGTTGGGGGAGGTCTTGCTGGGATGACTGCCTCCCTCCAATTGGCCCACCAGGGATATGAAGTCTACTTAGTCGAAAAAGAAGGGGAGTTAGGAGGGAACCTAAGAAACTCATTCTACACCTTAAAAGGGTCCAATCCCCAAGATCTCTTAAGTGACCTTGTTTCCCAAATCAGAAACCATCCCTCCATCCATCTCTTTTTAGAAGCAGAAGTGGTTGGGTTTGAGAAACAGAACGGTCATTATCGAACAAGGATTCGCCATCAGGGTGAGGAGAAGATTCTCGATCATGGTGCCTTAATCCTTGCCACAGGTGGAAGGGAAGTGAAGCCCAAAGGTTACCTCTATGGAGAGGATCAACGAGTCATCACCCAACGACAATTGGAGAGAATGATCCACCGAAAAGATGAAGGGTTAAAGTCGGTCCGATCTGTTGTAATGATCCAATGTGTGGGTTCGAGGGATGAGACCCACCCCTATTGCAGTCGAATCTGTTGTGCCCATGCTATCAAGAATGCACTTAAATTAAAAGAGTACTATCCCAATCTCAATATTTACATCCTTTATCGAGATGTAAGGACCTATGGGTTTTATGAAACCTATTATTACGAAGCTCGGAGAAAGGGGGTCTTATTCATTCGATACGATTTGCAAAATAAGCCAGAGGTGATCCAGAAGGATGGAAACATTCAGGTATCGCTGTGGGATCCTGCGATGGGGAGTCGGGTCTCCCTTCCTGCAGATTATGTAGTCCTGAGTACGGGAATTGAACCAAACGATCACGAAGAATTGGCCAAAATCTTCGATGTCGAACTTAATTTGGAGGGATTCTTCTTGGAGGCCAACCCCAAATCTGCCCCTCTTGATTCGGTGGATAGGGGAAAGTTCTTCTGTGGCCTCTGTCATTCCCCTAATTTTATTGAGGATGTGATCTCTCAAGGAAATGCCGTCGCCGCACGGGCCAGTGCCATTTTATCTAAAGAATCCATCGAGGAAAAACCTTATCTGGCCTATGTGATTAAGAGGCTCTGCTGTGGATGTGGCCTCTGCGTTACGGTTTGCCCCTATGGGGCAAGAGTCCTCAACGAAGAGGAAGGGAAGGCTGAGGTCATTGGGACACTCTGCCAGGGGTGTGGATCCTGTGTGGTGGCCTGTCGGAATGGAGCCTCCCAGCAACGAAACTTTGAGAAGCAATTGAATCTGGCTGTGATCAATGCAGCCATCGATTGATCAGAGAGTGGGAATTAGGAAGTGGGAGGCGGAAGAGATTTTGGATTACGGACACAAACCACGAGACACGGACACGTTATTTGAAGGAGGAAGTCATGGCTGAATTTGAACCGAGGATTGTGGCTTTTCTTTGTCATTGGTGTACCTATACTGGAGCGGATCTGGCTGGAACAACCCGTCAGCAATATCCACCCAACATCCGCATTATCCATCTGATGTGTTCAGGGGCGGTGGATTCCATTTATGTCCTAAAGGCTCTGATCGATGGGGCAGATGGGGTGCTGATCGGAGGTTGCCATCCAGGAGACTGCCATTACCAGACAGGAAATTATAAAGCCCGAAGAAGGGTGGCGATCCTCAAAGGAATCCTCAATGAGTTAGGGTTTACAGAGGATCGAATCTGGCTCAGGTGGATCAGTGCCAGTGAGGGAAAACTCTTCGCGGATACGGTGACAAAAATGGTTGAGGAGTTAAGGAAGTTGGGGCCCAATCCGATGAAACAACTCTGGAATGCGTAAAAATGAAAACCCTAAAACGTGAGTCGTGATTCGTGATTTGAAAAGAACAGAAAGAACCCTTTCTCCAACTCACGATTCACCTCTTACGAATCACACATCATGATATATGGATGAAAGGAGATTTTCAGAAGATGGCTAAAAAAGCGGTGATAAAAGTGGAGGGTGGAAGAACAGAGGAGGCCGTGCTTGGCCTTTTAAAATCCCTTTTAAAGGAAGAAATGGTGGAAGCGATTATGATCCCTAAACTCCTTCCTTCTCAAGACGGGTATGTTCAGACCTTAATAAGGGATCCGGAGAAAATGGATGAAGTGTGTATCCTTTCACCCACGATGCCGGTTCAATCGGCGAGAGTAGTTTCCAATCTCAGTATCAAAAATTTAGGGAAGAAAGTCGCTGTCGTATTGAAAGCGTGCGAGATAAGAGCGACGGTGGAGTTAGCGAAATTTCTCCAAGTCAAATTGGATCACCTCTACCTCATTGGGATCGATTGCCCCGGGACCTTCGAAGTCGCCGATTATAGCAACATGGTTCAAGAAAAGAAAGGAGGCGATTCCCTTATAATGGCCTTACTCAGGGGAATGGAGAAGGGTGAAATCACTCCACCTTCAGGCTATTCTTTTCGCACTGCCTGCCAGATGTGTGAGTACCCGGTGGCCCAGGCAGATATTAATGTGAGGTTATTTGGATATAAAACAGACCAAGAAATTGGCATTGAAATAAAAGATCCCCTGGCCAAAGAGATCGAAGAGAGAGGGATTTTTTCTTTTTCAGAAAGTTCTTCGGAACCGAAGGCAGAGGTTCTGGATAAACTCATTGCGGAAAGGATAAAGAAGCGAGACAGCCTATTTCAAGAATTCAAAGAGATTGTCAAAGACCTCCGAGCCTTTTTAGACCGATTCTCTACGTGTATCCGTTGCCATAATTGCATGGTGGCCTGTCCAATTTGTTACTGTAAGGAATGTGTCTTTCGAACTGCGATCTTTGAACACGATGGAGATCAATTCCTCAGATGGGCGGACAGAAAGGGTGGGATTCGAATGCCTACCGATACCCTCATCTTTCACATGATTAGGATGTCGCATATGGTCACTTCCTGCATTGGATGTGGGCTTTGTGATAGCGCCTGCCCGAACAAATTGCCCGTGGCTACCCTCTTTCGTAGTGTAGGGCATAGGATTCAAAAGATGTTTAATTATATTCCAGGGAGGGATATCCATGAGACACCACCAGTGGCCTCATTTAAGGAGGATGAATTAAAGATCGAATCAGGAGCCCTATAAAAAATATTAGAAACGATGGAATGATGGAACAAAGGTTTGAAAAACACCATAATCCATTATTCCAGTAGTAAAATGGAGCGTAGGTATTTGTCGTTGACAGCAGGAGGCATCCATGGAAACACCAGAAGTAAAAAAAGAGGAACTGGTTCCTATCTTTATCATGGGGAAGCGATATGATGTCCCTTCTTCTTTGACCATTCAAAAGGCGATGGAATATGCGGGATATCAGTTGATTCGAGGTTGTGGGTGTCGAGGAGGAATCTGCGGGGCATGCGGGACAGTCTATCGAATGGCCGGGAGTTATAAGATTGAGGTAGGGTTGGCCTGTCAAACTGTGGTTCAACCCAATATGTACCTCACCCAAATTCCCTTCTTTCCAGCCGCTAAGAGCGTCTACGATATCGAGAAGGTAAAACCAACGATCGAGACTTTGGTGAAGGCTTATCCTGAACTCTTAAGATGTCTTCAGTGTAATACCTGCACCAAATCCTGTCCCATGGATATTGAGGTGATGGACTACATTGCTGCAGCTATGAGGGGGGATATCACCCGGTTGGCAGAACTCTCTTTTGATTGTGTAATGTGTGGACTCTGTACCGCCCGATGTCCTGCGGAAATCTCTCAGTATCATATTGCCATTTTAGGGAGACGGCTTTATGGGAAATATATTGCCCCTAAGGCCGAGCATCTTGCGTCAATGGTTAAAGAAGTCGAAAAGGGAAGATATGAACAGATGCTCCGGGGGCTGATGGATACCGATGAAGAGACGTTAAAAAATCTCTATAACGAAAGGGAGATTGAGCCTGAACAGGCAGATGAAGATTGGGTTCCCAAAGACTCTACGTATCTTTAAAAGCCTATAACTTAAACCTTTCCAGGGTATTTCCGAGGAGATCAACGATGCCGTATACAGCAGAACTCAAACAACTCATCAAGAAGGTGGAGGCCACAAGGCCTAAGAGGGTTGAAAAGAAAAAAAGAGGGGAAGAGTTTCCTATGCTCTCTTTGAAAGAGAGGGAAGAACGGTTGAGAAAGTATCACCCCGATTTCAAAGAGGGGGCAAGGAGGGAGATCCGAGTAGGACCCAATAAGGGGTATGCCATTTCTCCTGAAATGGTCGACCTCTTAGAGGCTCGGAGCCGGGTCAACCCTGATCTGATCGATCTGACTCAGATCGCCTATGAGACAGATGTGCTTATTATTGGAGGAGGGGGAGCAGGAACCTCTGCAGCCCTTATGGCTCAGGAGAATGGGGTTAAGGTTTTAATCGCTACCAAATTGAGGCATGGAGACGCCAATACGATGATGGCTGAGGGAGGTATCCAAGCAGCGACAAAGGGCACTAAGGATTCTCCCTATTATCATTACCTTGATGTCCTGGGTGGGGGTCATTTTAAAAATGTGCCAGAATTGGTCTATACCCTTGTTACCGAAGCCCCAAAAGTTCTGGCTTGGTTGGAAAATCTTGGGTGTATGTTCACTAAGTTTCCAGATGGCCGGCTGAAATCACTTCACGGAGGTGGGACCTGTCGAAAACGGATGCATTACGCAGCGGATATCACAGGTGCTGAAATCATGAGGACGTTGAGAGATGAGGCGAGGAATCGGGTTGAGGATATTAAAGTACTGGAATTTTCTCCTGCGGTCGAGTTGATTCTAAATGAACATGGACATTGTGCCGGGGCAGTCCTTTATAATCTTGAAACAGAGGAATATTTCATTGTAAAAGCCAAAGCAGTGGTTATGGCGACAGGAGGCTCAGGAAGGCTTCACATTCAGGGCTTCATGACCACCAACCATTATGGTGCGACTGGAGATGGCCTTGTTTTGGGTTATCGGGCAGGGGTAAAGTTATGTTTTCTCCATACAGTCCAGTATCATCCGACCGGTGCTGTCTTTCCTGAACAGGCTGAGGGACTTCTGATTACAGAAAAGTTCAGAGGGGCTGGGGCCAATGTCCTCAACATTGATGGAGAACAGTTCGTCAACGAAAGGGAACCCAGAGATGTGGAATCCGCCTCTTTTATTCGGGAGTGCACAGAAGTTGGAAAGGGAATTCCGACCCCAACGGGTAAGGTTGGAGTTTGGCTTGATTCTCCAATGATCGATATCCTGATGGGTGAGGGCACGGTCAAAAGAGAGTTTCCAGGGAAGTATATCCTCTTTAAAAGATACGGGATCGATATCTCAAAGGAGCCCATGCTGGTCTATCCTACGCTTCACTATCAGAATGGAGGGTTGGAATATAACAGTCGTTGTGAGACCTCTATTCCTGGATTCTTCGCAGCAGGTGAGGTTTCAGGGGGTGTCCATGGTGAGAATCGATTGATGGGAAATTCACTCCTGGATGTCTGTGTCTTTGGAAGGATTGCAGGCGTCAGTGCCGCCCTTTATGCAAAGGAAAAGTTTAAAGATGGAGCCTTAACCCTTGACCATGTCCGAAAGTACCATAAAGAGTTAGAAGAGGCAGGGATCATTACGGACCGTGTGGCCCCGATGCTTCTTCCGGACTACTCCAACCCCAAGGTGAGAGAGCGTCAATTAACTTCTCATTATGTAGGTACAATCCGATAAACCCCATTCCATCTTTATATGTTTGTTCAATCATAAACTGTCTATTCGTAGCGTAGTGCTTCGATTGGGTCCAATCGGGCAGCTTTGAGCGCCGGGAAGTAACCAAAAATCACGCCCACCGCGGCCGAAAATAGAAAGGCGATCACGACGATGCCTGCGTTGAAGACGAAGGGTACGCGTAACACACTTGCGAGCCAGACAGAACCACCCAGGGCTAGCACAATCCCTATCAATCCGCCAAAGGATGACAGTACCACTGCCTCCACCAGGAACTGCATGAGTACCTCACGCTCGAAAGCACCAATGGCGAGCCGGATACCGATTTCTCGGGTTCGCTCGGTGACTGACACCAGCATAATATTCATGATGCCAATGCCACCGACCAGAAGGCTGACAGCTGCCACGGCACTGAGCAGAGCTGTAAGCAACTGCGTGGTCCCGGTAAGCATTTTGGCGATCTCTTTCATGTCCATCACATTGAAATTATCGTCATCGCTGGGAGAAAGATGACGTCTCTCCCGCATTAATAACCGAATGTCCCGCTGAGCCTTATCAGTCGAGGCACCCTGCTGGACCGAGACCTGAAGCATAGCAACATCCTGATTACCGGAGATGCGTCGCTGATAGGTACGTAATGGAATGACAACGATATCATCCTGGTCCATACCCATGGTGCTCTGCCCCTTTGCTTCAAGGACTCCAATCACTTGACACGAGAGTCTTTCGAGGCGAATGTTTGCTCCCAGAGCTTCTTGCCCGCCGAACAGCTTTTTCCGCACTGTCTCACCAATAATGCAAACCGCGGCCCCGCTTCGGAGTTCGCTGTCGCTGAATAATCGACCTGTCCTGATAGATCTGTTCGTGACCTTAAAATATTGGTTATCGCTTCCTGTGACCTGGGTAGACCAGTTTTGATTGCCGAAAATGGCCTTGATGGATTGGGAAGAGACCGGAGCCACAGCAGCAATCGAGCTGACCTCTCTGGCAATGGCTTCGCCATCACTCATTTTGAAAAGTGGTGCGCTGGAAGACTGGCCGGGACCAAGTCTTTTCCCAGGGGTGACCATAAGCAAGTTGCTGCCCATGCTTGCAATCTGTTCTTTGACTTGGGCAGTGGCGCCACCTCCAATGGTAACCATGGTGATGACTGCTCCAACACCGATGACGATGCCTAAGATGGTCAGGACCGAGCGCATGACATTCCGCTTGATTTCACGAAAGGCCAGTAGGATCGTGTTCCATAGCATTATGTTGTCCTCCCATTTTCCTCGTCTGATACAACCAGACCATCTAAAAAGCGGACGGTACGTTTCGCATAGGCCGCCATTTCAGGTTCGTGAGTGACCATGACGACGGTAATTCCCTGATTCTGGTTTAGTGCGCTGAGCAAGTCCATGATTTCTCGGCTTCGCGCTGTATCCAGGTTACCCGTGGGCTCGTCCGCAAACAGCACGGCAGGCTCAGTCACAATCGCACGCGCAATGGCGACCCGCTGTTGCTGACCTCCTGAGAGTTCGCCAGGGGTGTGGGATTCCCACCCCTTGAGACCCACGATCTCCAAAGCATTAAGAGATCGCCTATGCCGTTCGCTTGCGCTGATTCTGCGATAAATCAGGGGCAGTTCAACATTCTCCAGTGCGGAGGTTCGATTTAATAGGTTATAGCCTTGAAAGACGAAACCAAGGTAGAATCGTCGCAGCCGTGTACGCTGGCTGCGGGTCAGTTTGCCTACTTCGATCCCTTTGAACTTATAAACCCCTCCGGTTGGGGTATCCAGACAGGCGAGGATGTTCAAAAAGGTAGACTTGCCTGAGCCACTGGGGCCCATCACAGCCACAAACTCACCCTCATCAATCCGAAGATCAATGCCACGAAGTGCGTGCATGGCCGCCTGGCCAGTGCCGTAGACTTTCGTTACACCCTTCAATTCAATAAGGGGATGATTGTCAGTTTGGCTAAAGGAAATCATGTTCATCTCACCGCACTGCCGATATCGACCACCAACGCCATTCCGGGCTTGATGTCGCCAGCCACAACCTCCGTCATGCTTCCATCTGTTGAACCAATCGTGACAGGTATGGCTGAGAGTTGCCCATCCTTTAATGTCCAGACGCGCTGTTGCTTTTTGTTAGCGGAAACATCCTCACCCTGTTTGGACTCGGACCTGGGTGGCCGCGGAAGCAGTGTACCGACCAGGCCAGTGGAAGGCCTCTTTCCCTCCTGTACCGGCGGGGTAAAACGCAACGCAGCGCTGGGGACTAGGATTGCGTTTTCAACTTTCTTAACCATAATGTCCGCTGTGGCTGTCATTCCTGGCCGCAAGGACAAATCCGAGTTGTTTACTTTTAGCACGGTTTCGTAGGTCACGACCCCTGACGTCGTCGACGAACCGTAACGGGCTTGAGTGATATGTGCCTCGAAAATTCGATTCGGGTAGGCAGAAACAGTAAAGGTAGCCTTTTGACCCTCTCTAACCTTTCCGATATCGGCCTCGTCTACGTTGACGTGGAGTTCCATTTGAGTCAGATCCTCGGCCAGGGTAAATAGCACTGGAGCCTGGAAGGATGCGGCCACAGTTTGCCCAGGCTCTATGCTTCGGTTTAGGACAATCCCATTAATGGGCGATCGGATGACCGATTTGGATAAATCCGTCTCATAGGCTTCGAGGGTAGCCTGGGCCTGAGAGACCGCTGCCCTGGCGCTCGATTCATCAGCCTTTGCCCGCTCGAACGCTGCTTCTGCTGCATCGAGCTCAGACTGCGAAGGGATCTTGCCATTGCTCAGCTCCCTGACCCTCTGTAGCTGTGAAAGTTTGGCACTGGTTTCTGCAACGGTTGCCTGTGCCTGCAAGACCTTTGCCTTTGCCGATTCCAGGGCGGCTTTTGCCTGTGCTATCTGTGCCTCGAGCTTCGATGTATCGAGTTTGGCCAGCACCTGGCCGACCTTCACTCTGTCGTTGTAATCTACTTCGACGCTCTTGATGATACCGGAGAGCTCGCTGCCCACGTCAACCTTGTTGGTTGGTTGAAGGGTGCCCGTGGCAGTAACGATCACCGTCAGATCTCCACGGACCACCTCCTGGGTTTTGTAACGGATGGAATTTGATTTTTTCATTCCTTTCCAAATCACGAAAGCGGTCAGCACAGCTACCACCATTATAGTCACAATGAACAGTCGCCTCAGGATCTTCCGATGACCCCAAGGTCGATCCATTTGTAAAATTTGATCAATCTCTAAGTCTCGATCAATCTTCGATTTCATTTTTCCTCCGTCTTATTCCCCTCTATAGGCATTGCTGTCCATCCACCTCCAAGAGCCTTATAGAGGCGGATCAGGTTGGAGGTTACGGCCCCTTCGCTTTGGATTAATTGGTCCTGGAGGGACAGGAGTGAGCGCTGAGCATCAAGGACATTGCTGAAATCAGTTAGGCCTGCCCGGAACTTATGTTGGGCCAGCGTCACCGCGCTTTGGGCCGCCTGGGTGGCCTCTATCAATGACTCTCTCCTTTGTTGTTCCTCCGCATAGGCCACGAGTGCATTTTCAACCTCTTCCAGTGCGCTGAGTACAGTCGCTTCATAGGCGATCAGGTACTGCTCCTGGAGTGCTGATTGGACTTCAATGTTTTGTCGGATGGCTCCGGCCTTAAAGATCGCCCAACTGATTCGGGGACCACCACTTAAGGACCAGAGGCCAGAGGAAGAAAGGTTGCTTAATGAAAGGGCTTCCAGACCAATTGAACCACTCAATGTGAATTTGGGATAGAGCTCCGCCATAGCCACACCAATCCTTGCTGTCTGGGCAGCCAATTGGCGTTCGGCCCGGCGAATGTCAGGTCGTCGCCGCAGTAAGTCCGCCGGCACTCCCACAGCAATTTTCAGAGGGGTGAGAGGTATGGGCATTGGCTTATTTAATTCTTCATGAACCCTGCCCGGTTGTTCTCCAAGAAGCACTGCTAAGCGATTCATAGCCTCCTCAAGCCCAGTGCGCAGACTCGGTATTTGTGAACGGGTATTTTCAAGGTTGTAGCGGGCCTGCTGCACGGATAACTCGTCGCTTAAACCCGCTTGATACCTCCATAGGGTCAATTGGTAAGTCTCATTTTGGGCCTCCAGGTTTGCTTGGGCCACCGCAAGTCTGGCCTGAAAAGTTCGGACCTCAATGTAGTTTAAAGCTACCTCTGCGAGCAGGGAGACGAGCACATCGTGTAAGTCCTCCTGGCTGGCCTGGAGATCTGCCTCGGCTGCTTCGACGGAGCGACGAACGCCACCAAAGATATCCAGCTCCCATCCGGCATCAAAACTCGCTGCGTAAAGGTCACTGGCCTTGCCTGTCCCTGTATCTTTGCTGCCGCGACTCCACGTGGCAGAACCTGTGGCGTCGAGAGTGGGAAAGAGGTCGGCCTTGGCTACGCCCCGTCGGGCGCGCGCCTCACGAACTCGCGCTCGAGCCTTCTTCAGGTCGAGGTTGCCCAAGACCGCGCGATCAATCAAAGCGGATAGTTTCGGATCATTTAGCACCCTCCACCAGGCACCCAATGTTTGAGGATCTATCTCTTCCGGAGCCAAACCCCCTTTAAGTTGAGTGTGCCAGATTGGAGAAATTGATGTCGTAGGTTTCACATAATCAGGCCCAATAGTTGCACAACTGGTCAGGATTAGGATCATAAACATCTGGAAGAACCAAAAATAAGGTCTGAAAGAAATCGCTTTATGAAAAATGTTCATCGAATTGTTCCTATTTTCCACATTACCCATTAACTATTTCGGTCTTTCTGCTGAATAACTTCTTTCAGAAACCCGGTGAGTTGGGTTGGGAAGATCCATCTCCATAAATAAAACTTCATTGATCTCTCCATCAGAAATCCGATCCAAAAGAGATTTCACTCTTTATAGAAATAGTCTCGAAAAACTTTTCTAAAAAATGGTCGCAGAGAGGCTTAAGCTTTATTTTAGGCACCAACCCCAGAGGAACTTCGAAAGTTAACCTCCTTTGAATTCCCTGATCTAAAGGGCATGACAGTTTAAATAAAATAACTATTTTAAATATCAATTTGAAAATTTTAAAAAATATACCAGTTGATTAAGAAGGTTTTATTTTTAATCTCCAATAATTATAAACTTCGACAAAATTGACGAATAATTCGACAAAAATGTCGTTAAAATATTTTCTTACATAAATGAATTCCCATTTGTATAAAAATGGATGATTAACTATGGGTCCGACTACATTCTTTAAAACGACTGCCCGGTGGCACTCTGACCCCCACCCAGCACCTTGTATATTGTTATCTGGTTTGCGATCTCGGCCAGCCGGAGGGCGATGAGCCCCTGCTCAGCTGTATAGAGGGAGCGCTGCGCATCCAGGACACTGAGGTAGCTATCGATTCCCTTTGTATAACGGAGATAGGAGAGGCGATAAGTCACCTTTAAGGCTTGAATAAGGGATTCCTGGGCTATTATCTGGTCTTTTATGGTTCCTTGTTGGGCAAGGACATCGGCTACTTCCCTGAATGCTGTCTGGATTGCTTTTTCATACTGAGCTACGGCGATCTCCCTTTGCACCTTGACAGCTTTTAATGCCAGCCAGGTGCGGGCGTCAAAAATTGGAGCAA
>Ga0315298_1001765_pt1 | contig 38703 bp, 36 predicted proteins | sample WHS_1_MG_FD_203077 | JGI IMG/M metagenome (GOLD analysis project Ga0315298, IMG submission 203077) | Extremophilic microbial mat communities from Washburn Hot Springs, YNP, Wyoming, USA - WHS_1_MG | ecosystem: Environmental > Aquatic > Thermal springs > Hot (42-90C) | place: USA: Wyoming... | reverse complement strand
TTCTTCTTGGCCTCGTCGAAGAGGTCACGGACCCTGGAGGCACCGACCCCCACGAACAGCTCGACGAACTCAGACCCGCTGATGTGGAAGAAGGGGACCGACGCCTCGCCGGCAACGGCTCGTGCCAGGAGGGTCTTCCCGGTGCCGGGGGGGCCCACCAGCAGAACGCCCTTGGGGATGCGAGCCCCAACGGCCGTGAACCGCTGTGGCGACTTGAGGAACTCAACGACCTCCTGAAGCTCCTCCTTGGCCTCATCCACCCCCGCTACGTCGCTGAAATGGACCCTGGGCTGATCCGGGGTTATCCTCCTCGCCCGACTCCGGCCGAAGGTGAAGATGTTGCTGTCCCCGGGTTGGGCGCTGGCCCTCCGAAGGAGAAACAGCAGGATGATGGCGCCGAGAAGGAGGATAAGCAGCCATGAGAGGGTCCCAACCCAGTCGAAGCCCGGCTGGCTCTGGGCCTGCAGCGTGAGGGGGTAGGCTGGGGCGAGGCCGGCGACACGCGCCATGCAGGGGGAGTCGATCAGCTTCGTGCGGCGATGCTTCATGCTTGCCCTCTCTCGGTAGCCTCTGGTGATCTCGCCCTGCGTCCAGATGGCAAGTTCGGACGATTGGCGGTGACCGCCCGTACCCTGCCGGAGCGGCTCGGACATGCCAGCCCCTCGTTCGCAGGATCGATACCTGGCGCCGCGAGTCGAGCCATAAGGGGAAAGATGGCGTGGCGTCTGGACTGTCGCGTGGGATAAACTACCGGGGACCTGCACTATGAACACCGGGGGGACGGCGCTGTGAGGCAACGCGGCACCAGCACGACCGCGGTAACGATCGCCGTCATATTGGCCACCTTCCTAGCGGCCCTGGACACCACCGTCGTGGGGACCGCCATGCCTACCATAATCGGTACTTTGGGTGGACTGGCTCTCTACAGCTGGGTCTTCTCCGCGTACCTTCTGACCTCCACCACCACGGTGCCAGTCTACGGGCGACTGGCCGACATGTACGGACGCAAGCCGATCTTCTTTCTCGGGGTTGTTCTGTTCCTTGGGGGCTCAGCCCTTTGTGGGGCGGCCACGACCATGGAGCAGATGATCCTATTCCGAGCACTGCAGGGGCTGGGAGCGGGGGCGGTGGTGCCAGCATCCATCACCGTGGTGGGAGACATCTACTCGGTCCGGGAGCGAGCTCAGATCCAGGGGCTCCTGAGCGGGGTGTGGGGCGTCTCCGCCGTCGTGGGCCCAACGGCGGGAGGGCTGATTGTCGACCATGTGGGATGGCGGTGGGTCTTCTACGTGAACCTACCCTTCGGCCTCATATCGGCAATGCTGATCTGGATCTTTCTCCACGAGAGAGTCCCGCGACAGCGCCGTTCCGTGGACTATGTGGGTGCGGGGGCTCTCACCCTCGGCGTGAGTCTCCTGCTCCTGGGAATACTGGCGTCGGATGGCGCTGGGTGGGGGTCCTCCCCGCGGCAGTCCTGGTGGCTTGCGCTGGTCGGGAGTGTCCTCCTCGCCCTCTTCCTCTTACATGAGATGCGAACGGCGGAACCCCTTCTTCCCATCCCCCTCTTCAAACACCGCGTAGTGTCGATCTCCTACGCTGCCAACGTGCTGATGGGTGCCGCCCTAATGGGGTTCAGCTCCTTCGTGCCTCCCTTCGTCCAGGGGGTGCAGGGCGGGACCGCCATGAGCGCGGGAGCCACCCTCGCGTCCATGTCCATCGGCTGGCCCATCGGCAGCACCCTGTCCGGCAGACTTCTGGTGCGGTGCGGCTACCGGCCCATGGTCCTACTGGGCAGCGGTCTGGTGCTGGCAGGATCGCTCATGATGGCGATGGTCGGCTCGGACACACCCCAGCCCTACATCGTCGCCGCTGTGATGGTGACGGGGCTAGGCATGGGGTTCGGGGCCACCTCCTTTCTGGTTGCGGTGCAGTCCTCGGTGCCCTGGGGCGAGCGAGGCATTGCGACGGCTTCCATCCAGTTCTTTAGGAGCATCGGCGGGGCCGTGGGGGTCGCCCTGATGGGTGCCTTGATGAACGTGGGTCTCGCGGAGGGCCTGGCGGCTCTGCAGTTGCCGAGTGGGGTTCCAGCCGACGCCTCCTCCGCCGGTGTCCTGCTGGATCCCTCGGCCCGTGGGAGTCTCGATGCCGGCGCTCTCGAGGGGGTCCGGGCGGTCTTTGCTCAATCCCTGCACTCGGTGTATCTGTCCATTGCGCTGGTATCGGCCGTGGGGCTCGCCCTCACCCTCCTGTTTCCCAGGGTTTCCATCGATGAGCGCCAGGAGCGCGAGGCACCTGCCGGAAAGCCCACGAACCGTGACGAGCGCCGTGAGCTTTAGCAAAGATTTTACCTTCGCCTAACAACTGCCCATCGAATTTCCGCTACCCTGTCAGGCGGATCGAAGATCCATCAAGTTGGGAGGCAGATGTATGGGAAAGAGGAAGGTAACAGCGATCCTGGCCCTGATTGGGGCGGTGGCGGCCATTGCCGTGGTGGGCACCGCGGTTGCGCAGACCCCCACACCTACGCCGGGCCAGGCGAAGACCAGCTACTTCAACGTCTTCATGGACAAGCTGGCCGAATCCCTCGGCGTGACGAGGGACAAGCTGAACAGCGCCTTCATCGACGCGCGCAACGCGACCGTGGACCAGGCGGTAAAGGATGGCAAGCTCTCGCAGCAGCAGGCCGACAAGATCAAGTCCAACAGCAATGTAGGCCCGGGCTTCGGCTTCGGCTTCGGTTGGCATGGCCGCGTCGGCCCCGAGCGCGGCAGGGGGTTCATGTTCGGCGCCAACGTCATGGACGCCGTGGCGAAGGCGCTCGGGATGAGCACTCAGGACCTGACCAGCCAGCTCAGGTCCGGCAAGACCCTGGCCCAGCTGGCCCAGGGGAAGGAGCAGGCCGTCAAGGACGCGATCGTTGGAGCCATCAAGCCAAGGCTTGATCAGGTGGTCAGCAGTGGCAAGATGACCCAGGACCAGGAGAATCAGATCATCAGCAAGATCCAAAGCTCGGACCTTAGCAAGCTGCCATGGGGAATGGGTCCGAGGGGCTTCCGCGGCGGCAAGAGCGGGGCGAACAGCGGTGGGACTGGCAGTCCCTCCACCTCCTTCAGGGGTGCCCCGGCCACGGTAGGTAGCGCGCTGTAGGCCCGAGCGTTTGAGCGACCTGGCGAGGCATAGCGAGGAAGGCCGGGAGGGATTCCCCGCCTTCCTCGCCGCATTCCGGCCTGGATTGGGTGGGCCGCGAGTTAGACCCACTTGTGGTTGGGGTCAGATGCCCGGCCGGGTGTACACAGACCGCTACTCCCGGGGATGGAGGCTCCATGGCCGGTGAGCGTCGCTGCCGAGGTTGCCCGACGTGGACAGGAGGGGCCGAAGGGGATACCATTCCTGTCGCCGAATAGTCTGTCGACTGGAGAGCTGATCCATGAGAAAACTCTTGCTGGTGATGGTTGCCGCGGCCGTGGCCGCCTTCGCCTCAGGTGCCGTGTCACAGGCTGACGAGAGCCCGCGGTTTCGGCTTGGCTTCGCGAATCTGGCGTCCATGATCCCGGATGTGGTGGGAACGCCGCTGGAGAACGAGCACTCGATGCAGAATGGCGACTCCATCCAGCGGACCACCACCGGGGTAATGGTATGGCGGAAGGCGGACAACGTCACCGCCTTCACCAACGGCTCCGAGACGTGGCTGATCGGACCGGAGGGGTTGCAGGAGAGGGGCAACGATCAGCGCTTCCCGTGGGAGCAGACGGGCGTCTCGGCGGGGAGCGCGCAGCCGGATGCGGCTGCCGCCCCGGCGTCGCCAACTCCCACCGCTCAGGCCCCGGCGGCTGCGGCTCCTGTTGCCACGCCGACTCCCACGCCAGCACCGGCCAAGCCGATGGTTCGCTCCTCACAGCCAACGGTGATCCAGGGGCAGGGGTTGGAGTCTGGGACCGTTTGGGTGCTGGGGGAGCTTCGCAACGATGGAAGCACCCCGGCTTACAACGTGGTGGTGAGCTGCAACCTGGTATCCGACTCGGGGAGCATCGTGGCGAGTGAGAGCCGGGCCTTCCCCTACCTCGGCCCTGGTGATGTTGTCGGATACAGGGTTGAGATCGGCGGGGCCGGGCCCTACGCGCGCGCCAACGTATCGGTGGATGCCAGCGCCACTGGGTTCGCCTCCTACGTGGACGTTCCGGTCCAATGGGTCAAGAACGAGCAGGTGGCGACGACCATCAAGAAGACCACCTACGTGGAGTACCAGTTCTCGGGCAACCTCAGCAACAGCACCAGCAAGCCCGCCTCCTTGAACGCTGTCTACGTCTGGTTCCTGGATGACCAGAACCGAGTGGTCTGGGCTGATTTCACCTTCATTCCGCAGCAGGTGGCGCCAGGGAATGTCGCCCCCTTCATGATCACCACTCCGCTGGACCGGGACAACCCGCTGGTCCGGGGGATCACCCAGGTGAGGTACTACGCTGCGGGGCAGACGCCGTAGTCCCCCGAACGAACCTCACTTGACATAAGTGGTATAGTATCAATCTGGACCCCCGGGGGCGAAAGCGGCCGGGGGGTCCTGCTCTGTCTCACCACCCATCGAGGGGTTCCTCGATGGAATCGGAGGTAGTCACATGCTGACCAGGAGGATCGTGGCTGTCATCGCCCTGCTGGCCGGTCTCTTCCTGCTCTCGGGGCTGGCCATGGGAGGCTTGATGCTCTGGCCAGGGATGATGCACTACGGGCTCGGATACGGCTTCGCGCCCAGACTTCTCCCCTGGCTCGGTGTCGGTGTCATCCTCTTCAAGGCGTCGCTGATCGCCGTCGGCCTTGTGCTCCTCTTCGAGCTGTTCCGAGGACGTCCAGCTCAGTTCGCCACGGGGACGACCACGAGCCGCCCCATGGAGATCCTGAGGGAGCGATATGCTCGCGGAGAGATAGACAAGGCACAGTACGATCAGATGCGCCGGGATCTCGGGGAGCAGTAGGCTAGAGGAGTGGGGACGAGGGGGCGGTGGCTTCCCACCACCTGCCCCTCGCGACCACCTTATCCCTTCAACAGACCTCGCCGCCGCCAGTCCGCCGCAGACCGCTCCAGCCAAGGCTGAACCGAGTCCCCGTGGACCAGCGCTGCCAGGTCGCGCCCAGCGTCTTCCGGCTCTAGGAGCACCAGCCAACCATCGCCGTAGGGGTCCGAGTTGAGGAGGCCGGGTTTGCTCATCACCTCCTCGTTTATCTGGACCACTCGGCCAGACACCGGGGCCTTCAGGGGGCCCACATACTTCCCCGCCTCCATGGTGCCGAAGGGCTTCCCCGCCGAGATGGGGCGCCCGGCGGGCTTTAGCCGAACCGCGCTGACGGGGCCGGCCGACCGTTGCGCCAGGGCATCCAGTCCGACCCGGAGTCTGTTCCCCTCCTGCCTTACCCAGAGGTGATCCTCCGGATGATAGTAGAGGTCATCGGGCAGCACCAACCCTTCCATCTCGGCCATGTCAACCTCCCAAACGCGACCTCATGTGCTGGTGTGGTCAGCTCTTCGTACAGCCATCAGAGCCGTGCCCGGGCCAGCAGCTCCACCACGTCCATCACCTCGACCTGGCATCCGGCCTTCTCGGCACCCCGAGATAGGGTGCGGACGCACTGCGGGCAGGCGGTTACGATGGCGTCGGCGCCGGTGCCGGCCAGCCGCGATACCCGTCGGACAGCCAGCTCTGCCACCAGGGAAGGATCCACCATCTCGAGGTCGCCGCCGCCGCCGCAGCACTCCTCCCGCTGAGAGGGCGAAGAGATCTCCAGGACCTGGAGACCCCGCACCGAGTTCAGCAGCATTCTCGGCGGATCGTAAACACCCCCACTCCGAGCCAGGTCGCATGGGTAGTGATAGGCCACCTTGCTTTCTAGATGGAAGGAGGGGAGCCGTCCCTCCATCTGCAGTGCCCACAAGTACTCGGTGGAGTGGAGCAGCCTGACGCCCGGCAGCTCCCGTGCGTAGTGCTCCATCCACATGAGTCGGCAGGCAGGGCAGGTGAAGACCACCGCGGATGGCGACATCTCACGGCAAAGCGCCACGTTCTCCTGGATCAGGGTTCGCGCCTCCGCCAATCGGCCAGCCGCCAGCAGTGGGTATCCGCAGCACCGCTCGTCCTTGCCGAGCAGGGTGAACTGGATCCCCGTTTCACCTAGCAGCAGGACGAAGGATTCCGCGATGCGCTGCGCCCTCGGCGAGAACGAGGAGGAGCAGCCGACGAAGTAGACTAGGTCAGCCCTCTCACCCAGACGCAGGCTGTCGGGGACCTCATCCATGTAGTCCAACCATCCGGCGCGCTCATCGTTGTCATACCCGTAGATGTTGCCGCTCAGCACTGCTTGGCGGACAGCTTCCTCCGCTCCGGCCGGGCCGAGTGCGCGCTCTGCCGTGGTCTTGCGTGCCTCCAGCCAGAACCGGCGGAGGTCGATGCCGGTGGCGCACACCTCGGAGCATCGTCCACAAAGGGTGCAGTGGTAGATGCGTGCTGCCTGGCTGGGTGACAGTGGGACTCCTTCCAGGAGCATTCGGGCCAGATGCACGCGGCCCCTCGGGGAGCAGGACTCCCAACCCACTGCCGAGTAGGTGGGGCAGACGGCTCTGCAGTAGCCGCAGTAAGCGCAGATGGCCGCCTCCTGGGCCAATCCGTCGAAGGATGCGACCCATTTCATTGGCGCCTCCGGCTGGATGCGACGAAGAGAGTGGACAGCGCCCAGCTGGCCGGGCCGAAAAGAGGGGCTCGCAGCGGCAGGGGTGTCCCGTACAGCTTCCCCGGATTCATGATGCCGGCCGGATCCAGGGCGGCCTTCCTGCTTCTCAGCTCTGCCAGCCGGTCCCGATCGAAGAGACGGGGCAGGTAGGCGGTGTTCCACAGTCCCACGCCGTAGGGCCGGCCGCCGTTTCGCGCCCCCAGGTCGTGCAGTCTCTTGGTGAAGCCGATGGCGCAGAGATACGCCAGCTTTCGCCGCTCGTCGGCCGGGTAGACCGACATCACCATAGCCCAATCCTGGGATACGGCCACGCCGTAGCTGGCGACGGGCAGGCAGACCGCGCTGGACAGTCTGGCCACCGATCGGAGGTAACCGGCCAGACCAGACAGGGGCATCCACAGCTCGGCCGCCAGGAGGGATGGCCCGGCTCGCTTGACTCGAAGATGGTAGAGTCTCTGCCCCCATTCCTCCGATGCCATCTCGGGCGGCAGCTCGCGATGGTGCAGCCGCGCCACAGCGTTCCGGGCTCGTCCGACCAAGCGAGGGTCGCCCTGGAAGCAGGCCAGCAGGAGATATGGGTGCTGCGTCGGATCCAGGGGGGTGCGAAACCCTGCACCGGAAAGAAGAGCGAAGTAGCCGGGGTCGGCGAAGGTCAGGGTGAAGGGTCTGGGCTCCCATCTGGCGAGCGACCGGATGGCATCCGCCAGCTCGCCGCCTTCGTCGAAGATCAGCAGATGGATCGACTCCGCCTCCGGCCTGGGTCGGACAGACAGTTCGGCCGCAGTTATCACGCCCAACGTCCCCTCTGCCTCAGTGAACCAGCCCATGGGCGGGAAGCTCTTCGCGTCGACGTGGGTGAGCCGTCCATCAGGAAGCGCCACCTCCAGCTCGACGAGCTGATCGGCGACCGCGCCATACCTGAGGCTCCCAATCCCGTGGCCCTGGGTGCTGATCCATCCGCCCACCGTGGCGGACACTGCGCTGGACGGATATGACATGGTCGCCAGCCCGTACGTAGATAGGGCGTCATCCAGCTCCTGCCAGGTGGTGGCCGGCAGCACTCGAACGGTTTTCCTCGAGGTATCTATCCGCACCACTCCTCGGAGGTCGTTCACGTCCAGCACGAGTCCTCCCCGGACCGGGACCGTGTTGTAGAAGCCGGTGCTGGCAGCTGCACGAGTGGTCACCGGGACACGCGCACGGGTTGCCTCCCTCAGCAGCGCCGCCACCTGCTCTGAGTTTCCCGGCCTGACCACCGCATCCGGGGTAGTGCGAAGGAAGGCACCAGTGATGACCTCCGGGACCGGAGCCACGTCTCGCGAGTACAGCTTCCGCTCGATGGGATCGGTGGAGATGCGCTCCGGGGGGAGGACCTTGGTGGCTATAGTCGACATGCGGCCCACACCTCCTCCGCGCGGTAGGAGCTGCGCACAAGGGGAGAGGCTGCCACCCAGCGGAACCCCATGGAGAGCGCCATCTCCCTGTACCAGTGAAAGATCGACGGGGGCAGGTAGTCCACCACTGGCAGCTGGCGCCCCGAGGGCTGCAGGTACTGCCCCAGGGTCAGGAGGTCGCAGCCCGCCCTGCGCAGGTCCTGGAGGGTCTGGAGAACCTCCCCGCAGGTCTCGCCCAGCCCGAGCATGAGCCCCGACTTGGTGGCCAGTCCCCTCTGCCGGGCCCACGCCAGCACCGCTAGGGATCTCCGATAGTCGGCCTTAGATCTCACCGAGCTGGAGAGCCGCTCGACCGTCTCCAGGTTGTGGCTGAGGATATCCGGCCCGGCAGCAGCGACCGTCTCCAGGGCTGCCATCGAGCCCGCGAAGTCTGGGATCAGGAGCTCCACGTTGGCGCCGGGGAGGCGACGTCGGATCGCCCGAACGGTGGCCGCGAAGTGGCCAGCTCCACCATCTGGGAGGTCATCTCTTGCCACCGAGGTCACCACTACATGCCGAAGACCCAGGATCCCGGCGGCCTCGGCCAGTCGGTTTGGCTCGTCAGGATCGGGAGGGAGGGGCGCTCCGGCCGCGACGTTGCAGAAGCGGCAGTGGCGGGTGCACCGATCCCCCAGTATCATGAAGGTCGCCGTGCCGCGAGCCCAGCAGTCGCCGAGATTGGGGCAGGACGCCTCCTGGCACACAGTGTGAAGGCCCATTCGCTCCACCGTGTCCAGCACTGGTTGGCAGCGGCCGTTCGGCGCCGGCGCCGTAAGCCAGCCACCCGGCTCGCGCCTGGGCTCCACCGTTCTGCCGAAGAGCTGGCTGAAGTGGGCAACGAAGCCCTGCTCCACGTCGCCCAGGGCTACGGCACGACCCAGCAGACTCGACATGGAGGTGACCCCGCGATCGGGCAGGCCGCAGGGGACGATCATGCCAAATGCCGAGAGGTCCGGATCGACGTTGATGGCTACCCCATGGCTGGCCACGCCGTGGCTCACGGCGATCCCAACGGCCGCGATCTTCCGGCGGCCCACCCACACCCCCGGATGTGCCTTGTCCCGTTGCCCGTGGATCCCCCATTCGGCCAGCAGCCTCAGGACAACCTCCTCGAGCCGCCACAGGTAGCCGTGGAGGTCAGCATCGAGCAGCTTCATGATGGGGTAGGCCACCAGCTGGCCAGGACCGTGGTAGGTGGCTCGGCCGCCCCTCTCCGTCTCGATCACCTCGATCCCCAGCCTCGCGAGGCTTTCTCGGGAGAGACGGACGTCCTCCATTCCTCCACCACGTCCCAGCGTTATCACTGGAGGATGCTCGACCAGCAGCAGAGCGTCGCCAATTTCATCCTTCCGCCTCGCGTCGACCAGGGTCTCCATCAGCCGGTGGGCGAGTCGATAGTGGACCCTCCCCATCCTGAGCAGGTATATGGGCTCGCGGGAGCGTTCCATCAGCACCTCAGCTCCATCGTGGACGGTCCTGCAGACAGGTGGCCGGCTCACAACCTTGGCAGGTAGAGGGCCTGGCCGAGAAGGGCGCGGGCTGCCTCGACCGTGCTCTCGCTCAGGGTGGGATGGATTCGGACGGCCCAGGCCAGGTCCTCCGCCAGGGCTTCCAGCTGGAGGGCCAGGGCCGCCTCCGCGATGAGCTCGGTGGCGCGATGCCCCACGATGTGGACACCCAGCAGCCTCCCCCTCTTGCTGTCGGCGACCAGCTTGATGCCGCCCTCGACCTCCCCGAGTCCCATGGCCCTGGCGTTGGTGGCCAGAGGCACATTGGACACTTCCACGTCGTAGCCGGCGTCCGCAGCCTGGTCCTCTGTGAGGCCGACGGCCGCCACCTCGGGGATGGAGAAGGCGTAGCGGGGTACCAGCCGCCGGTCCAGCTTGCGGCTCCGCCCCATGGCGTTCTCGGCGGCCACCAACCCCGACGAGGTGGCGACCGAGGAGTACATAGGGTGCCCGGTCACGTCCCCGGCGGCAAAGACCGTGGGCAGGTTGGTGCGCTGGCGGTCGTCCACCGCGATCGCTCCGTCCTTGACCTCCAGCCCGATCTCCTCCAGCCCAAGACCACCTGTGGCTGGGACGCGGCACCCCCATACCATTCGGTCGACGATCACCTCCCTTGCCCCCTTGCTTCCCGAGAGAACCACCCTGAGCCCCTCGGAGTCGCGCTTCGCCGACTGTACCGTGGCGCCGGTGATCACCTCGATCCCTTGGGCCGTCAGGATAGCCTGCAGGCGCTGCCCGACCTCGTAGTCCTCCGTCGGCAGGGGATGGGGACCCTCCACAACCAGAAGGACCCGGCTTCCCAGAGCTGCGAACAGGGTGGCGATCTCCACATCGGAGGGCTCCCCGCCCCACACCATCATCCGCCCTGGGGGCTCCGCCAGCTCCAGGGCCTCGTCGGGTCTGGTGACCTCGGACACACCTTTGGGGAGCGGAGCCCACCGCGCGCCGGTTGCCAAGATGAGCCCCCGCTCTGCCCTGATCCGGGTGCCGGCGACCTCAACCGTTCTCATGTCGACCACCCGAGCCTGGCCGTGGATCACCTCCACACCGAATGTTGGAAGGAGTCCAGCCATGCCTTCCCTCAGCTCGGACACGATGCGGTCCTTGCGAGCGCGCATCTCCGAGAGGTCCAGCCGCGCTGGGCCGACCTTGACCCCCATCTCCCCCGCTCGCGCGATCCGGTGGAACAGCTCCACAGTAGCCAGGAGGCTGGTCAGGGGGACACAGTTCTGGTTGACGCAGCTGCCGCCCAGATGGGCGAACTCCACCAAGGCCACCCTTCCGCCCAACTGGGCGGCCCTGATCGCCGCCGATGTCCCAGCCGGGCCTCCGCCGATCACTACCACATCAACCATGTCGGCCTCCAATGTCTCTCCAGACTACGGCCGGCCTTGCCGGCGTCCACGTAGTGCCAGAGGCCCGGCCGAGACCACGCGGGCTACATGAGCAGTCGGTAAGGGCTCTCGATCAGCCCGCGCAGCGTCCCAAGGAACTGAGCTGCGGGCGCGCCGTCCACCACACGATGGTCGATGGTCAGGCTGAGAACCATCATCGATCGCCGGACGATCTCGCCCCCGGAAACGACCGGCTTCTCCGCTATTCGCCCCAGGCCCAGGATGGCTACCTCAGGAGAGTTGATGATGGGGGTGAAGCCATCGATCCCGTAGGCGCCTAGGTTCGTGATGGTGAAGCTGCTGCCAGTCACCTCGTCCACCGAGAGGGTGCCTTCTCTCGCTCCCCGTGCCAGTCGTCGTGCCTCCTGGGCTATCTGGGCCACGCTGAGCGTGTCGGCATTGCGGACCACCGGCACGATCAGCCCGTCATCGAGGGCCACGGCTATGCCGATGTCGATGGAGTCGAGCAGGAGGATCTCCTCGCCGACCAGAGAGGCATTCAATAGAGGGTGGCGTCGCAGTGCCGTGGCGACGGCCTTGACCATGAGGTCGGTGTAGGTGATGTCGAGATCGGACTTGAGCTGCTCGCGCAGCTTCACCAACTCCGTGGCATCCACCTCCATCTGCAGCGTCAGCTGTGCCATGGTTCGGAGACTCTCCACCATGTGCTCAGCGACGGCGCGTCGCACGCCGGTGAATGGTATGGTTCGGGAGGGGGGCGGCGCCGGCCTGGGAGGAGCTTTCTCCTCTCTCGAGCCAAGAAAGGCTAGCACGTCCTCTTCGGTGACCCTGCCCCCTGGTCCCGTGCCGCTGAGCTCCTCCAGCCTCACCCCTCGCTCCTCGGCCAGCCGCCGTGCCGCGGAGGTTGCGAGTGGTGGTGCGGCGGCGGCCCCCCGGTCACGTTGTTCGAGGAACCGCTGGAGGTCACCCTCTGTCACCATTCCCTCTGGTCCCGAGCCTGGAACAGAGGCGAGGTCCACGCCCCTCTCCCTAGCCAGCCGACGAGCTGCCGGCGATGCCAGCACGAAGCCACTAGCTTGTGAGGAAGACTGTGGTGGTGCGGATGCGGCTGTCGCGGCCACGGAGGGGATGGGCGTCTCCGGCGTCTCTTCCTCCACGGCAGGGATCGTCTCACCGGGAGCCAGTATGTAGGCGAGGGTGGCGCCGACGGGGCGCGTCTCCTTCGCGCGAGTCAGGACCCGAAGGATGCCGGCGGCGGGGGATGTCACGGTGTAGGTGATCTTCTTGCTCATGATCACGGCGATTGGCTCCTCCTTCGCGACCGTCTCGCCGTCCCCCTTTAACCACCTGGTCACAACCCCCTCCTTCATGGCCATCCCTAGCTTGGGCATGATGATCTTGGTAGCCATCGTCAAATCCTCCGGTCCTACGAGGATATAGGCTCCAACGCGCCGTCGCCCACCGGCTGCGGTGCAGCTCGGCAAGCTAAGCCGGCGGGGCGCTCAGCCGATGGAATACTCCCGAGCGGGCTGCCACCTCCATGCACCTGGCCACGTCGACGGCCACGGGACCATCGGGCATCAGCCTCACGGCGATCTCCCTCTTCCCGTAGATCTCGATCTCCCGCTCTCCATCCAGTGCAATGGTCGAGGCATCGGGGCGCAGCTGGACTGTGTCCCCCATGGAGAGCACGCGGTGCTCCTTGATCGACACGGGCATGACCAAACCCGGGGCCAGCGGAGCTAGCAGGCGTGTACCTCCATCCCCGAGCGACAGGTAGATACCACGGGAGTCCTCCCGACCCAGATACTGAAAACAGCACCCCAGGGACGAGATCCCGATGGCGCCGAACTCGGACCTGGCCAGCACCACCTCCTTGATCCGCGACGGATCCCAGATGGCGCGGCTTCCAATCCAAAGGTCCGTGCTGGCCGCCACGTCTATGAGCGCCGTATCGGCCTCCTCGCCGTCCAGGAGCAGCTGAAGCCTCTTGGATCTGTAGCCGACCTTCTCCACCGGGACCTGGCCCGTGGCGACCAGCCCTGCCGCCATGCCCGCCACGGTGCCCTCGATCATTGCCGGGAAGATGTTGTTGGTTCCGGTGGAGATCGATACGAGTGGGATCTCGCCGCAGCTCTTGGCCACAACTCGGTTGGTGCCGTCGCCGCCCAGCACCACGATGCAGCCGACGCCATACCGACGGAAGCCGTCTGCCGCCTCCACTGAATCCCTTTCGGTGCCGGTGACGGGCATCTCCGCGATCCGCGCCCTGAGTCGGAGGAGCTTCAGCCCGTCCAGCGCGCGGAGCCCGATCCCGAAGCTGTCGGGCATGATGAGGGCCTCATCCACCCCCACGCTGTCCATGGCCAGCAGTAGCCTGCGCAGGATGTTGACCTTCTCGCTGTTGCCGAATACCGACGCATGGGCGACCAGCCTCCGAATGTCCCTTCCGGAGGCGGGGTTAGCGATGATTCCCACTGCAGACACTTCATTCCCCCGGATCGGATGTGGGGCGGGGGGCTTGCCCCCCGCCTGGCTTCCCACTCTATCCCAGTAGACCCCGTATAGCCCCAGCGATCTTCTCGGTGCTCGGAATATAGGCATCCTCCAGCACGGGGCTGAAGGGCACTGGGGTGTGAGGCGCGGTCACGGCCACCGGGGGCGAGTCCAGATAGCCGAAGGCGTGGTGCGCTGCCAGGGCGATGATGTCGTTGGCCACGCTGCACCGGGGGTTGTCCTCGTCCACCACCACCAGTCGGTGGGTCTTCTTCACCGACTGCATGATCGTCTCCTCATCCAGAGGGGATAGCGTCTGCGGGTCGACCACCTCGACCTGGATGCCGTCCCCGGCCAGCTGTTCGGCGGCCTCCATGGAGAGGCTTCGCATGCGGCCGATGGCCACCACGGTGGCGTCCTTCCCTTCCCTGGCAACCTCCGCCTTGCCCAGAGGCACCAGGTACTCCCCCTCCGGCACCGGCCCCGAGCTGTCCAGAAGCACCAGATGCTCGAAGAAGATCACCGGGTCGTCGTCTCGGATGGACGCTGCCAGCAGCCCCTTGGCATTGTAAGGGGTGGACGGGACCACCACCTTGAGGCCGGGCATGTGGACGAAGACCGAGTACAGCACGGCGGAGTGCTGGGCGGCGGCCCTGAATCCAGCCCCGTAGAGGGTTCGGATCACCATGGGCACTTTGGCCTTGCCGCCGAACATGTATCGCATCTTGCCGCCCTGATTGAAGATCTGGTCCATGCAGACGCCGAAGAAGTCCACAAACATCAGCTCGGCGATGGGTCGGAGTCCAGTGGACGCGGCCCCGACAGCCGCTCCGATGAAGGAGGACTCGCTGATGGGGGTATCCAGGACCCGGTTCCGGCCGAACTCCCGGGCCAGACCCCTGGTGACTCCCAGATCGCCGCCCCAAGCCTCCTCGCCCTTCTCCTCAAGATGGGTGCGTGCCCCTCCCGCCACATCCTCTCCCATCAGGATGACGGTGGGGTCCCGCCGCATCTCCAGCCGCATGGCCTCGTTCAGCGCTTCACGGAAAGTCAGAGTTCGGGTAGCGACGGTTGTCATGGTAGGTCCTCTCCTCAGCGATAGCTGACGTAGACGTCGGTCAGCAGCTCTTCCAGAGCTGGATAGGGGGCGGTCTCGGCGAACTGGACGGCCTCGTCGACGGCGCTCTTCACACGACGGTCGATCTCGGCCATCTGCTCCTCGGGGAGAAGCCCTCGCTCGATCACCCTCTTCTTGAAGCTGTCGATGGGGTCCCTCTCCTTGTTCTTCCGCCTTTCCTCCTCGGTGAAGTAGCTGAGGTTGTCGCCCTGGAAGTGGCCGTAGTAGCGGAAGGCCTTGCACTCCATGAGGGTTGGCCCCTCACCACGCCTGGCCCGTCCTATCGCCTCACCGGCAGCCTCGTACACGGCGAAGAGGTCGGTCCCGTCGATGGTGAAGCCAGGCATGTTGTAGCCTGCCGCGCGGTCGGCGATGTCCTGGGCGGCGCAATGGTAGTGGGACGGCGTGGTCTGGGCGTACCCGTTGTTCTCGCACACGAAGACCACTGGCAGCTTCCAGATGGCGGCCAGGTTCATGGACTCGTGCATGGTTCCCTGCTCTGCCGCGCCGTCTCCGAAGAAGCACACGGTGACCTGGTCGGTGCCCTTGACCTTGGCCATGAGCGCGGAGCCGCAGGCCAGGGGGCCGCCGGCGCCCACTATCCCGTTGGCGCCCAGCATCCCCTTGGTCACGTCGGCGATGTGCATGGAGCCGCCCTTGCCCTTGCATGCCCCGGGGGCCTTCCCGTACAGCTCGGCCATCATCTCCTTCAGGTCGACTCCCTTGGCTATGCAGTGGCCGTGGCCTCGGTGGGTCGAGGTGATGAAGTCGCGGTCCGTAAGGTGGGCGCAAACCCCCACGGCGATAGCCTCTTCGCCAGCGTACAGGTGTACGAAACCCGGGATCTTCCCCTCCGCAAACAGGTCGGCTGCCCGGTTCTCGAACTCCCTTATCAGCCTCATTCGCTCGTAAATCCAGGGCAGCTTCTCCTTGAGGTCAGTCATGGTAGGCCTCCTCTGTCCCGACCGGCGGGTTGTGTGCCCGCCGTCACGAAGAGCGCGGACGAACGCTCCCCGGTCAAGAGAGTCTCCAACAGTTCAAGGTGCTGACCTGTGGCGCTGTAAGAACCTTCTGGTGCTGGCCCTTCTGTCTCCTCACCTCCTTTCGGATGGATGGCCGTCCGCAACCCGCGAGTCTGAGGACCTGGTGGTTCCCGGATCATTCACGCGGCTCGCGTCTGCGGTGCCCGGTCGATCCGCCTCCAGCGCTCCCATCACAGCGTCGGCAAAGTCCCCTGGCGTCACGAGGGGGGACTCCAGCCTGGCTGCGTGGTAGACCTGTTCGAACCGTCCCAGGATTGCCTTACGGTCCAGATCCAGCCCACGGCCCGCTCTCTCCAGCAGGGCGATCCCAGAAGCCGGTAGCATGGTGAAGTCGCCCGAGAGGGCGAGGTCATCTATGCGTCCGTCGCGGACACACACGACCGCGTGGATCAGCCCGCCCGGTGCCTTGTGGCGCCCCTCGGATAGCCACACCCCCTCCCGGACCTTGACCCTGGCCCTGCTCATTCCACCCGTCCGGTGAAGCCAGCTCCTGGAGGCGAGGAGCCGGTCCCAGCGGCGCAGCTCGAGCTCCTCGCGGGGCAATAGCTGCCCGGGGACGATCTCCCTCCTGAGGATGTCTCGGCACTTGCGCAGGTATACGGCCTTCACCTCCCCTTGGTCCGGGGCCCTGCCCAGTTCCCGCGCCATGCTGGTGACGTACTCTCGTAGGCTTCGATAGAGCTTGTCCCGCATCTTCTCCGAGTCGACCCTGAGAACGCGGGACATCACGTCGGTGTCGAAATCCAGCATCAGGCTGCCGACGACCACATCTCCCTGTCCGATGGTGGCGGCTCCTGTCCCGCCGATCTTCCGTCCTTTGACGTGGATGTCGTTGAGGGGGCGATGGTAGGCGTCGATGCCGAAGGCTCGATGGGTCTCCACAAGGGGACGGATGTGCAGCTCGAAGCGGGCATCGAGGGAGGCCGGGAGCACGCCGTGGTGAAATACCCACTGGGTGAAGATCTGGCGACTGTCCAGGTAGACCGCCCCGCCGCCTACCATTCGTCGATAGACTGGCAGGCCTCGGCCCTGGCAGAAGTCCAGGTCTACCTCCCTCTCTGCATCCTGGTGGAAGCCGATGCAGACGTAGGGATCCATGGGAGAGGTGAGGATGAGTGTGTCCGGCGTGTCGTCGGCCGTGGCGTGGGCCACGGCGTGGTAGATGCTCTGCGACCGTAACGATGGCAAGAGCCCTAGGTCCAGGAGACGAACCGCCCCCATGCCAACGCCCCTGTATCGCCCGGATCGCCGGGCGGCGACTATCAGAAGGCGCGGACCCCTGTTACCCCGTTCGGTGCGGCATCGCCCTTTTCGCGGTCGATGCCCTTATTGCGGAAGCATAGCAATTTTAATCAAGATGCCCACTGCTTGCAAGCGGTATCAGCGCTGTACAGCGATGCTGGCCGGCCTTTGGCCGGCCTTCTCGGATGGACGCACCAGCAACACTGGTATGCCGGCCTCTCTCATGACCCTGTCGGCTACGCTCCCGAACACGACCCGGCCCAGCCCCGACCTGCCGTGAGTGGACATAGCGATCATGAAGGCCTTGTGGGTTCGGGCGAAATCGATGATTGCGACGGCCGGGACCCCGTGGAGCACCTCCCACTTGGCGTCGATGTCCTTCGCCTGCCACTCATCCGCCAGGCTGGAGAGGTACTCCTCGGCGCTGCGCACCGCCTGGTCAACGATTGGTACCGGGACCGTGATAGGCATCGAGGTGACGAGCGTGGTGTCGATCACCTGCACGAAGTAGACCTCGGCATGCAGGCGAAGCGCCAGGTTCTCCACATAGGGGAGCACGCCTTCGGATAGGGCGGAACCGTCCAGGGGCACGACGATGGTGATCATCTCCGCTCCTCCTTTCCAGATCAAGACACAGAGGCCGGCCCGTGTCATCTTGGGACAACCGGACCGGCTCCATGCCCACCTCCCAACGGAAGCGAAGCGGACCCAAAGGCTAGACCTTAGGTCCAGTATACCCCCGTTTGCGGTCGCCGTCACGAGTTGATGTCCACTCGATCATGGCGTCTCCAGATCCTGCCGCAGCGCCCCCACTGTGCGCTACACCCTTTCGGGCCGCTGCACCGGCGAGGCTGGGCGCACTGGTAGCCGAGCGGGATCTTGGACCTGGCGCCCGATGCGAAAACGAGAGATGATACTCCATCGTCCGGAGTGAGAGACCATCCATGCCGCTGTTGCGTGTTGATACCGGCATCATGTTGGAGCTCATCGGGTCAGCCGCTGCTTCAGCCATGCCCTCAGCTTCTCCGGGGAGAAGCTGTCGCTCTCTAGGTCCTTGATCTGCTTGGTGAAGTCCAGATCCTTGGGCAGGCTGAACTGTCCGGTCAACTCTTCCCGCGAGATGCCGTAGGCGCGGCTCACCTCGTCGAGGGTCATCCATCCCTTGATCTCGTCGGGATTGGTCCCGGTTGCGGCGATCTTCTCGCCGCTGGATGTCACCTTTCCGGAGACCGCCCAGAAATCTGCCGTCTGAGCGACCAGAACAGTGCCTAAGAAAAGAACCAGGACCAGAGCTCCGAATGCGAACGGGTTCACCTTCATGTTTTCCTCCACTCCATCACCTGCCCATGCCAGGTAGGCCTAGCCTCAGATCCAGGGCCCCCTCCCTCGGGCAGCTCTCCAGGCACTCCAGACATCCAATGCAGTCCGGGCTTTTGATCGTGGTGGCCGAGTGAACGTCCAAACCCATGGGGCATCGCCTCGAGCAGACGGCGCACCCCTTGCAGTGCTCAGACTCCCGCTTCAGGTAGATGGGCCCCATTCTGGCCACCAGCCCGCCCACAGCGCCCAAGGGGCAGGCGTACCGGCACCAGGGCCGATCGACGAAGAGCGATGCAACCAGGGTGACGGTAAGGACGACCGTTCCGATCCCGAGGGATGGTGCGGCGATGGTGATCAGGGCGGCCCATGGATCGAAATCCCTAAAGACCATCACCCCGAAGTAGGCTGCGCCGACCAGAGACCAGAGAAGGACAGCGTACTTCAGAAGGCGCAGCGGCCGATCGAGGGCCGCCAGCGGCTTCCCGCGAGAGCTCACGGCTGCCACGATGCTCCTTGCAGCGGGCACGCGCCGCTGCAGCAGGCGGGAGATGCCCGAGGTCAGCTCCTGAAGGAACCCCAGCGGGCAGATCCATCCGCAGAAGGCCGAGCGCGCGAGAAAGGCCGTAACCAGGAAGGCCGCGGCCAGGACTAGATTGGAAAGGTGGGTATGGGGGATTGTCTGCCCTCCCGACGTGATGAAACGGTAAGCGCCTTCCAGCCCGCCGAAGGGGCAGAAGGCCTCCGGCGACACGGCGGTCGACGATCCACGCTCGGCCGCCTGAAGGACGGCTATGTAGATGATGAAACCCGCGAAGCCTAGCTGAACCGTTCGGCGCAAACCGCCGATGGTGAGCACCCGCCGCACCCCCGGTCGTTGCCGCCTTACGGAGCCGAGCTTCAGCGGTTCCACCGAACCCCGCATGCGCGATTGGTTGACCATGGGAAACCACACCTCCATGTGGGTTGAGCTCGTGCTGCAGGGTAGAGGTGAGGTGTGGCCTCCTCATGGCCACATGGTGGAGGATCGTGGATCTATTGTGGAGGAATCGTGGAGTGGGCCGCCCCGGCAAAGGCGACGACTGCCGAGGCGGAGCCTCCGGTCAGGTTCGCATCGAGCGGGGAAGCGTGGCCGCGAAGCCGATGGCCAGCACCGGCAGGACCGCCAGAAGGCTCAGCACCGCGTGGATCCCGTAGGTGTCCGCCATGTGACCCAGGAGGGGTGCTGCAAGCCCTCCCACGCTGACCGCCAGTCCAAGGGTGACCCCGGAGGCGGTGCCGACCCTGGTGGGGAGGTACTCCTGCCCCATCACCACCATCACGCTGGACGGGGCGTTGAGAGCCAGCCCCAGCGGCACCAGAAGGAGCGTGGCCATGGCGACGTCCTGAACCAGGACGAAAGCCACGAGCCCGAGGGCCAGGACGGCCATGGCAGAGAGCACCACCAGCCGCCGGCCGTGTCTGTCGGAGAGCCAACCGCCCGCCAGAGTGCCCACAGCCCCCGCTGTGAAGAGCACCGTCAGGGCCAGCCCACCGGCCCCTGTCGGCTGGTGCAGCACGTCCTGCCAGTAGAGGGGGATGAAGGTGTTGAGGCCGAAGAACACGATGGATCGGGTGACGACGGCGCCCGTGAGGCGAAGGAACGGCCCCCATGCATCGCCCCCTCTGGAAGCCGCAGCGATGCCCTTGCCGTGACTGAGGCGTGGCCGAGCGGTGAATCTGGGGAGCTGCCACGCGATCAGCAGCGCCATGGCCGTGGCCGGTATAGCGAGGAAAAGCCCGCCTCGCAGCCCAAAGGCCAGCAGAAGTGCCGTGGTGACCAGGGGTCCCACGGCGAAACCGAGGTTGCCCCCCAACGAGAAGACACTCATCCCGGTTGCCCGGCGGGCCCCGGCTGCCAGATTGGCGAAACGCGCGGCCTCGGGGTGGAATGCAGCCACGCCCAGCCCGCTCAATCCGATGGAAAGTGCGATCAGGAGATAGGTTGGCATCAGCGTGGACAGGGCAACGCCGGCCCCGGCCAGAAACAATCCAGCCGGGACCAGCCACGGTGCCGAGTGGCGGTCCGAGAACTGGCCGAGGAATGGCTGCAGGACCGATGAGCTGACGGTGACCGCCAGCACCAGGCCGGCCGCCGCCGAGTAGGAGAGATCGTGGGCGGCGATGAAGTAGGGAAGCATGGCTGGGATGGCGCCCTGGTTGACGTCGTCCAGCATGTGGCCCACGCACAGCATTGCAAGGGCTGCGCCGTCCATCTTCTTGGGATCGGCCGCTCGGGCGGCCTCTGGGCTGGTCATCATCGGCAGGTCTCCGTGGTGCTACCTCTGAGTCCATTACCTCGGCCCGCCCTCGAGCTGCGGTTCGCCGGTCATGGATGAAGGCCGGCTTCCGAGGCGACGGCGATTGTAGCACAGACGGCAGACGCGTGCTGAATGGCGCCGCATTGCGCGGACCGCGCGGGGTTGGACGCCTTGACACCCCCGTGGAGCGCCCGTATATTGGGCGAGCCGGGACCTCCGGCCGCCTCGGAGGTGGCCCGGGTGAGCGGCGATCAGCCTGCTGAGATCTTCGTTGTAGGTTCGACCCGAAGGTGCGGCCCGGCCGCGCCTGGGGATCCCCGAGGAGAGCAGCCCTATGCCGACCATGGGCGAGCTGCTTCGCGAGGCGCGGACTCGCCTCCACCTTTCGCTGGAGGAGGCCGAGGAGTACACCAAGATAAGGAAGAAGTACCTGATCGCGCTGGAGGAGGACGACTATTCGCAGCTTCCCGCTCCGGTGTACGCCCGCGGGTTCCTCCAGTCCTACGCAGAATTTCTCGGCATCGATCCCAAGTATGCCGACAAGCTGTTCCAGCCCCCGGATACGGCTCGGACGGTCCCAGAGATCCGCCCGGCCGCCAGCGGGATCCCGGCTTCGGCCGGAATATCCCTGAGGAGCCTCATTACCATCGTCCTGGCGGTGCTGGGCGTGGCTGCGATAGGATTCCTGTATTGGCAATACGCGGAGTACGCATCGGGCGGCTCGCGGGTGGACGTGCCGCCCAAGGGGGCGCCGCTGGCCACCCCGACCGGCTATCAGCTGGTCGCGGTACCGACCCCGACGCCGAGTCCGCTGCCCACACCCAGCCCTACCCCGATCAGAGGGGTGGAGGTCACCGTGTATATCACCGACAGGAGCTGGATGAGAGTGGTGGCCGACGGCCAGAGCACGCCTCTCTTCGAGGGGGAGCTGCAGCCCGGGGACACCCGCACATGGAAGGCGAAGGATCGCATCGACATGCGGGTCGGCAACGCCGGTGGGGTGGATGTCACGGTGAACGGGATGAGGCAGGGCAAGCTCGGAGCCAGCGGCGAGGTGAAGAACGTAACTTGGGGAAGGCAGTAGCCGTTAGATGAAGTTCCATATACTCACCCTGGGATGCCCCAAGAACGAGGTGGACTCCGAGGGTATGGAGGTGCTGCTGACGGAGGCCGGGCATAGCCCGGTCGCCGAGCTTTCAGAGGCTGATCTGGTGATCGTCAACACCTGCGGCTTCATCGACGCCGCCAGGGAGGAGTCCCTGCATGCGCTCCGCTCGGCGAGCAGGCGGCGGAAGCGCGGTGCGCTACTGGTCGCGGCCGGGTGTCTGGCCCAAAGGGAGGGCGAGGGGCTGGCGCGCCTCCTTCCAGGGGTCGATGGGGTCATAGGCTGTCGAAACTGGACGGATATACCCAGGCTGGCCGGGATGCTTTCCGGCGGGAGGTCCACTGGAGACAGCAAGCTTTCGGTTCTACTGGGGGTAAGACTGGAGCTGGGCGCTGTCCGCCGGAAACTTAGGAAGGGCAGCGGCTACGTGAAGATATCGGACGGCTGCGATGCTGGCTGCGCCTTCTGCGCCATCCCATCCATCAAGGGACCTCACCGCAGCAAACCGCCCGAGCAGGTTGTTGGCGAGGTGAGGCAGCTGGTGGAGGGTGGCGCCCTGGAGGTTATCCTAGTGGGGCAGGACACCACAGCGTACGGTCTGGACTGGGGGGAGGCGGATGGCCTCGAGCGGCTCTTGCGGCGGATCGGGGACGAGGTTCCGGGGCTGAGGTGGCTGAGGGTGCTCTACCTCTATCCCCAACGGATAACGCCTGGCCTGCTGAGCGTCATGGCGGAGATGCCCCAGGTCTGCCGGTACCTGGACGTGCCGCTGCAGCACACCCATCCCGACGTGCTCCGGCGGATGCGCAGGCCGCACGGGGAGGTGGGGGAGCTGATAGCCTCCATTCGGCAGGCCATGCCGGAGGTGGCGATCCGCACTACCTTCATAGTGGGATATCCTGGGGAAACGGAGGAGGAGCACCGGCACCTGCTCAGGTCCATTGAGGAGATGGAGCTCGACCACGTGGGGGTCTTTACCTACTCACCACAGCCCGGCACCCCCGCGGCCTCCATGCCTGGGCAGGCCCCTGAGAGGGTGAAGCGCCGCCGGCGGCGGGAGGCTATGGAGGTGGCGCAGCGGGTTTCTCTCAAGCGCAATCGGACCATGGTGGGCCGCGAGGTGGAGGTGCTGGTGGAGGGCGCGGGCCGAGCCGTTGGAGGCGGGAGGGCTGCCATGGTGGGCCGCTGCTACAGGGATGCTCCCGAGGTGGACGGCCTGGTCCTGTTCACCGGGGACGCGGAGGTGGGCGAGATGGTGAGGGTGCGTATCACCGCCGCCCTGGAGTACGATCTGGTGGGCGAGCTGGTGTCAAGGTGAGGGCGGGTACCATGGACGATGCCGGGATCGAAGGGCTGATCGTGGCGAGGGCCGAGGCGCTGGGACACTCTCTTCGGGCTAGGGGGCTCACCCTGGCAACGGCGGAGTCCTGCACCGGGGGCGGTCTCGCCGACGCCATCACCGATGTGGCCGGGAGCTCCGACTACTTTCTGGGTGGTGTGGTGGCCTACGCTAATCGGGTGAAGGAGCAGCTCCTGGGCGTTGACCCGCAGGTGCTGGCGGCGCAAGGGGCGGTGAGCGAGCCCGTCGCGCTGCAGATGGCCGAAGGGGCGCGTCGTGCCCTAGGGACCGACGTTGGAGTGGGCATCACCGGCATCGCGGGTCCGACGGGAGGCTCGACCGAGAAGCCGGTGGGACTGGTGTACATAGGGGTGGTGACCCCGGATGGAGCCGAGGTGAGGCGATACCTGTGGACGGGGAGCCGGGTGTCCAACAAGCGGCGGTCGGTGCTGGCGGCGCTGGAGCTGCTGCTTGAGCTGGTGAGCGCCTGAGCGGCCCCTGTGCCGGGGAAAGGGGCGAACAAATGTGCTATAATGCAGCTCGCCAGGCAACGGGATGGTGGCGCCGCAGCAACTGAAGGGGGAGGAGCAGATGGTCTTGGACAAGGAGAAGGAGAAGGCGCTGGATCTCGCCATCGGCCAGATCGAGCGAGCCTTCGGTAAGGGCTCCATCATGAAGCTGGGAGAGGCCAGCGGGCGGCTCAGCGTCGAGGTGATCCCAACCGGCTCGATCGCCCTGGACATAGCCCTCGGCGTCGGCGGTATTCCCCGGGGTCGGGTAGTCGAGATCTTCGGCCCCGAGTCGTCGGGCAAGACTACCCTGGTGCAGCACATCATGGCGGAGGCGCAGCGGGCGGGTGGGGTGGCGGCCCTGATCGACGCGGAGCACGCCCTGGATCCTGCCTATGCCCAGCACTGCGGTGTCAACATCGACGATCTCTTGGTCTCGCAGCCCGACACTGGAGAGCAGGCCTTGGAGATCGCCGAGGCCCTAGTGCGGAGCGGAGCCGTCGACGTGGTGGCCATCGACTCCGTGGCGGCGCTGGTGCCAAGAGCTGAGCTGGATGGGGAGATGGGCGATTCCCACGTGGGGCTGCAGGCCAGACTGATGTCGCAGGCGCTGCGGAAGCTGGCCGGTGCCATCAACCGGTCGAAGACGGCCGTGATCTTCACCAACCAGCTGCGAGAGAAGGTAGGCGTGATGTTCGGCAACCCGGAGACCACTCCCGGCGGGCGCGCCCTCAAGTTCTACGCCTCCGTGAGACTTGACATCCGTCGTGTCGACTCCATCAAACAGGGGAGCGAGGTCATCGGCAACCGCACCAAGGTGAAGGTGGTGAAGAACAAGGTGGCGCCCCCCTTCCGGGTGGCGGAGTTCGACATAATGTACAACGAGGGGATCTCCAAGGAGGGCGGCCTCATCGACGTGGGGACCGAGCTGGGGATCATTCGCAAGAGCGGCGCCTTCTTCTCCTTCGGGGAAACCCGCATCGGCCAGGGCCGCGAGAATGCCAAGGAGTTCCTTCGCAAGAACCCGGACGTGGCTGCCGAGATAGAGCGCCAGATCCGACAGACGGTGGCCGCTGGGAAGGGCCTCCCTATACCTGCCACGGCAACCGTGGGCGCCGACATCGAGGCGGACGAGTAGGGCCTCGAGATCCGGGGGCGACCACCGGTCGCCCCCAACGACCTCTGGAGGGCCTCCCTTATCCCCTTTCAGTCGAGTGGAGGCCGACGTCGAACCATGGGACGCATCACCGCCATCGAACCTCAAAAGAAAGTCGGGCGCAGGCGCTTCAACGTCTTCCTGGACGGCCGGTTCGCTTTCGGGCTGTCGGAGGATCTGGCCGCGCGGCTGTCCCCGGGGAGCTTCCTCTCAGAGGAGCAGATCGCCGATCTGGTCAGGGAGGATGAGCTGCTGCAGGTGTACGACGCCGCACTCAGCCTGCTCGACTACAGACCCCGCAGCATCGCCGAGCTCCGAAGCCGGCTGCTCAGGAGGTCCTTCGACCAGTCACTGGTGGAGGAGGCGCTGGAGCGGCTCCGGGCGCGGGGGATGGTGGACGATCGGGAGTTCGCCCGCTTCTGGGTGGAGAGCAGGGGGAGCTATCGCCCCAGGGGGACAAGGATGCTCCAGGCGGAGCTGCGGGCCAAGGGGGTCGAGCCCGATGCGATCCGGGATGCACTCCCGGCGCTGGATGAGGAGGAGGCCTCAGCCTACCGAGTTGCCTCCAAGAAGGCGCGATCTGTCCATGCAGCCGACTGGACGGAGTTTCGCAGGCGGATCGGGGACCATCTGGTGCGTCGAGGCTTCAGCTACGAGGTGGCGTCCATCGTGGCGCGGCGGGTCTGGGAAGAGATCGCCGGTGGTGAAGCCGGCGAGTCGGGCGAGGCTGAATGAGCCGACTGGCCCCTGTTCATCGAATGGCGTAAAGCAGTCGGGCGCGGCGGTGGTGGCGAGGTGCCTGGGCGGACAGCGCGGCCCTGGTAAGTGGGTCCGCTAGGTACCGCCTCACCAGGTGACCGATCAGATCCTGCAGCTCCTCATCGGGAGTGAGCGCGTAGGAGTACTCCTGGCCCGTATCCACTTGCAGGAGGATACCGGCACTCGCCAGGGCTCGGGCTGCCGGCTTCAGTTCGGTCTCGTCTCTTCCCAGGTAGCGGGCCAGCTCCTCGATTGTGACGAGAGCATCCGGATTGTCGTGAAGGAAGCGGAGAAGCTCCCACTTCACGAACGAGTCCAGGTGCGGCAGCAACCTGTCGGCTGCGTCGGGATCTATCCCGAGATCGATCAAGCTGATTGCCGGTACGCTCATCGAGCCCACCTCCCGGATGCTCCCGCCGAGCTCTTCTTCCCTCGGGTTGCCCCCGTGCCGACATGCTGCACCATCTCGTGGAGCTGTGCGGCCGTCTCGGTGCAGCCCCGCCGGTGCAGGTTCTGTGCCATCGGGAAGTTCTTCCCGCTCGTCCGCTCTGGTACAGACATTGCACGCCTTGTCCGTGGCAGCATATCTGATCACCGGAGACAACGATGAGGATCCAGATAGGAGCTACGGTGAGGTCTCGAGAGGGGGAGGAGATCGGGAGGGCGGAGCGGGTCGTGCTGGATCCATCCACCCAGGAGGTCGAGTCCATCGTGGTGCATCGGGGGCTCCTGCTGAGCCGCGATGTTCTCGTGCCCATCTCCCTGGTGGAGGAGGCCACTGAGCAGGAGATCAGACTGCGTATTCCCAAGGATCGTGTGGGCGATCTGTCGGACTTCGTGAGCGCCCACTTCGAGATCAAGCCGCCGGAGCACCTGGCCTCCTACGCCTCCTACGCCCCGGGCTCCATCCTCTTCCCCCTGGTGCCTCCCTACGGTGTCCCTGGGGAGCCCGGCCCCTATGAGCTGGGCGAGGTGGAGCAGGAGAGGGCGGTGGTCCCATCCGAGCTGGACATAGCGGAGGGGATGCTGGTTCTCGCGCTGGACGGGACCGTGGGCGAGGTGGACGAGGTGCGCACGGATCCCGTGTCCGACCGGGCGACGGCCATCGTAGTCAGGGCACGGACCGGCGTGAAGAAGGAGATCGAGGTCCCCATTGAGCTTGTCTCGGGCATCTTCCCCGACCATGTGCAGCTAAGCCTCACCAGCGAGCAGGTGGAGGAGCTCCCCACGCCCGTGGTGGATAGATACATAACCTCAGAGAAGCGGCGACGCCGCGGAAAGCGGTAGGGGCTGATCGCGCCGTGCCTCGAGGAGCCACGGAGATGTATAATCCCTCCTGGCTTGGTCGTTGGCAGGAGGGCCCACCATCGATGGCGGCCACGGTGGAACCCTCCATGCCCGGCATGGCCGCCACCTTGGAATTCCCAGTAGCACTTGCCCCCAGGCTGTGAGAGTGGGCCCCACGGTTCGCGTGAGCCGGGCGGGCGGCATTGCCGTCCGTGGAGTGGCCGGCGTCCGCGGCCACCGAGAGAACAGCTCAAGGAGAGGACTGCATGGCGAAGAAGGTTCTGGTCACCGAGTTCATCCATCCCGCGGGTGTGGAGATGCTGGAGCGTGAGTGCGAGGTGGTTCGGCCCCGAGATATCTCCGTTCCGGCGCTGAAGGAGGCGATAGCTGACGCCGATGGCGTCCTGGTTCGGGTGGCCCCCATGACCCGTGAGGTGCTGGATGCGGCTCCCAGACTGAAGGTGATCGGCAAGCATGGCGTTGGGGTCGACAACATCGACATCCCGGCGGCCACCGAGCGAGGCATCGCCGTCTGCAACACCCCGGAGGCCAACAGTGAGGGGGTGGCGAGCCACGCCATCACCCTGATGCTGGCGATCTCCAGGCGGCTGGTGGAGTGCGACGCCTTCGTGAGGGCGGGGAGATGGAGCGGCAAGGACGAGCTGATGGGCCGGGAGCTTCTTGGGAAGACCCTCTCCATCGTCGGGACGGGGCGGATCGGCGGCCGGCTGGCCCAGATCTGCCGGGCGGCCTTCGACATGAAGGTGTACGCCTACGACCCCTACGTGACGGCGGAGGCGATGGCTGAGAAGGGGATCATCAAAGTGGAGAGCGTTGACGATCTGATGCCCGTCGCCGACTTCGTGTCCATCCATACCCCGCTCACGCCCGCTACCAGGGGGATCGTCGGCGCCCGCCAGTTCGACCTCATGAAGAGGACCGCCTACCTCATCAACACGTCCAGGGGGCCGGTGGTAGATGAGGCCGCGCTGATCCAGGCCCTCCAGGAGGGAAAGATCGCGGGCGCCGGCTTGGACGTGTTCGAGCAGGAGCCGCCCGCGCCGGACAACCCACTCCTCAAGATGAAGAACGTGATCCTCGCACCCCACATGGGAGGGGCCACCGAGGAGTCCATGGAGCGGATGGCGACCCATGCTGCCGCGGGGATACTGGCGGTGCTGCGGGGAGAGCGCCCCAGGTACCTGCTGAACAAAGAGGTCTGGAAGTAGCCGGCCGTGCCTAAGAGATGGGGAGACGGGGTGAGTCCACGGTGGGACGAGGAGTACGTGGGTATGGAGGACGGGGACCCACCTCTCGACAAGGGCATCTCCCGTGTCGAGGTCGGGACATCCGGCGTCGATAGGTCGGCCTCTCCCTCGTCCGCCCATGGTGAGATGGAGGTGGGCACCCCGGTACAGTCTCTCCCCGCCTCCCCTTCCATCCCCTGGGGCAGGCTCTCTATTATCCTCTCAGCGCCCCTCGCCGTGATGGTGGCGATGATCAACTTCGCCCCGCTCCTCCCCATGCTGCGCGAGGAGCTCGCGCTGAGCAACGCCTGGGCCGGGGCGCTGGCCAGCGCCACGATCCTCTCCCACACGGCGCTGCAGCTCCCTGCCGGGTATCTGGCGGACCGTATAGGCGTGAAGCGCTCGGTTGAGCTGGGTGCCGTGGTGGTCGCGCTGTCGACGATGGCGTCGGGCCTCGCCCCGGGGATCGAGGCGTTGCTCGTCAGCCGATTTGTCCTGGGGTTGGGTACCGCGACGGTCTTCGTCTCCGCCCTCACCTGCGTCAACCTGGCGGTGCCGCCGGAGCGGAGGGTGGTGGCCCAGGGGTTCTTCGGCGCCTCGGCCAACGTGGGCGTATTGATGGTCCTACTCTTTTCGGAGAGGGTCGCACGGTGGGGTGGCTGGAGGGGAGTGTTTCTGGCCGAGGGGATTGTCATCCTGGGGATAGCCTGGCTTTTTGCCACTAGGCTGCGGCTCGATGAGAGCCGCTCGAGAACGGCTCCCGCCTCGTGGCGAGCAACCCTGCTGGATCGTCCCCTCTACCTGCTGGGGCTCGCCCACACGCTGAGCTACGGGGTCTTCACTGCCCTCTCGACCTGGGCGGCGGCGCTGCTCTTCGAGGGGTACGGGATCGGCCTGGAGTGGGCTGGGCCGCTGGCAGCGCTTCTCCCCGCCGCCTCAGTGACAGCCAGATCGCTGGGCGGGGCGCTGTCGGTCGGACGGGAGCGACAGGTGATCGTGGTCTCGACCTTCGCCACCGCAGCTGGGGTTGGGTTGCTGGCCATGGGACCGGGTCCTCATCTGGTGCTTCTGGTGCTGGTGGTGCTGGGCTGCTCGACCAGCCTGCCCTTCGGCTCCATATTCTCCTACGTGTCCTACGTATCTCCCCAAGGGGCTAGCGGTCGCGGGTTCAGCCTGGTGAACTTCGTTGGGAACGTGGGCGCCCTGCTCTTCCCTCCCATGATAGGCTACGCCCTGGATGCCACCGGGTCCTTCGGTCCGGGCTTCGGACTGGTGGCGGCTGCAGCCCTGTTGGGAGGGGCCATGGTGGCCCTGTGGCTTCCCCGCGTCCCGTCTACACCGGCCTGATGGATCGTGCTAGAATGCCCCCGCCGGGTCGACGAGGACCCGTTTTCCCCCTCCGAGCAGGTCCCGGCAGGCCGGCGAGCCGCTGCGTCTGGGGCATGTGGCGGTGCGCCCAGCATGGGTGCCGCCGAGAGCTTCCCGGCGACCTGTCCAGCCCAAAGAAGGAAGGAGAAGCCCCTCATGGAACAGGTGCTGGTTATCCAGGGGAACGAGGCCTGTGTTCGGGGTGCCATCGCGGCCGGGTGCAGGTTCTTCGCTGGATACCCGATTACCCCCGCATCTGAGGTCGCGGAGCTGATGGCCGAGATGCTCCCTCGCCACGGCGGCATCTACATGCAGATGGAGGACGAGATAGCCTCCTTCTGCGCGGTGATCGGGGCGGCGTGGGGCGGCGTGAAGGCGTGCACAGGGACATCGGGCCCCGGTTTCAGCCTCATGCAGGAGGGAATCAGCTACGCTGTCTCGACGGAGACCCCTTGCGTCATCATAGACGTGCAGAGGGGAGGGCCATCGACGGGGATGCCGACCGCCCCTGCGCAGCAGGATATCTACCAGGCCAAGTATGGCGCCCACGGGGACTACGAGATCATCGCCTACGCGCCATCCTCGGCCCAGGAGGCCTTCGACCTCACGGTGAAGGCCTTCAACGCTGCTGAGAAGTACCGCGTGCCCGTCTTCGTCATGTCTGACGAGATCGTGGGACACACAAGAGAGAAGGTGCGCATTCCGGAGAAGCTGGAGGTGCGCGAAAGGCAGCGCCCAGCCACCCCTCCCGATCAGTACCTTCCCTTCCGCCCCGGACCTGACGGCCTGCGGCTGGACGGAATGCCCGCCTTCAACCAGGGGTACAAGCTGCTGGTGGAGGGGCAGCTCCACGATGAGTCGGGCAATCGCGCCGGGACTGTCCCTGAGGTGAGCGCCAGGCTTACCCGCCGACTGTGCGAGAAGATCCTCAAGCACGACGGCGACCTCCTCGATGTAGAGGCGCGCATGCTGGATGATGCCGAGGTGGTGGTGGTGGCCTACGGCAGCGTTGTGAGGCCGTCGATGCAGGCGGTGAGGCAGGCGAGGTCCGCCGGGGTCAAGGCGGGGCTCCTGAAGCTGCGGATCGTGTGGCCGTTCCCCGACCAGGTGATCGCGGAGGTGGCGTCCGGTGCCAGCCGGATCCTAGTTCCGGAGATGAATGTCGGGAAGATAGTTCGCGAGGTTGAGAGAGCCGCCCACGGCAGGGCGGAAGTCGTTCCGGTGCCGAAGCTCGGCGGGGTTCTGCACACCCCTGCCGAGATCCTCGCTGCCATCAGAGGGGAGAGGGTCCATGCATCCCATAGCTGAGAAGTATCTTCGGAAGAGCGCCCTGCCGCAGTTCTTCTGCCAGGGCTGCGGCGATGGCACCATCCTGACGGCCCTGATGCGGGCCATCGATGACCTGGGGATCATCGATGATATGGCCTTCACCAGCGGGATCGGATGCTGCGCCTGGATCCCCGTGTTCGTCAACGCCGATGTGCTCCACACCATGCACGGGCGCGCCATTCCCATCGCCACGGCGCTCAAGCTGACCAATCCAAAGCGGAAGGTGATGGTGTTCGCCGGGGACGGCGACTGCGTGGGTATCGGCGGCAACCATCTGATCCATGCGGCGCGGCGCAACGTGGACATAACGGTAGTGATGGTGAACAACGCCATCTACGGGATGACGGGCGGCCAGACGGCGCCCACCACGCCCCACCATGCGGTCACCAAGACCACGCCTATCGGCAACGCGGAGTTTCCCTTCGACGCGTGCGAGCTGGCCAGGGCTGCCGGGGCTACCTACGTGGCCCGATGGACCACCGCCCACCCGCGGCAGATCACGACAGCCTTCAAGGAGGCGATCAATCACAAGGGCTTCGCCTTCATCGAGATCCTTTCCCAGTGTCCTACCCAGTCCGGCCGGCTCATCTACGGGAGCGCGGACCCGGTGGAGGCGTTCAACCGATTGAAGAGCATCGCGGTGAGCAAGGCGCGGGCCGAGACGATGAGCCCTGAGGAGCTGGCCGGCAAGGTGATCGTGGGCAAGCTGCTCCAGATCGAGGGCCGGGCCGAGCTCACGGACGAGGTATACGCCCTGATGTCCGGCGGCGGTGACGGCCTGTCGGCCGAGACCAGGCTGGCCACGAACTAGAGCGGGGGGCCGAGGTCCCAGGGCGGCGGCAGGGATGCCTTGGGCAAGCGCCCCGACCATGGGGTCTCGGCCCTTGATGACGGGATGGGAAGATGATCAGGATCGATGTGGATAAGAAGTTCTGCAAGGGGTGCAACCTCTGCATCGCCAACTGCCCCCTGGGGGTGCTGGCGGTGTCCACGGAGCGAGGGGCGGCGGGGTTTCTGGTGCCGGAGGCGGTGAAGCCCGAGGCCTGCAACATGTGTCGTCTCTGCGAGGTGATCTGCCCCGACTTTGCCATAGTGGTGGAGGGGGAGCGTGAGAAGAGAGGTTAGGATCGCCGGGTTCGGCGGTCAGGGGGTCATCCTTTCGGGTTTGATCCTGGCGGTGGCAGCCGGCATCCACGAGGGCAAGGAGGTGGCGCAGACCCAGAGCTACGGTCCCGAGTCGCGGGGCGGCGCCTGCCGCGCCGAGGTGGTGATCAGCGACGAGGAGATCGACTACATCAAGCCGATGGACCCGGACGTTCTGGTGGCCATGTCTCAACCGGCGCTGGACAGGTACATCGGCGACATCGACCGGGATCGGGCGGCGGTGCTGGTGGACAGCAGCCTGGTGACCCGGATCCCGGAAGGGATAGCGCACCTCTACCGGCTGGGCATGACGGACATCGCCGAGTTTCGACTGGGCAACAAGATCGTGGCCAACATGGTGATGCTGGGGGCGCTGTCGGCGGTCACGGGGCTGGTCAGCTTCGAAGCCCTTGAGGAGGCCGTCCGCGGCACGGTGCCCAAGAAGACGGTGGAGCTGAACCTGTCGGCGCTCAGGGAGGGTTACGCCGAAGGCTCGAAGCTGGTGGGCTCTCCAAGCTCCAGGTAGCGCGGATTCGGAGCGCCGGCATCGCGAGGCCCACACTAACCAGTCCTGATCGAGTCGAAATCGCGGAGCGTTCGTCCCTGCCCCACATTGAGCGAGGGTGCAGGCCGGATAGCCATCCCGGGGCCCGGGTCAAGATGGACCCGGGCCCGCATGATCGGCGGCTCATCTATGGTCGCGCCGTCGCCGGCGGTCCTGGAGGCTCCGCCGGCTCACCTGCTTTTGCATCACCTGATGGGCCAGCTGTTCCAGCGAGCGGTCCCGCTACCGGTGATGGAAGAAGTGATCGACGTTGTCTCGGGTGATCAATGTCACTCCTGTGTCGGTCAGGCCTGGACACTGCGGTGCGCCCACGACACGCCAATCCGGAAAAGCGGGGATGGTGTTGTGGACCAGCCAGTACAGGTAGTATGTGGCTATCCATTCCTCCATGACGCTGTTCTGGGCCAGCGAGTAGGCGAGAGTGCCATCCTTGATGTAGGGCAGCATGTCGTCGTCCCGGTCCATCGCCCCGCCCATTATCTTTCCGGCCATCCCCGTCTCCTTCAGCGCCCGACCGATAGCAGCGCCGGCCGTCGCGTCGATACCGATGGCCATGGTCAGATCAGGGTGGGCCTGGATTAGCTGGGTGGCCACAGTCAGCGCTACGTTCGGGTCTGACTGCTCGTCGACGGAGCCGACGATCTCGATATCTGGGTATTTGGCGAAGACCTCCTTGTAGCCCGATACACGCTGTCCATGTGCGGGGTTGGTGGTGGTGACGAAACCCACCTTGCCCTTGCCATTCATGAACTTCACGGCGGCCTGTCCCCCGATGCGCCCCACGTTCACGTTGTCTGGGCCCACAAAGCCGTAGCGCGCGGTCGGATCGTTCACGTCGTGATTGACAACGACAACCGGAATGCCGGCGGCCATGGCCTGCTTGAGGGTATCGTTGAGCGACTGGTCGTCGGCTGGAAAGATCATTATCCCTGCTGGCTTGCTGGCTATCAGTTCCTCCAGGATCCGCATCTGTGCCACGGGGTCGTACTCCACTGGGCCCAGGTAGGTGGTCTTCACGCCGAGGGAGTCGCCGGCGGCGTGAAAGCCTTGCTGCCCGTCGAGCCAGAATGCAATGGCGGTCACGGCACCAACCCAAACGTATTCCTCCATGGTTTGAGGGGCTGGTTTCGGCTCTGGAGCTGCTAAGATCTTGCCGCGCGTTACGCCGAGTGCCGCTGCGCTTGCCAGGGATGCCGCGAGAAACTGTCGCCGCGATAGGCTCTTGGCCATCTTGTTGAGTTCGGCTGACATCAGACCCTCCTTCCGTCATGACAAGCCCGCGCATCTGGCGGTGCTCGTGAACCCGTGACCATCGACCAGGGACCCAGAGGGACGCGTAACCAGCCAGTCACCTCCCTTCCCACGCGCCCTTGCGCCGATCTTCCGTGCCTCCGCGCATGACTAGGCAGTCCTTAGCCGTCTCCGAGAAATCATGTCCAAGCTGACCGCGACGACTAGTATGCTGCCTGTTACCACCCCCTCCCAGTATATGGAGACGCCGAAGAGCGTCATGGCGTTGGACACAATGGCCATGAAGACCAGCCCGAGAACAGCGCCCAGGACTGTACCCTCGCCACCCGCCAAGCTACAGCCGCCCAACACGCATGCAGCGATGATGCGCAGCTCGACACCAGTGAACGCGGTGGGCACGCCACTTGTGAGCCGGGCTGTTGTGACAATCCCAGCCAGTGCCGCAAGCAATCCAGAGGTAACGAACGCCAGAAACACAACTAGATCCACATTTATGCCGGAGAGCCTGGCTGCCTTCTCGCTTCCGCCTACATAATAGAGTTGCCTGGGGGCCCGGGCGCGACGGAGCAGGACGTCTGCGCCCAAGACGATCACCAGCATGTACAGGACAATGAGTGGCATGCTAAAGAGGTCGCCCTGACCAATAATATTGAAGGACTGAGGAAGATTGATCACCGGACGCCCCTCGGTATATCCGAGTGCTATCCCTCGGGCTACGGACATCATGCCCAGGGTAGCTATGAGGGCATTGACCTTCACTCGAGTTACGACGAAGCCGTTTACCGCTCCTGTAATCGCCCCCACGGCGAGCCCTCCCAGGATCGCCAGCGGAACAGGAAGATGCCCTCTGACGATGAGAGAGGCGCACACAATCCCCGCCAGCGCCATGACTGAACCGACGGACAGATCGAAGAATCCCCCGATCAAGAGCATTGACATGCCTACGACCACGAGCGCCTCCATGGAGAACGCGCGCGCGATGGCTATCAGGTTTGGTCCATTCAGGAATCGGGTAGTGGTAAGCGACAGGATGATGCTGGTCATCAGGATAAGCACCACCATCGCGGCCTCACGCGAGGTCAGGATGCGCGCGAGAGCTTCTTGTGGGATGAGTCCGCGCCGCAGGTTTGGCCCCTGACCGCTTGTGGTGGCTTCCGCTGCGGCGGGCGCTTCCCCCAGCAAAGATCTCTTATCGGCCATCTCCCGAGCCTCCTTTCGTATCGACCGAATTCGTCGCAGTTCCCAACGCGTGAGAGGCGATGAGTTCGTCAGTGGCTTCGTCTCGGGGGAAGATGCCGATGAGCCGACCTTCTCGCATGACCGCTATTCGATCGCTCATGCCCAACACCTCAGGCAACTCTGAACTGATCATGATCACTGCCGCTCCCTCATTGGCCAGTTTTCGAAGCAGGGCATGCACCTCGGCCTTGGATCCTACATCGATGCCGCGAGTGGGCTCATCGGCGATCAGCAGCTTCGGCTGGCGAGCGAGCCACTTGGCGAATAGCACCTTCTGTTGGTTGCCTCCGCTGAGGCGCGCCACCCGCTGCCCGAGACTGCTGGCCTTGATCTGGAGCATCCCGATTGCCTGGCGTGCCAACGCTTCCTCCCGCTCTGGCCTCATAAAGACGGCGCCGCTGAGGGCCTTCAGGCACGCTGCGGCAACGTTCTGCCGAAGCGACATCTCGAGGAACAGCCCGTCCCTCTTTCGGTCCTCCGGGATGTAGGCGATGCCGGCTGCCATCGCTTTCGCTGGGTTGGTGATCCTGATGGGTCTACCCTCCAGCAGGATCTCACCCCCTGTAGCTGGCTCCGCGCCGAACAGGGCTCGTGCAAGCTCGGTGCGGCCAGCGCCTGTGAGGCCGAACAGCCCCAGCACCTCCCCAGAATAGGCTGTCAGACTCACATCCCTGAAGCCCACCCCCGAGAGGCTGCGCAGCTCGAGGAATGGCGTCCTTTTTCCGCCATCTCGGTTGGGAAACAGGTGAGAGAGCTCCCTTCCCACCATCATGCGCACGACCTCATCTGGGTTGGTCTCCTTCGTGGCCAGTGTTCCAACCAGCTTGCCATCTTTGAGCACCGTGATCCGGTCCGCCAGGGCAAACACCTCGTTTAGCTTGTGGCTGACGTATATGATCCCGATGCCGCGCTGGCGGAGCATCCTGAGTACGTGGAACAGTCGCTCCGTCTCGCGCTCTCCGATGGCTGAGGTGGGCTCATCCAGGATCAGAACCCTTACCTGGCGTGTAATGGCCCTGGCGATTTCGACGATCTGCTGAACGGCCACGTTGTAGTTACGGAGGGGAGCCCTGGGGTTGATGTCGACCCCGAATGTTGCCAGCGCAGAGCGTGCGGCGTCGTACATCTCCTGATACTTGATGAAGCCCAAGGATCGAGTGGGCTGCGTGTTGGTGAACACGTTCTCCGCGACGCTCATATTGGGGGCGAGCGCAAGGTCTTGGAAGACAGTGCTGATCCCGAGCTGCTGGGCGTGGTGGGGGTCCCGAGGCTTGATGGGACGACCGTAGAGGAGCAGTTCGCCGGCATCAGGATGGTGAACGCCGGCCATGATGAGCATGAGGGTACTCTTTCCCGCTCCGTTCTCGCCGACCAGAGCATGGATCTCGCCGGGAAGCAGCTGGAAGTCCACGCGGTCCAGCGCCAATGTTCCGGGGAACTCTTTGGTGATCCCGCGAGCTTCGATGACTGGCGTGGCTCTCATAGCGCCTCCAGATGCGACCAGCGTGGGCTGTGACACAGTGGCTCTGCTCCAGCCTGTGTCACGACAACGTTGTCCTCGACCCGGAGGCCGAAGTGCGCGCCGTACAGTCCGGGCTCCAGGCTGGTGATCATGCCGGTTCCGAGTATCCCTGTCGAGCTGGGGTGGATAAACGGGATGGGCTCGTGATATCTGAAACCCACGCCGTGTCCTGTGTGATGCACGAAGAGCTGTGACAGTCCGAAAGGCTCCAGCGCCCTTCGGGCGGCCCCGTCTACGTCAGCGGCGCGAGCACCGTGCCTGATCGCCTCCAAAGCAGCTTCATACGCTGCCCGCTGCGCCGAGAAGAGATGAAGCTGCTCATCGGACGGTCGTCCGGCAACCACTGTTCGTGTCAGGTCGGCCCAGTAGCCGTCGGCCACGACGGCCAGCTCCATCACGACCAGATCCCCTTCCTGGATGACCCGATCGGAGGATGTGGGGAAGTCCCAGGAATCTGCGGTTCGCGGGCCGCTGATCACCTCTGCCTCACTCCTGGCGTTGCGTGTCCCCTTGTATCCGATTCCACGGGTGTGGATCTCGGCCTCGACGGCGGCTGCAATTTCGGATTCGCGCCTTCCTGGAGCAGTCTCCGAAAAAAAGATGGCCAGGCCGAAGTCTCCCACCTCGTTGGCGGTTCGGATGCGGGTGATCTCGCGTTCGGTCTTCTCCCCCGCCAATCTCGAAAGCTGCGGACCGAAGTCCACCCACTCGGCGCTGGATCCTGGGATGCTGGGATCTACCATGGACGGGGTACCGGCCCACGCCTCTAGGACACGCTGGGGCACGGCCACGTCGCCGAACGAGCCTTCGTATCCGATGCGCCTTCCGGTGAGCCTTCTGTCGGCCATTACCTGGACGAGAAGCCTCGAAATGCTTGCCTCAGGATCATCATCGCCCACTCGCCATGCATGAAACGTTCGTACGTCAGGGATCCAGCCGCGTTCTACGGCAGAGACCTCCGACGCTGGCGCTGTCAGCGCTGGTTCCCCTTCAGTGGGCAGCACCACCACCGAACGCCCCAATACGGGCCAGTAACCGCTGAGCATAACGACATTCTCGGGGAGTCTGCACACGAGGGCGCTGAGGTTGTTCTCTGCCAGGGAAGCAACAACGCGGGCCCATCTCTCATTGTCCGGCGACTCCATAACCCCTCGCCTCCCTCTGCAAACGACTTGGATGGCCCGTCTCTCTGTTGGTGGCCATCTATTAGGAAGGACCGCCGGGATGCGCAACTGCCGCCATTTACGCTGCCGCCACGCCTTACGGATGCCAGTGTTTCCGGAACAGGCTCAACTCATGCTGGGCGTTCAGCCGGGATGTGACCTGATGTTATCGGTGAGGCCCCGTCTAAGCATGCTTCAGCTTTTGCACACGCAGCCCTGTAGCCCAAGCGTCGTGAAAGATCGGCTGCTCCACAAAGGACCAGCTCCGCCAGTTCGGTGAGTCTCCTATGATCGGCCCTCACCGCCGGGACGGAGATGCTGACACCAACCACCGGCTTCCCTTCGAGGTCACACACTGGCGCTGCCACACACCGCACGTCTGTATTGGACTCGCAGTCATCGAAGGCTACTCCTCGCCGGCGTGCCTGGCGAAGCTCTGCCAGAAGCTTGTCCATTGAGGTGATGCTGTTGGATGTCATGCCCGGAAGAGTCTGAGCATGCTGGTAACGGGCCAAGACTTCTTCATCGCTGAGCCGCGATAATAGCGCCTTGCCACCTGCTGTCAGGTGAGCAGGTAGGCGCCGGCCGACCTCTGAAACAAGCCTCAACCTTTGGGTAGAGTCCGCTTTGGCGATGTAGACCACCTCATTGCCATCGAGCAGGGCCACCTGGACCGTCTCGTCGCACTTTGCCGAGACCGCGCGCGCCACATCCCAGCACTCGCGTGCTAGATCGATGTTCGCCAGGTACGCGCTACCGAGTTCCAGAGCACGCAACCCGAGGGTGAATCGATTTGGGCTGCCCTCCACCGGGCTCATGTATCCGCGAAAGACCAGCGTCTGCACCAGTTCGTGGGTGGTGCTGCGGGGCAGGCCGAGGCGAGACGCCATTTCTGGAACCGACAGAGACCGCGTGTCGTCGAGGAAAAGCTCGAGCAGATCAAGAGCGCGCACCACCGCCGGAACAAGTCTGGTCACCAGGTCGATCCTCCGTAATCACGGACGCCATCCGAGATTTCAGCCAGAAATCTACCAAGCTCGTGTTCTCTTGTCAATACTGCTGAAGGCACTCTGTCACTGCTCAGGGAAAATGTCCGCCTTAACTGCTCAGGGAAAATGTCCGGCATACTTGAGGTATGAGGACAATTACCTTGAACCCGAAACAGCAACGAGCAGTTGACATCTTGACCCGATTGG
>Ga0315298_1001763_pt1 | contig 38739 bp, 29 predicted proteins | sample WHS_1_MG_FD_203077 | JGI IMG/M metagenome (GOLD analysis project Ga0315298, IMG submission 203077) | Extremophilic microbial mat communities from Washburn Hot Springs, YNP, Wyoming, USA - WHS_1_MG | ecosystem: Environmental > Aquatic > Thermal springs > Hot (42-90C) | place: USA: Wyoming... | reverse complement strand
CATATATGAAGGGTGGTGTAAAAAGAGAAAGGGCGATGGAGTTAATCGAGATGGAGTATTTTTCATCACTTCAAGCTTTATATAGGTATTGTAATTCTGGTCGTTTTAGTGTAGAGGTTCCGCCCGTGGAGGGTGGTTGTGATGATTGGGAATTGGATTATGCGATTGCAAAACACGAAAGATATTTGGGAAAATATCCAAAGACAGAAAAAACCAGATCGCATTATACAATAATCCTTGAGCAACTTGGCCATTTGTATGAAAAAAAAGGAAAATTGGAAAAAGCTATAGAGTACTTGAAAAAAGCAAGGGAAATCAGATTCTTTCGTCCACAAGATTTAGACCGCGAGATTGAAAGAATTCAACAAAGACTTGAAGGAGTGAAGAAATGAGGAGGATCACCATAATCATAATTATATTTGGACTGGTTTTTTCTTTGATTTCTTCCTCGAGAGGATTTGAAAGTAATGCAAATAAGGTAAATCCAAATGACCGAAATGATCCGAGACAAAGACCCTATACCCGTGAGAATGCCTCCCAGCCTTTGGGGCAGGGTGGATATTATGGAGGTCATGATACCATTACTGCTGAGGGAATGCTTCTTAAAGAACAGGTTCATAAAGAAACTGACTTAGATGGTGGTTATAAATTTATTGAGGAATTTTCATCTAAAGCACTTCCCCATCTTCGTATTGGGGCGTATGATGAGGATTCGACGAAAACAGGGCCCTGGTATATCAAGTCTGAGCCGCCAATAGGGAGAAATGGTGATGGGAATTTCTCTCAGCATTTTTATGATCCAGACACAGGGAAAGGATTGCTGAATATACCCAAGATGAAAAGGTGTCACCCATTTTGGTAATGGGGGAGGGGATTATGGTTAAGTATCTAAAAGTCATAGTAGTTGTAATTCTTTTATTGAGTGTTGTGGGTTGTAGTATCAGGACTCCTGAGATTAGGGGGGTGGTATTGGATGAGGAGACGAGGAGGCCGGTGGAAGGGGCGTGGGTTCATGCCACATTGGAGTTAAAGACGAAGACTATTCAGGGGAATGTGTATAATGTTTTATCTGTGGATCGGCCTCATACGAGGACAGGACGGGATGGGAGGTTTATGATTCCTTCCCGGAGATTTAATAAGCCTTTTCCTCCGGTAGGATTTGGGACAGAGGTAATGAGTTTTGGGGTGAGTGCTAACACGGTAGACTGGAGGGGTGGTGGTTTAGAAATAAAGGATCTTTTGGGGAAGGAGGGAATAGAGTTAGTAATACAGATTCGAAGTGCTGAAAAGGATGATGAAGAGAAAATTATTTCATATATGAAGGGTGGTGTAAAAAGAGAAAGGGCGATGGAGTTAATCGAGATGGAGTATTTTTCATCACTTCAAGCTTTATATAGGTATTGTAATTCTGGTCGTTTCAGTGTAGAGGTTCCGCCCGTGGAGGGTGGTTGTGATGATTGGGAATTGGATTATGCAATTGCAAAACACGAAAGGTATTTGGAAAGGTATAAAGATCCCAAAATAATAGAAAAACCTCCTTATGGGGTCTCTAGGTGGGACAATATTATCCACTATAGTAACATCCTTGATCAATTAGCACATTTATTCAAGAAGAAAGGTGATTATAAAAAAGCATTAAATATTTTTTACCATTTATACGAGTTTGACAAAAAACATGGTCTATCTTTACGGCTAAAAGATTATGAACGCGAAATCAACGAACTTCAAAAAAGACTTGAAGGGGGAAAGAAATGAGGAGTGTCAACACAATCATAATTATATTTGGAATAGTTTTTTCTTTGATTTCTTCCTCTAAGGGATTTGAAAGTAATGCAAATAAGGTAAATCCAAATGACCGAAATGATCCAAGACAAAGACCTTATACCCGTGACAATGCTTCCAAGCCTTTGGGGCAAGGGGGATATTATGGGGGGCATGACACCATTACTGCTGAGGGGATGTTGCTAAAAAAAGAAGTACATAAAGAAAACACAAAGTTTCAGGAGTGGGCCGATGATAGAATTACCCTTCCCCATCTTCGCATTGGTGCTCATGATGAGGATTCGACGAAAACAGGGCCCTGGTATATTAAGTCTGAGCCGCCAATAGGGAGAAATGGTGATGGGAATTTCTATCAGCATTTTTATGATCCAGATACAGGGAAAGGATTGCTGAAGGGATTGCTGGGTGATGATTCAGCACTTAATAGGGCAAAGAACTATGACAGCACTATCCGGTCACTCATTGGGTGTAGCTCTATTGACAAATTATCAGGAGTGGAGAGAGAAAGGATATTTGATTATTTTGGGAGGATTCTTCATCTTATTGAGGATATGGGTATTCCCTCTCATACAAAAATAGACCCTCATGTCGGCGAGCCCTTTGAGAAATATGTTAATGACCATTGGGATGAGATTGTGAATTCGGATTACTTCAGGGATGGGGTTACAGTGGATGAGTATCTTAAAGGAAAGTTTGATGAATATAGTATTAGGGACATATCAAAATTTATTATAGGGTTAGCAAGGAAGTCTAAGGGGTATTGGAGTGATAATGAACTTTATGATTTAGTTTGGGATCCTAATATACAACAGTACAAACCGGCCCCGAACCAGGAAAAGATTATGCAAAATGCGAGAAATCTGATTCCTGAGACGATTAGATATGTAGCGGGTTATATCGATGCAATTTACAAATTTATAACCGGTCCTCCTCCGGAAAGGGCGGAGTGTGAAATAAAGTCACTTCAGCCTACCAATCCTGGGAATGACCATCCGGATGATCGATTTGATGTGAGCGACGAATTCTACTGGGAGAGGGAGTTTGGTCTTTCTGATTTAGACCTGACAAATTTTTATTTAAGGACCGGGATAAAGAAAGGTAAGGTTGGGCTCTGGTATAAAAAGCGGTTTATAGAGATATATGGGAAGGCGAGGCATGAGTATGACAACCTTTCAGAAGAAGCTAAAGAGAGGATTAGGACTGAATTGAAGAGAATATTTCAGGAATTGGAAAGCAGACAGGATCAAATAGAGAGTGACTGGAAGGGGGCTCCTGACATTGCGTTATTTACAAATGGTTTTTATAAACCCTCTATTTCCTTAATGCTAAAGATAGGAGAGCCGGTCTCGTTTCAAAATATCGATTTTAATCCAGAGATTGTTAAAGACCACCCAGTCCTTTTAGTCCCTACAGGAGGGTTTTATGGACTGAAGGACTCTACCATGGTGAAAGCATTGCTTGATGAATATGTAAAGAATGGTGGCACTCTGGTAGTATTTGCTCAGCAGCACGGATATGATTGGGGGTTACTCCCTACGCCTGTAAACTTAGAAACTGGAGAAAGGAAACCTATAGCTGGATATGGTTATCAGGAGGATCAGAGTTGTCAGTATAATTCGGTTTATATAGATACCTACCATCCAATGTTGTCAGTTTTTTCAACCCCAACGGCCAATATTGGAGTTGATGGTTATTTTACATCCTATCCTGAGAGTAGCACAGTATTGCTCCGGAGGGTCTCAAATGGTCAGCCTGCTATGATCGTGTATCCCTATGGGAATGGCTACGTTATTGCCACAACGATGTATACAGATTTTGCTTTTACTCACAATCAGGCGAACCAGACAGAGATTAATTTCGTTCAGAACATTATCTCCTGGGGAAAGAAACCCACAAGTCTTATTGAGGTGAAGCCAGGAGAGATAGTAAGTTTAAATGTGGAGGCAAGGAATTTTATGAATGTGGATGCATCTATAGTAAAATTCACCATTCTTGATCCGGCCAGAAAAGTTGTGACCGAGGAGACTCAAAGTATTACTATTCTGGCAGGTCAATCAGTAACGATTCCAGTTAACTATGCCTCAACAAAAACTTCCACCTTAGGAATTTATCACATCGACTACACCCTACTGGATGCCTCTGCCAATATTATTCAGCCCCAGGCAGAAACTGATTCTGGCAGGTTTGTGGTGAGCAATCCCCCAACAATAGGATATAAAGGGAGTGGAATAACTTTTTCGGTTCAATCAGATTCTGAAGATTATGTTGCTGGCTCAACGGTTAATTTAACCATAATTGCATTTAATAATTCAGAGGTTGATAGAAGAGTTACAGCAAAGTTTTTTGATTGGAATACTTTTTCTATAAAAACTGAGACAATTGTTGTCCCGGCTAAAGGCTCAAACAGTTTCCCCTATTCTAAGTTAGCCCGACCAGAATACAACCATTATGGACATTATTATGATAATTTTTATGTCTCATTTTATGAAAATGAGGTTTATATAGGGGCTTCTACAAAAATTTATTGGGTTTATCTTCCTTCGATAAAAATTACTGTTCAGACCGACAAAAACCTCTATAAAAGAGGGGAAACGGTAACAATAAATATACCCCTTAAAAACAATATCCCTTTTAGCTGGACGCAAAATGTAGAAATAATGGTAAAAGAATCTTCGAAAGATGTAGTGGTTTTTAGGGAATCAAAAACAGTTACCCTACCTCCCTTAGGCACTGATTCTATTGTCTCCACCTTTCTCCTCCCTCCTACATCAACCATGGGGACTTATGTTGTTCATGTTTTTTATAGCGGGTACTGGAATTGGAGTTATGTTTATACGAGGTTTGATGTTGTTCAAAGTCAGATATTGGTTCAGGCAAATCCACCTTCTGTTCTCAACTCAAGGAACAATGTGTTTCCTTTTACTATTACGAATATTGGGAAGATAGGGATATCTTCTGGAACCATTGATCTGAGTCTTATAGCCCCGGATGGAAATATTGTCTTTTCTGGAAGTCACCCCTTTAGCCTTGAGATTGGGGAAACAAAGACGCTGAATATTCCTATATCCATCTCATCTCTTAAATTGGGGGCCTATGTTTTAACCTACAGCCAATCGGATGAAACAAAAACCGGAAAACCAACAAGTATTAATTTCTTGAATTCCAGTAGTCTTAATATCTCTATGGATAAACCCTCTTATAAAATCGGAGAGACGGCAAATATAACTGTCTCTACTACTAACACAGGAAGATTTGTTCAAGAGGCGTCGGTAATAATGGATATTCCATTTCTTAGGTTTTCCGAGACAAAATCCATAACAATCAATCCCTCTCTAACAGAAAGTATACTATTCAGTTTTTCATTGCCTCTCACATTAAACCAGGGAGGGACTGGGAAGGTGATCCTAGCCCTTTCATCAGGAGATAGGATAGAAAGGGAGATTTACCTTCCCATAAAACCTGTGAGAATTGAGCAGGATATCCTCTTTGACAAGGATTTATACCGAATCAGGGAAAATTTAGGATTCAGTTATACAATTACAAGTGATAGCAATTTTACCTCTCCGCTTAATGCCAGTTTCAGCCTTTCCATCCCAGACATTAATTACACCTATGGAGGATCTTTGACCCTTGAGCCTGGTCAGAGGAAAGAAGTGCCTTTCATTATCCCAATTCCAGAAACTCTATTACCTGGTATACATTATGTCAATGTTACTCTAACCTTACCTTGGGAGATGTCATTAACCAAGGAGGTGGGGTTTGTTGTTCCTGAATCATCCCTCCTCATTAGTTATTCTGGAGCAACCTCTCTCAAGGCAGGAGATACGATCAGCCTATCGATAGAAAACACAGGCGGTGTGGATACGACTTATACCATTGAAAAGTTTTCGATTAAAGATAGCATGAATGTAGATATTTATCGGACTAGTGGCTTCGGCACCCTGCTTGCCAGTGAGAAAAAATCTCTTAATCTTCAGATTCCTCTTCAAACTGTAAAAGGTTTGGTCTATTTAGGAGTTAGGATAAGAGATGATAAAACTGGAAGATCGGCCTTTATGGATAAGATTTTTGATATTCAGGGCCTTAGTGCCTTTTTAGAGACACGAACAGATAAAAGGGCCTATTTAAACACAGAGCCTATTGCAATCACATCATCAGTGGCGAATGGGCCAATTGGGATTATTGAGGGTAATTTAAAGGTTATCGTGAAGGGTATAAAAACAGGGTCGAATGATGAATTGAAGCATTTTCTTCCTCGGGAGGGCTGGAAACCCATTAACTATCCTGGAGGGATGGCAGTAGGTTTTGGTAGATATCTTTATGTGGCTGATACAGGTAACCATCGGGTGCTAAAGTTTGAGGATTATGGGAATTTTGTGATGGAATGGGGAGGCTATGGAAGTGATGAAGGGAAGTTTGATTCTCCTTCTGGCATTGCTGTTGGGTTCGATGGTTCTGTTTATGTGGCAGATACAAATAATCATCGTATCCAGAAGTTTGATAGCAATGGTAGATTTATTGCCCAATGGGGAGGTTATGGTGAAGGAGATGGGCAGTTTAAATCACCAATTGGTATTGCCTTTGATGGTGACTCAATCTATGTACTCGATTCAGATAATTACCGTATCCAGAAGTTTGATAGAGATGGAAACTTCATCCTCAAATGGGGAAGATATGGCAGTGGTGAGGATGAATTTTATTCACCTTCAGGAATCGCGGTGGGTAATGATTGGGGGTATACTATAATTTATGTAGCGGACTCAGGAAATGGCAGTATTAAAATGTTTAACAGCAGTGGTTATTTCTTAAAACAATGGTACTGTTATTATACTGAATACTATGATGATTATAATCACATAGGATCTATTACTCCCCGCGGTATTGCTGTGGGAGGAAGTGAATCTTACATGTCTGTGGTCGTTACCGATGGGTTATACCACATTGCCACCTATGATGGCTGGGGTGATTTTTTAGCTCAATGGCAGTTTTGGGGGTATGGAAATGATGGTTATCAAAGGTCTTATGGGATTACAGCAACCCCTTGGATCTACTCTACACCCAATTGTGAGGCGTGTTTTTATATCTATATAGCGGATTTCAATAACCATATTCAAATGTTTGATAGTGAAGGAAATTTTGTCTATCTCTGGGCAGGCGGGGCAGGAAATGGGGATGGAAGATTTAACTACCCCACAGACATTGCTGTTGGACCAGAAGGCTATATCTACGTCGTCGATATGGCAAACAATCGTATCCAGAAGTTTGATGATGCTGGAAACTTCATCACGAAATGGGGAGGATATGGCAATGGAATGGGGCAATTTAAGTGGCCAAATGGGATCGCTATAGATTCTGACGGCTCAGTCTATATTGCAGATACATGGAACCATCGAGTGCAGAAATTTACAAGTAATGGGGACTTTGTTTCTCAATGGGGAACCAAAGGCGAAGAAGATGGACAGTTTTTCACCCCAAGAGGTCTTGCCATTGATCTTGACGGTTATATCTATGTGGTAGATAGCAACGACCGTCGTATTCAGAAATTTGATCGAAGTGGTAATTTCATCACCGAATGGGGAGGCTACGGTAATGGAGATGGGGAGTTCGATGATCCCCTGGGGATCACTGTTGGATCAGATGGTTCTGTCTATGTGGTGGACACTGGGAATCACCGGATTCAAAAGTTTAATAGCGACGGGAATTTTATTGCCACATGGGGAAGTTTTGGTTGGGGAGACGGCCAATTTATATCTCCTCAAGGTATTGCTGCCACACCTGATGGTTTCCTTTTTGTAACAGATTGGGGGAATCGCATACAGAAATTTGATCTCAATGGAGGTTTTATTCATAAATGGGGAGGTTATGGGACAGGTGACGGCGAATTCTGGGGACCAAAAGGAATTGCTATAGAACCAGACGGGCCCATTTATATAGTTGACTATGGGAATCATCGCATCCAGAGAATGATCCCAGAAGGGATTTCTCAAACAATTTTTGAAACCTCTATCCCTATCCATCAATCTGCTAACTCAACTCAAAATTATGTGACTAACATTGGAACACGGGAGGCAAAGGGGAAACTTTATTTGCAAGGAATACTGTCAAATAAACTCGGCCAGACCATTTCCCGCGATGATAGTTCTTTCTATATATTTGATGGAAATACCTTCCTTCTCTTCGCTACTGACAAAAAAATTTATAAATCTGGGGAGATTGTTACAATCACAGGGAGGATTGAAAACCTGGCTCCTATTGAGGCCACCGGTCTGGTCCTCGTCCTTAACTCAAAACATCTTGGTCAGACTTCTCAGATTCTTAGAGAGGGGCCTTTTGATATCCCTGCAGGTGGAAGCCATTCTTTTACCTTTAATATTCCGGCAGATAAAGAAGGGGAGATAACATTAATTGGAGAAGTCCAACAGAGTGGTTACAAACTCGTGGAAATTGTAGAGGGATATGAGGTGACCAGAAGTAAAGTGGCTGTGAGTATTTCCGTGCCTGAGGTCGTAGGGAATCAGCCATTCGATATCAATGTTGAGATAAAGAACACAGGCAAAGTGGATGCCACAATACAGTTTGGAATTCAGGATTCGGAGTTTAAAGACTCACAAACTTTAACAATTTCAGCAGGAGAGATAAAAATTCTTCAATACACCCAGCAAATATTAAGCGATACCACCTATACCTTTACATTTATGGGTGACCTGGAACAAAAAATTCAAAGACAAGTTCGTTTTGGAGAGAAGGCAGAGATAGAATTAACCCTTTACCCTTCCTACAAAGAGGGAGATATCATCATCCCCTATCAACTCAAGAATATTGGAGAACTGGAAACCACTTTTCCAGTTACCTTCACTTTGTTTGGTGATGGTCAGGAAATATCTAAAACCATAAAGATATTTATGCTCCCTGTAAATGGAAGCATTTTAGACTCCTTAAGATATAAGTTAGGTGTGGGGTCATACCTATTAAGATGTGAGAGCAGGGGATTTCGGGCAGAGTCAAGGATCGATGTTGCAAAGGCAAGGCAGGGTGAAATCACTTTAGTAGTCAATGAGTTCTACCCTGAGGGAATGGTCATCCTCCCTTATAAAGTCAAAAACACAGGGACCTTTGATGAAGAGTTTGCATTTGAATTTGAACTTGGTCCGCCTATCATCTCGAATGCCGTCTTTATCCCTGCAGGAGGGGAGTATTCGGATTATCTTCATTTCAACTTACCTTCTGGCAATTATACAATAAAGGCAATCCTCATCTCTGAGCCTTCCAGCCTATTTAGCAAGAGTTTCAGGGTATTAAAAGAGAATATCGCAGAGATGCTTGTTTCCTTAGGGGCACAGGTTGAGGGATTGATTCCGGTCAATATCCATCTAACCAATCTGGGATACAATGATATCAGTGGAAGTGTGAGTCTCAGTGTTATGGGAGGTTCGGGGAAGATAGTATGGAATGCTGAGAAGTCAATTTCTCAACTCTTAGCTCAAGATTCGCAACTTGTAACTCTAAATATCAATCCTTCTGCCATTGAACCTGGTAACTACAACCTCCAAGCAAAACTCCTCAGCAATAGCAATCAACTGATAGCGCTTAAGAATCTGGAGTTCTTAGTTCAGAGTCCTAACTTTCAGATTACAAAACTGCCCTCCTATCAGACCTTCGTAGCCGGCCAGGAGGCTTTGTTTGAATTCAGGATTAAAAATACTGGAAATCAAGAGGGGTCATTTGATCTCCTATTCAAATCCTATGACTTGATTGATTCCGTTAAGAGGGATTGGCTTAAACCAGGGGAGGAGAGGATCATTACATTTAGCTTTATTCTCCCTGAGGATCTGGAGGAGAAGGATTATTTTGCAAGTTATGAACTCAAGGATTCAAGGGGTCAAGAGGTAGAGGGTACAAAAGGCCAGATTAAGTATCATCTCGCCGGGATAAGACTCAATGTCAATGCCTTCCTTGATAAGGCAAACTACAATGAAGGGGAGACAGCCCACTTGACCATTAACATCCAGACCACAAATCCAAATCCTCAGCCGCTCTTTGTTAGAGTAAACTACAAGGGATACGAATCTCAACAGGCATTGACGCTTGAACAGGGACAGATCCAGTCCCTCCAGTTTGATATTCCTCTTCCCCAAATCACAGGAGAGAAACTCTTCTATGGGGTTTATCAGGAAGGAGGCCGTTCGATCCATTTAAACTCGCTCTATATCCATAAAGCAGGGGATGTCATTACAGTAACTACGGATCAGCAGGTCTATAAACCTGGAGAGGTCGTGTCCGTAACCGTGTCTGGAAATGCAAGCGGAAAGATGACCCTCTCAGGCCCGGGAGGATATGAAGAGACATTTGCCTTCTCAGGTCAAATCACAAAGAACTTTACTCTTCCTTCAACGATGATTGCAGGCACCTATTTTATCCATGCAATTCTTGTGGCCTCTAACCCTGGGACGATTACAGTCTCCCATCCCTTTGATGTGGCGGGGATTTTAGTCAAAGTCCTTGAGTGCAAAAATGATAGAGGTAAATATGCCTCCTCAGACCTGATTAAGACCAGTCTAAACATTTCAAGCAACACGACCATGCCAGCCCTGCTCAAGATGTGGATTGTTGATCCTTCAGGCCAATACATCACTGCAGGAGAACAAAGTATCAGTCTCTCTTCTTCGGAGAATTCCCTTGTCACCTATAACTCTTCGCTTGTCACCGAAGTCTCTGGGATTCACCGCCTGGTTTATGGGATCTACGGTCCTGAAGGCCTCCTTCTATGTTCGGGAGGTGAGGCCTTTGATGTGGGGGATGCTATACTTATGGGACTCTCCACTAACAAGAGAGACTACTCGACTAATACCGAGCCAGTCATCATTACAGCCACCCTTTTTGGCTCGATTGCTGGAGAACTTCAATTCGAGCTCGATGGCACTGTAATAAAGAGGGAGATGGTCTTACTAAATGGACTCACCACCTATAGTACTCAAATTCAAGAGATTACGCCAGGTCCTCATGTTCTCAAGGGGACTCTAACAGCAGGAGCACTAAAGAGCACTAAAGAGATAAGTTTTACCTATGCCTTAGCGTTTATGCCCAAACCTATGATCTCTGCCTCTCCCACTTCTCTTGAGTTTGGCAGTATCAATCTTGGCTCTTCTTCTACCCAAAAGATTACGCTTTCAAGTATCGGCAATAAGGACTTAGTGATAGGGATGATTACGCTATCAGGAACAAATCAAGAAGAATTTAGCATAAGAGATGATGGTTGTTCAGGTCAAACGCTCTCCCCATCAGGAAACTGCACTCTTGATATTCTCTTCTTACCTACATCCTTAGGACCAAAGAGTGCATTGCTCTCAATTCCCTCCAATTCCACTAACTTTCCGACCCTAACTCTACCAATTCGGGGAGGGGGCGTAGCAGTTTTAAGCATTTCTGTAAACCCACCTGGTAGTGGACGGGTTAGCGGTGAAGGGATTGAGTGTCCTGACGACTGCACAGAAACCTTTTCCGTCAAAGGAGCAGCCATTCAGCTTACTGCAACGCCAACAGAGGGGAATCGATTTGTCAACTGGTCGGGGGATATAAATAGTCTGGAAAACCCAGTAAGCGTGATTATGGACGGCCACCGGAATGTGACTGCTAACTTTACGATCAATACCTGCAAAATCACTGCTACGGCAAGTTTAGGGGGCACCATTTCTCCATCAGGATCAATCACATTAAACTACGGTGCAAGCCAGACCTTTATCCTCACCCCCAATTTAGGCTACCACATAGGGGATGTTAGGGTAGATGGGGTTTCGATTGGGCCTGCTTTTTCTTATATTTTTGAAAATATCCACTCAGACCATACTATAGAGGCCATTTTTGCAATCAACCCATACACCATTACTGCGACTGCAGGATCAAATGGAGCCATCTTGCCTTCGGGAATCATAACTGTGAATCATGGGGAAACCCAGACCTTTCTATTTAAACCCAACCAAGGTTACCGTATTGCAGAGGTTAAGGTGGATGGGATATCCATGGGCAAAATAGAAACCTATACATTTAACAACGTAACCTCCAATCACACAATAGAAGTGACCTTTGCAATCGATAATAATCCTCCAGTTGCCAATGCAGGTCGGGATCAGAATGTTATAACAGGACAGGTTGTAACACTGGATGGGAGTGAAAGTTTTGATCCAGAAGGAGAGATGATCACCTTCCTCTGGCAATTTAAAGAGGTTCCCCTGGGAAGCAATGTGACCAATGCCTCCCTTTCTGAGCACACAAGTGCCAAACCCGAATTTATACCTGATGTGGATGGAACTTACAGGGTTCAACTGATTGTCAATGATGGTCTTTCGGATAGCGACCCAGATGAAGTGCTTATCCATGCTTTCAGCAAAGACGTACCACCCAATGCCAATGCAGGCCATGATCAAAATGTCTTAACTGGCACTCCTGTCCAACTTGATGGGAGTAGAAGTAGTGATCCTGACAATGGGCCAAAGTCCCTTAGTTATCTCTGGAGTGTTAAAACAAAGCCATCGGGTAGTCAACTCAAAGATAATTCCATTTTAAATTGGGATAGGGCCAATGCCACCTTCACCCCGGATATCAATGGTCTATATGAACTCACTTTAACTGTAAGCGATAGTAATCTCTCATCGGATGATACAGTAAGAATCTTGGCTACTCCCTCTAATGTCCCACCCAATGCCAATGCAGGGGAGGATACACTCGCTTTTCTGGGAGAAAAAGTGATGCTCAATGGTTCATTAAGCAATGATCTGGACCATGGCCCCAAACCCATTACCTGTAACTGGAGATTTGTCGCCATACCAGTTGGAAGCAGACTTACCAACCATGATATTTCAGATGCAGATACATTTTCCCCTTCATTTATACCGGATGTCATAGGAACCTATGTCTTACAACTCATGGTGTTTGATGGAGAAGGTTGGGGATTTGATAATGTGGCGGTCACAGTAGTTGATAATATTGCTCCCACACTGGCACCTGTTGCTAATCTGACCACTCTTTGGCCACCTGATCACAGGATGGTGGATATTATCATACGGGCAAACGCTTCCGATAATTCTCATTGCCCTGTAAACCTAAGGGCTTTGGTAAAAAGCAATGAGCCCCAGGAGGGATTAGGGGATGGGGATACGAGTCCAGATTGGACAGAACCAGTGATTGACGAAGACAGTGGGGTCATTACTCTTAAACTTCGTGCAGAAAGATCTGGAAAGGGAAAGGGTCGTATCTATACCATAACAATCACTGCATCGGATGCATCTAACAATAGCAGTCAGGCCAGTGTGGAGATCAAGGTTCCTCACAGCCAGGGGAAGAAATAAAAAAGGGCGAGTTTTCATTCTCGCCCTTTTTAAGAAACCGCTCCGTGTCGGTTATTTTTTACTCACATCTTCGTAATCCGCATCGACGACATCTTCCTGTGCCCTCGGTCGAGGACCCTCCTGGGCCCCTGCTTCCGTTCCACCTGGCCTTGCACCCTGAGAGGCCTTGGCATACATGGCCTCTGCCAATTTATGGGAAGAACGGGTGAGTTCATCCTGGGCTCTCTTGATGGTATCGAGATCGTTTGATTCCATTGCCTTCTTTGCCTTGGTAATGGCATCGTCAATGGCCTGCTTATCGCTTGAATCGATCTTGTCCCCGAATTCCTTCAGGGATTTCTCGGTCGTATAGATCAGGCTATCCAGTTGGTTTCTTGCCTCCGCCAGTTGACGTCTCTTCTTATCTTCTGCTGCATGGGCTTCAGCATCCCTGATCATCTTTTTAATCTCTTCCTCTGTTAGCCCACTGGAGGCTGTTATCCGGATGGATTGTTCTTTGCCCGTTCCAAGGTCTTTTGCGGAGACATGAACAATTCCATTGGCATCGATATCAAACGTCACTTCAATCTGCGGGACACCCCTTGGAGCAGGAGGGATCCCTACAAGTTCAAATTGGCCAAGGGTCTTGTTATCTGCCGCCATCTCCCTCTCGCCCTGGAGCACATGAATCGTTACTGCAGGTTGATTATCCGTAGCGGTCGAGAAGATCTGGCTCTTTCGTGTGGGGATGGTTGTATTCCTTTCGATCAGTTTGGTGAATACGCCTCCCAGTGTTTCAATTCCAAGTGAAAGGGGAGTGACATCCAGTAAGAGAACATCCTTCACTTCTCCTTTCAGGACCCCTGCCTGGATGGCAGCACCAATGCCCACCGCTTCATCAGGGTTAACGCTTTTATTGGGTTCCTTCCCAAAAATCTCCTTAACCTTCTCTTGAACTTTTGGCATTCGAGTCATTCCACCTACCAGAATGACCTCATCGATGTCTCTTGGCGAAAGCCCAGCGTCTGCAAGGGCTTGACGGCAAGGGCCTTCAACCATTTCAATTAGGTCTTCGGTCAATTTTTCCAACTTGGCCCGGGTTAGTTTCATGTTTAGATGCTTTGGCCCCGAGGCATCCGCAGTAATAAAAGGCAGGTTGATATCCGTTTCCATCATGGTGGAGAGTTCAATTTTTGCCTTTTCCGCAGCCTCTTTGAGTCTCTGGAGGGCCATCCGATCTTTCCTCAAGTCGATCCCCTGGTCCTTTAAAAATTCTGCAACCAGGTAATCGATGATCCGTTGGTCAAAGTCATCCCCACCCAGATGGGTGTTTCCATTCGTTGATTTGACTTCGAAAACTCCGTCCCCGATCTCAAGGATAGAAATATCAAACGTCCCCCCTCCCAGATCAAAGACCGCAATCTTTTCATCCTTCTTTTTATCCAGGCCATAGGCCAGCGATGCAGCAGTAGGTTCATTAATAATTCGGATCACATTGAGTCCTGCGATCCTTCCAGCGTCCTTTGTGGCCTGGCGCTGACTGTCATTGAAATAGGCCGGAACCGTAATGACCGCATCTGTCACCTTCTCTCCAAGGTAGGCCTCTGCGGTCTCCTTCATCTTCTGAAGGATGAAGGCGGAGATTTCAGGTGGACTGTACTCCTTATCTCTCACCTTAACCCACGCATCTCCATTTTTGGCTTCAATGATCTTATAGGGAAGGATCTTTAAATCCCTCTGGACTTCTTTGTCCGTGTACTTCCTTCCCATCAATCGTTTAATGGAGAAGATAGTGTTTTCAGAATTGGTGATAGCTTGACGTTTTGCAATCTGACCTACCACCCGTTCCCCTTTATCTGTAAAGGCAACAACGGAAGGAGTGGTTCTGCTTCCCTCAGGATTGGCAATCACCACGGGGTCTCCTCCCTCCATCACTGCCACGACTGAGTTTGTTGTTCCTAAATCAATTCCAATTGTCTTTGCCATAGTCATTCCCTCACTTTCTTTAAAATGGATTTAAAACCATTCCGCTCTCTAATCCTCCTTTTTAGGGAGTTTCGCTACGGATACGGTTGCGGGTCTTAAGAGACGATCGTTCAAAAAATATCCTTTCTGAAACTCCTCCAGCACCTGATTGGGTTCGTGTTGATCGGTTTCTATCACCACCATCGCTTCATGAATAGTCGGATCAAAGGGTTTCCCAACAGATTCTACAGGAGAAACCCCAAATTTGTTAAGAGTTTGATGGAGTTGCTGGAGGGTCAATCGAACCCCCTCGATCAAGACATTGGCGTCCTCCACCTTTTCAGCATGGTTGACTGCCCTTTCTAAGTTATCCACGAAAGGCAATATGGCTTTAATCAAATCCTCATTGGCAAATTTCCTCCAATCCTCCTTCTCTTTTAAGGCTCTCTTTTTGTAATTCTCCAGATCTGCTGCAAGCCTCAACATCCGATCATAATTCTCCTTTGCCTCTTTTTCCTTTTCCTCTAATTTGATTTTTAGTTCCTGGATTTCTTTTTCTATCTCCTCTTTCTTTTTTTTAGGCTTTTGAGTTTTCAGTTCAGACGTGGATTCAATCTCCGGCTTTGTTGCCTCCTCCACGTCTAAGGTAAGATCGTTTTGCATTCTGTCCATGTCCTTCACTCCAAACTCCTAATGAGACTCCAAGATTTCGGATAAAAGCTTTGCAGAATAATCCACCAAAGGAATTACTTTTGAATAGTTCATCCTCTGAGGCCCAATGACCCCCACTGCTCCCCATACTTCCCCACCACAACCATAAGTTGCGGTAACCAGGCTACAGGTTTCTATTTCGTGAATCTGACTTTCGGACCCGATGACGATCTGGACTCCTTTGGGTTCCATAAATTTGTCCAAGAGTTTCACCATAGTTGCTTTTTCCTCAAAGGCGCGAAAAAGATCCCTCATTCTCTTTCCATCTCCAAACTCGGGTTCGCTAAGAATGTAAGACCTCCCTTCAATGAAAACATCGGTCTCATCGATCATAGAAAAGGCCTTCTCACCCAGTTTAAAGGCCTGCTCGAATAGGTTATCATAAGCCGTTTTCATCACCTTCATCTGTTCCAGAAGTCTCTCTTTAACTTGGTAGAGGGTAAGGCCAGTGAGAAACCCATTTAAGTAGTCAGACAGATGATCCAACTCAGATTGTGAAAATTCATTTTCGACCTCGATGACCCTATTATGGACCGACCCATTTGTCCCCACGAGAATCGCCAGAACGAGGTTTCTTCTTAATTTCACAAATTCAATATGTTGAAGTACAACCATTCCCATTTTGGGGGCCCAAACGACTCCCAAATAGTGAGTGGTGGATGAAAGGATTCTACAGGTTTCGCGGAAGAGATCCGTTCCTTCAATCTGGTAATTCAGATATTTCGATCGAATCTCCCTCTGCTCTTGATCGCTCAGTTCATGGATATCAAGAATCGAATCCACATAGAACCGCAACCCCTTCTCTGTGGGAACCCTTCCGGCAGAGGTATGGGGTTGGAAGAGAAGCCCTATTTCCTCCAAATCGGCCATGATGTTTCGGATTGTGGCAGGGCTGAGATGAAGCCCTGATTTCTTTGAAATGGTCCTTGACCCCACGGGCTCGGCCGTACGAATATAGTCCTCCACAACCATTCTAAAAACCTCTTTCATTCTTTCTGGGAGAAAAATATTCATTTTAGCATTCCTTTATCTCTCTATAATCTCTACTAAAATAATTATGGACGGGGTATTTGTCAAGAAATTAGATCGGTTGATTAACCCTCTTCTAATTCATTTTTCATAATATTATCAAGGAGTTCTATTTCCTCAGTCGATTTTTGAAGATAGAAGGATTGCTCAAACAATCGGTGGTAACTACTCCACTTCGATCCCTCTTGGACCTGTGTTTTTAAAAACTGTTGAATCCCATTGATTTTGGCATCCATATCATCAAGAAAATGGAGCATGATGGCTTCCAAGGTCATTGGTTTTTTGGGTGATCCCCATACATATTGACCATGGTGACTGAGGATGAGATGCTTGAGAAGATTTGAAAGGTCTTTGGGAAAATCAGGCAGTTGACGAATCTTTTCTTCCAATCTCTCTATCCCAAGGATAATGTGACCAAGAAGTCGACCTTCATCCGAGTACCCCAGGGAGCGATGATAGGTAAGTTCATCGATCTTTCCTAAGTCGTGGAGAATGGAGGAGGTCAAAAGGATGTCCAAATCTAAGTTTTCATAATGGGTAACGTTTTTCAATACCAGTTGGCATAGGGATAGAGTATGTTCCAGAAGTCCCCCAAGGTAGTTATGGTGAAGCCATTTGGAGGCAGGGGCCTTTTTAAATTTTTCCTTAAAGACCTCATCTTCCCAGAAGAGTCGAAGGAGTCTTTGGAGATATGGGTTTTTGACCTCTTGGCTGATTTCGATGAGAAGGCGAAGCATCTCTTCGATATTTTTCTCAGTCGTCGGAAGAAAATCAGAAAGAAAAATGGACTCTTCTCCTACCTTTTCAATCTGGGTAATATTGATTTGAAGATGATCCTGGAATGAAACCACTCTTCCAATCAGATGAACGAAATCGTCCTTATCAAAAGACCTTAGATAGGTCTCTGCAGAGGTCCAGATCCTGCCCTCGATCTCTCCTGTACGGTCAACCAGTTTCAATTTCAAATAGACACTGCCAGTCTTGGTAAGACCTGTCGATTTTTCCTTGACCAAAAAGAGGGAATCCACCTGGTCATTCTCTTTCATCTCATTAATATAAGTCTTCATAGTTTTCCCCTGCCTCGAGACGGGATTTACTTAAAGTGGTTAAATCCTAAATGGGAGGGAACATATTTCCTTCCATCTTTTATGATAATAGAAAATCCTTCTTTTTTGGGAAGAATTTCTCCAATGCAGGTGATGGGGATTTTTGATTCGGAGGCCAGTGTTGAAATAGCCTTTCTCATTTTAGGAGGCGAGGTGAAGAGGAGTTCATAATCTTCTCCTCCAGAAAGGGCAAGCCGGTAAGGATCTTTGGAGAAGATGTGGATCCATTTCCGATAAAGATTGGAAAGGGGTATACGGTCCAGCCATATCCTTGCTCCCACCTCGCTCTCCTCTAAGAGATGGGTGGTATCGATGAGAAGGCCATCACTTATATCGATCATTGAAGTGGCCAGACGATGCTCAGCAATCCTTTGACCCAGTGTTATTCTTGGGAGAGGGGAGAGGTGTCTTTCGATCAATGTTTTAGGCCCTCTTGTTAAACCCTTCTCCTTGAGAACCTTTAATCCCAGAGCAGAATCTCCCAACGTACCAGACACATAGAGTCCATCTCCCACCCTTGCTCCTTTTCTAAAGATAGGCCCCTGCTTTCTTGCTTCTCCTAAAAGACAGATGTTGATGATAATCTTATTAGAAAGGGAGGTATCCCCTCCAATGAGTCGGACGCCAAACCTATTTGCTCCAATCCTTAATCCCTTATAAAGGGAAGTAAAGAAAGAAAGTGGAAGATCTTTTGGAAGACCCAAAGAGATGAGAAAGTATTTTGGAATTCCCCCCATGGCTGCGATATCGCTAAGGTTAACCATCAGGGATTTCCTTCCCAAGCGGTAAGGATCAATCCATTTTCTATGGAAATGGACTCCCTCAATGAGGATATCTGTTGTGATTAATAGGGATTTTCTTCCTATTTTAACCACTGCCACATCATCGCCAATCCCCTGGATGAGAGATGGATCAGAGGAGGTCATCCATTTTCTTATTTGATTGATAAGACCAAACTCCCCCATCTTTCGAAGGTCGCGATTGGATCTCATGGCCCGTGACTGTTTTATTGTCATAAACCTTTTAGATAACATTTAAAGGTGTCAATTTTTGGGTTTCTCAATATCATTTCACAAAACTTGCTCATTCCCGACACAGAAACGGATACGCTACTTACGGGTCAAGGCGATTTCCAAGACTTCATCCATATGTTTGACAGGGATAAAGTCGATCTTGTTTCGAATATATTTTGGAAGGTCTGAAAGGTCTTTCTTATTCTGATAAGGGATGATTACCTTTTGGATATGGTTGCGATGGGCTGCCAGTGCCTTTTCCTTCAATCCCCCAACGGGGAGAACCCTTCCCCTGAGGGTGATCTCACCGGTCATGGCCACATCCTTTCTCACGGGAATGCCGGTAAGGATAGAGACCAGAGCAACTGCCATGGTGATGCCTGCTGAGGGACCGTCCTTTGGAATGGCTCCAGAGGGGACGTGGATGTGGATGTCCTTGTGGTTAAGATTCAAGGATTTGATTCGGTAAGTCTTCTGTTTCGACCTCGCATAGGTGAGAGCCGCCTGGGCAGACTCTTTCATCACATCTCCAAGATGGCCAGTAAGGATGAGAGAGCCTTTTCCAGGAGTGGTCGCTGCCTCCACATGAAGGACATCCCCACCGGTTTCAGTCCAGGCAAGGCCCAAAGCCAACCCAACTTCATTTCTTTTCAGTTCCTCATCAGGAAGAAATAGTGGAGGTCCAAGGAATTGGTGAAGATTTCTTGGATTGATATAGATTCTCTTGCGCTCCCCTTCTGCTACCCTCCGGGCCACCTTTCTACAGATAGAGGCTAACTGCCTTTCAAGGTTACGAAGCCCTGCCTCCTGAGTATACTGAGAAATGATCTGAAGGATCGCTTTGTCAGAAATTTGGAGGATGTTTGGGGAGATCCCATTCTCCTCCATCTGCCTGGGGAGAAGGAATTTACGTGCGATCTCCATCTTCTCCTTCTCCGTATATCCTGGAAGATTGATAATCTCCATTCGATCCCTCAGGGCTGAGGGAATGGGGTCTGTGAGATTCCCTGTGGTGATAAACATCACCCTTGAAAGATCAAATGGAAGATTCAGGTAGTGGTCGCTAAAGGCGTTGTTCTGCTCTGGATCAAGTACTTCAAGAAGGGCAGAAGATGGGTCTCCTCGGAAGTCTACGCCGATTTTATCCACCTCATCCATCATGAAAACAGGGTTGTTGGATCCTGCTTGCTTTATGGACTGGATGATCCTTCCAGGCATAGCCCCCACATAGGTACGGCGGTGGCCTCGAATCTCAGCCTCATCTCGAATGCCTCCAAGAGAGATTCTTACAAATTTTCTTCCAAGGGCCCGGGCGATCGATCTCCCTAAAGAAGTCTTTCCCACTCCAGGAGGTCCAATAAAACAGAGGATGGGGCCCTTGACCCCCCGACGGAGTTTATGGACGCTCAGGTATTCTAAGATTCGGTCTTTTACCTTATCTAAATTGTAATGGTCTTCATCCAGGACCTGTTTGGCCTTCTGGATATCAAGGTTGTCATGGGTTGATTTTGACCACGGAAGATCGGTCAGCCAATCGATATAAGTACGCACCATCACTGCCTCTGCGGCATCTGGATGCATCTGCTCCAGTCGCTCCAATTCGCGCCGAGCTTCTTTTTCAACTTCTTTAGGCATCTTTGCCTTTTTGATTTTCTTGCGAAGTTCCTTAAGTTCCCTGGTCCGTTCATCCACTTCACCCAATTCACTCCGAATGGCCCGCAATTGTTCACGAAGGAAATATTCCTTCTGGCTTTTGGTCATCTCATCCCTTGCTCTGGATTGGATCTTGGCCTGCATGGTGAGGACCTGAACCTCTTTTCCAAGGAGTTCATTGAGTGCCTTAAGTCGTTTAATGGGGTCAAGAATCTCTAAAATCTCCTGGGCCTTTTCAACGGAGAGTTCAATGTTGGAAGCCACAAGATCGGCTAACCTTCCTGGATCGTCTACCCCTTCGAGGATAAACATCAGGTCAGGGGATAAGAGTTTCCCATAGGAGACGATCCTCTCCAATTGTTCTTTCACATTTCTCATCAGGGCTTCTGTTTCAAGTGTGATCTCTGTGATAAATGGGTCTTTGATATTCTCCACTTTCACAAGAAAATAGGGTTTTGTGTGGATGGTTTCTTTAATAGAGGCTTTGGAGAGCCCCTGAATAAGGATCTTTACCTTTCCATCGGGAAGCCTGAGCATTTTCATGATGACCGCCACTGTTCCCACTCGATAGAGGTCCTTAGGGGAAGGGTCTTCCTCTCCCACTTTTTTCTGGGCAACCAAGAAAATTAAGCGGTCTTTAGAGATGGCCTCCTCAATCGATTTAATCGATCTTTCTCGACTGACAAATAGCGGAATGACCATATAAGGAAAGATAACAATATCCCTCACAGGAAGGAGGGGAAGCAGTTCGGGAATGGAGAGAAGATCTTTTTCAGGTTCTTTTTTCATACCGTTTCAAGATGGTTTCGATCAGGTTAGAAGTGGAGGCCCCTTTTACGAAGGGAAGGATCACCACCTCACCTCCTGCCCTCTCGACAACATCCCTTCCCACAGTAGTCTCTTTAGTCCAATCTCCCCCCTTCACCAGGACATGGGGTAAGAGCGAAGAGATGAGGTCAAGAGGATCTAACTCATCAAAAATTGTAACATAGTCTACACAACCAAGCCCAGAAATGATCTCTGCCCTTTCCATCTCGGGCAGGATGGGTCGACCAGGACCCTTTAACTCCCTGACAGAGCGGTCACTGTTGATCCCTACTACCAGGATATCTCCAAGGGATTTGGCCTCTTCAAGGTATCGTACATGTCCGAGGTGAAGGAGGTCAAAACAGCCATTGGTAAAAACAATCCGTTTCCCTTTCTGTTTTAGACGGTTTATAATTTGAGAAAGTTCCTGTCTCTCTTTAATCTTGTCTTTCATTGCATTCTCTTATAAAGAAAACCTATCAGATTTAACTCTCTGAGTCAACTTTTGCCTTTTCCCTCTACTCTGGGTAAAGGAGGGTAAGGGACAAGCCCTTCCCCTACAACTATTTATTATCGGTACCTGTTCAGAAGTCTCGAGTTACAATCTTGACAATCCTTTGTAAACCCTTTAGTTTTTAAGGGTGAAAAGTCGGTTTGTTCTTGCATCCAGATCGCCCCGTCGTTATGAATTATTAAAACCATTAGGGTTTGAAATCGATATTGTTCCCAGTCGGATTGAGGAGAATTTGATTGTAGGGGAGTCTCCTGAAGATCATGTCTTAAGATTGGCAGAGGCCAAAGCTTCGGAGGTGGGATCACAGTTCCCCAACCGCTGGGTAATTGCAGCAGATACTATTGTCTATATCGACCACTTCATTTTAGGTAAACCCAAAACTCAAGGAGAGGCAATCGAAATGCTTCAGATTTTGAGTGGAAGGGAACATTGGGTCCTAACGGGTTTTTCTGTCCAGAATATTGAGAAAGGTAAAAAAGGGCGCGAAGCCATTAAAACAGCAGTGAAAATGAAACCTCTGAGCCCTGTTGAAATAGACTGGTATGTCAACACGAAGGAACCCTTTGATAAAGCAGGGGGCTATGCCATTCAGGGGATAGGGTCTTTTATGGTTGAATCGATCCGAGGCTCCTATACCAATGTCATTGGACTTCCTCTGTGTGAGTTGATGGAGATGCTGGTTCGATTGGGAGCCATTTCCATTTCGGGAAATGGATTAAGGATTCTGGATTGAATATAGAGGGGGTACCTCAATGATTGGGAGTGGACAAGATAGGGCGATGAATGCGGATGCCACATTTGATTTAAACCTAAATGGAGCGATTCAGTGTCACGAAGGAGGACAGTCATTCAGCCATGAAGAGGGTTTCGCTCTAAAAGCCTTTTCAGCATCCCTGCTCTTCATAAGATATTTTTAGGATCGTCCCGTTTAGATTTAAAATAGTTATGTCACAGATACGAGAGAATCTTAAAAGAGTACTGGAAAGGATTGAAAGGAGGGCGCAAAAGGCTGGACGAGACCCCAAGGAAGTAAAGTTGGTTGCTGTTTCTAAGACGGTAGAGGTAGCCCGTATCAAAGAGGCCATTGAGGCAGGGGTTTCGATTTTAGGTGAAAATTATGTTCAGGAGGCTCAGAAGAAGATTGAGGAGATTGGAAGACCAGTCTCCTGGCATTTCATTGGACATCTTCAGTCAAATAAAGCAAAGTATGCGGTTAGGCTCTTTGAGGTGATCCACTCGATTGATAGCCTTCATTTGGCAGAAGAATTGAACCGAAGAGCGGAGCAGGCCCATCGGGTAATCAAAGTACTAATTGAGGTCAACCTATCCGGGGAAACCACTAAATTTGGAACCGATGAAGAGAAGATTTTAAGTATGGCTCATGGCATTCATTCTCTTAAGGCACTTTCCTTGGAGGGCCTAATGACCATGCCCCCTTATTTTGATGACCCCGAGATGAGTCGTCCTTACTATATTAAACTCCGTGAGTTGAAGGAGAAGATCGTAAGGGAGGGGATTCCGATGAAAGAACTCTCGATGGGTATGTCGAACGACTTTGAGGTTGCCATTGAAGAAGGAGCGACCTATGTTAGAGTTGGAACGGCGATCTTTGGACCCAGAAAATCTTAGGTAGAAGGTGAACTATAGAATTTCTTTGTTTCCTTAACCTGAACCTTCAACGTAGGGCATTAAAGTATTGGAGATGGAATTGAGGTCTAAGGTACTTATCTTGATAACTCTTTTATTTTTGGTGGGTGGTTGTGCCAAAAAGGGCCCTCCTGTCCCATGGGAGACCATTGTGCCCAAAAGGATTGTTACTCTCGAAGCCATTCCAAGGGAAGGTCGCTTGCTCTTAATGTGGAGCCCTCCCAAAGAGAATACTGACAAATCACCCCTTATCGACTTAGTAGGATTTCAAATTTTAAGATCGGAAGGGGTTCTTATTGCAGGGGAATGTAGGGGGTGTGGGGAAAAACCAAAAGTGGTATATGAAATAAAATTACCCAAGGAAGAGGTGAAGACCAAAAAGATGATGCTTTTCTTTGAGGATCAGGAGCCAAGAAAAGTTTACATTTATCAGGTCGTTTCCATCAACCGGAGGGGACATTCCAGTGCCCCTTCCAATCCCGTATGGGTCTACTGGGATCATCCTCCACAATCGCCCAGAATGGTTCGAGGGGAAAGGGGAGATAAAAGGGTTGACCTCTACTGGGAGGCTCTGGAGGGTGCAACAGGTTATAATGTTTACCGAAGACAGGAAGGGGAGGAGTTTCCCATTAGACCTTTAAATAGGGAGCCCCTAAGTGTGACTCAATATACTGACCTCAATGTTGAGAATGAGAAGAGATATATTTATTCGGTCAGGGCAGTCAAAAGGGTCGTTAAGACCGATGTGGAGGGGAGAGGGTCTCTGGGCATTCCTGTAACGCCAACAGACCTTATTCCTCCAGCCCCTCCTTCAGGACTTGTTGCCATTCCACTTAAGAATGGAATTGAACTGAACTGGGCAAGGAATAAAGAGTCAGACCTCCTTGGATATTATGTCTATCGCCGTAGACCTGGGGAGAAGGAGTTTAAAAGATTGAATGAGGCTCCACTGCCTAAAGAGACCTACCTCGATTTAGAGGTCGTTTTCAACCAAGAATATGAGTATGCGGTAACAGCAGTGGATAACTCTGTCCGGAAGAACGAGAGCCATCGCTCCGAAGAAGTAAGGGTGAAATATCACTATTAAGGTGGATGGGAGATTGCAGAATGAGGGTTTTTAGGATAACTTTTAAATCTGAAATTTGAAATCTGAAATTCAAAATCCACCTCTGAGAGGAAAGATGCATTTTTTCGAATATAAGAATCAGGAACTTTATTGTGAGGGAATTCCCATCCGAGAGATTGCTGAAAGAGTGGGTACCCCACTTTATCTATATAGTTATCATACCTTGGTCAGGCACTTTACTGTTTTTGATGAAGCCTTTAAAGGAATTCCCCATCTGGTCTGCTATTCTGCGAAAGCCAATTCCAATCTGGCTCTTCTTCGACTCTTTGTCAACTTGGGTGGAGGGGTAGATGTGGTCTCTGGTGGAGAACTTTACAGGGCTTTAAAGAGTGGGGCAGACCCAAAGAAGATTGTTTTTTCTGGGGTTGGAAAAAAGGAGAGTGAGATTGAATATGCCCTGGACGTTGGGATTCTCATGTTTAATGTGGAGTCCCTTCAGGAGCTTCAAAAAATAGATGAGTTAGCAGGTCGAATGGGCAAGAAGGCTCCTGTTGCCATCCGCGTTAACCCGGATATCGACCCGAAGACCCATCCCTATATCTCCACAGGTTTGAAACAGAACAAATTCGGGATTGATATCCTTCAGGCAGAGACGGCCTATCGCCTTGCATCACAATTACCCAACCTTAATGTGATTGGAATTGACTGTCACATTGGGTCTCAATTGGTGGAGGTAGGGCCTATCGTTGAGGCATTAAGAAAATTGAAGCGGTTGGTAGAGGGGTTAAGAAAGGAAGGGATGGACATTGAGTATCTGGATCTTGGAGGAGGATTGGGAATCACCTATGAAGATGAGGAGCCTCCCCATCCAGTTGAATATGCCTCAAATATACTCGATGAGATCAAGGGGTTTGGATGCACCCTCCTCTTGGAGCCAGGTCGGGTCATTGTTGGAAATGCAGGTATCCTGGTCTCAAGAGTTCTCTATACGAAAGAGAATGAAGAGAAGAAGTTTGTGATCATAGATGCAGGGATGAACGACCTGGTTCGTCCAAGCTACTATGGGTCGTATCATCAAATTCTTCCTGTGACAAAGAAAGTGGGTGAGGAGATCATTGCGGATGTCGTTGGACCCATCTGTGAATCGACCGACTTTTTAGCCAAGGGGCGAAGGATACCCAGACTTAATCCGGGTGAACTGATTGCGGTGATGGGTGCAGGGGCCTATGGATTTTCGATGTCCACAAACTACAACTCCCGACCCAGGGTGGCTGAGGTATTGGTTAAAGATGAGCAGATATTTGTGATCCGTCAGAGGGAAAGTTATGAAGACCTCATACGAGGAGAAGAAATACCGGAGTTTCTCAAAGAGAATTCCAAATTTCAAAGGTCAGATGCCAAATGAATGTCAAAGGTCAAAATCAAAATGCCAAATTAAATTCAACCTAAATTGAGCGATTGAGCGTCATGTTGGAGAGCAGGATATTGTTAGGATCGCTCAATTTAGATTCAAAAAAGAGAGATTTGGTCTTTGAACTTGGTTTAAGCCGGAGGTATGATGAAGATTCCTTTCATGAAGATGAGTGGAAGTGGAAATGACTTCATCCTCATCGACCATCGAAAGCCTTTCTTAAAAGAAGATCATTTAAAAGAGTTTGCCCAAAAGGTTTGTCAGAGAAGAATTTCCGTTGGAGCAGATGGATTGATCCTCATCGAAAACTCAGATAAGGCAGACTTCAAATGGCGGTTTTTTAACTCCGATGGCAGTGAGGCCGAGATGTGTGGGAATGGAGGGAGGTGTGCGGCGAGGTTTGCCACTATTAAAGGGATTTCGGGTCACAAACTTAAATTTGAAACTATGGCTGGAATTCTTTCTGCTGAGGTAAACGGAAAGAGGGTTAAACTGGAACTTACCAAACCTCACAGCCTTAAACTTGACGGCACCATTCCCATAGAAGGAAATGAACTCACCTTTTCTCATATCAATACAGGTGTTCCCCACACAATTCTTTTTACTCAGGATATCGAGAGAGTCGATGTGGTAAGATTGGGGAGGTTGATTCGATATCATCCTCTTTTTGCACCCAATGGGACGAATGCCAATTTTGTTCGTTTAGAAAATGGTTCACAACTATCCATCCGGACCTATGAAAGGGGGGTGGAGGATGAGACCTTAGCCTGTGGGACAGGGGCAGTGGCCTCTGCCCTGGTGGCTGGTTTTAAGGGATTGGTCAAATCTCCAGTATCCATTAAGACGAGGGGAGGAGAGGTATTGACCGTCTATTATGAAATCGAAGAAGGAGAGGTGAGAAAGGTTTTCTTAGAGGGAGATGTCCACGTCATCTATGAAGCCGAGATGTGGGAGGAGGGATATGAATGAAGAATACGATTAAAGCCATCGTGGTTGGTGCGGCAGGGAAGATGGGGAGTCGGATCATCCATATTATAAAGGAGACTTCAGGAATTGAACTCTATCGGGCTGTCGAGAGGTCAGACCATCCCTTGCTTGGAAAAGATATTGGTGAAATCATTGGCCTTGGGACAATGGGGATTCCACTGGAAGGAGAGCTTAAGAGGGGTGAAGGGGGTGATGTTTTAATCAACTTTACAAACCCAAAGGCCTCATTGGAGAGCCTTGAGTTTGCAAAAGAAACTCAAAAGGCCATTGTTATAGGGACCACAGGTCTAAACTCAGAGCAGATGGAAAGGCTTAAAGAACTCTCTAAAGAGGTTCGATGTGTCTATTCCCCAAACATGAGTGTTGGGGTGAATGTCATGTTCAGAATCGTTCAGGAGGTTGCCAAGACACTTGGCCCTGATTATGATGTGGAGATTCTTGAAGCCCATCACCATCTGAAGAAGGATTCACCCAGCGGAACCGCGGTGAGATTGGGTGAGCTAATCGCAAAGGCAACGGGTCGGGATTTCAGTAAGGTTGGAGTCTATGGCCGAAGAGGGATGATCGGAGAAAGAACAAAAGAAGAGATCGGGGTTCAGGTAATCCGGGCAGGGGACATCGTAGGAGAACACACGGTTCTTTTTGGAGGGGTTGGTGAACGATTGGAGATCATCCACCGCGCCCATAGCCGGGATAACTTTGCCCGTGGAGCAGTGAGGGCCGCACTCTGGGTGGTGAATCAACCCAATGGCCTTTACGATATGCAGGATGTATTGGGATTAAGATAGGCCTCTTAACCCTAACCTCGGTCTATAGACAGACCTTATATTGAAAGGTGAGGGCAGGTAAAATGAAAATTGTCAGATACCAAGATGGGCCTAAAATACGTTGGGGTGTAATTGAGGAGGGGATGGTTCGCGAAATGGAAGGGGACCCCTTTTCACATTTCCATCTGACATTCAGAGTAAAGCAGATGGGGGAAGTGAAACTCCTTCCTCCCTGTACCCCTTCAAAAATTGTTGCCTTGGGCTTGAATTATCGAGACCATGCTGAAGAGGTAAAAATGGATCTTCCTGAAGAACCCATTCTCTTCCTTAAACCTTCCACCTCTGTGATTGGGCCAGGAGATGCCATTGTCTATCCGAGGGTATCCAGGAGGGTGGACTATGAGGCGGAGTTGGCCGTGGTGATGAAGAAGAGGGCCAGGACGGTTCCCCTTGAAAGGGCTAAGGATTATATTCTTGGTTATACCTGTTTTAACGATGTGACAGCGAGAGACCTTCAACCGAAAAATGGACAGTGGACGAAATCAAAGAGTTTTGACACGTTTGCCCCTATTGGTCCCTGGATTGTGACAGACCTCGACCCCCACAATTTAGAGATATCCACATACCTAAATGGGGAGAGAAAACAACATTCAAATACAAAACATCTCATTTTTGGTCCCCTTCAACTGGTGAGTTATATTTCCAATATTATGACGCTTTTACCAGGAGATGTCATTGCAACAGGGACTCCTTCTGGAATTGGCCCAATGCTCATTGGAGATAGAGTAGATGTGGTGATAGAAGGGATAGGGACCCTGAGCAATTATGTGGTTGCAGAAGAATCTTCGGAGGATGACCAATGAACAGGAAGAAGTCAATCGACCTTTACCGAAAGGCTTTGGGAATGATTCCTGGAGGAGTGAACAGCCCAGTCAGGGCTTTTAAAGCCATAGGAATTCCTCCCCTCTTTATCGACAGAGCAAAAGGGTCAAAAATCTGGGATGTGGATGGAAATGAGTATATTGATTACGTTGGGTCATGGGGGCCGATGATCTTGGGGCATAGCCATCCAAAAGTTCTGTCTGCTCTTAAAAAAGTTGCTCTCAAAGGGACCAGTTTTGGTGCACCCTCACCCTTAGAGGTTGAACTGGCCGCCAGAATCAAGAGGGCATTTCCTTCTATAGAAATGGTGAGGATGGTCAATTCTGGAACGGAAGCAGTGATGAGCGCCATTCGTGTGGCAAGGGGATATACGGGAAGGGATAAGATCATTAAATTTGAGGGATGCTACCATGGGCATGGAGATAGCCTCCTTGTGAAGGCAGGCTCAGGAGCCACCACTTTGGGTATACCAGATAGTTTGGGCGTTCCTGAAGATCTTGCAAGACATACTCTAATAGCACCCTTCAATGATCTTTCCAGTGTCAGAAGCTTGGTTCGTCAATTTTCTGAACAGATTGCCTGCATTTTGGTTGAACCCATCGCTGGGAATATGGGGGTGGTTCCTCCTGAAGAAGGGTTCTTAGAAGGGTTAAGGAAGATCTCGGATGAGGCAAAGATTCTTCTTATCTTTGATGAGGTGATTACTGGGTTTCGGGTGGCCTTTGGAGGAGCCCAAGAACTTTATGGGATCAGAGCGGATCTTACCTGTCTTGGCAAAATCATTGGAGGGGGGCTTCCTGTAGGGGCCTATGGTGGGAGAGAGGCGGTCATGTCGAAAGTGGCTCCCTTGGGAGGGGTTTACCAAGCAGGGACGCTTTCTGGAAATCCACTGGCCATGACCGCAGGAATAGAGACGCTTGGGATATTAAAGTCAAAGAATATCTACCAGGAGTTAGAAAAGAAGACATCCTATCTTGCAGAAAGAATCGTTGAATGTGCTGAGGATCATGGGATTTCGATCACCCTTAATCGGGCCACAGGAATGTTGACGCTCTTTTTTACCAAAGGTCCTGTCAAAGACTATGCCACTGCCAAAATGAGTGACACCAAACGATTTGCCCAATTTTTTATTGAGATGGTTAACCAGGGAATCTATTTGCCTCCATCCCAGTTTGAAGCCTGGTTCATTTCCCTCGCTCACACCCAGAAGGATCTGGATAGAACAGTTGAGGCCTGTGATGAGGCATTTAAAAAGATTTGATCATGATAATTTGAAAGTAAGCCTAACGGCTCCAGCCTCAATGAAGTGCGCCCCTTTGATTAAAATCTATCTTGCCAGGCATGGAGAGACAACTTGGAACGCTGAGGGTAAGATTCAAGGACAAAGTGATCCCGAGCTAAGCCCAAGGGGTTATCGTCAAAGTCTTATCCTGCTTGAGCAGATTAAAAAGCGGCCCCTTTCTGCTATTTATACCAGTTCACTTCAGAGATCAATCCTCACTGCCCAACCTGTGGCCCAATACTTTGGTCTTCCAATTCAGAGGCGGTCTGAACTCAATGAAATCGCCTTTGGAATTTTGGAAGGGAGGCTTCTTCAGGTTGATGGGGAGGCTCAGATCGAATGGGAACGTTTTAAGAATGATCGATTGACCTATCGAATCCCTGGAGCAGAAAATTATCAGGATGTGGCGCAGAGACTAAAGCCTTTTTTAACCAATATCTTATCCCATCATCAAGGCCAAGAAATCCTGGTCGTTGGTCACAGGGTGGTCAACCAATTGTTGATTGGGATGCTTTTAAACTATCCTATGGAGATCGTGTTAAGAATCGAACAGGCCAATGATTTACTCTACCTCGTCCAGGTAGATGGTGAGACAAGAGTCTTTCATTACTTGGATGGAGAGATCAGGGAAGGGGTTGTCATGGGAGGTAAATCCATTATTCCCTAAAGGGCTTTCATCCTATGAGTCATCAAGAAATGGAAGGAAAGATGAAGTGTGTGATTTACGATTGTGATGGGGTGATGTTTGATTCGATCGAGGCAAACACCAAATTATATAACGACCTCTGTGCTATCGTTGGCAGACCTCCCCTGAAGGAGGAGGAGTTTGAGTATGTCCATAGCCATACTGTTTTTGAATCGATGGAGTTACTTTTTGGAAACGATTATGATCCAAAAGAGAAGGCCCTGGACTTACTTAAGCAAGTCGATTTGAGGAATTATATCGGCTATTTGAAGATGGAACCCCATCTTCTTGAAACCTTAGAGAGGTTAAAGGAGCGTGGATTGGTTAGGGTCATCAACACCAATCGGACGACTTCGATGAAATACATTATGGAGCATTTTAACCTCTGGCCCTATTTTGAGATGGTCGTCACTGCCCTCGATGTGAAAAACCCCAAACCTCATCCCGAATCCATCCAGAAGATTCTCCAGAAATTTAAATTAAGAAGAGAAGAGGCCGTTTTTATAGGTGATTCTAAGGTGGATCAACAAACCGCCATCTCCTCCGGAATTAAATTTATCGTTTATAAAAACAGAGAAATTACTGGCGATGCCTTTATTGAAGACCATCTCGACCTGCTGAATTTAATTTCCTAAATCTACTCATAACTATTTATCGGGTAAGGGGTTGTCCCTTACTTAAATTAATCCGTAGGGGAAGGGTTTAACCCTTAGAGATATCTGGTAAGCCACAAGGGCTTACCCTACAACAACCAACCTCTAAAAGGATTTCTCTACTAATTTTCTTAAAACGATAATTAGCAAATAAAAATGATCAATGTCCGTATACGAAGGGTTTTGAACCTTACCCCCTCCATATAAAAAGAATCTTTTCAGAGGTCTCATTACAATCGTTTGACAAATAAGGGACGATCAAGGAAAATTGTATTAAATAAAAAGGAAAAGCAATGATGATGGGAAACGAAGATCTCTCAAAATTGAAGATTGATAAAACAGTGAAATCCTTTCGGCCTCGTAAACGGAGAAGGTTGGTTTACCTCATTGGGGTCTTCTTGCTGCTCATCCTTTCAGGGGTCCTCTACCTTAAGGGGATTATTGCTCCTGCCATTTCTGTCGAAGTGGTCACCGTCTCCCAGGTTTATCCTTCCCAGATTCTTTCTTTGCTTAACGCAAGTGGTTATGTGGTGGCCCAGAGGAAAGCGGCAATCGCCTCAAAAGTGACCGGCCGTCTGGTAGCCCTCATGGTAGAGGAGGGGAGCAGGGTCAGAGAGGGTCAGGTCATTGCTCGTCTGGAGAATGAGGATGTCCTTGCCGCTCGCGATCAGGCAGAAGCCAATTTAAAGGCAGCACGGGCAAATTTAGAGGCGGCCAAGGCAGAACTGGAGGAGGCGACCCGTATTTTTAACCGGAACAAACAACTTCTGGTTCGAGGGTCAATCGCGAGGGCTGAGTATGAAACTTCGGAAGCCCGTTATCTCAAAGCACAAGCCTCAGTGGCTTCAGCCGAGGCCACAATCCATGCCAGTTCTGCCGCACTCAAAGGGGCAGAGGTCGCTTTAGAATATACATTGATCCGGGCTCCCTTTGATGGAGTTGTATTGACAAAAAATGCGGATATCGGTGACATCATCACCCCGCTTGGAGCGGCTGCCAATGCCAAAGCGGCAGTGGTCACCATTGCAGATCTGAATTCCTTACAGGTAGAGGTAGATGTGTCAGAGACAAACCTCGGCCTCGTGAAGATGGGACAACCTTGTGAGATTCAACTCGATGCGATCCCAGAGTCCCGTTTCCGAGGTGTGGTTCATGCAATCGTCCCAACGATTGATCGAAGTAAAGCCACCGTGATGGTGAAGGTCCGCTTTCTTGACAAAGACCATCGAATTCTTCCTGAGATGAGAGCGAAAGTAGCCTTTCTTTCCAGGCCATTGAAATTTGAAGAACAGAGGGCCTCCATCGCGGTAAACCAAACCGCCATTCTTCCCCATAGTCCCCATTCTGTCTTTCTGGTTCATGGGGACCGAGTGGTTGAGACTCCCATTCGGATTGGAAAACAGTTGGGAGGGATGGTTGAAGTCTTGGAAGGTTTGAAAGCAGGAGAGCGAGTGGTCAATAAACCGCCCAAACGATTGAGAAGCGGTTCTCGGATCACAATAGCCGAAAAGTAATTCATCCTTTTGAGGAAACCTTTCTCTAATGACCCAAGAGAGGCCAAACATTGTTGAGATAAGAAATCTAAACAAGTCCTATCGTCGTGGAACTCAAACCATTCCGGTCCTTTATGAAATTACGTTTGATATCAAGGAGACGGAGTTTTTAGTCCTGATGGGTCCTTCAGGTTCTGGAAAGACGACCCTCCTCAATCTTATCGCTGGGATTGATAGGCCGGACAGTGGGACCATCCGAGTAGGAGGAGTAGATATTACGTTGCTTTCTGAGATGGAGCTTGCCCAGTGGCGTGCTACGAATGTGGGGTTTATTTTTCAATTTTATAATTTGATTCCTGTCCTTACAGCCTTTGAGAATGTGGAACTTCCTCTCAACCTAACAGGGCTTCCCAGAAAAGTAAGGAAGGAACACGTAGAAATGGCTCTTGGGTTAGTCAATCTTTCCCACCGGATGGACCATTATCCAAAAGAACTTTCAGGGGGTGAACAGCAAAGGGTGGCCATTGCACGGGCTATTGTCACAGATCCGACCCTTCTGGTTGCAGATGAGCCGACAGGAGATCTGGATAAGGTTTCAGCAGAAGAGATTCTGGATCTAATAGAAAGGCTCAACAAAGAACTTAAGAAGACCATTATCATGGTTACGCACGATCCCCGGGCGGCCAGGAGGGCTGGAGTTCTTCGGCACTTAGATAAAGGGTTTCTCAATAATGCTCATCCTTAAAATTCTCTTGAGAAATACCTTCCGAAACAGGCTACGGACTGGCCTCACCATCTTAGGCATGGCCATTGCTATCCTTGCCTTTGGATTGCTGCGCACAGTGATTAATGCCTGGTATTCGGGGGTGGAGGCCTCCTCCGCCTCCCGTCTCATTTCAAGAAATGCGGTTTCCCTCGCATTCCCTCTACCCATCTCCTATAAGGAGAAGATTCGCCAGGTTGAGGGGGTAAAGGTGGTATCCTATGGAACCTGGTTTGGAGGGATCTATAAGGATGAAAAGCACTTCTTTCCCAACTTTGCAGTAGAGCCCAAAAGCTATCTTGAACTCTATCCTGAATTCATCCTCTCAGAGGAAGAGAAGCGGGCCTTCTTCAATGACCAAAAAGGCTTTGTTTGTGGAAGGAAACTGGTCGAAAGGTTTGGTTGGAAAATTGGCGATATCATCACGCTGAAAGGAACGGTGCTGCTCGGGAAATGGGATTTTGTCCTCCGGGGGATTTATCGAGGTAAGGATGAGAATACGGATGAGACGCAATTCTTCTTCCACTGGGATTATCTCAACGAAATGGCAAAAAGAGTTGGTCATAGCTGGACGGACCAGGTTGGCTTCTTCATGATAGGAGTCACCCATCCTGATAAGGTCACAGAAGTCTCCCTCGCAATAGACAGAATATTTAAGAATTCCCTGGCAGAAACCATGACAGAAACAGAAAAGGCATTTCAGCAAGGTTTTGTCACAATGACCCGCGCGCTTTTGACAACCATTCAGATCGTCTCCATTGTCATCATCCTCATCATCTTGGCAGTGGTTGCGAATACCATGGCCATGACGACTCGTGAGAGGATTGGAGAATACGCCATCATGAAAACCCTGGGCTTTAGGGGGAGGCATCTTGCCAGCCTCATCTTTGGCGAATCCCTGACGATTACCTTGATTGGCGGTCTCATTGGAACGCTCCTCATCTTTCCTGCCTCAGAAATATTTCGCCATGAATTGGGGGCCTATATCCCTGTATTTCGTGTTGAGGATGAGACGTTTCTTCTAAATCTGATGGCCACACTTCTGGTGGCACTTTTTTCAGCGATCATTCCAACCTCAAGGGCCATTCAAATTCGAATTGCAGATGGACTGAGGAGGATTGGGTGAAAGCGATTCCAATCTCATACAACTTACGTAACCTCTGGACCCGAAGGCTCACCACCCTCCTCACCATCTCCGGGATGGCTCTGGTGGTCTTTGTCTTTGCATCCCTGATGATGCTGGCAGAGGGATTGAGAAAGACCCTGGTCACGACAGGATCCTATGAGAATGTGGTCGTGCTTCGAAAGGGTTCCACCTCAGAAGTGATGAGCGGTGTGAGGAGGGAACAGGCCTCCGTAGTTGAAACGATTCCAGAGATTGCGATAGGGCCTGAAGGGGAGAGGCTCGTTGCAAAAGAACTTGTGGTCCTCATCGCCTTGAAAAAGAGGGGAGATGATCAACCTTCCAATGTGGTATTAAGAGGAATTGAGAAAAGTTCGTTCCTTCTAAGGCCCCAGATCAAATTGGTGGAGGGACAATACCCAAGGATGGGGTCTTCAGATGTCATCATTGGATCTGGGATTGCAAGAAGGTTTCAAGGAGTTGGCATAGGGGAAAGATTATCCTGGGGAATGCGTGAGTGGAATATTGTAGGCATATTCGATGCTGGGACTACAGGTTTTAGCTCGGAGATATGGGGAGATGTGAACCAGTTCATGCCTGCCTTTCGGAGACAGGTCTATTCATCCGTCATCTTTAAATTGCGAGAGGCTCGCGAATTTGACCAGGTCAAATCAAGGATTGAAAATGACCCAAGGCTTACCCTCACAGCCAAACGGGAAACAAAGTATTATGAGGAACAGTCGGCTGCCATGGCCAAATTCTTAAGGATTTTAGGTTTGGCCCTCACCATTATCTTTTCATTGGGTGCGATGATCGGAGCCATGATCACCATGTTTTCTGCAGTCGGGAATCGAGTTTCAGAAATTGGGACCCTTCGAGCCATCGGTTTCGGAAGGAGGAATATCTTGATAGCCTTCCTTCTCGAATCGCTTTTGCTCGGTTTTTTGGGTGGGATCACAGGGCTTTTCTTTGCCTCCTTTATGCAGTTGATCACGATCTCGACCATGAACTTTCAGACCTTTTCAGAACTTGCCTTCGGGTTTACATTGACTCCCGAGATCATCCTTCAAGGGATAGGATTTTCACTCATCATGGGATTTATTGGTGGAATACTCCCTGCCATTCGGGCATCCCGGCTGGTCATTGTAGATGCCCTGAGGGCAGCTTAACCCTTACGCATAACTGTTTGAAAGGAGAAAGAGCGATGTCCGAGTCTAAGTTGAACCCCCAATACATTCAAGTCATATCAGATACTGTAAACCAGAGCCCCTATTTCTCACTTCTCTCAATGGAGATCAAGGACCTTGAATGGGGGAGCTCTGTGTTGGAGGTTAAGTTAGGGGAGAAGCATCTTCAGCCATTTGGTTATGTCCATGGAGGGGTTATTGCTTCAGTGATGGATGCAACAGCCTTTTGGGCTGTCTTTCCTCAGGTGGAGGAGGGAATGGGACTGACCACGGTTGAGATCAAAGTAAATTTTCTTGCCCCAGTCCAAAAGGGGAAACTTGTGGCAAAGGGGAGGTGTATCAAGATAGGAAAAACCTTGGCCTTAGGTGACGCTACGATTTATGATGAGAAAGGAAATTTGATCGCTCATGGAACGGCGACCATGATGATCGTCCCGAACCTTAAGGTAGAAGGGCAGGAGAACCTGCCCCCCAAGAAGATATGATATTTGATCCTTCAGGGGTTTTTAGGGAAAATTTATTTACATGAGGGGTAGTCCAAAGGAGAATTGAAAGGGTTTTAGTTGGGCGGAGATCCCTTTGGGAGCAAGACGGTGAAGGTTGTTCCTTTCCCCAATTCGCTTTCAACAGAGATTGAGCCAAGATGGGCATCGACAATACTTTTGACGATGGTCAGGCCAAGACCTGTCCCAATAATTTGACGAGTCTCTGCAGTTTTGACCCTGTAAAATTTATCGAAAATTCGGGGAAGATCTTCCTTTTTTATCCCGATTCCGGTGTCTGAAACCGTAACTTTTACAAATCCATTATCCCCACCTAAAGCAATCCAGACCTTTCCTCCCTCAGGGGTGTATTTGATCGCATTGGAGATGAGATTGGTAAAGATTCCATCCATGCTATTACGGTCAGCATTGATCCAGGCTGGCTCAGTAGGCAAGGCGAATTGAAGGTCTATTTTTTTCGCTTCAGCCTCAGGCCTCATGAACTCCACGACTTTCTGGATGACCTCCAGAAGGTTCAGAGGCTCTTTATATTGAACCATCATTCCTGCTTCGATCTTGGAGAGATCCAAAAGATCTTTAATCAGGGTGAGGAGTCCCTGGGTTCTCTCCTTGGCACGGGAAAGGAGTTGTTGCTGTTTCTCCGTCACCTCTCCTGCCATCTTATTCAGGATGACATTTAACTGTTGTTCCACAGCGGCAATGGGTGCTCGAAGTTCATGGGCCACCATGGCAATGAACTCCGATTTCATTCGGTCGAGTTCCTTCAGGTGGCTGATGTCCTGCAGGACAGTGACCGAACCTATTACCTCTCCCAAGTCATTCCGAACAGGGGCGGTATGGGACCTTAAAAAAATTTCTCCTGATTCGCCAATGCTCAGTTCCTGAGAGATAGAGGTGTATCCCCCCTGCTTTGCTTGAAGGCTCTCCCCAATCGTCTTGGCTAATTCTAAGGGAAGATTACACTGGGGAAGGAAGTTTCCTATAAGAGAGGTTTCAGAAATCTTAAGCATTCGGCTTGCCGCAGGATTGGAAAGCACAATACAGCCATCTCGATCACAAACCAAGACCCCATCGGCCATGCAATTGATAATGGTTTTGATCTTCGATTTCTCTGTAGCGATATCGTGGAGCGACTTTTCCCGTTCCCTTCTAAGAAACTCAGCCTCCTTTTGAAGGGCTCTCTTCTCTAAGGCCCTCCTGACCACGATCCGGAGTTGGTCTGGGGTGAAGGGTTTGGGGATGAAATCATAGGCCCCTTTCTTCATTGCCTCTACTGCAGATTCGACCGTCGCATAACCTGTAATGACGATGACAAGGAGATTTGGGTTGATCGTTTGGATCTTATCTAAGACTTCCATTCCGCTCATTCCAGGCATCATTAAGTCAAGCAGAATGACATCCATCCCCTCGGGTTGGGACTGAATCTCATCCAACCCCTGTTTTCCATCCTCTGCGGTAATCACCTTCCAGCCCTCTCGGGAAAGGATTCTGGAACACCCATCCCTCATAATCTGTTCGTCATCGATCACAAGAATTTGAACCTGGTCAGGCATATTTCCCTCAGCAAGGAGCGAAGAGCATAACCCATAGGGAATTGAATCATTATACTCTTTGCTCCCTGGGCAAAGCGTTTTTGGTTTATTGTTTGGAAAGGAGGGTTTCGATCCTTTTGACCAGAACCTCGGGTTCTACTGGTTTATCAATATAATCATCCGCCTCTGTCTCAAGCCCAGCGGCTTGAGTATATCGGGTCGTTGCAATTTTCGACATGACGGCTGTCAGCAAGAGCACAGGAATTTTACTCAGTACAGGATCTGCCTTTAACTCTTTACAGACTGCATATCCATCCTTATCCGGCATCATCACATCCAGAACGATAAGGTCCGGTTTTTCAGTTCTTGCTTTTTGAAGTCCCTCAAGCCCTCCGTAAGCAGCAGCCACTTCGTATTTCTTAGATTCTAAGATCATGGTTACTGCTTCCACCAAATCCGGATCGTCATCAACAATTAAAATCTTCTTTGCCATCTTTTCCTCCTTTTGGTCATCCCCTTTTTTCGTGACCGTGTCCCTGCCTGCCTGCCGCAGGCAGGCCTGCCTACCGCAGGCAGGCGTTCTCCGTGTCCGTGGTAATTGGTCTTATGGGCACGAGACACGTGGCACGGACACGTGTTTTATACTTGGGGTCGGGGCAGGAGTCCTGCCCTCTCAACAATCTCCCTAACCTTCTCCTCCCACTCAATCGCCATAATATGAATCCCCCTAACCCCAGGAATCTCCCGAAGCCTCTGAATCGTCTCCACACAGATCCTGATCCCCTCCTCCGACTGCTTCTCCTTAGGCACCCCCTTGAGCCTCTCAATCATCTCATCCGGCACATCCATCCCAGGAA
>Ga0315298_1001762_pt1 | contig 38744 bp, 33 predicted proteins | sample WHS_1_MG_FD_203077 | JGI IMG/M metagenome (GOLD analysis project Ga0315298, IMG submission 203077) | Extremophilic microbial mat communities from Washburn Hot Springs, YNP, Wyoming, USA - WHS_1_MG | ecosystem: Environmental > Aquatic > Thermal springs > Hot (42-90C) | place: USA: Wyoming... | reverse complement strand
ACGGAAAATGGCGCCGCGGTTGGCATTCCCAATCGTTGCACGCTCGATAGCAATGGCGATAGAGAAATTGACGCTGGTCTGTGGCCCCCGCGCGTAGATCCCACGCGCTTCAAGTTCATCACCATCCGCACACCCGTGCCCAAGACGAGCGATTACGAGGACCTGGGTGGAGGATATGTGATTGAGCAGCACTCGGTGCGCTTGCAGGCGTATGGACCGGGAGACTCTCTCTCGGTGATGCCGCCCTACAATTACCCGCACTATATCCTTTTGGATGTGCAGGCTTTAGAGGGCTTTGCTTGCCAAGAGGATGATGTACGGTATCTGGGGCCTCTGGTAGAGGCGCCGCCAGTGGAGGGCTTCTATTATGTGGAAGAGGACAAGAACTGGCAGTTCCTAGGCGAACTGAAGGAAAAGTATGGCGATCATGGTCAGGACGAGTTTTGGTACGTGGAGCAATTTCACACCCTGCCCTGGGAGTACACAGAGTTTGTGCTGCCCGATGTACGTCCTGACCGCACGGATGACCTCTACTTGGTGACCAGTGCGTTCCTCGCTCCGCAGAGCGAAGCCGTGCTGTGGACGCAAGATGTACCGACCAATACAACCCAGACCTATCACCTGCGCTGGGACGCAAGGGCAAACTGCTGGGTACGCGATGAGAATGTGAACACGATGCCCCGGGATTGGAAGCCGCGCGTCAAGTTCTGGTTCGACCCCAGTGACATAGAAAGGAACTGGAAGTACAAGACCAATTCTGATCGCGGCGGTGGCTTGCGCCTGTATGGCTTTGACCATGAAGGACCTGGCGACAAGACCGTTGTGGACCCGGGTTCACGCACGCTGGTACCCACTTATCCGGTGGAGGTGTTGCCCTACACTGATCCGTGGGCACCTTTCAATCCGCAATTGCCGCAGGCGCCAACGAAGGACTCGCTTACCCTCAACCCAGCTTACATGGACAAGTACAACTACCGCCTGGGCGATGAATTAGTCAGCCTGTACAATAAACTTTCTATCCGCGAGCACGATGCACGCGAAAAGGTCTTCCTGCGCATGTGGTATGAGCCTGCGTATCTGGACAAAATCCTCAGGGTGAGTTCCAGTGCACCGTACACGCCCACTGCGGTTTATACCTTCCCGGCGCTGATGCAGGAGTTTACTTACATGTACCTGGATACGCAGGACAAGCCTGCCAGTGCTCAGCCAGGCTCCAGTTCCTTTGCTTTCCCTGTGGCGACTGATCCCACCCAGTTGCCCATGCCAGATCCGGCTACAGAGGATTTGCCTCCCCTGTTGCTGCCTAGCTTTGGCTATGGTTTGACGACCTTCGACGGCAATTTTGATGGCATCTATGATGCCGTGCAGGTGCACAGCGAGCGCTCCTTGGCTGATCTGACCGGAATTAACGCAGATTTCAACGGCGATGGGCTGATCGGTATGCTGGATAAAGATGATACCGTGCTGAATGGCAACGAGATGGTGGTCTTTACCCTAGAGACTATCCGCTTGCGTCGCGGGCAGAGCGTGCAGTTCCTGGATCATATGGTAACGCTCCATAATGTTGCCCCTGGCACAGCAGAATTGCAGTTCTGGTACACTGGCGGTGGCTTGCATGCCTGGGTAGGCGGACAATATTCGTTGCATCCTGACCGCATTGGTTCGCCGGTAACCTTACAGGTAAGGCAGATGGCCATTGCCGATGGGACAAGGCGGCTGGTGCGGATTGTGCCCACAGGGGGTAACCTGGGCAGGACGGATGGTGCCTGGTTTGTTTTCGTCCGCGATGTGCTCAGTTATCCTGGGATACGTCCTGAAGATGAGCAGGTTTCGCTGATCGTCGGCCGGGCACTGGGCGCGGCACACAGCGCTATGGATGATGGACGTGGTAGCCATGACCTACGGCCTGGCGATCCCTGGTATCTGAAACGTTTCTTCGTGGACGGGCACGAGTATAACGTGGTAGCGATTTACACCACACGTGCCGCTCAGCCCAACCCCGGCGACGAGACCTACGAATTCAAGTACATCACCATTCGCACGCCGGTGCCCAAGGTCAATTTCATTAACTATCAGGATTCGCAGAAACTGGAGGGCTACTATCCGATTACAGGCGCAGTGATGTCTGTGCTGCCGCCGTTCAACTATTTTCACACGGAAGTCCAAGACATCCAGGCGCTTCTGGAGAAAGCCGTGCCTGGAGGTGGCACCACAGAGGAATTTGTCTTTGGAAATGAGCGCTTCCAGGAGGATGATTGCCGTGGAAGCCTATTCCAGTATGCCGTGCCTCCCCATCAGATTCGTATCTGGTACGAGGATAGGGAGCCACAGTTCTTTGGAGAGTTGAAGGAGAAGTACAACGATGACACCCAGAGGGAACTGTGGCAAACCGAACAGTGGCACACCATGCCGGATCAGTACACGGAGTTGCTGTTGCCCTTCGTGCCACAGCCCGAAGAGTCACCCTACCTGTACTTGCTCACCAGTGACTGGGAGTCAGAGCAAAGCCGCGTCTATTATTACGGCTGCCCGGATTACACGCAGAACCAACTGCACGCCTGGCACGCGGCTATCCCTGGGACGAATATGGTGATAACAGGTACAGGTCAGTCGTTCTTCAATGCCAGTGCGGCGCAGCGGCTGCGAGTCAAATTCCTGTATGATCCCATGGATCCCGATGACGTGTATGTGAACAGGCAGGGTGGTTACAGCACCCTGCGCATGTATGGCAGTGGCATCCACAGTGTGCGGACGTGGGGACCGCCGCTGCCCACACCGACGCCCACGCGTACGGCAACGCCGACGCCGACTCGCACGCCAACGCCTACGCGCACGCCGACGCCTCTGCCCGGTCCGACCGGCAGCATCAGCGGCACAGTGAGGCTCTACGCGCGCACGAACCACAGTGGTGCTATAGTTATGGCATATTCAGGAACAGCGGCTATTGGTGTGGGAGTTACTGGCAGCGATGGGCGGTTTGTCCTCTCTGGTCTCCCTGCTGGCAGCTACAGTGTGGTTGCGGCTATGCCTGGTTACCTGTACGCGTTAGAACCAGGGGTGGTGGTAACAGCAGGCGCAACCACTCCCTTACGCACCGTGCAATTATGGGGTGGTGATGTCTGTGGCGAAGGCGGAAGAGGGACTGAACGGGATTGTCAAGTTACTTCGATGGATATAAATGTTATGGCCATCCCAGGAGTATATGGCTCTCGCCCCCCCAGTTACCCACCTGCAGATATCAATGGCAATGGAGAGGTGGATATCTTTGATCTGGTTGCAGCAGCCAAGGCTCTCAACAAATCCTGCCCTCAGCCGTGGATCTCGCCACCATCCGGCAGCTCGCTCGCGGTGACATCAGCCACTCTCCGTGTCTCACCATCGCATCAGTGGGGCGTAGAAGTGGATGAATTGCTGACCGTTACTTTGGAGTTGCGGGATGTCAGCGATCTGTACGGAGTGGATGTCCAGTTGGACTTTAATCCCGATGTCCTGGAAGTGGTGGATGCGGATCCGTTTACGGAAGGCATACAGATTACGCGTGGGACGTTCCTTGATCCAGCGCAAGGCGTTGTAGCTGCAGAAGTGGCGGATAATAACGAAGGCAAAGTGCGTCATGCGCTTAGTTTGCTCAGTCCGGCAGAGCCAGCCAACGGCAGTGGCACACTATGCATCGTGACCTTCCGCACCATTGCTGAGGGGTATAGCCCGTTGCATATCAGTTCTTCAGAGTTAGTTGAGGCAGCGACGGGCGCATCTATGCCGGTTGTTACTGTGGACGGCTCCGTCCGTGTAGGGCAGACCTTTGTGCTGTACCTGCCGCTCGTTCTGAAGTCTAGCGAGCAGCGTTAGACATTTTCCAGCAGGGGATAGGGTAGACTCCAGCGGTGAGGCTCCCACCCCTGCTGCAGGCAATTACTTTTAAGGAGGGGTCAATGTCGAGAGGAATGGGTCGAAGTATTCTATCGTTGCTGGTGTGTGGCCTGCTCATTGTGCTCCTGCCGGTTTCTACGGCTCTGGCGCAGGCAACGATCGTGCTGGTGGATCCGCCGTCACGCACGGTGAACCTGAACGACACCTTCACATTGGACATCAAGGTGGATACTGTAACGAATTTGTACGCAGTGGATGTGCGGATCACCTTTGATGCTGCCAAGTTGGAGGTCCAGGATGCGAATCCTGGCCTAGGCGGGGTACAGATTGAGCCAGGGACTTTTCTGAATCCAGCGCAAGGCTTCATGATTCAGAACGTGGCAGACAACACCACGGGGCAAATCCAGTATGCCTTCACTTTGCTCTCCCCCGCTCCAGCGGTGAGTGGCACGGGTGTGTTGGCGCGCATTACATTCAGAGCCAAGGCTACAGGCACTGCACCAGTGAGTTTCACCAGTGTGACGCTGTCCAATGATCAAGCGCAGCCCATCGTAGCCACGCCAATGCCTGGCTCTGTAACGATATTGCCGGCTGGTACACCCACCACACCAGCGCCGACCGGCACGCCCACGGTACCTGCACCTACCGCTACCGCTACACCTGTTGGGACACCGGCTCCGACGGCTGTGCCACCAGGCGTTGGGTTCCCGTATGTGGTGCAGTGGGGCGATACGGTGTACTCCATCGCGCGGCGCTTTGGCGTGCCACCGGATGCCATCATCCGCGCGAACAACCTGGTCAATCCCAACTTGATTCGGGCTGGCCAGGTTCTGATTATACCTGCACTGCCTGCGCCGCCGCCAGGACCCACTATGTACGTGGTGCAGCCAGGGGATAACCTGTATCGCATCTCACTCAGGTTCGGGGTGCCGATTGAGGCGATCATCGCGGTCAACCGCATTGTGAACCCATGGTATATCCGTGCTGGGCAAGTGCTGATCATCCCAACCAGTGCACCGCCAGTCCCTCCAACCACGCGGACATACATCGTACAGCGTGGGGATACGGTGTGGTCTATCGCAGCGATGTTCCGCGTGACACCGTGGGCGATTATCAGCCTGAACAATCTGGTCAATCCGAACCTCATTTTCGTTGGCCAGCCATTGTTGATCCCGTAGGATTGATTCGTTCGTTACATGAAAGGTGCGACGCACCCGACGTGCGTCGCACCTGAAAATTTTTGGTTTGCGGGTATCTCCAGATCATTTGAGGGGTTACTCAGGCAATCCTCGTGCAGTATGCGGCATGCAGGAAGATAGAATGTTGTCTGCGTGCTGAGCATCATCCCGCTCTGTAGATGTTTTTCTGCATTCCTGTTATCCTTACTCTACTTTCCTTGCTTCTTCCGTTCACTGTCCATGTTGCCACATTCGGTATAGATTCTCACTGCGCTCGTGAGGCTGTCATCTGAATTGACAATGTGCCCAAAGTATGGTATATGGAATAGCAAGATGAGCAGTGGAGAATAGGAAGAGCAGCATGGCAGTGCCAGTGGTGTCTATTGTAGGCCGCTCCAATGTGGGCAAAACGACTTTTTTGGAAAAACTGATCCGTGAATTGAAAAGCCGCGGGTATCGTGTGGGCACGATCAAGCATTATGAGCATGACTTTGAGATCGATGTGCCAGGGAAGGATAGCTGGCGGCATGCCCAGGCGGGCAGCGATGTAACCGTCATTTCCTCTCCGCAGAAGATAGCGCTGATCCGGCGGCTGGAGGCGGAATTGCCCTTAGATGAAGTTGTCGCTGCCATGCCCATGGTGGACATCATCCTCACCGAGGGGTATAAGCACGAGAACAAGCCCAAGATTGAGGTTTGCCGCGGAGCAGCGCCGCAGGAGTTCCTATCTTCAGAGCAGGAGTTGATTGCGCTCGTGACAGACCAGCCACTGGAGCGTGCATCCGTGCCGCAGTTCCGTTTCGATGATGCGTCCGGTGTGGCAGATTTACTCGAGGAGAGATACATCTCTGCGGCAAAATCTCTCCGTTCGTCAGCAAATTTTTGAATGGCTCATCCCGGGTAGAAGGAGGAAGGAGTAGTGCCCAGGGTTATTTGTTGGCAGACCGATTGTCTCTATAATGTGGATGGCAGGTGCCGGGCTGAGGAGATAGAGTATGACCCCGCCGATGGCTGCCTGACCATGGAACCGCGTACCGAGCTTGATGAGTCAGATGATGAGGAAGAGGAGGAATGGGAACGCGGAGGGATGCACCTACTTGACGAGGAGTAATTGCGGGTGCAAGCCACGGTTACTTCGAAAAGCCAGGTAAGGGCGGCGCGAGGCTTTTGCTTTTCATGCCTAAGGCGTTCGCATAAGCCGTGTCGATTGGACCTGGGATTTGCCATTTAGCGTGAAAAGGAGTATACTTTCTTTGTCAGCGCGGTGTGGTGGGCGTAGCTCAATGGGCAGAGCACTGGTCTGTGGAACCAGGTGTTACGGGTTCGAGCCCCGTCGTCCACCTTGTAGCGACGCTATGGAGCGTGGAGCCGTCAAGCCCGCGCTCTTCTTTTTATCCAATGCTGGTATTGACTCTGGGAGAGCATGAACATGGAAGTAATCCAACCCCGCTTACCTAAGGGCATGAGAGACATCTTGCCACGACAGATGGTACTGCGCCAATACGTGTTGGGCATTGTGGAACGAACCTTTGCCGAATTTGGCTTTGAACCTTTGATCACCCCCTCGGTTGAACTTGCCGAGATCTTGCTCGGCAAATATGGTGCGGAGGCGGAAAAACTGATCTTTATGGTGCAGCATCGCGGCGGCAAGGAGAAACTGGCTCTGCGCTATGACCTGTCCGTCCCCCTCAGTCGGGTAGTTGCCCAGTATCCGGATTTGCCCAAGCCCTTCCGCCGTTATCAGATCGCGCCGGTGTGGCGAGCGGAGCGGCCACAGAAAGGCCGCTATCGCGAGTTCTGGCAGTGTGACGCAGATATTGTGGGTTCTTCCAGCATGCTGGCTGATGCTGAGATCATCGCCTTGATTTATACGGTGCTGCAACGGCTTGGTTTCCAGCAATTCGTGATCCGCCTCAATGATCGGAAAATACTCAGCGGGATTGGCCAATATTCCGGTGTGCCGGAAGCACAATTGCCCGAACTGTATCGCACCATCGACAAACTGGACAAGATCGGCATAGAGGCAGTACGCGAGGAGTTGCAGGAGAGCGGACTAGCGGGGCAAACGATTGATCGTTTGCTGGCGCTGTTACAGCCCGGGAAAGACGGGCAAGCAGCGCTGGATGACTTGCGTCGCGAGTTGATGGACTATCCTCTTGCTCAGGAAGGCATTGCCGAACTCACTGAATTGCTCAGTTACCTCCCCTCGCTGGGTGTGAAGGATGGCTTCTACCGTGTTGACCTGGCTATGGTGCGCGGCTTGGACTATTATACGGGCCCCATTTATGAGACAGTGGTCGAGAAACCGCGTATTGGCAGTATCACGGGGGGAGGTCGTTTTGACGGCTTAGTGGGCAAGTTCTCCGTCCAAAGTTATCCCGCTACAGGTACAACCATCGGCATAGAGCGCATTTTGGATGTCATGGAAGAACTGCGCATGTTTCCCTCCGATGTTGGCGAGACTACGGTGCAGGTGCTCGTTACCATCTTCAGTGCAGAGCTGATGCATGAGTCGTTGCGCTTACTTACCGAGTTGCGCAGCGCCGGCTTGCGTTGTGAGTTGTACTATGATGCCGACCCACTAGGCACCCAGATTCGCTATGCTTTGAAGAAGGGCATTCCCTTTGTGGCTATTGTCGGCCCGGACGAACTGGCCTCGGCTCAGGTTACGCTGCGCAACCTGCCGCTCAAATCGCAGGTGCAGGTGGCGCGTTCCGAAGTGAGCGAGTTTTTGCGGAGGCAATTTGCCAGCGAAGCCACTCCTCCCCCGCTGTAGACAGGGTGGTCATGCATGGATGATCTGGAAGCCAGATTGGAAGTTTTGTCTACTTTGCAGCAATCCCTTGGCTTGGTTTTTCGCGATCTATCGTTGTTGCTGCAGGCTCTCACCCATTCCTCCTACTTGAACGAAAATCCTACCTGCTCATGGGGCGATAACGAGCGGCTGGAGTTTCTTGGCGATGCCGTGGGTGATTTTCTCGCTGCCGAATTCCTCTATGAGCGCTTTCCTCATTGGCAGGAAGGCCAATTGACCAGCGTGCGTGCCGAACTGGTGCGCACTGATACGCTAGCGCGTTTTGCCCGACAAATCGGGTTAGGGCAATATCTCCTGATGGGGCGGGGCGAGGAGCAAAGTGGCGGCCGTGACCGCATTGCCATGCTCAGCGATGCGTTTGAAGCGTTATTGGGCGCGATATACCTGGATCAGGGCATGGAGGCGGCGCGGAGGTTTTTCCTCCCCTTTTTGCAGCCTCTGGTAGAGACTTTTTCCGTTGCGACGCAATGGCGTGATGCGAAGAGCCGCTTGCAGGAATGGTCGCAGGCTGTTTTGCACGAGACGCCTTCCTACCGTACGGTGCAGGAAACTGGGCCGGATCACGCCAAGGAGTTCACTGTGGAGGTGCTCATCGGGGGACAAGTACGAGGACGCGGAGTGGGACGCAGCAAACATGCGGCGGAACAGGCTGCCGCTCAAGCAGCGCTGGAGGCACTTTTTACACCCGCGGAACATACCGCGCAAGGTGATAGACCCACGTCTCAGCCCCCCAAGTAGGCTGCTTGTACCGCAGGATTTTGGGCCAGTTCGCTGGAGGGCCCTTCCAAAACGATGTTGCCTGTTTCCAGCACATAGCATCGTTGTGCGAATTTGAGAGCCATTCGTGCGTTCTGTTCGACCAGCAAAATGGTGGTACCCGCCTCGTTGATTTCTCGGAGCACGCGGAAGAGGTCGCGCATCAGAACCGGAGCCAAGCCCATCGAAGGTTCATCAAGCAACATCAAGCGGCCCCGCGTCATGAGGGCCCTGGCTACTGCCAACATTTGCTGTTCCCCACCGCTCAGGGTGTCTCCCCGCTGTTCTTTTCTTTCCGCCAAGCGAGGAAAGAGCGCGAAAATACGCTCAAAGTCCTGTGCTATCCCCTCTCTATCCTTGCGGTTATAAGCAGCCAGTTTGAGGTTCTCCATCACGGTAAGGTTGCCAAAGATGCGTCTCCCTTCTGGGACATGGGCGATGCCCAGTTTGACCACATCATGGGGTGCAAAATCCAGTAGATTTTTCCCCTCATAGCGGATATTGCCAGCCTGTACAGGGATGAGCCGGGAGATAGCCTTGAGTGTTGTGGATTTGCCTGCTCCATTCGCTCCAATCAGAGCCACGATTTCACCTTCATCCACGTGAAAGGATATGCCATGTAAGGCTTTAATGTGGCCATAAGAGACCTCAAGGTTCTCTACTGACAGCAGCATGTTGCTACCTCCTTGCTGAATCGCATTTATGGAGACGCTGGAGCGGCATCTGGGACGAGACCAGAGAGCGTTCTAATCGCCACGATCTCCCCATTTTGAATATAAACCCGCGGCACGCGAGCAGAAATTGCCGTGAGGACTTCGTAGTGTATGCTGTGGAGCGTCTCTGCCATCAAGTCAGCGCTGATCTCCTCATCGCCTTGTTTCCCAATGAGGACCACCTCGTCGTCGCGTTCTATCTCTGCGATGTCGCTGACGTTCACGATGCATTGATCCATGCAGATTCGTCCAATCACAGGGGCGCGTTTTCCCCGTATCAAGACATAACCGATGTTGGATAATGCCCGACGGAAACCATCGCCAAAGCCTAGCGGGACCAGCGCAGCGCGAATGGACTGGGCAGGGATATAGGTGCGACCATAGCTCACTCCCCATCCAGCAGGCAGGGTTTGCAGGCGGGCAACACGGCTTTTTAACATTAAGGCTGGCTTCAGGGGGATAGAGTGGTCCACTTCACGGGACGGATAGAGGCCGTAAATGACGGTACCGCATCTCACCATGTCCAAGTGTGCCTCAGGCAGGTCCAGAGTGGTAGGGCTGTTCGCCACATGACGGATGGGGACAGAAATCCCTTTATCCTGAAGATTTTGCAGCACCCGTTTATAGATGGCGAATTGCTGGTAGGTATAGGACTTGTCTTTCTCATCCGCCGTGGCAAACTGTGTGTACAAGCCCTCGAAGCGCAATCCTGGCAGGGTGCGGAGGCGCTCGACGAAATTTGCTACCTCATCGGGCATAAGCCCGAAGCGACCCATGCCGGTGTCCACTTTGACATGGACAGGCGTGATGACACCTGCTTTGCTGGATAACTGCGACAATGCGACCGCAATATCCCAGTGCATGATGGGCGCATCAATATGCCACTTTACTACCGCCTCCATTTCTTCGACAGGGACATAGCCCAGGACGAAGATAGGTGCCGTAATCCCCGCTTGGCGGAGTTGGATGGCTTCATCAACCCGCGCTGTCGCCAGTCGAGTGGCGCCGTTTTGCAATGCGGTCTTGGCTACCATAACAGCCCCGTGGCCATAACCGTCGCCTTTGACCACAGCCATTAGCTCTGTCCTCTCGCCAATCCATTGTTTGATCTGGCGGGTATTGTAAGCAATGGCGTCAAGGTCAACCTCTGCCCAATTCGGTTTGTCCCTGAAAGGGAGTTTGGGCGGCTGCCAAGGTGGCGTAGTTGTTAGCTTGTTTTCCATCACACTCATTCCACTTCTTCTCCAAGATAAGCCTGAAGCACCCTGGGATTGGTGCGGATCTCCTCAGGAGTGCCTTCAGCAATAGTTTCTCCAAAGTCCATCACTTTAATATGCCTACAGATACGCATAACCAAGCGCATTTGGTGTTCAATCAAGAAAATCGTTAACCCAAATTCTTGTCGGATGCGTTGTATCAAGTCCATGAGCCGGTCGATTTCGCCGGGGTTCATGCCTGCAGCTGGTTCATCCAGTAGCAAAAGGCGGGGCTTGGTAGCCAAAGCGCGGGCGATCTCCACCCTCTTTTGCTCACCATAGGGCAAGTTCATAGCCAATTCGTGGGCGTAGCGCTCCAAGTTGAAAATCTCCAGGAGCCTATATGCTTCCCGGGTGAGAGCCTTGTCTTCGGAGACGAGATGGGGCATGCGGAAGAAAGCATCGAGCAAACTTGAGCGCACCTGAGAGTAAAAAGCAATCCTGACATTGTCCAAGACTGAAACGTTATTGAACAAGCGAATGGTTTGGAAAGTGCGACAAATGCCTCTTGCAGCAATCTGGTGTGGCTGCAATCCTACCAAGTTTTGGCCATTGAATTGGATGGTGCCCTTGGTGGGTCGGTATATGCCGGTGATCAAGTTAAAGACCGTCGTCTTTCCTGCTCCATTGGGGCCAATCAAACCGATTAACTCGCCCTCCTCGAGCGCCAGGTTAAAGTCATATACGGCGCGCAGGCCGCCAAAATAGTGAGTGAGGCCGTTAATGTGAAGTAGAGCCATAGACCTCCGCCTCCTCTCTTGGGATCAAAAACTGGAATTCACGGAAGCCCATGAGGCCAGTATGACGCCGCAAGAGCATCACGAGCAGGAGCAGAGGGATCAATACCCACTTCCATACCTCGAGCGGACGCAGCATTTCCAGCAAGATCGTGAAGGTAGCCGCGCCTACCAGCGAGCCACTGATGCTTGCCATGCCCCCGAGATAGACCATGACTAGGCATTCGGTGGATTTAAGCAACGTAAATGTGCTGGGATTAATGTACAGCAACAAGTGGGCAAATAGGCCTCCTGCAATTCCCGCGAAGAAGGAGGACGTGCAGAAAGCGATGATTTTCATGCGGCGTGTATTCACTGTCATGGCTTCAGCGGCAATTTCATCTTCGCGGATGGCAATCACGCCTCTGCCGTATGGCGAGAGCACAAAGTTACGGATAAGAACGAGGGTGAGCACAGACCAAAAGAATACCCAGGGGACATTGGTCAGTTTTGCCATGCCCATGAAACCGCGCGAACCACCAATTCTTTCTATGTTCTCGATGCCATTTTTGATGATAAAGTTCGTGGCTAAGGTGATAATCGCCAGATAGTCGCCACGGATTTTGAAGGAAGGAATGGCTACTAGCAGTCCGGCGATAGCGGCACCAGCCCCTCCAGCGAGCAATGCAAGGGGGAAGACAAGATGGCCCAGTGAGCGTGGGAACACCCATACGGTGAGAATAGAAGCAATGTAGGCACCAACGCCCATGAAACCGGCATGGCCTACGGAAAACTCGCCCATGTAGCCATTCACCAGGTTCAGGCTGATACAAAGGATGAAGTTGATGCCCATAAGACACAGGATCATGGTACGGTATTCATGGAAGCCGCCCCACAGCAATGCCACCAGGAAAAGGGCCAAAACATAGACAAGCATCAAGCGCTGTGAGGACACTTTCTGTAGCAGCTTCTGTACCAATGGCGTCAATAACCGAGCCGCGATATAGGTCGGTACAAGGTATATGAGCAGGTCATAGGCAATAGCGCTTGGCAGCAAAGCGAGGGATTGCTGCACTAGGATAATTCCGAACAAGGTAGGCATAGTTGGGAGTCCGAGCAGTGACGCGACGGGGTACCCAATAAAGAGTTCGATAGCACTCGCTATGCCAAAGCCAAGCAAGTATGCCAACACAGGTATTGCGGACAGGTGAGAACGCATTTTCTGCCACTGTGCCATTTTGCCACCTACACTTTCTGGCGAAGGGGTAGACCAAAAATGCCGGTAGGTTTTGCCAGCAGAACAATCATCAGTACGACAAAGCTAATCAGGTCCCGCATGCGGGAAGGGAAGATAGCGCCAGCGGCGATTTCCACAAAGCCAAGGATATAACCGCCTAGCATAGCGCCTCTGATGACGCCAATGCCACCCACAACGGCAGAAATGAAGGCTTTCCAACCAACCATAATGCCCATATATGGTTCAATAATGGGGTAAGCATGTGCATATAATAGCCCGCCTGCAGCAGCCAGACAAGAAGCAATCGCAAAGGTTAATGTGACAATGTGGTCCACATTGACGCCCATCAGAGGGACAGCTTCGCGATCGTACGAGATAGCCCTCATCGCCATACCTTGCTTGGTCTGGCGCACGATGAACTCGAGGATGAGCATGAGCAATATAGAAACAAATATGATGACCAATTGGGTAGTGGAAATGCTGACGCCAGCGACCTTGTACACAGTCTCGGTAATGAGAGGGTGGAAGGAAATTCGCCAAGGGCCTACGATTACTAAGGTCATGTGTTCAAGGAACACGCCCATTCCTAAAGCGGTGATGACCACCGAGAGGCGGTAGCGGCGCAGGGGCCTGTAGGCGATGCGTTCAATGGACAGGGCAATCAAAGCCGTTCCCAGCATGGCCAGGAGCATACTGCCAACAAAGATCAGTGCTGTTGGGATCGCGGTTGCTCCAGCGAGTCGCCTGATCAGGACCGCAGCAAAGTAGGAAAGGAAAGCGCCCACCATAAAGATATCGCCATGGGCAAAGTTAATAAAACGCAGCACCCCATAAACCATGCTGTAGCCCAAGGCAATCAGGGCGTAAATACTGCCCAGTTGTATCGCATTGATTAATTGTTGCAGGATATAAGTCATCCGCTTTTTCTCCTTGACACAGAATGCAAAGGGACATATCAGGTTTGAAAAATGGGCTAGGGGGCAACTCCCCTAGCCCATTCTGTGCGCATTACTCAAAAGTTTTGGGTTGGACAGTCTTGTACCAGCGGAATACCCCAGCATCGCAGTCAATCTTGACAATGTGCACGCTCTTGATCATGTCTCCCTGCTCTGTGGGGGTCATGGTACCGGTGACGCCCTCAAAGTCTTTGATGGCAGCCAGACCATCGCGGATGCACTTGCGGTCTTGAGCCAAATTGCCCGTCAGTTTGCCGCAGTTCTTCGCTGCCTGGACAAAGAGGTACATGGCATCGTAGGTCAGGCCGGCAACGGAGTCGGGGTCAACGCCGTATTTTTCCTTGTACTTTTTGATGAAGGCCTGAGTCTTCGCGCCAGCGATGTCCACTGCCCAGTGGGTGGTGAAGTATAACCCGTTGCAGTCCGCACCGCACAGTTTGCACAGGTCAGGAGATTCCCATCCATCGTGGCCAATGATATGGGTTTTCTCCGTTACCCCCAGGCGGTTCGCCTGTTTGACGATGAGCGGTACCTCGTCATAATACTGCGGCACGTAGAGCACTTCCGCGCCAGACTCCTTGATTTTGGTGAGCTGGGCGGTAAAGTCCTTGTCGCCTGTGGTAAAGGTCTCAAAGGCAACGATTTGGCCTCCCAGCTTTTCCCAGGTTTTCTTGAAGAAGAAGCCCTGGTAGTAGCAAGCATCGCTACCGATGTCAAAGAGGACGGCTCCCTTCGTGGCGTTGAACTCTTCCATGCCGAATTGGGCGTTCACGCCCGCTTGGAAGCTATCAATAAAGCAGGCACGGAAGACCCAAGGCTTGTACAAGGTGGTGTTGGGGTTGGTGGACCAGGGGCTGATCATCGGACACTGGAGTTCGTTGCACACTGAGGAAGCGGGGATGGCGTTCTTGCTGGCGTTGGCGCCGATGTGGATCAGGACCTTGTCCTGAGTGATCAGCTTGGTTGCAGCGGCGGCGGCAGACTCTGGCTTGTTCTCATTGTCGGCGATAACGAGCTTGATCTTGTACTTCTTACCACCGATTTCCAACCCACCGGCGGCGTTGATCTCTTCGGCAGCCATTTCAGCAGCATTTTTGCAGGCTGCCCCCACCATCGGGATGGCTCCTGTAAGCTCAGCATTCACACCGACGAGGATTTCCGCTGGGCCAGCGGGAGCGCACGAGTGAAGGATGCCCGACAGAGCGAGCACAATCATGAGCAAAATGAGCTTCTTTCGCATCTCAAGATCCTCCTTTGATCTTTCTAATCAGATGATGCTCATCAACGATAGATGCCCACGTTTGAACTGCCGACTGCTCACCTCCTTTCCCCAGGCAAAACGAAATGTTCCAGTGCGGTGTGCAATGCCCGATTGTTGCTAGCAGATGATCAGGAAACCGAGCCAAGGGCACGAATATGGAAGCTCAATGCAAGGCTACGGAATACACCATCAGAAATTGTAACAGGCTGTCGTTATTTTGTCAAATCTTCTGAGGGTGTTCCCCACGGCTGTTGCAAAGTCGCTGCCGCAGTCACTGAACGAAATGAAGAGTGGTATGGATTTGCCTGCGGGATTTCGTTTTCCAGCACTTGGTGCTTTACAACAGACCTGCTACTTGCTAAACGACGCGGTTGACCAGGGAACCTATGCCGGTGATGGTGCATTCTACTACATCCCCTCTGTGGATGGGAGCGATGCCTTCTGGTGTCCCGGTCGCTATGACGTCGCCGGGCTCAAGGGTCATGTGTCTGCTGATGTAGGCGATAAGATAAGGTATTTTGAACAGGCACATGGCGGTATTGGAGCGTTGCCGTATTTCTCCGTTGACACGCAAGGTTAGTTCAAGGTTGTGGGGATCGCTGATCTCATCGGTCAGCACAATATATGGCCCTATGGGACAGAAGGTGTCAAAGCTCTTGGAGCGAAGCCAAGGCTTTCCTTTCTGGATGTCGTTTCGTTGCATATCGCGTGCAGTAACATCGTTGACAATGGTGTATCCAGCGATGTACTCCATCGCCTTTTCTTCGGGAACAGATTTAGCCCTTTGACCGATGACAACACCTAGTTCGATTTCAGGGTCAACCCGTTGCACTCCCTCAGGATATACGATATCCGCCCCTGGCCCGATGATGGAGGAAGAGGCTTTGGCAAAAAAGATGGGCTCATCCGGGACGGAATAGCCGCTCTCTTCCGCGTGCGCACGGTAGTTCCGGCCCAAAGCCAGTATTTTAGATGCTCTGGTGACGGGGGCTGAGAACTGCATTTGCCCTGTGATGTGATAAGCCTCTATTTCGCCCGCTTTGACCAACTGTGTGAACCAACTGTCCAGTGTACGTAGGAGGTTTGGGATGTTCTCCAGGAGGTCAACCACAGTGGGCTGGGGATGAAGGCGCAGCCAAGGGAATTGATCCGCGTGAGATTGCAGGACGCGGCTGAAATCAATCCATTGTTGACCGTGTGCTAAGGCGATAAACGCCCTACCATTGTGCAATGCATAGCCAAGGCGCATAGTTCTCTCCTCATGGTATTTACGTCTGATTTTCGTTGCGCAGGCAATCCGTGATGCAGCAGGCGAGCATGATGGCTAGCTGAGATGATTCCTATAGCACAGTCAGCAGGTGGGACACTTAAATCGGAGTCCCGCGCAGCACCCCATCGCGTGCTTCTTGGACCCAGGCAATCAGTTGTGCGGTCAAGGCGGTGATGGCGGCGAAATTGCCTGCTTCGATCCAATCCTTTCTAATCAAATGGGAGCCAATGCCTATTGCCGCTGCACCTGCCTTGAGCCAAGCGGAGATGCTCTCTTTCGTAGCCTCTACGCCGCCAGTGGGCATGATGCGTGTCCAAGGGCATGGGCCCAGGATCGCTTTGACAAACGCTGGGCCGCCCACAGCGTCGCCGGGGAAGACCTTCACAATCTCGACGCCCCATTCTTCGGCTTCGGATATTTCCGAGGCACTACCGCAGCCTGGGATATAAGCCACTTTATGCCGATTGCAGACCTTCGCCACTTCAACGTTGAAGACTGGCCCTACGACAAAGTTGGCGCCGCTAGCAATATACAGCGCGGCTGTAGCTGGGTCAAGCACTGAGCCCACGCCCAGGATAAGCGGGGGATCGGCAGTGGCAAAATGCAGCACCAGGTCAGAGAAAATGCGGTAAGCGTTGTCTCCGCGGTTGGTGAATTCAATCACTCTGGCGCCGCCTGCGGCACAAGCAGCCACGATCCGCTTCGCCACTTCTAAATCCGCGTGGTGAAAAATGGGCACGATGCCCAGGCGAAGGATCTCACTCAATACTTCCAGGCGTTGGAATCTGGCCATTGTTTTTCTCTCCCTTTGATCGTGACTATCGTCATAAGCCAAGCACGACTATTGCACACATTATCGAGAAGGCATGGCATTTTGTCAAAAAACGGCGCACTGTGGTCCGCTGCAAGCAGGGGTGTGCCTCCCTTGCGTTACCCTGAGGCGAAGCCGAAGGGTGACACGATACACAACACTCTCTTTTTACTCTGCATAGGTAAGCGGTATAATAGCAATGACAGCATGAGAGAGGGAGGTGGGCAATGGCTCAACGAATCGTGCGGGCACCGCGTGGCACGCAGATGACCTGCAAGGGCTGGGGACAGGAAGCAGCCATGCGGATGCTGATGAACAACCTCGATCCAGAGGTCGCCGAGAAGCCCGATGACCTCATCGTGTACGGTGGGCGGGGCAAGGCGGCGCGCAACTGGGAGTGTTTCGACGCGCTCGTGCGATGCCTCAAGGAACTGGAGAACGATGAGACGCTCTTGGTGCAGTCTGGCAAGCCGGTGGGCGTTTTTCGCACATACCCGGATGCCCCGCGGGTGTTGATTGCCAACTCCAACTTGGTGGGAGCCTGGGCGAATCAAGAGTATTTCGATGAACTCGATGCCAAAGGCTTGATCATGTATGGGCAGATGACGGCAGGGAGTTGGATTTACATCGGCACGCAAGGTATCCTGCAGGGGACCTACGAGACCTTGGCGGCTGCGGCAGAGAAGCATTTTCAAGGTAGTTTGAAGGGCAGGTTCGTGCTGACTGCTGGCTTGGGTGGCATGGGTGGTGCTCAGCCACTCGCAGTAACGATGAACGAGGGTGTCGCTTTGATTGTGGAAGTGGACCGTGCCCGTGCCCAGCGACGGTTGGACACCCGCTATGTGGACACCGTAGTAGATGATTTGGAAGAAGCCATGACCCTAGTGGAGCAGGCGCTCAAGGAGAAAAAACCGCTCTCCGTAGGGCTCATTGGCAATGCTGCCGACATCTACCCAGAACTGGTCGCGCGAGGTGTAACTCCAGATGTCGTGACCGACCAGACACCCGCGCACGACCCGCTGAGCTATGTGCCCTCTGGCATTTCCGTTGCGGAAGCGGAGGAATTGCGCCGGAAGAATCCACGCGAATATGCGCGGCGCGCTATGGATTCCATGGCGCGACATGTCCAAGCGATGCTGGAAATGCAAAAGCGTGGGGCAGTGGTGTTTGACTATGGCAACAACCTGCGCCAACGCGCGTATGATGCGGGGGTGAAGGATGCTTTTTCCTATCCCGGTTTTGTCCCTGCCTACATCCGCCCCTTGTTCTGCCAAGGCAAGGGTCCCTTCCGTTGGGTAGCACTTTCCGGAGACCCCCATGATATCTATGTTACCGATGAGGTGGTGATGAAAGAATTCGCTTACGATGAGCATCTGGTGCGCTGGATCCGTATGGCTCAGGAACGGGTGGCATTCCAGGGGTTGCCTGCGCGCATTTGCTGGCTGGGATATGGCGAAAGGGCGCGTTTTGGTTTGCTAATCAACGATCTCATCGCCAAGGGGAAGATTTCGGCGCCTATTGTCATTGGCCGGGATCACCTGGATGGGGGTTCGGTAGCCAGCCCCAGGCGCGAAACGGAAGGCATGCGCGATGGCTCTGATGCGATAGCCGACTGGCCCATCCTCAATGCGCTGTTGAACGCCGTGGGAGGCGCCACTTGGGTGAGTTTTCATCATGGCGGCGGGGTGGGCATTGGGTATTCGCTGCACGCTGGGCAAGTCATTGTGGCAGATGGCACGCCAGAAGCAGCCAGACGCTTGGAACGGGTGCTCACCTATGATCCCGGGACGGCGATTGTGCGCCATGCCGACGCTGGGTATCCCGAAGCCATCGAAGCGGCGAAGAAGCACGGCATTCGCATCCCTATGCTCGGAGGCGCGTAAGCAGCTCATAGATAAGTGGGACACAGAAATAACATAAAGCATAGACATAATGTTCTCAAAACATAGGTGATAAGGGAATGGCTAAGGTGTCTCAAGAAAGTATAGATCTCTTGCATATAGGGGCTAAGGAAGCGATTCAACTATTAGGATCGAACCTGGAGGCAGGTCTTACTCATGCCGAAGCGGAAGCCAGGCTGAAGCAATATGGCTACAATGAGGTTCCTGAGAAGAAAGCGAATCCCCTTGTTCATTTTGCCAAAAAGTTCTGGGGGCTTTCTGCATGGATGCTCGAGTTGATCATTGTCCTCTCATGGATCCTGCACAAATATTCAGACCTCTACATCGTTACCGCTTTGTTGGTGGTCAACGCGATTCTGAGTTTTGCTCAAGAGCAGAGGGCTTCGGGGGCATTGGAAAGCCTGCGCAGCAAGCTTCATGTCACCTCAAGAGTCCTGAGGGATGGGGTATGGGGACTGTTGCCAGCGAGGGAACTAGTGCCCGGGGATATTGTTCGACTTCGAGCTGGGGACTTTGTTCCTGCAGATGCGAAAATTGTCTCGGGAGAGGTGAGTGTTGATCAATCAACACTCACCGGGGAGAGCATGGATGTTGAAAAAGGACCTAACGACGTGCTTTATTCCGGTTCTGTAGTGAGGCGTGGTGAAGGGACTGTTGTTATCCTCCTGACGGGAGCCAGGACATATTACGGTCGAACGATCGAACTGGTACAGCTTGCGCGGCCCAAACTGCATATCGAGGAGGTCATTTCCCAGGTAGTGCAATGGATGTTCGTAGTAGTAGGTATTCTGTTGGCGATCAACCTTGTTGTTTCTCTACTCAGAGGTATACCTCTTCTGGAAATGTTACCTTTGACGCTCGTGCTCCTATTGGGAGCCGTTCCAGTCGCATTACCAGTCATGTTCACATTCAGTCTCGCTCTTGGATCAATGCAACTGGCTAAGAAGGGCGTCTTGGTGACCCGATTGAGTGCTCTAGACGATGCGGCGAGCATGGATGTTCTCTGTGTGGACAAGACGGGCACGATCACGATGAATCGGCTAGCGCTTGCAGGCGTCATCCCTTTGAACGGGTTCAGCGAACAAGAAGTAATCCTCTATGGTGCGATGGCTTCGCAAGAAGCCAACCAGGATCCCATAGATATGGCTTTTATTGCTGCAGCCCGCCAAAGAGGGCTCATGGACCGCTTTGTGCAGAAAGGTTTTCATCCTTTTAACCCCAACACGCGCCGGACTGAGGCGCTTGTGGAAATGGACGGGCGAGATCTTGTAGCCATGAAAGGAGCGGTGAATATTGTTGCTCAGGCCTGCAGTCTTGAATCTGGGATGATAGGGGATGTGGAGAGACGCACGGATAGCCTAGCCCAAAAAGGATATCGGACTCTCGCAGTGGCGGTAGCGGAAGGTCAGAGCCAACCAAAGCTTGTAGGTCTGGTCACATTGAGCGATGTGCTCCGACCAGATTCAGCGAAGCTGATCAGAGAACTCAAGCAGCTTGGCGTGTCCGTGAAAATGCTGACCGGGGATGCTCTGTCTATTGCGCGGGAGATTGCTAGCGCCGTGGGGCTTGGGCAGAATATAAGCCGTGCTGCAGACCTAGCAAAGTTGGCTAGCCTGGATGCAGCCAAAGCAGCGGAGATCGCTGAACACAGCGATGGTTTCGCAGAGATCTATCCAGAGGACAAATACACAGTAGTAAAAGTTCTGCAAGCCAAAGGACACCTAGTTGGGATGACAGGCGATGGAGTCAACGATGCGCCAGCATTACGGCAGGCAGAAGTCGGTATTGCAGTGAGCAACGCAACGGATGTGGCTAAAGGAGCAGCCAGTGTGGTGCTTACTGATGACAGTTTAGCCAGCATCGTGGATTTGGTAAAGAATGGGAGGATTATCTATCAGAGGATAGCGACGTGGATTATTAATAAGATTAGCCGCACGATTTTGAAATCCGCGTTTGTTGTCTTTTCTTTCTTGATCACTGGCAAGATCATTGTGTCTGCTTTTGTCATGATGCTGATGATGTTTATGACCGATTTTGTGAAGATATCTCTCTCTACGGACAATGTACGAGGCTCACAAGAACCAGCGACTTGGAATGTCATCGCTTTGGTGAAGGTGGCAGCTATGCTGGGTTTGCTCATGGTGGCTGAAGCCTTTGGTTTGCTGTATGTTGGATTCAAGTATTTCGGGTTAGCGGCAAATGACCAGGCTCTTTATACCTTTGCTTTTGAGACGCTGTTCTATTTTGCGATGTTTTCGATCTTTGTGGTGAGGGAGAGGGGACACTTTTGGAATTCGATGCCCAGCAAAACGTTGCTCGCGGCTATTGGTCTTGACACGATGCTGGGCACTGCACTTGCTACTATTGGGATCCCTGGGCTACATCCCCTTCCACCCCGTATAACTTTAACCGTATTTATCTACACAATGGTATCTTCTTTGTTGGTCAATGATTTCATCAAATGTATTGCGATTCGAAAAGCCAACATCCGTTGGTAACGGTGGTGCTTCTTAATCAGCGTAGTCCGTAGAGATGCATGTCCCGTTGATTTGACATGTTTTCTATGTTGGAGTATAATCGCCGCCTGTTGCAATCGGATATAAGAAAGGTGGTGTGGATGATGTCCAATTTGGTGCAGAATCTGATCAGAGTTACGCCTAATCCCAATATTCCTCCCTTGCGCTCAGGGGATACTGTACGCGTGCATAACCGCATCGTGGAAGGAGATCGGGAGCGCATACAGGTTTTCCAGGGTGTTGTGATGCGGCTGAGCGGCAGCGGCGCCAATGCCCGTTTCACCGTGCGTCGCATTGCAGCCCACGGCGTCGGTGTGGAAAGGACTTTTTTCCTCGCTTCGCCTCGTCTGGAGAAGGTCGAGGTCCTCCGCCACGCGCACGTGCGCAGGAAGCAGCTCTATTATCTCCGCGGGCGCAGCGGGAAGTCAGCCCGCCTGCGTGACAAGCGCTTTGTAAAAGAACTCGCGGTCGAAGAAACACCGGCGGCAGAGGGCGACGCACAGAAATAAGTTCAAGTTACGCTGTCAGAAGAAATGATCAAGGCGTAGGTAGCATCACCTGCGCCTTGTCTTTTATCCGAGGAGGTATTTTGGGTTGGCTTGATCTGGCGCGTGAGCAAGAGCTGTGGGAAGCAGGCTATCGCTGGGTGGCTGGACTGGATGAAGTGGGACGGGGGGCGTTAGCCGGGCCGGTGGTAGCGGCGGCGGTGATTTTGCCACCTGGGCGCAGTGACCTTTGTGCGATCTTGGACAAGGTGCGCGATTCCAAGATGCTGACTCCTCACCAACGTGAAGCGCTGTTTCCGCTCATCCGCGCGACCTCCTTGGGAATTGGAATCGGGATTGCTTCGGCGGGGTTTATTGACCGCTGGGGCATTGTGCCAGCGGTCAAGCAAGCCATGTGGATGGCAGTGGCCAATCTGCCCGTTGCTCCGGACTACCTGCTCATCGATGCGGTGCGTTTGCCGGAGGCTGGCATTGCGCAGGAAAGCATCATTAAAGGTGATTCACATATTTTGTCCATAGCCGCTGCTTCTGTTGTTGCCAAAGTATTCCGGGACCGGCTAATGGTGGCGCTGGATCAATACCATCCGGGATACGGTTTTGCGGTGCATAAAGGCTATGGTACCGCGGCGCATCGCACTGCGTTGGAACGCTTGGGCCCCTGCCCGGCACACCGCAGGTCTTTTGCGCCGCTGCGCAGGGAGTGCTGTTCGGCCTCGCCAAGTCCGTGCTAAAAGGACACTTCTCGCTCATGCCACTGCCGGCACGGAAAGACGGGTAATGAATACTGGTTCACGCTCTACTGGAACGGGTTCACCATCTTCGAGCATGCTTTGCACGTGGAGTTCCATTGCTTCCAGGATGTTTTTGCGCGCCTCGTCCATCGTGTCGGCAAAGGTGTGGCAACCTGGCAAAGCAGGCACGTATGCATGAAACCCTTGCTCATCGGGTTCAATAACCACAGCAAAATTGTAGGTTTTCATTTTGTCCCACCTTTTGCACAGCACTGCATAACTGCTAGTGAAAATTATAGCATTACTCGGTCATTTGTCCAACCCTCGGAATATGGCTATTGTCGTAAATTCATGCTGTAGATGGGTTTCATTCGGTTGTCAAACCCTTTCCCCTGTGTTATACTATGCCCGACCTCGTGATTCCCCACTATGCAGCGCGGCGGAAACTGTCTCCCCGCGCCATGGACAAGGAGTGTAGCCATGCAGTTTGAGATCCAGGTGAGCAGCAAGGCAAAAGCCGAGTTGGTGGACATTACTACCGAAGTGCAAAGATGCATCCGGGAAAGCGGCGTGCAGGAGGGGATATGCGTGCTTTTTGTGCCCCATACTACCGCTGGCCTGACGGTGAACGAGAACTGGGATCCGTCAGTGAAGGCGGATATCCTGGCTGTTTTGGATCGCCTCGTCCCCTGGCAGGCGAGTTATCGCCATACTGAGGGGAATGCAGCAGCGCATGTCAAAGCCAGTTTGCTGGGTGCTTCACAGACGTTGTTCATACAGAACGGCAAACTGGTGCTGGGCACCTGGCAGGGCGTTTTCCTGGCTGAATTCGATGGCCCGCGCCGTCGGGAGGTGCTGGTGCGTATCCTGGCTGATACCGAGGGGAAATGACCTCTGCTGCGCTTTTAGATCGCATCCTGCCCACAGTGGCTAAGCCAGGCCGCTATAGTGGGCACGAATGGAATAGTGTGCGCAAAGATTGGGCACAGGTCAAGGTCAGGGTCGCTTTGGCTTACCCCGATGTATACGAAGTGGGGATGTCCAATCTCGGTTTGGCGATCCTCTATGACCTGTTGAACCAGCAGCCGGATGTGCTTGCCGAACGGGTCTATGCGCCTTGGTTGGACATGGAACAAGCCATGCGCCAAGCGGGGCTGCCCCTCTTTTCGCTGGAGTCCCGTCGTCCCATCCGTGATTTCGATATCCTCGGTTTCAGCCTGCAGTATGAATTGAACTATTCCAATGTGCTGAACATGCTGGACCTAGCCAGCATCCCCGTGCTGGCTTCTCAGCGGGACGAGCGCTTGCCGTTGGTCATCGCTGGCGGGACGTGCACCTATAATGCAGAACCGCTGGCAGATTTCTTTGACTTCTTCGTCATCGGGGAAGGCGAAGAGGTGCTCCTGGAACTGGTGCGTTTGTATGCCGAGTGGAAGGGGCGCCAAGGAGCGGCTCTATCCCATGGGCAGGGACGAACCCACCACGCGGGGGCATTGGCAGGTGGAAAAGAGGAGTTCCTGCAACAGGCAGCGCTGATCCCGGGTGTCTATGTCCCCAGCCTGTACCGTGTTGCCTACCATGCGGATGGCACAGTGGCTTCTATCGAACCGCTCAAAGCTGGCATACCCACGCGCATCCAAAAACGCATTGTCCCTGTCTTGCCGCCTCCCCCCGTCCGGCCGGTAGTGCCTTTTCTGAACGTGGTGCATGACCGTGGCATGGTGGAGATCATGCGTGGTTGCACGCGGGGTTGCCGCTTTTGCCAAGCGGGGATGATCTATCGCCCGGTGCGCGAGCGGCCGCTGGAAGAGGTGCTGGCTGCCATAGACCAATTGCTTGCCAACACCGGCTACGAGGAGGTTGCCCTCGTATCGCTGAGCAGCACCGATTACACGTGTATCGCGCCCTTGGTACGGGAGTTGAGCCAGCGTTATGGTGAACAACACTTGGCTATTTCGCTCCCTTCCCTGCGTATAGACACGTTTTCCGTCGAACTGGCACAGTGGATCCAGCGGGCGCGGAAAACTGGCTTGACTTTTGCTCCTGAAGCGGGAAGCGAGCGCCTGAGGCGGGTCATTAACAAAGGGGTTACGGAAGAGGATCTCCTGCGTACGGCTGAAGCCGCCTATGCCAGCGGTTGGCTGCGCATCAAGTTGTATTTCATGATTGGGTTGCCTACAGAGACGATGGAGGATGTGCTGGCTATCGCCCATTTGGTCAAGGCGGTGCGCGATATTGGGCGTCGCTGGCGCGGCTCACGCGCTCAGGTCAGTGTGAGCGTGGCAACCTTTATTCCCAAGGCACATACCCCCTTCCAATGGCTGCCTATGGAAAATGCAGAACAAATCACGGCCAGGCAGGAGGCTCTCCGCCGTGCTCTGCCCAGCCGCGCGGTGGATTTGAGTTGGTCGGACCCTATGACGGCTTGGTTGGAAGCCGTGCTTTCGCGGGGCGATCGGCGCTTGGGAAAGGTCATCCTGCGTGCTTGGCAGTTAGGGGCGCGTTTTGATGCTTGGGCGGAGGCTTTTCAACCAGGGCTCTGGCAGCAGGCGTTTGCAGAGGCTGGACTTGATGCGGGATTCTACGCCACACGCCTGCGTTCCTTCGACGAGGTATTACCCTGGAGCCATATCCACACCGGGGTGAGCGCTGCCTTTCTGTGGGAAGAATATCAACGCAGCCTGCGCGGTGAAAGCAGTGTGGATTGTCGCGCAGGTTGTCTGGGGTGCGGCGTGCGCGTTGCTTTTGACTTGGATCGTTGTCCAAGCATCATAGAAAGTGATGTGAAACGAATTCCTGAGACAAGCGCAGCGCCTGGTAAAGAGGGTGGAGTGGCGTCCGCCTGCGGCTTCCCCGCAACAGGATAGCAGGTAACAGAGCATGGTGCAGCGACTGAGAATTACCTTTGCCAAAGGAGATGAAGTCAAGTACATTTCGCATCTGGATTTGATGCGCGCCTGGGAGCGGGCTTTGCGGCGGGCGCAGATCCCATTGGCTTATTCGCAAGGCTTTAATCCGCGTCCCAGGTTGTTCTTTGCCTCGGCATTGCCTGTGGGCTTTACCAGCCGCGCTGAGGTGCTGGATGTGGTTCTCCAGCAGCGCATGGGGTTGCGCGAGTTTGCCTCTCGTGTGAGGAAGCAACTACCCGTTGGTCTGGAGTTAAAAACCGTGGTTGAAATCCCCCCGACCCTTCCAGCGCCCTCGGCGCAGGTTGTAGCCGCCGAGTATGAAGTGGTTGTGGAGAGCCAGGATGCTCTTCACGATATGCAAGCCCGGTTGGATAAATTGTTGGCAGCGTCCAGCATACCTCGACGTAGAGAGCGGCCAAATGGAGCACGCGAATATGATTTGCGGCCGCTCATTCAGAGGCTGTGGGTCATTGGTCAGCGTCAGGGGGCATATGTCCTGGGTATGCGTCTGCAGGCAGATGAGGGAGGAACGGGCCGGCCTGACGAGGTGATGGCTGCGCTCGGCTTAACCGACGCTGTGCGTGCTATTGAGCGCGTGGAGCTTGTTCTGAAGCCGCTCTGACTTGTCAGACAGGCTTATTGCTGTTAGAATCAACAAGGCGTGTGCAAGGAAATCTTAACTTTCTGATTGAGGTTGTTTCAAGGGGGTGACTGGTGAAACGCATCTGGGCTCCTTGGCGGATGAAATATATTGCAGGGGATAAACCGCATAACTGTGTGCTTTGTGAGGCATTGCAAGCAGGTGATGACGCTGCGCGTTACATTCTGTATCGAGGCAAAAAGGCTGTCCTGATGCTCAACCTATATCCATACATCAATGGGCATCTCATGGTGGTGCCCTATGAGCATGTGGGCGACCTGGTGGAATTGGATGATGATACCCTGGCGGATATGATGCTGTTGACCAAGATGGGTGTACAAGCGCTGCGTGAGGCTATGAACTATCCCCATGGTTTCAATGTGGGCATGAACCTAGGGCGAGTGGCTGGGGCGGGTATCCAGGATCATGTGCACATTCACATTGTGCCGCGCTGGGAAGGCGACACAAACTTTATGCCTGTCCTTGCCGATGTGCGCATCATTCCCGAGTCGCTTGATGACACCTATCAGAAACTATTGGCTGCTTTACGCAAGGTGGAAAAGGAGCATTCAACCTGCCCGTGAGCAAAATCGGTTTGCGTCTGCGCCGAGCACGCGTTGTTGTGTGGCGTTGGTTTGCGCCAGGTGAAGTGTCGAAGCGCTGGAATCATCTGAACCTCTACCGCGAGGTGGCTTGGTATGGAGTGCTATCTGGCGTAAGTACAACCTTCACCAGCGTTTTTGCCCTTCGCCTGGGAGCCTCCAATTTCCTCATTGGCTTGTTGACTTCTCTGCCAGCCTTGATCAACATCCTCTTCCAAATTCCCGCTGCGCGGCTGGTTGAGCGTGAGCGCGACAAGAAAAAAGTATTGCTTGTCTCAGGCTTCTTGATGCGGTTACCGGTGTTTCTGGTGGCATTGGTGCCGTTACTGGGTAAGAAGCATATACAGGCGAGCGCGATTGTCTACATCACGGCGTTGGGCACAATTCCGGCTGCGGTGAGCACAGTTTCCTTCACAGCCATGTTGGCTGAAGTGGTCGCTCCCCAGGATAGGCCTCGCGTAGTGAGTATGCGCAATGCTTTCCTGTCCGCGACTGCTACCGCTGCCGTGCTATTGGCAGGCAAGGCGCTGGATAGCCTGCCTTTTCCCTTTGGCTATCAATTGATTTTTGCGTTATCCTTTTTGGCTTCTGTCGTGAGCCTGTACTATCTCGGGCGGGTGGCTATCCCGCAGACTGAACCCGTGCGATTGGAACAGGGTCAGGCAGATCAGCGCCTTGGCTTCAGACATTTATTGCGGGATGTTCTGGCACAGCGTCGCTACGTGCGTTTTACGCTGGGTGCCTTTCTCTATCACTGGGGTCTCTATTTCCCCATCCCGCTCTATGCCATCTATCGCGTGCGGACATTGCAGATTTCCGAAGGTTGGATAGGAATCTTGTCCATGATTGAATCGGGTGTGACCATCGTAGCTTATTATGCTTGGGGAAGGTTTGCCCAGAAGCATGGCTCATATCGGATGTTGCTCCTTGGCTTACTTGGTGTGTGTTTTTACCCCATTGGCACGGCTCTCAGCAGAAGCGCTCCGCCTCTGCTCTTGGTATCCTTTATCGCTGGCATCGCTGGGCCAGCGTTCAACGCCGGCCTTTTCAACGGCTTGTTGGAGGTCGCACCAGCGGAGCGGCGTGCGACATACATCGCCATATTCAATACGATGATGAACATTCCGGCTTTTATCGCTCCTATTTTGGGCACCATGGCGGCAGGGTGGTTGGGCATTCGCACAGCGCTTTGGGTTGGCGGGTTTGCCCGTATCGTGGGATTTCTGGCTTTTGCCTATTTGCTCTTGGGCTCTTCGCGCTCTCTTGTGCGCCGTTTCCAGCATACGCTGTCCAAGACGAAATAGCCAAATTCTCCATTTTCAGGTACAATCTGCCCCAGAGGGCTAGATGTGCCTCGTGATCACCAGCACAGTATGCTTCAAGGAGGAAGTGCAACATGGCAATACAACAGCAGGCTTCACGGCGGCAAGTTGTGATCACCAGTGCAGTGCGTACGGCGATTGGCCGCTTCCAGGGCATGCTGAGCACCATTCCAGCGCGCGAACTGGGGGCGGTAGTCATTCGCGAGGCGGTCAGGCGTGCTGGAGTTGACCCAGCACAGGTGGATGAGGTATTGATGGGCAATGTCATCCAAGCCGGTGAAGGGCAGGCGCCAGCGCGGCAGGCGGCTATCAAAGCAGGGTTGCCACCTACCGTAGGGGCTACAACAATCAACAAAGTTTGTGGTTCTGGGTTGAAGGCAGTGATGTTCGCCGCTCAGGCGATCGTGGCAGGTGATGCCGACATCGTCGTCGCAGGTGGTATGGAGAACATGACCATGGGCCCCTATTTGCTGCCCCAAGCGCGACAAGGATACCGCTTAGGAAACGGAGTCCTAGTAGATGCGACGGTGCACGATGGGCTCTGGTGTCCGTTTGAGAATCAGCACATGGGCAATGCGGCGGAATGGATTGCGCGCGAATACGGCCTGACCCGGCAGGAGTTGGATGAATACGCCTTGGGCAGCCACCGAAAAGCCATTGCCGCCATACAGGCAGGCAAGTTCAGAGCGGAGATCGTACCCATTGAAGTTCCGCAGCGAAAGGGCCCGCCGGTGACCTTCGATACGGACGAATGCCCTCGGGCAGATACCTCACTGGAAGCGCTGAGCAAATTGCGCCCTGCATTTCAGGAAGGAGGTATCGTTACGGCGGGCAACTCTCCTGGCATTACCGATGGGGCAGCCGCCGTTGTGGTCATGGGCGAGGATACGGCGTGTGCGTTGGGAATCCGCCCCCTAGCACGCATCACTGGATATGCCCAGGCAGCAGTAGAACCGGTGCGCATCTTTACTGCTCCTATTTTTGCTGTGCAAAGACTGCTTGAGAAAACGGGCTACGATTTGGCAGACATTGATTTGATTGAAATCAATGAAGCCTTTGCGGCACAGACGGTGGCCGATGGCAAGGCGCTGGGATTGGACTGGAACAAGGTCAATGTACATGGCGGGGCTATTGCTCTCGGACACCCTATTGGTGCCAGCGGTGCGCGGATACTGGTCACGCTCATTCACGCCCTGCGGGACCGTGGGCTGAAAACAGGCTTGGCAACGCTTTGCCTGGGTGGTGGCGAGGCGGTGGCAATGACGATTGAGCGGGTGTAAAACGTAACGAGCGATGAGTGAGGAGGGATTCTTGCTCATATTTTTCACTCACCACTCGTCACTTCTCGCTCGTTACTCATCACTCATCACTTACAAGAGGAGGAGACAATGGATCTCAAGTTCACTGAAGAGCAAGAGATGATCCGCAAGATGGTGCGGGATTTTGCCCAGAAGGAAGTGGCACCCATCGCAGCCGAGATAGACGAAAAGGGCATCGTGCCTTTTGAGAACATCAAGAAGATGGGGCAATTGGGCTTGCTGGGCCTGACTGTTTCAGAGAAATATGATGGCGGTGGTGCAGATGCCATCAGCTATGTGATCGCCATTGAGGAGTTGGCGAAGGCGTGCGCATCTACGGCCATTGTCATGGCGGTGCAGAATTCGCTGGTCTGCGCGGGGATTGAGAAGTTTGGCACGGAGGAGCAGAAAGAAAAGTTCCTACGGCCCTTGGCGCGTGGCGAGAAGATCGGCGCCTTTGCCCTGACCGAACCAGGGGCAGGCTCCGACGTCGCAGCGATGTTGAGCACGGCGGTGAGAAGTGGTGATACCTATGTCATCAATGGGCGGAAGCATTTTATCACCAATGGGGGCTTTGCCGACATCGTCATCCTCTTTGCCATGACCGACAAGGCGCAGCGCCATCGTGGCATCACCGCTTTCATTGTGGAGAAAGGCACCACTGGCTTTTCCGTGGGCAAGGAAGAGCACAAGATGGGCATCCGCGGGAGCAATACCTGCGAGTTGATTTTCGAAAACGTGTCGGTGCCGGCTGCTAACCGCTTGGGCGATGAGGGCCAAGGCTTTAAAATCGCCATGACCATGCTGGATGGTGGGCGCATCGGCGTAGCAGCGCAGGCGGTAGGAATTGCCCAGGCTGCCTACGAGGCGGCACTGAAATACAGTAAGGAACGTGTACAGTTTGGTCAACCCATCTGTCAATTCCAGGCTATTCAGTGGATGCTGGCTGATATGGCCACGCGGATTGAAGCGGCTCGCCTGTTGACGTACAACGCGGCGCTGAAGAAACAATCCGGGGAGCCTTTTAGCAAGGAGGCTTCCATGGCAAAGCTATTTGCCTCGGAAACTGCAGTCTGGGTGGCAGATCGTGCCGTGCAAATTCATGGCGGCTATGGGTACATGAAAGAATACTCGGTAGAGAGGAACTACCGCGACGCCAAGATCACCGAAATCTACGAAGGGACGAGCGAAGTGCAACGGATGGTCATTGCCCGCAGTATCCTGGGCTAGAATTTTGCCCCAAGGGTGGGGGAATCCCCACCCTTGGGGCTGCTTTGGGGTGATATAATGAAGCGTATTCCTGTTCTGGACAAAGGCTGGGTGCAATTGGAAGAATGTATGGGCGGTGATGAGGCGGTCATCCGCGGGGCACGGATTTGCTACCAATCCCACGCGCAAAGCCCAGAGGATGACGTGCGGCTCATCCGGCGGCTGATGAAAAGCGAGCCGAAGCACAATACAGTTTTCGAACATGCGGTGTTCCGTTGGGGGGTCAAATGCCCGATCTTTGTTGCCCGGCAGTGGATGCGCCACCGCATTGGTTCCTTCAATGAGAAGAGCCTGCGTTATTGTGCTGCCAGCCGCGAGTACTATGTGCCGGTTGATGAACCGCACACGGATGAGTACATACGCCACATGGAAGCGGGGTTTGACCTCTACGAGAAACTCATCGCTGCGGGTTGGAAGAAGGAGCGCGCCCGCGCCGTCCTGGGCTTAGGGGTATATACGGAGTTTATCTGGACGGTCAATGCGTGGTCGCTGATGAACTGGCTGACCAAACGCATTCATCCATCTGCCCAATGGGAGCATCGCCAATATGCCTTGAGTGTTTTACAATTGTATGAAGAAGCGATGCCTATTACAGCACAAGCGTTCAAGGAATTTGTGTTGAAGCAGGTGATATAATGTCTGGACGTCCTTCATGGGATGAATATTTCATGCAGATCACTCGACAGGTGGCTACACGTTCTACTTGCCTGAGGCGCCGGGTAGGAGCAGTCATCGTCAAGGACAAGCGCATCTTGTCCACGGGCTACAATGGTGCTCCCAGTGGATTCGCGCACTGCAGCGAAACAGGCTGTTTGCGTGAGCAGTTGCACATCCCATCGGGTGAGCGGCAGGAAATCTGCCGAGGATTGCACGCTGAGCAGAATGCCATCATTCAGGCGGCTTTGCATGGTGTTTCAGTGGCTGGGGCGGATATCTATATCACTCACCAGCCGTGCATCACCTGCGCCAAGATGATCATCAATGCTGGAATCAAAAAGGTGATTGCATTTGATTCCTATCCTGACGAACTAGCCCGTTCCTTTCTAGAGCAAGCGGGCATCGAGTTTGTGCTGTGGCAGGGAAATGACCCGGAAGGCACAGCATGTCCGGATTAGGGGGCTGAGGAGCGGACATGGGTAGTGGAAGCCTGGTAGTGCTGGGGTTTCTGGTGCTGTGTTGCAGCGCCCTATTCTTGATTTGGCGCCGCATAGCACTGCGCAGGAGGCAAAAGGAACCCCTATGTGACCAGAGAGCCATCTTGAACCAGCAAGTAACGCTTGTCCTGGACCTGCTAAGGAAACAGGCGTGGACGGATGCCCTGGCGGTTTTGAATGCAGCGCTGGCTCTTGCTGCGCATTATGATCCATTGCGGGAAGCAGAGCTGTATTACTATAAGGGATATGTGTTAGAGCAGATGAAGCAGTTCGAGCAAGCGGTCCAAGCGTACAGCAAGTGTCAATTATCCGAGGCAGGACATGCCGGGCACAAGCACTCCCTCCATGCTGCCCTTCGCCAAGGTTATCTCCTGACGCAATTACAGCGTTGGGATGAAGCCGCCGGAAAATTACAGCAAGTGATTGCGGATGTTGATGCCGTTTCTATGCCTGAACTGCATCTGTATGCGCTGCGCATTTTAGTAGGTATCTACCAAGCCCGGGGTGATTACCAGAGAATGTTGGCTTGTGCCCAGGAAGGGTTGCGTCTGGCGCGCAATGCAAAAGACGAAGCCATGGCTGCCCTTCTTTTAGACCTGATAGGCGATGCCTATTTGGCTCTTGGTCAATCCGAAGAGGCATTGCACCATTACGAGCAGAGCCTCGACCTATACCGTAAACTGGGTTACATCAGTGCAGCATTGATGGTGAAACAAGACATCGGCCGGCTATATCAAGCCTGTGCGGACTGGGATAACGCACTGACATGGCTTCAAACTTGCTTATGGGCAGAGGAACGTGTGCAGAACCAACATGGGCAGGCACATTTTTGCTATGACATTGCTTGTCTGTATATCAGCAAAGGCGATCTAGAAAAAGCAGCCGAGTACTTGCAGCGGAGCATGGCGCTATTTCGTCAGGCGCAGGACAAGGCTGGCGTTGACCAAGTGGGCCGTACGTTCATGGGGTTGAGTATCTTGATGCAGCGTCGTGCCACGGCTGGACAGTTGACATTTCGCGACATTGAGCGGGGCTTGGCGAAAGAGAAGAAGAAAGAAAGCGAGTGATGGACAGAAGCCATCATCCGCAAGGCTAACGATGATCAGATAATGGGATACAGAAATTCTTGAAAACAACAGGTGGGTGCAGGGATGAAGCCTGAGGATCCTAAGATAGCACAATTGCGCCGGGCTAGGGAGGAAGCCAAGCTGGGCGGTGGGGAAGAACGCATCGCCAAGCAGCATGCGGCGGGCAAGCTGACCGCGCGTGAGCGGCTGGATTTGCTCCTAGACCGCGGTAGTTTTCGCGAACTAGACATGTTCGTGAGGCATCGCGCTGTTGGCTTTGGCGTAGAACAAACGCGCCCCTATGGCGATGGGGTGGTCACGGGTTATGGGACAATTAGTGGGCGCTTGGTGTTTGTCTTTGCGCAGGATTTCACGGTATTCGGCGGGTCACTGGGCGAAGCCCATGCCGAGAAAATCTGCAAGGTGATGGATTTAGCCATGAAAGTAGGGGCGCCTGTCATAGGCCTCAACGATTCTGGCGGTGCGCGCATCCAAGAAGGCGTGGCTGCTCTGGGTGGGTACGCTGAGATTTTTCTCCGCAATGTCTTGGCTTCTGGTGTCATTCCCCAGATTTCTGCGATTATGGGCACTTGTGCAGGCGGAGCCGTATATTCCCCTGCATTGACCGATTTCATCCTAATGGTAAAAGGCACCAGCCACATGTTCATCACTGGGCCAGGGGTGATCAAAGCGGTCACACACGAAGATGTCCCTTTTGAAGAGCTTGGCGGGGCGATGACCCACAGCACCAAAAGCGGTGTAGCCCATTTCGCTGCGGAAAATGAGGAGCATTGCTTACAGTTGGTCAGGCGACTGCTGAGTTTTATCCCACAGAACAACATGGAGGATCCGCCCGCTGTGCCGCCTACCGATGATCCCCAACGCATGGACGCTGATCTAGACAATATTGTGCCTGATAATCCGAACAAGCCCTACGATATGCGTGACATCATCCGTCGGGTCGTGGATAACGGGGACTATTTCGAAGTACAGGAACATTGGGCACGCAATATCACCATTGGTTTCGCGCGGCTGGATGGCCATTCTGTGGGCATTGTAGCGCAGAATCCTGCTTTTCTGGCAGGGGTTTTGGATATTGATTCTTCGGTTAAAGCAGGGCGGTTTGTCCGCTTTTGTGATTGTTTCAATATCCCGATCATTACCTTTGTGGACGTGCCTGGGTTTTTGCCGGGGGTCGCTCAGGAGCATGGGGGCATTATCCGTCATGGGGCTAAGTTGCTCTATGCGTATTGTGAGGCTACAGTGCCCAAGATTACGGTGATCACGCGCAAGGGGTATGGCGGTGCGTACGATGTCATGAGTTCCAAGCATATCCGTGGCGACATCAACTATGCCTGGCCCAGCGCTGAAATTGCCGTGATGGGCCCAGATGGGGCAGTGAATATCATCTTTCGTAAGGAGATTGCTGAGGCAGAGGATCCTGAGGCGAAGCGCGAGGCGCTGATACAAGAGTACCGCGATCGCTTCGCCAACCCCTATATTGCAGCCGCACGTGGCTATATTGATGACATTATTGAGCCACATGAGACGCGGCCCCGCCTCATTGAAGCCCTCAGGATGTTGCAAAACAAACGTGACAGCAACCCACCCAAGAAGCATGGCAATATACCGTTGTAATGGCAAGACAATGACATGTGTGAGAGACGTAGCGTGCTATGGTAGATGGAGCATGCTACGTCTCTACAATCAAATGAGGTGTTTATGAACAGCGGACCGTTGCAGGTAACCGATACGACCTTGCGCGATGCCCATCAATCGCTGTTAGCCACGCGCCTGCGGCTCAAGGATATGCTACCTGTTCTGGAGCAGATAGACGCTGTAGGCTATCATTCTGTGGAGATGTGGGGCGGAGCGACTTTTGATGCGGCTATGCGCTTTCTGGGTGAAGACCCTTGGGAAAGGGCACGGACGATCAAGGCGCATTTGCCCTATACGCCATGCCAGATGCTACTCCGCGGGCAAAACCTCGTTGGGTATCGCCATTATCCGGATGACATCGTCGAACGCTTTATCGTGCGCGCCAAAGCCAATGGCATCGATGTCTTTCGTATTTTCGATGCCTTGAACGATGTGCGCAACATGGCTTGGGCGATGACCGTTGCCAAGCGCGTTGGCGGTCATGTGCAGGCAAGCATTTGCTACACTACCAGCCCAGTGCATACATTGGATAAATTTGTTGCGCTAGCCGTTGAGTTAGAAAAAATGGGCGCTGATTCCATCTGTATCAAGGACATGGCTGGCTTAATCACCCCTTATGCGGCTTTTGAGTTGATCCGTCATCTGAAAGCCCGGCTGCATGTCCCCGTGCAGTTGCATACGCATTACACCAGCGGTATGGGGACCAGTGTCTACTTGAAGGCAGCTGAAGCCGGAGTAGATGTAGTGGATACTGCTATTTCCTCGCTGGCTCTGGGCACCTCTCAACCGCCGACCGAGGTGTTGGTGAGTATGCTGCGGGGAAGCCCACGCGATACAGGCCTTGATCTGGAACTTTTGGCCCAAATTGCGCGGTACTTTGCTGATGCGCGTGCCAAATACCATAAATTTGAAGGAGGAGTTGCCGGGATTGATGTACGTGTGTTGCAGTATCAGATTCCCGGGGGGATGATTTCCAATCTGGTTTCACAATTGCGCGAGCAAAATGCCCTTAACCGCTACGAGGAGGTCCTCGCTGAGGTGCCGCGTGTGCGCGCTGAACTGGGTTATCCACCCCTGGTGACGCCGACCAGCCAGATTGTTGGCACGCAGGCTACGCTGAATGTGCTGCTGGGCGAACGCTACAAGGTTGTGCCCGAAGAGGTAAAAGCCTATGTGAAGGGCTTCTACGGTCGTCCACCAGCACCCATTGATGAGGAAGTGAAAAAGCGCATTCTGGGCGATGAGCAGCCGATTGCATGCCGGCCAGCCGACCTTTTAGAGCCGGGCTACGAAAAGGCGGCACAGGAAATCGGGGATTTGGCACAGAGCGAGGAAGATGTGCTTTCTTATGCGCTTTTTCCGCATATTGCACGGACATTTCTGGAACGTCGTGCCCGTGGTGAGGGCGAAGAAGAGAAGGTAGCAGCAATTGCGGCAGCGATTCTAGCGCAACGGGAGAAGAAGGCGGCGATAGCAGTTCCTCCTTCACCGCCCGTGTCCTTATGGAAGATGGCTGGGCGTATAGGGCGTCGTTGGAGATTCTGATGAGACTTGTTGGGGGTAAAGAGAATGCGTTTCGTGCTCACCGTTGACGGAGTAGATTATCCCATTGAGGTGAGCAAAGATGCTCTAATGGTCAATGGCCGGACCTTCCATGTGCAGACAAATGAGCACAAGGTAATCGTGGATGGCGTGGAGTACCAAGTGGAGCTAGGGGATGGAGTAGCATGGGTCAATGGCTTCCCATACGCCTTTTCGATTGGGGACGACAATGAAGAGATTGCCCAAGCCGTGCGTCTGGCAGTGCAGGATGCAGATCCCTTGCCAGCCTCGCCGCTAGTGGTTCAAGGCAACCATGCCCTAACTGCTATCATGCCTGGTCGAGTGCTGCAAGTCCTAGTGAAAGAGGGAGATCGAGTCCAGGTTGGGGATGTGCTTTGCGTCCTCGAAGCGATGAAAATGGAAAATGAGTTGCATGCCCATGCAGCAGGCACGGTGCAGCGCGTGCTGGTGAAGCCAGGGCAGAGCGTAGAAGCAGGGGAGGCGTTAATTCTCTTTGAGGAGGTAGCGTGCGGCTCGAACGAGGCCTAATACAGGTCTATACGGGGGATGGCAAGGGTAAGACCACCGCGGCATTGGGATTAGCATTGCGCGCAGCAGGCCACGGATTGCGTGTCTATATCGTGCAATTCATGAAAGGTTGGCCCCATTATGGTGAGCTGTCAGCTCTAGCGGCGCAGCCCAATATCACCTTGGTGCAATTCGGCCGTCCGAATTTTGTCAATCGCAAACATCCAGATCCTCAGGACATCCGCTTGGCACAGGAAGCTTATCAACACAGCCTTGACCTTCTTGCCAATGGTCAGTATGATGTAGTCATCCTGGATGAGATCAATGTCGCATTGGATTACGGCTTGATCTCATTGGAGCAGGTGCTTGCGCTGTTCGATGCCAAGCCGCCCCATGTGGAACTAGTGCTGACGGGGCGCAATGCACACCCGCAGGTGATAGACCGCGCCGATTTGGTGACGGAGATGCGCGAAATTAAACACCCTTACCGTTCGGGAATTGATGGCAGGAAAGGGATTGAATACTGAGGGGGAGTAAAGCGTAAAACGTGAAGCGTAAAGCGTAAGCCGTTAAAAAACAAAAGGGGGCTTGAAATGTCGACAACAGAACCGATAGAACAATTGAAGCGGGATATTGATGCGATAGGGAGCGCGGTCAATGCACTGCATTCCAAGGTGCGTTTGGGGGATTTGCGCGATGCAGTGGAGGATCTGCAAACCGATATCGCCAATTTGCCGAACAAGGTAAGGGATTTGCGGACGCGAGGGTATCCTTTCGAGAAGGGTTTGGAGGAACGGGCGTCTGATTTCGCTCAACAATGGGCTTCCCTACGGCCTATGGTGCTTGCTCAGATTGAGCAGCAAGCCATGGCCCTGGAGTTTGGCCTGCGGCCCATTGAGGACCAGTTCAGACGTCTGGTAGCGCTATCCGCTGTTCCCCAGGAAGCGCAATTTCAGATCACGCAGATAAAGGCTGGCCTTAGCTCTCTGGAGAGCAAGGTCTCTGCCACTCAAAACCAAATCCGCGGGATGTATGATGCCTTAGAACAGCAGGTCAGAGAGTTTCATACGCATTTGCAAAGAGTGGATTGGATGCTCAAGCAATTGGCAGAGGCAACTTTCCCCTTGCTGCCGACTGAGGCAGGGATTATGGCTGTCAAAGCCACTTGGGTCAAGGGGGAAAAAGAGGACAAGTCTGATCCACAAGGCATTCTCTATCTCACTGACCAGCGCCTGCTTTTTGAGCAGAAGCAGGAGATCGCGACTAAGAAAATGCTGTTTATCACCAGAGAAAAGGAAAAAGTCCAGAAATTGTTGCTGGAGGTACCACTTGATCTAATAGAGACTGTGAAGGCTAGCAAGCGGGGATTTTTGGGCCATGAGGACCACATCGAGTTCACTTTTGCCCCGGATGCGCCGACGATGGCAGCCCATTTCCACATTGATGGGCAGGACTGCCATACCTGGCAGGGCTTGGTTGGCCGGGCGAAAGCGGAGGAGTTTGATCAGGATCGGGCTGTTGCGCTAGACCAAGCAGTGGTTGAGAAAGTCAGGTCTGCGCCTACTGTCTGCCCATATTGTGGTGGTGCGATCACAACACAAGTGCTTCGTGGCATGGATAGCATCCGCTGCGAGTATTGTGGCAAGGTGATACGATGGTAATGGGTGACGAGTGATCTGCGTCACTCGTCCCTTATATGGATAGTCTGGAGGGTGTCCATGCAGGATCAAGAGACTATGGCGTCCATTGCTAAGGCTAAGGAGGAATGGGAGCGCACGACATTACACGACACACTTGCAAAGTGGCCTGAGCGCTACGAGCAGTTCATTACCACATCTGGCGCACCCGTGGAAAGGCTCTACACGCCGCTCGATATCGCGGGCCTAGATTATGAGCGGGATTTGGGTTTCCCCGGTCAATACCCCTTCACTCGTGGTATCCACCCTACTATGTACCGAGGCCGGCTGTGGACGATGCGCATGTTCGCCGGATTTGGCAGCGCAGAGGAGACGAACGCGCGGTACAAATACTTATTGGCACATGGAGAAACGGGCCTCTCGGTAGCCTTTGATTTTCCCACATTGTATGGGTATGACACCGATCACCCGCTGGCAGAAGGGGAATTTGGCAAGTGTGGCGTGGCTGTTTCATCCCTGGCGGACATGGAGATCTTGTTCGACGGCATACCTGTGGATGAGATCACCACTTCGATGACCATTAACGGACCGGCAGCGGTCATCTGGGCCATGTATATCGCTGCA